>Ga0180009_10001961_pt1 | contig 24399 bp, 22 predicted proteins | sample OS_PC_MetaG_FD_123537 | JGI IMG/M metagenome (GOLD analysis project Ga0180009, IMG submission 123537) | Groundwater microbial communities from the Aspo Hard Rock Laboratory (HRL) deep subsurface site, Sweden - OS_PC_MetaG | ecosystem: Environmental > Aquatic > Deep subsurface > Groundwater...
CCCGTGAACCAGTTGGAACAGGGGCTCTGGGGGCATGACTGCCCAACCTGCCAGGGCCCGACCCGGTGGCTGGCCACCCCGGAAACCCACATGTCTCCGCCCAATGCCTACGCCATGGCCAAGCACTCCCAGGAACTCCAGGCCCTGACCTTCGGCCAGCGCTACGGCATCCCCAGCGTGGCCATGCGCTATTCCATCGTCCAGGGCCCCCGCCAGTCCTTTTACAATGCCTACTCCGGGGCCTGCCGCATCTTTTCCCTGCACTACTATTTCGGAAAGGCCCCTACCATTTACGAGGACGGGCTCCAGTGCCGGGATTTCGTAAACATCTCCGACGTGGTCCGGGCCAATCTCATGGCTCTCACGGACGACCGTATGCCCGGCTCCGCATTCAATGTGGGAGGGGGCCGGGCCTGGACTGTGGCCGATTTCGCCCTTATCGTGAAAAAAGAGATGGAATTGCGCTTGAGCAGGAATCTTCCGCCCCCCGAGGTGGGAGGCCGATTCCGCTTTGGCGACACCCGGCACGCGGTTTCCGATATCTCCCGTATGCGCGCCCTGGACTGGGGGCCTCAGCACGGCCCCGAGGAAAGCGTCCGGCGCTATGCGGATTATCTTTTTGACCAGGACAACGTGCAGGACATCCTGGATTACGCCGACCGGACCATGAAGGACCTGGACGTAGTACGGAGCGTGAAGGGGAAATGACCATGCAAGGGCATAAGCCGACCTCCTTTTCCCGGGGGTACATCTCCGCCTTGAAGGAGGTCTTGGACGCCTTTGACCACGAGGGTTTCGAGGCCATGATCCTGGCCATGCTGGAGGCCAGGGAAAAAGGCGCCTACATCTTTGTCATGGGAAACGGCGGGAGCGCCTCCACGGCCTCCCACTGGGTCTGCGATGTGAACAAGGGCTGCTCGCCCGGTGAGTCAGGCCGGTTCCGGATGATCTGCCTGAATGACTCCATTTCCACCATGCTTGCCTATGCCAACGACCTCTGCTATGCCGACGTGTTCGTGGAGCAGTTGAAGAATTTTTTCAATCCCGGGGACGTGGTCATCGGTATCTCAGGGAGCGGGAACTCGGAGAATATCCTGAAAGCCGTGGCCTGGGCCCGGGAGCAAGGGGGGACCACGGTGGGCCTCACCGGGTTTTCCGGGGGCAGGCTGGCGGGGCTGGCGGACATTCCCATCGTGGCCCGGGTCAATGACATGCAGAAAGTGGAGGACGTGCATATGATCATCGTACACATGGCCATGCAGCGTCTCCGCCAGGCTTTGAGCTGCGAGTCCACCTGCTGAGAATTGCCCGGCCGTTGTTTCCCTTTTTCCCTTTTGATTGAATCCGAATCATGCCCACACTTGTGATCCTGGCCGCCGGTTTGGGAGCCCGCTACGGGGGTCTGAAGCAGCTTGACCCCATTGGCCCCGGGGATCAATCCATCCTGGAATACTCGGTGTACGATGCCCTCAGATCCGGGTTCGACGACCTGGTTTTCGTCATCCGCCGGGACATGGAAAAGGACTGCCGGGAGCTTGCCCGCAGGTTTCCGGAGAAAGGACCGGTCAGGCTGGTTTTCCAGGAATTGGATCTTTTGCCTGCCGGAATATCCGTCCCTGCCGGGAGGACCAAGCCCTGGGGCACCGGGCATGCGGTCTGGGCCTGCCATGAGGCGGTGGCCCGGCCGTTTTGCGTGATCAATGCCGACGACTTTTACGGCCGGGAGGCTTTTTCCGTCATGGCGGATTTCCTGGGCCAAGTGGATCCGGGCGAATCGCGTTTCGCCATGGTGGGTTTTTCCCTGGAAAACACCCTTTCCGAACACGGGGCCGTGTCCCGGGGCATTTGCCGGGTTTCCCTGGACGGATTCCTGGTTTCCGTGACCGAGCGAACGAGCATTGAGCGTGCGGGAGCGTCCATCCGGTTCCAGGACGGGGATGGGTGGGGGAACCTCACGGGCGGAGAGCCCGTGTCCTTGAATTTCTGGGGGTTCACGCCCTCCCTTTTCCCCCGGCTGGAGCAGGAGTTCGCCCTTTTCATGGCCCAAAGAGGCCGGGATGCGGCCGCCGAGTTCTTCCTGCCCACTGTGGTGGACAAAATGGTGGCCCAGGGGCAGGCCACGGTACGAGTCCTGGACAGTCCGGATCAGTGGGTGGGGGTGACCTTTCGTCAGGACCGGGACCGGGCCAAAGCCCGCCTGGAGGAACTAACGGCCAGTGGTGATTATCCCCGGGAGCTTTGGGAGCGGAAAGGTTGAGGATGAGGGTCCTGGTTACGGGAGGTTGCGGGTTCATCGGTTCCCATGCGGCGGAAGCCCTGGTTGCGGCCGGGCACGAGGTCCGCGTCCTGGACAACCTGTCCACGGGTTCCCTCGCCAATCTCGGGGCGGTGGCGGACCATGTGGAGATGATCCGGGAAGACATCCGGAACTACGAGGCCGTGGCCGCTGCCATGGAGGACGTGGACCGGGTCCTGCACCTGGCAGCCATGGTATCTGTGACCGACTCCGTGGCCAGGCCCCTGGACAACCATGCCGTGAATGTCACCGGCACCCTCCACGTGCTGGAGGCCGCGCGGAAGGCCGGAGCCCGGCGGGTGGTGGCGGCCAGTTCCTGCGCCGTGTACGGCGATACGCCGGAGCTTCCCAAGCAGGAAAACATGATTCCTTGCCCGGCGTCCCCCTATGGATTGTCCAAGCTGTGCTCCGAACAGCACCTGGCTGTTTTCTCCTCCCTTTATGGCCTGGAAACGGTGAGCCTGCGCTTTTTCAACGTGTACGGGCCCCGCCAGGATCCGGCGGGTATGTACGCCGGGGTTATAGCCCGCTTCGTTGAGGCCGCCGTCACGGGCGCCTCCCCCTTCATTTGCGGGGACGGCCTCCAGACCCGGGATTTCGTTTACGTGAAGGATGTGGTCCGAGCCGTCCTCCAGGCCCTGGAGGGGCCGGGACTGGGATCCGGCGAGGTGGTCAACGTGGGCTCCGGCCGATCCATTTCCATCCTGGACCTCGTCGGTGCCCTTTCCCGAGCGGCGGGACGGGAACTGACCCCGGTCCACGGCGACTCCCGCCCGGGAGACGTGCGCCATTCCCTGGCGGACATCACTCGGGCCCGAAAGCTGCTGGGTTTCCAGCCGGGATACCCCCTGACCCAGGGGCTTTCGGAAATTCTGACGGAACGGACTCCTTCCCTGGACTGAACTGGGCCCGAGTTCCGCAGCCCTCTTTCCACGGCACAGCGTAAGCCGGAAGAATTCCCATGACCCGTGTCCTTGTCACCGGTGCCAGTGGGTACGTGGGCGCCCGCCTGTGCGGCATGGCACCGCCGGAAATGGACCTGTGGGGTACGCGTTTGAACGGGTCTTGCCCGCCGGGGGTTAGGGAGGTCTTCTGCGACCTCCTAGATGAAGATTCCATCCGGCGAGCGGTGGCATCTTCCCGGCCGGATCTGGTATTCCACCTTGCCTACGATTTTCAGCGCCCCGAGGAAATCATCGCCCAGGGAACCTGCAGGCTCCTGGACGCGCTAGAACCTCGTCCGGTGGCCCGAGTTTTGCTCCTTTCCACGGACATGGTTTTTGACGGGGATTGCGCGCCCTACTCGGAAAAGGACGAACCCTGTCCCATCACCCCCTATGGCCGGGCCAAGAGGGAGGCTGAGGAAAGTGTGCTTTCCATGGGAGGCTTGGTGATCCGGACCTCCCTGGTGTACGGCTCCCGCCCCCTGGACCCCAGGTCCCGGGATCTGCTGGCCGGATTGCGGGGCCAAGGGTTCGGTTATCCGTATTTCACGGACGAGGTCCGTTCCCCGGTCTGGGTGGACGGTCTTTGCGTGGGCCTTTGGGAGGTGGCCCGCCTGGAGCGGCCACCCGGAATTCTCCACCTGGCCGGGCCTCAGGCGCTTGACCGCCATGCATTCGCCACCCGTCTGGCTGGGGCGTGGGGATTTCCGGAAGAGTCCATCCCCAAGGGAAGCCTGGCCGCCTATCCTTACTCCCGTCCCCGTAATACTTCCCTGGACATCGGGCTGGCCCGGCGCATCCTGGGCTTCTCGCCCAGGAGTGTGGCCCGGGCAACGGTCATGACTGGCTCGGAATGACGTGCATCCATGGGAATGGACCGCCACCGGTCGGATCTCTCCTATTGACCGATTTCCCGGTCGGCCCAAGTTTTGATGGGCCCAAGCGATGCTTTAAGTCTTGATGAACCAGTGGGTTCGGTCTAATGTACAATTGTAAAGTCAGGTGGTCATGCGGGGTACCAGCCATCCGTTTTCGGAAGCCGCCATATACTTTTTCGTCCCGGAGCCGTATCGGGGCCCTGCCTATTGCCCGCGAGTGATCATGGAGCATGAGGATCTCATATTCTTCCTGCAGAACGTGGGCAAGGACCCTTCCCGGCTCATCTTCGACGATGAGCTCACCGGGATCAGGAACCGCCGTTTCCTGAACCATTATTTCGAGCAGAAGGTGGACTGGGAGGCTGTCGAAGAAAAGCCCGTGTCCCTCCTCATGATGGACCTGGACTACTTCAAACAGATCAACGACATGTATGGCCACGCCGGGGGGGACAAGGCTCTGGTCTACGTGGCCCAGTTGCTGAAGGAGGTGGCTGGGGAGCAGGGCATTCCCATCCGCTATGCCGGGGATGAGTTCATGATTCTTCTCCCAGGGACGTCCAAGGATGACTCCATAATCCTGGGCAAGAGAATCATCGATGTTTTTCACGAAAGGCCTTGCAAAGGCCCCGAGGTGGGGGGGGACCTATACTTAACCATAAGCATAGGGGTGGCTTGTGCCCCCGAGGACGCCAACAATGGCAAGTCCCTGGTGGAAAAGGCGGATAGCGCCCTCTACCACGCCAAGGACTCGGGGCGGGACTGCCTGGCCAACGCGGGAGAAATAGCGCCGGAAACGGTTTTCACCAAAACGGCCCTCCATTATCTCGGGGCCGGGCGCATCGCGGGAAGAAAGGCCCAGCTTGCGGAGGTGACGGCGGCCCTGAAGGGATTCAAGCTCCGCCAGAGTCAGTTCCTCATTGTGGAGGGCTCTCCGGGCCTGGGCAAGAGTACATTCCTGGAAACCGTGCACAGGAGCCTGGACCAGACCCGGATCAAGAGGGTGAAGGTTCCCGGAATCCCCCAGGAGCTTTTCCGGCCTTATTACCTCGCCGCTTCGGTCCTCATGGGCCTCATGAATCTGGAAGAAGACCGGGGCATGAGGATTTTGGATAGCCTCACCCCCCGGGAAATGGCCTGCCTGGGCCAAATTCTGCCCTGGCTGGGAGGCTCGGAACAGGAGGAGGTGGAATTCGAGAACGAATCGGCCAAACGAGAGGCCATCTTCAACACCATCCTCCACTTCATTCCCCGGCTCCTGGGTTTTCAGCCCCTGATCCTCCTGGTGGATGATCTTCATTACGCGGACGAGGCCACCCTCCTTTTTTTCCGCATGCTCCTTTTGCGAAAGGAAGTCCCTGTATTCATCTGTGCCACTTCGGCCGACACCCGCCAAATGGATTTGGAAACCGGGCCCATGGAGCGGTTCCTTTCCTCCTACGGGAAGGAACTCGGTATCCGGCGGTCCCGCCTCACAGCCCTGGGAATCCAGGACATCGCCGATCATATGAAGGCTGTGTTTCCTGGCATCGAACTCCCCGAGGGCTTCGCCAAGGCCATGGCCGATACCAGTCAGGGCAACCCCCTGTTTTTGGCAGAGATCCTCCCCAAGCTGGTCTACGATAAGCGCATCTGCTTTTCCGGCAACAACTGGGTGGTGGAGCCCCTGGAGGAGGGGTACCTGCCCAGGTCCCTGGAGGAGATCATCCGCCAGAAGGTGGCCACCCTGGACGAGGAGGGCCTGAAGCTTCTGGATCATGCCTCCACCTTTGGGGAAAACGTCTCCCTATCCATGCTTACCGGAAGCACGGAAACCATGGAGGCCCGGGTCCTGGAATTTCTGGACCAGGCCGTGGCCCAGAACCTTGTCTCCGTGGACTTCCAGATGAACGACGAGAGACTCCGGTTCCTGGGCAAGGAAATCCAGCAGATTATCTACCAGAACATTGGGGATGACCGGAAGGAAGAACTGCACGAGCACATCGGCAACTATCAGGAAACTCTCTACGAAAAACAGCTCGTACCCTCGGCGGCCATCCTGGCCTACCACTTCAAGCGTTCGGCCAACCTCGAGAAGGCGAGCAAATACGAAAAACTCCAGGCCGAACACAATGCCATCGTGTTCAACGTCCGGGAGGCGCTGGACTATACGGGTGAGCGCCTAGGGGAAGAGCCCCTGGCCGACGTGCCCCTTCACCCGGACAGTCTGACCCATCTCCCCGATCTCCTGAGGACCTTCCTGGTGGCCGTGCGCAACACCCGCCTGTATCCACCGGGAAGCCAGCTTACCGCCAATGCCGTGCACGCCCTCTGGGAAGCAGTCAACAAAATATTGAAGAAGAATGAGGTGGTAGGTCTGGGGGTGGAGAGGAAGGAACTCCTGGCCAACAACGAACCGGTCCAGGTCCAGGAATTCAAGGGCGTGGCCGAATCCTTCATCACCTTCATGAACCGTTACGAACTTCGAGCCTTGGCTTTCCGGCGAGGCCTGGGGGAGCAGGAGCTCCGGCGGATGCTGGAAGCCGTAGCAGGGGTGGACCCCAAGGCTATCGGCAAGGATTTCTGGCAGGTCTTCCAGGCGGAGTACAACCTCGTGGGCGTCATCCCCATGCAGGTTCGCTATGCCCGGCTGACGGATGACGATACCCCGCCGGAAACCTTTCTGGAGGAGGAAGATGGCAACGTGGCATCCATGACCCAGGCGGCTGTCGGGGTCCATGGACTCCAGGATCTGGATATGGAGGATCAGCGTTTGGCGGCCCTGGCAGTCCGGAGCATGCTGGGGGCGGCCAGCAAGCTCAAGCTGTATCCCCCCGATGGCCCCGTGGCTTCCTCCTCCCTGGAGCAGTTCACCGTCGCCCTTATGGACTTCCTCGGCCGCAAGTCGGTTTTGACCCTGACCCGGGTGGAAAACAACATCCTGCTCAACGGGGTCCGGCCCGATCCCACGATTTTTGAAAAGATCACTGTGCCTCTCCTGAAGTTCATGAAGGGTTCGGGGTTGAAAAGCATTTCTTTCCTTCCCAAGCTCAGCCGAAAGGAAGTGGTGGACCTGTTCACCATGGCGGGACAGCAGCCTTCCGATGCGGACCAGTCCCCCTTCTGGTGGGAATTCGCGGCCGAAAAGGGGATCGAGGGTATCCTCCTCAATGAGGCCCTTTACGGCATCATCACCCAGGAGGGCAGAGCCAGTGAACCTGAGCCATCCCCCCCCGAGGAGGAACCCGAGGAGCCCGAGAGGCCCGAGGACGAGGACCCCGAGTCCCTGGCGAACCGCATCCGGGACTTGTTTCTCAAAGGAGATGAAAATAAGGTTTTGGAAATCCTGGGACGCCTTTTTGCCGAGTACGGCCGGTCCGAGCCTGAAAGGAAGAAGGAAATTCTGGAAATGGTCCAGGTCATGGCTGAAATGCCCGAACTGGCCGCCGCTTCCCGGCTCCTGCGTATCCTGGCCGATCCCCTGCTAGGGGCCATGATCGGGGAAACCGAACCCCTGGCCATGGAAAAGTTGGCCGACACGCTCCTGTCCATCACGGAACAGTTCATCCTTCTTGGGGAATATCCCCTGGCCAGCTGGGTCCTGGGGTTCATGGACCGGAAGCGCCAGGAGGTGGAAGGGGTCAAGGAGGAGAAAAGCCGGCTTTTGGCACGGGTCCTGAAAAAGGAACTTTCCCCAGGAGTCCGGAACCTGGTTATGGAAGACGCCGCCAATCCAGACCCGGCCCGCCATCAGAAAGCCCTCCAACTCCTGGCCAGCCAGGGATCGGAAAACGCCTCCGCTCTCATAGAGGTGGTCAAGCAGGCCTCGGAATTGCGGGTGCGGCAGATCGCCGCAAGCCTTTTGAAGAAACAGGGCGGCCTGGCTGTGGATGCATTCCGCCGGGACCTGGTGACGGAAGGGAGCGTGGATCTGAGGGTCCGCATGTTGGAAGTGGGAGACACCGTGACCCGGGACCTGCGCACCGAGCTTTCCTACGGCCTGGGGGACGAAAATCTGCGGGTCCGGCGCGCTGCCCTTGGGCTGGCGGAGAGGTTGAACACCCGTTTCGTGGCCGAACTCCTGCTGGAATATGCCCAGAGCCATGACTCCCAGGTGGCGGCGGACGCCATCCGGCTTCTGGGACGCCTGAAGATCCGCGAGGCTGTAGAGATTGTGGGGAACGCCCTGGAAAACCGAGAGGACCCCGAGGTCCAGACCGCCTGCTGCCAGGCTCTGGGCCAGATCGGAGACCCCGGCGCAACCCGGTCCCTGGCCAAGGCGCTGGAGCATAGGAGTTTCTTCACCGGAAAGCTCAAGCACAACCCCACGGTCCGGGCGGCCGCCGCCTTTGCCCTGGCCCAGATGAACCAGCCGGAAACCATTGCCCTTCTGGCCTCCTTTGACGAGGACGAAGATGCCCGCATCCGCCAGCTTGCCCGCAAGGCCAGGACTGTGGCCGGCCAGGAGCCAGGCAAAAAAAAGGGCCGCAAGTAGAATCGCCGCAACCGAACTCTTCCCTGCCAGGACTTGCTTTTTCCCTCTGCCGGGTGCATGTTCCCTCCACCTGAAAACCCTGCCAAAAGGAGGCTTGACCATGGACAAGGACATGGACATGGACTTTGACGACATGAACCGCGATGAACTGTTTTTTCGGGTGGAGGTCCTGCTGAAAAAGCTGGGTTACCACTCGGTCACGGAAACCTGGAAGGAAACGGCTGTCAGGATTGAGGCTGAGGCACCTGAACTCGCCGTGATGCTCCGCCGGGCCGAGGACCGTTGGGATGAAATGAACTGATTCAGGACAACTCCTCCGCCAATCCGCCTGAAAATCCGGGCTCTCTTTTGCTGGAACGCACCTTTCTCCATCTTTCCGGGGTGGGCCTCAAGAGGGAGCGCCGGTTGTGGACGCGCGGAATCCGGACTTGGCGTGATTTTCTGGATTGCCCGGGGCCGGTCCTCGGGCCTCGCCTGGATGGTGAAGCCCGAGAAAGGCTGGAAGAGTGCATGCGGCGGAAAGGGGATCCGGAGTTTTTTTCCGGCTGGCTCCCCGGTGGACACATGTGGAGGGTTTTCCCCGCCTTTTCCCGCCGGGTTGCGTATCTGGACATCGAAACCTGCCCGGGGCCCGGATATGACGAGATCACGGTCATCGGGCTTTATGACGGAAGCCAAGTACTGACCTTCGTGTCCGGGGAGAACCTCCAGGATTTCGAGGCGGCTGCGGCCGGCTACGATCTGGTGGTGACCTTCAACGGCAGCCTCTTTGACCTGCCCATCATCCGGAACCATTTCCCCCACATCCACCTTCCCCCCATCCACGTGGACCTGAGGTGGGTCCTCCTGCAACTCGGCCTCAACGGGGGCCTCAAGCTCATCGAAAAGAAGCTTTCCATCGCCCGGCCCGAATCTGTGGAAGGCCTTTCCGGCCTGGACGCAATCCGCCTCTGGAGGGCGCACCAGGCCGGGGACGGCAAAGCTCTGAAAACCCTCATCGCCTACAACTCCGAGGACATCCTGAACTTGAAGCCCCTCATGGAGTACGCAGTGGAAAAGCTCTCCGCCCGACTTTTGGGGGACGAGAGATGAGCTTCGGATCTGGTCCCGCGCCCTGTTGAATCAGGAAGCCGCGCCTTGCTGGGAGAGGGATCCCCCCAGGGCCTTGCGGGAAAGCTCATGGATGAAGAGCCCCACCCATCCGTAGGTTGGCAATAGCCAGGAGGAGGAGCGGCCAAACCAGTCTGGCCGGGCGAACCGGTAATAACCGATGCCCGGGGACAGGAGGAGCCACTCGGCCCAGATCCCGATCAGGGCCACCAGGACAAAGGCCGCCGTCTGGTGCGGAGAGCCTGCAAGGATAACGGATAGGAGGGAAAGGGAGAACAACAGGACGCACCACGAGGAATAATGGGGGCTGTCCAAAAGAATCCAGGCCGCCAGGTATCCGCCGGTGATTCCGGCCACGGATAGGACAACAGCCGGCAGGGAGGCCAGGCGCCGGCCCTCGGCGCCCAGGACCGGAATCAAGACCCGGCCATGGAAGACGGTCCAGAAAAGCACCAGGATCACCCCGATCAACCCCATTTGAAAGGGCACGTGTATGGGCCAGGCGTGGGAAAGGGTGAAGGGTATCTTCCGGAGATAGTCCTCCACCCCTGTGGCGGCATGGAAATAGTCCAGGGGCCCGATGACTCCGGCCCCGGCCAGGAAGGCCCAGGCGCAGGCCCGGACCATGGGGTGCCGATAACCTGTCACAAAAATCCTTCTCTGCTGCGGTGGGTTGCAAATCCCGATGTCGGCGTCATCGGCCAAAAAAGGTCCTCGACGTGGCTCTGCCACGTTTCCGGTCCTTTCTCGTCTGCTTCCTTGCCCTCGGGCTTTCCGCTCCACCTCGCGATGAAAAGGATTTTTGAGATGGGTTCTGATCATATCCAGCCCAGCCAGGTGGCGAAAACCAGGTGCAGGAAGACCGCTGCCGCCGGGAGCGCCAGAGCGGCCCGGGCTTTGGTTTTCATGGCCAGATGGTCGTGGCACCAGGCCAGGGCGTACCAGGGCAGGCAGTATACCACCAGGATGAGCCACACGTGGGGCCATTTCCACCAATCGTAAGACCAGACCAGGAGTCCGGCCTGGTTGAGCAGGATTTCCACGAAAACGGCCAGGACGCCGAAGCCCACGGGGATGAGGACCCGGTTGGGCAGGCCCCCGATTTTCAGGCCCGGGTCCCTGGGCAGGGCCTTGATGACCATGGGGGCTGCTGCGGCAAAGAAGAAGGTGATCTCGATGTTCAGACCTGCGTAAATGATGAACGCCGAGTTGCCGCCGGGCGTGGCCCACAGGGGCGCGAAATTCGAGAAATGGAGGATCAGGGCATTGAACATCTCCCAGATGGTTTCCGCCCCCCAGGCGGCGATTCCCAAAAACACGGCGCTCCAGTTGCCCCGTTCCGCCTCGTTGATGTACACGTAGAGCACGAAAACCAGGAGGGGCACCACGTACCATTGCATGTTGGCGGTGATGCGCAGGGATTCGAGGGCTTGCTGGCTGGCTTCGGTCATGGTTCCCTCCGGCTTTCGGGATGAATGGGAAATGGCAGGGGTCTGGTCCCGGAATCCGGCAGTCCGATTCCGTGACCAGAGGCATTAGTACGCAAGGCAACCCCGGGGCGTCAAGGATTTCGGAAGCCCGCCTTTGGGGAAGACCGATTTGCCGATCGGCCTTTGGACGGAACAGGGCTTCCTGGGGAGGGGGAAAGAAATATGCGGCTGATTCTGGCAAAAAAACCCGGCATGGAAACGCGAATCCGGTTCCTGACCCGGGAGGAAGCCGGAGACATCCGGGATTTCCAGGGAGACCGGTCCGAAGTCACCGTCCGTTACCAGGACGGGGAGACCCTCATCCTTTGCGGCCTGGGCCAGGGCAGCGATTCAGGACCCCGGGCCATCCTTGGCGCAGCGGCGGCGGGAGTTCGCAAGGCCCTGGAACTCAAGCGCACCGGGATCTGCCTGGATCTGTCCGGAAAGGCCGGCGGGGGAGGGGACGTGGCTGGCGTGGAAGGGGCCTGGCTGGGGGCCTACTCCTTTGAACGATACAAGGGCGAGCCCGGGCCCCAAATGGAGACAGTCCAGGTCGTGGGCGCCGAATCCTCCCGGAAAAAACTGGAAAAGGCGGCCACCCTCTGCGAATGCGTCTGGTACGCCCGGGATCTGGTGAATGAAAACGCTGAGGAGGTGACGCCCCAGAGGCTCGCCGCCGAGGCCGAGGCCCTGGGGCAAAAGGATCCCTCCCTGGCCGTGGAGGTGCTGGACGAGGACCGCATCCGCGACGAGGGCCTGGGGCTCCTCTTCGCCGTGGGCAAGGGTTCGGTCCACCCCCCCCGCCTGGCCATGGCCCAATACCTGGGCGCGCCCAGGCGCAAGGAACGCATCCTCCTCGTGGGCAAGGGCATCACTTTTGATTCCGGGGGCCAGAACCTGAAATCCTCGGGCAGCATCGAGGACATGCGCACGGACATGGCCGGAGCGGCCACGGTCCTGGGCATCATGCGGGCCCTGTCCATCCTCCGGCCGACCGTGAACGTGGCCGGTGTGGTGGTCGCGGCCCACAACGCCATGGACGCCCGGTCTTACTTTCCCGGGGATGTGTACCGGTCCGGCTTGGGCAAGAGCGTGGAGATAGGCAACACGGACGCCGAGGGCCGTCTGGTTTTGGCTGACGCCCTGGCTTGGGGCATCCGGCGGTTCTCTCCCACCCGCGTGGTGGATGTCGCCACCCTGACAGGGGGCATCCTGGTGGCCCTGGGAACTGCGGCGGCCGGACTTTTCTCCAATGACGACACCCTGGCCGGGGAGCTTTACGAGGCCGGGGAATCCACCCGGGAGCGCCTTTGGCGGCTGCCCCTGTACCCCGAGTACACTGAGGCCATGAAGAGCGACCGGGCGGACCTGCGGAACATCGCCAAATACCCCCGGGGACACGCCAGTTCCGTCACCGGAGCGGCGTTTCTCCAGGAGTTCGTCCAAGGCCTGCCCTGGGCCCACCTGGACATCGCTGGAACCGCCTACAACGGGGAATCCCCCCGGGGAGAGGTGGGCCGTTTCGCCACCGGGTTCGGAGTGCGGCTCCTGGCCCGGTTCCTGGGGGTCTACTGATGCAGAGGATCTGGGTTTTCGAGCAGGGAGGCTCTGCCAGAGCCAAGATCCGGGGGCTCAAAGCATACGGCCAGGGCTCTTTCGACTTGACGGTCCACAGCCTGGACCAAGCCCTGCCGCCAGTCCTTGACGACACGTCCCCCTATTTTCCCCAGGAGATCCGTGCCGATCTCGTGCTGGACTTCCTCCGCCATCCGGACCTTTCCCTGGACCTGGCCCGGCTGTGCCAGAGAGACAAGGTGCCCATGGTAGCCTCGGGAAAGAAGATGGAGGTCCCGGGTGTCCTGTGCCCCCCCACCTGATGTGCCCTTCCCGGGCAGGCTGCCTTGGGCGAGTATGGACAACGGTTCGGGGCACCGAGGTTCCGCGTTTTCCTGAAGGACGGCAAGGTGGCCGAGGTGCAGGTTCTCCGGGGCGCTCCCTGCGGAGCCACCTGGGAGGCAGCCGAAAAGCTTGCCGGAACCCCTGCAGGCGAGGCGGGGGAGCTGATGGGTCTTGTCTCCCAGCAGTTTTGTTCCGCAGACCCCTCGGCCTGGGATCCCATCTACCAGAAAAGCCCGGTCCACATCGCGGGGCACCTCCACGCGGCGGCTCTGGCCAGGGACCTGGAATGCGCCGAAGGCACGTAGGAATTCCCAGAGCGAATACAACTCTCCCGTTCTTCATGGGCAAATCCCACGATCCCCTCCATGGCTCCTTTTTTCGCAGCTTTGCCCGAACCTCCTCCGTTCGCGCCATTCTACTTTTGATAGCAGCGGCCCATGCAAGTGAAACCTCTTTTTTCTTGACAGGACAGGAAGTGTCGGACTAAGGTCGCGCGGTAATAAGTTCCGGAAAATTACGGATTCTATTTTCTTTTATATCAGCAAGTTGTGCTTGGAAACAGGATGCTGCCCGCCCATCCCGGATGGGAAGACGTTTTCGGTGCGGTTCCATGCTTCCGGCGGACGGGTGGAAATGGATATCCCGGAACTCCTCAAGGAGAATCGTTCGGCCATTCTGAAGGAATGGAAGGAACGCACTCTTGCCACCTATCCGATAGATGCCACCCAGTTTCTAAAAAAACAGAAAGACCCCTTTGCCAATCCGGTGGGGCACAAGCTTAGCCTGGGACTGGAAGAAGCGTTCGACGGGCTTTTTCATGACAAACATGAAGTAAAACTTGATTTTTTGGCTGACTTCATGCGGGTCCGGGCGGTCCAGGATTTTACCCCTTCCCGTGCGGTGGCTTTTCTTTTCGAGCTGAAAGGCATCGTCCGGGAAAAGCTCCGAAAGGAACTGGCCAAGCTCAAGGACCAGGACCTGTATGAACTGGATTCCCGGGTGGACCGGCTGGCCCTGACAGGGTTTGATCTCTACGCGGAGTCCAAGGCCAAACTTGCCGAGATACGCCTGGCGGAAGTCAAGAATGCCGTTTACAACGCCCTGGCCAAGGCGAATTTGGTCTGTGAGTTGCCGGAGGCCTCCGGATCCGGCCAAGAGGCCGAAAACCGGGCAAGCGAGGAAACCGAAACCTGAAGCGAGGTAAGCGTCAATGAATTTTCTGACATCGGTTATCGTATCCCTGATTGCCGTGGGAGCCGTGCTGGTCGTCGGCACCATCGGCGGGGCTGTACCCGCCCTACACCCCTTGTTCGGCGTGGTGATTCCCCTTCTTGCATTGGCCGTGTTCATCCTCGGTTTCATCTGGAAGGTGCTTTCCTGGGCCAAAAGCCCGGTTCCCTTCTCCATTGCAACAACCTGCGGCCAGCAGAAGAGTCTGCCCTGGATCAAGCCGGATAAGCTGGAGAATCCCTCCAGCAAATGGCATGTCGTGGGCCGCATGGCCCTGGAGATTCTGACTTTCAGGTCCCTTTTCCGGAATACCAAGATGCAGCTCGACTCCCAGGGGCCCAGGATCGCTTACGGGTGGGAACTCTGGCTGTGGGTGGCCGCCCTGGCTTTCCACTATGCCTTTCTCACCGTGGTGATACGGCACCTGCGGTTCTTTCTGGAGCCCATTCCGGCACCTATTCAACTGCTGGACGCCCTGGACGGATTTCTCCAGATCGGCCTTCCGGGGATCATTATTTCCGGGTTCGTGCTTTTTGGCGCGGCCGGCTACCTCCTCTTCAGGCGCCTTGCCGTTTCCAACGTGCGCTACATCAGTCTTCCTGCTGATTACTTTCCCCTGTTCCTGATCCTCTCCATCGCGGGAACGGGCCTGATCATGCGCTACGTGGTCCATGTGGACATCGTAGCGATCCGGGAACTGACCCTGGGCTTGGCGAGCCTGCATCCGTCCGTGCCGGAAGGGATTGGCATCTTCTTTTTCATTCACCTGTTCCTGGTGAGCGTGCTGCTGGCGTACTTTCCTTTCAGCAAGCTCATGCATCTGGGCGGCATCTTCATGAGCCCCACCCGGAACCTGCGCGGCAACAGCCGGGAGTTTCATCATGTGAACCCTTGGAACCCCGAGGTTCATCTCCATACCTACGAGGAATACGAAGACGAGTTCAGAGACCGCATGATCGAAGCCGGGCTCCCCGTGGATAAAATGCCCGCCGATGCCGCTGATAGCGCGGAGAAGGAGTAACCATGGCTGATGAAGTCCCCAAATCCCAGGAGATGATACGGATTGATCACAATCCGCCGGCCACCGGGTGGATGGACACGCCCACCGTCATCCGGAAGGGGATGTACTGCTACGCGGCGAAACCCCAGTCCGTTGAGTACGTGGGCATGCCCAACCCCCACAAATGGAACCCGGAAGAGGAAGACTGGGGCCTCCCTGAAAATTGGGTGGAGATCATCGTGGACGGACTCCGGGACCGCCTGGACCGTTTCCGTTCCCTGAAAATTTTCATGGACACCTGCGTCCGGTGTGGAGCCTGTGCGGACAAGTGCCACTACTTCATCGGCACGGGCGACCCCAAGAACATGCCCGTTCTCCGGGCCGAACTCCTTCGTTCGGTCTACCGCAAGGACTATACCCTGGCGGGCAAACTCATGGGCAAAATGGTGGGTGCCCGCAAACTCACCCTGCCGGTGCTCAAGGAATGGTGGTACTACTTCTTCCAGTGCTCCGAATGCCGCCGGTGCAGCGTGTTCTGTCCCTACGGAATCGACACTGCGGAGATCACCATGATCGCCCGCGAGCTCTTGAACCTCCTGGGTCTGAACATCGACTGGATCGCCACGCCGGTGGCCAACTGCTACCGCACGGGCAATCACCTGGGCATCCAGCCCCACGCCTTCAAGGACATGTTGGACTTCTTCGTGGACGAGATCGAGGATGTCACGGGCGTGCGGGTGAAGCCGAACTTCAACCGGAAAGGCGCGGAAATTCTGTTCATCACGCCCTCCGGGGATGTGTTCGGTGATCCGGGTACGTACACGGCCATGGGGTATCTCATCCTCTTCCACTACCTGGAGAGCATGGGCCTGGACATCACCTGGAGCACCTATGCCTCCGAGGGCGGCAACTTCGGATCCTTCACGTCCAACGAGATGATGAAGCGCCTGAACTCCAAGATGTACGCCGAGGCCAAGCGCCTTGGGGTCAAATGGATCCTTGGCGGCGAGTGCGGCCACATGTGGCGGGTGATCCACCAGTACATGAGCACCATGAACGGCCCGTCCGACTTCCTGGAACAACCCGTGAACCCCATCACCGGCACAAAGTTCGAAAACGCCAAGTCCAACAAGATGGTGCACATCACGGAGTTCACGGCCGATCTGATCAAACATAACAAGCTCAACCTGGACAAGAGCCGTAATGATCACTTGCGGCTGACCTTTCATGACTCCTGCAACCCCTCTCGGGGCATGGGTCTCTTGGAAGAGCCCAGGTACATCATCAATAAGACCTGCAACCACTTCTACGAAATGCCGCCCAACACCATCCGGGAGCAGACTTTCTGCTGCGGAAGCGGATCGGGGCTGAACGCCGGCGAGAACCTGGAACTGAGGTTCCGCGGGGGCCTGCCCCGGGCCAACGCCGTCCGGCATGTCCACGAGAAACACGGCGTGAACATGTTGGCCTGCGTTTGCGCCATCGACCGGGCCGCCCTGCCGCCCCTCATGGACTACTGGGTACCGGGAGTCGGCGTGACCGGCGTGCATGAATTGGTGGGCAACGCTCTCGTGCTTGACGGCGAGAAGAAGCGCACCACGGACTTGCGTGGCGAGGACCTTCCCGGAATGGAGGATGAAGGATGAAGATCTACGATCTGGGCAAAGTCACCGTCGGGCTCGTCATCTTCTTTTTGGTGTTCACCTTTCCCCTTTATTACAACATGGGCAAGGCCACTCCTCCCCCGGAGCCCAACATCCAGACCGAAGCCATCGCCGCCATGAGCGAGCCTGTTTGCGTGGAAAATACGGAGTACATGCGCGCCAACCACATGAAGCTCTTGAACGAGTGGAGAACTTCGGTGGTCCGGAACAGCAACCGCGCGTATCCCGCTTTTACAGGCGTCCGCTACGAGATGAGCCTGTCCAACACCTGCATGGAGTGTCATTCCAACAAGGAAAAGTTTTGTGACTCCTGTCACAACTACGCAGGTGTCAGTCCGTACTGCTGGGAATGCCACCTCCAGCCAAAGGAGATGAAGTGATGGATAGCACCAGGAGGAGCTTTCTGAAAATCCTGGGGGTCACGGCTGCCGGGCTGACGGTGCGGCCTTCGGTCGAAGCCCTGGCCATGGGGGTCAAGCCGAAGGGTGCCGCGCCTTTCGACAATGCCCTCACGGCAAAGCGGTGGGCCATGGCGGTGGATGTAGGCAAGTTCACGGGAGAAACCCGGAAAGCCGCCATCGAGGCCTGCAACAAGGCCCATAATATCCCCCATTATGAGAACCATCTCCACGAGATCAAGTGGATTTGGGAAGAAGGCTACAAGCACACCTTTCCCGGCCAGGAGAACGAGCACCTTCCGGCCGAGATCGCCAGGGAGCCTTTCCTGGTTCTCTGCAACCAATGCGTGAATCCTCCCTGCGTCCGGGTCTGCCCGACCCAGGCCACTTTCCAGCGGCCCGACGGCATCGTGATGATGGATTATCACCGTTGCATCGGCTGCCGGTTCTGCATGGCGGGCTGCCCCTACGGCTCCCGGAGCTTCAATTGGTTCGACCCGAGGCAACAGGCAAGTCTTAAGGACGCCGAGGGCAATTTCTCGCCTCCCAATCCCGAATTTCCCAGCCGTACCAAGGGCGTGGTGGAAAAATGCAACTTCTGCGCCGAAAGGCTGGCCAAGGGGCAGATGCCCGCCTGCGTGGAGGCCTGCAAGAACAACGAACTGATCTTCGGCGACCTTGATGACCACGAGTCCGAGGTTTCGAAGGCTCTGCGCAAGCATTTCACCATTCGGCGCAAGCCCGAGCTGGGGACACAGCCCCAGATCTACTACATCATATAGTGTGAGGTGGCTATGCTGGAAAAGGCATTGAAAGGAAGTGAAAGATACTGGGGTTGGCTCGCGGTCCTTTCGTTTTTCATCGCGATAGGCTTCGGAGCCTACCTGTACCAGTATTTCCAGGGCCTGGGGGTCACCGGCATGTCCCGGGATGTCAGCTGGGGCATCTACATCTCCCAGCTGACCTACCTGGTGGGCGTGGCCGCCTCGGGTGTCATGCTGGTCCTGCCGTATTATCTCCACAACTACAAGGAGTTCGGCAAGATCACCATACTGGGCGAATTCATGGCCGTGGCTGCGGTTTTCACTTGCATGATGTTCGTCCTGGTGGACCTGGGCCAGCCCTCCCGGCTGCTCAATCTCTTTCTGTATCCCACGCCCAACTCCATCCTGTTCTGGGATGCGATTGTGCTGAACGTCTACATGCTGCTGAACATCGTTGTCGGGTGGACGGTTCTCCAGAGCGAGAGGAAGAGCATGCCTCCCCCAAAGTGGGTGAAGCCCCTCATCTATCTCTCCATTCCCTGGGCCTTTTCCATCCACACCGTGACGGCCTTTCTGTACTCAGGTCTGGCGGGCCGGCATTTCTGGCTCACGGCCATTATGGCTCCACGGTTCCTGGCGTCCGCTTTTTGCGCCGGACCGGCCATTCTTCTGCTCATCGTGTTCATCCTGAGGCGTCTCACTGGATTCGACCCGGGGCAGAAGGCCATCCGCGCATTGGCCAAGATCATCACCTACGCCATGATCACCAACCTGTTCTTCCTGTCCCTGGAACTTTTTACCGCCTTCTACAGCAATATTCCGGGCCACAAACATACGTTTATTTACCTGTTTGCGGGTCTGGAGGGGCACTACGCCCTGGTGCCGGTCATGTGGGCGTCGGTACTCCTGGGGATCTTCTCCCTAATTCTGCTGATCCCCCCCAGGTTCCGCAACAACGAGAAGATCCTCATCATCGCCCTCATGGCGCTTGTTCTGTCCACATGGCTGGAAAAGGGCATGGGGCTTGTGGTTGCAGGATTCATTCCCAACATGCTGGACCACGTCACCGAGTACTATCCCAGCGTGTACGAGCTTGCCATCACCGTGGGAATTTATTCCCTGGGCATCTTTATCCTGACGGTGCTGTTCAAGATCGCTCTGGAGGTCAAAAAGGAAGCTGCGAGCTGAATCGCTTCCTTTTCTGAGCCAATCGGGCCCGGCTCCCCCACGGGGGCCGGGCCCTTTTGTTTGCAGCGTGGGCAAAAGGGAGCTATTCTGCAAGGGCTGGTTTATCCCTTTGGCATGGTCATCACGGCGAGGCAGGGCATGGAGGAGGGGAACAAAAAGCAGAAGTCAGGCGGATTCGCCACGGGCCTTATGATTTCAACCCTGGCGGGTATGGCGGCCTGTCAAATTGTAGCTATGGGATGGATCTGGTGGTCCAACCAAGCCCTCCTGACCAGGATGAAGGCTCTGGATGCGGCCGGATACGTGACCGTGCCCGGCCCAAAGGTCTTCCCACTTCTTGATGGCCTGACCACTCCGGTACTGGGAGCGCTGTTCTATTCCTTCACCGTGGGAACCGGCCTGGGGATTCTCTTTTCCCTTTGGGCTTGGCTGGCCAAAAGAATGGGATTGGGTTTTCACCTGGCCCTGGCCCTGGCCGCGATCTTGGAGGCCAGCCTCCTGGTATTCGTGAATTCTCGTGGATTCACTCTGCCCGGAACCCTCCTGGGGCTCCTGGTTCCCCTGGCGGCCTTCCTGGTTTCCTGGTGCCTTTCCCAAAGAGTGGACGCCCGGAGAACCCTGAAGGAGGCCCTGGCTTTTTTCCTCCCGGTGGTCATCCTGGCAGGGGGGTGGCTTCTGCACCTGGACCGGACCCTGTTCCTGGATCTGCGGGACAGCCTCCTCCTTTCCAATCCGGCTGGGAACGCGTTCAACGAATTCTATTACGACTATACCCTTTATCCGGCTGAATCCTTTAAGGCGCTGCACCAGAAGCTCATCAAGACCGTCAGGGAGGAAGAACTTTCTCCCAGGGATTTTCCCCGGGGCGTGGCCCGTGGTCTTGCCATGCGGGATTATTTTCCCGTGCCGGAAGGGGTGCCCACGGATCTCCTCCTGCGCCCCTCGGGCCAAGGGCTCGGCCTTTTCCATGGGAAACGGAAGATTTTGGAAAAAGACTCCAGGGAATTCAAAACCCATCTGGAGGATGCCCTGGAAGAGTTTTCCATAGAAACCGATAACCAGGAGGGAGTCCGAACCCTGACCTATTACACCCTGGTTTTCGGTTTCCCCCTGTTTTTATACCTCACGCTTTTCGCGGGCCTGGAAAAGGGCGTTGGTTTTTTTCGCGGGCCCTGGCGATGGTGGCTCCCCGGAACGGTCTGTATGGCCATTGGGCTCCTGGCCCTGGTCCCGGTCCGGTCCCTGGGAGGAGCGCACCCGGAAATGGAAGCAACGGACCTCCTGGCCTCGGACTCCTCCATCCTCATCACAGCCAGCATAAAGAAAACCATGGAAGAGGGCAAGGACATCTGTTCCTTGGACACCTACGAGTCGCTTCTGACCAATGAAAACACGGCGGTACGCTACTGGACGGCCCGAGCCCTCCGGGGGGCCCGATGTGCCCGGGCCTTTGATGATTTGACCGCCCTGGCCCGGGACCCTCATCGCAATGTGCGCTGCAAGGCCATGGAATCCATGGGGCATGGCGGAAACCCCAGGGCCCGGGAAGTCCTTTTGGGCATACTTCGGGATTCGGGGGACTGGTACGTCCAGATGTATGCCTACCGGGCCTTGAAAAGCCTGGGTTGGACACAGGAATGGCGCTGAGGCCGGCCATTTTCTGGGCCGGCCTGTCCGGCGTGCTGGCCCTGGAGGGGATGACCTTTTTCATTCCCCGGGGCACGGTGGCCGTGGACATGACCGCCCTGGGAACTGTCCGGCTGGCCCAGGCGGCCTGGGTTATGGGCATGGCCTGGTGCCTGGGAAATGGGGCTCCGTCCTTTGGTTTGGCCCGGGTGAACCTTCTGCCGGGGTTCAAGCGCGGAGCCTTGTGGTGCCTGTTTTTTGCCCTGGTGGCCGGGATCGGCATCCTGGTCCTGCACCTCCTGGGGCTTGCGCCGCTTCGTATGCTCCATTCCCGATTGCCCGAATCCACCCTGGGATTGGCGCTGTTTATTTTCGTGGGGACCTTCATCGCCCCTCTGGCGGAGGAGCTTTTTTTCCGGGGACTAGTTTACGGCTATTTCCGGCGCTGGGGAATTCCGGCGGCCCTTCTGGTTTCCATCGTGTTCTTCGTGTTGCCCCACATGGGGGCCTCCCGGATCCCCTTCACCCAGATGGTGGGGGGCGTGGTCTTCGCCCTGGCGTACGAAAAGGAAAAAAATCTCCTGGTGCCCATCATGATCCATGCATCGGGCAACTTCGCACTGTTTGCCCTGGCCTGGCTGGGGGCACCTTGAAACCCGGACGGAAAGAGGGAAAGAAGGCCCGGGGAGGCCGCTCCCTGATCCTCCTCCTTCTGATGGGCGGGGTGGCGGGCATGCTGGCCGGCTGTATGGCTGCCCTGGTCTTCTGGATCACCAGTGATCTGCCGCCCCTTCAGATCCTGGATGGAACCGCTCCCCCATCCGTGACCCGGGTCCTTTCCGCCGATGGGGTGGTTCTGGACGAGTGGTACACCCAGAGGCGCTCCCCCACGGCTCTGGACCGGATTCCCCCAAATCTGAAACTCGCGGTCCAGGCCACGGAGGACCAGCATTTCTATTCCCACTGGGGTGTGGACATCAAAGGCCTGGCCCGGGCCGTGGCGCACAACCTTCTGGCCATGAACTACGTGGAGGGGGCCAGCACCATCACCCAGCAATTGGCCAAAAATCTGTTCCTGAGCCCGGACAAGACCCTGACCCGCAAGCTCCGGGAGGCCATGCTGGCGCTCCAGTTGGAGAGGCGCTATACCAAGGACGAGATCCTGGAGCGCTACCTGAATCTCATCTACTACGGAAGCGGCGCTTACGGGGCCTCCATGGCCGCGAGGACCTTTTTCGGCAAGTCCCTGGGGGACTTGAGCCTGGCCGAATGCGCCCTCATTGCGGGCATGCCCAAGAGCCCCTCCAGGTATTCTCCTCTGGTGAGCCCCGACCGGGCAAAAAAAAGGCGCGACGTCGTCCTCTCCCAGATGTTCGGCCTGGACTGGATCAGCCGGGAAGAATATGAAAAGGCCGTGGCTGAACCTGTAAAAACGGCCGTTGGATCGGGTTCGGGGCCCAAGGCGGGTTATTTCGTGGAACAGGTCCGTCAGACCCTCCTGCCGGAACTGGGGGCATCAGCCCTGTACCAGGGTGGTTTGACCGTGCGCACAAGCCTGTGGTGGGATCTCCAGCAGATGGCCCTGGAGGCTGTGGACCAGGGCCTGGGCCAGGTCCGGGAACGGGTGGAGGCCCGGGGCGGGGAACCGGAGCAGGTGCAGGCGGCCCTGGTCTGCCTGGATGTGGCCACGGGGCAGGTCCAGGCTCTGGTGGGAGGGGATGACCATTCCAAAACCCCCTTTGACCGCGCCACCCAGGCCCGCCGCCAGCCGGGTTCCGCGTTCAAGCCCCTGGTCTACGCCCTGGCTATCCGGGGGGGGCTGGGCCAGGACTCCCTGGTTCTGGATGCCCCTATGGTGTTTCCAGGGGGTCCCGACCATTCCGACTGGTCGCCGGCGAATTACGACGGCGCCTGGGAGGGGGAAATCTGCCTCCGCCGGGCCTTGGTGGATTCCCGTAACGTCCCGGCCGTGCGTCTGGCCCTTCGCGTTTCTCCTTCGGAGATCGTCCGGCTGGCCCGGGAGATGGGCATCCGGTCGACCCTGGCTCCCAACCTCTCGTTGGCTTTAGGCTCCTCGGAAGTCACCCTGGAGGATCTTACGGGGGCCTATGCGGTTTTCCCGGGCCAGGGGCGATGGGTCCGGCCCCACAGCGTTCTGGAGGTTTCGGACCGCACGGGCGGGGTTGTCTATCGCGCCCGGCCGGAAAGGCGGGCCGTGTTGGACGAGAAGACCGCCGCCGTGATGGTGGATATGCTCAAGGCGGTGGTCCGGGAAGGCACGGGACGCCAAGCCAGGACCCTGGGTGTCCCCCTGGGGGGAAAGACCGGGACCACCAACGATTGCCGGGACGCATGGTTTGTGGGATTCACCCCCCGGATGGTGGTGGGCGTGTGGGTGGGCCGGGACGACGGTGCCTCTCTTGGGCCAAAGGAAACCGGAGCCCGGGCCGCGCTACCCATCTGGCTCCGGTTCATGGAATCCGTCCTGAAAAACCGGTCCCACGGTGATTTCTCCCAGCCCACGGGTACGGAATACCGGAAGATCAATCCGGTAACCGGGAAGCCTGATCCCAACGGGGTTCTTGCCCTGGAAAAGAAGGCTGCCTGACCGCCCCCTTGTGTTTTCCTTCGCTTCCAGGCAAAAGGGATTCCTTGGGAAATAGCCTGGAGTTCAATCAAGAAAAGGAGGGGACGGCAGGGCCGTCCGGGAATCCATGATACGCAAGGCGACCGTTCATGACGTCCGGCCCATCCATCGGCTGCTCCAGGATTTTGCGGTGGAGGGAAAACTTCTTCCCCGCCCCCTGAGCGCCCTCTACGACCACCTGAGGGATTACGCGGTGTACGAGGATCCCGTGGAGGGCCGATTGGTGGGCTGTTGCGCCCTTCAGATTTGCTGGGAGGACATGGCTGAGGTCCGTTCTCTGGCCGTGGAGCAGGGCCACGGGGGCCAGGGCATCGGCCGGCTCCTCATGGACTGGGCCCTGGGAGAAGCGAGCCTGTACGGGATCAAGAAGATTTTTGCCCTGACCTACGTGCCGGACTTTTTCCGGCGCATGGGATTCACCGAGGTGGACAAGGGGGATCTGCCCCAAAAAATTTGGGCGGACTGCCTCAACTGCGTCAAGTTTCCCGATTGCGACGAAATCGCCATGATCCGGAGGGTGTGATCCCGTGAACGTGGGAGAGGCCGGAGAATTCAGATTGATCGAGCGCCTGTGCAGGAGCATGCCCCTTGCCGCTCCCGGGCTGGTGGTGCCTGTGGGAGACGATGCCGCCGTGATCCGTATGGGTGGGGAGGAAGACCTCCTGGCCACCTGCGACATGCTGGTGGAAGGGGTTCACTTTATCCGGGACCGGACCTCGGCCCGTCTCCTGGGGAGAAAGGCAGCCGCCGTCAACCTGAGCGATGTGGCCGCCATGGGGGGATGGCCAGCCTACCTTTTTGTCAGCCTGGCCGTA
>Ga0180009_10001962_pt1 | contig 24395 bp, 24 predicted proteins | sample OS_PC_MetaG_FD_123537 | JGI IMG/M metagenome (GOLD analysis project Ga0180009, IMG submission 123537) | Groundwater microbial communities from the Aspo Hard Rock Laboratory (HRL) deep subsurface site, Sweden - OS_PC_MetaG | ecosystem: Environmental > Aquatic > Deep subsurface > Groundwater...
GCAGCAGCACCGGCAACACCATCACCAACTCCGGCACGGTGACCGGCGACATCTACGGCAGCCGCAACTCCGGCACGGGCAGCAGCGGCGGCGACGACACCATAACCAACAGTGGGACCGTGGGAGGAAGCATCTACGCCCGCGACGGCGACGACCGGGTCAACCTGGAAGGCGGCTCTTCGGTGGGTGGCGCGGTGCGCGGGGGGTCCGGCACCGACACCCTGGGCCTGAGCAATATGGGCGCCCAAGACGCCGCCCTCTGGGGCACGACCTATGTGAGTTTTGAAAAGCTTGCTTTTTACGGAGGCAGCACCACCCTCACCGGTGACTGGAGCGTAAGCGGCTCCACCACGGTGGAGTCGGGCGGCAACTTCCGCTTGGATCCCGGCACCAGCCTCAACACCAGCAGCTTTGGCACCGACTCCGGCGGCGCGGCCACGGTCAACGGCAGCCTCACCACCGACACCACCACCAACAACGGCAGCCTGGGGGTGAACGGCACCCTGACCAGCCCCACGGTGACCAACAACGGCATCCTGGGGGGCACCGGCACCATCGCGGGCAACGTGACCAACAACGGCACGGTCTCACCGGGCAACAGCATCGGCACCCTAAGCATCAACGGCAACTTCACCAACAACGCCGGCGGAGTGCTGGCCGTGGAGCTGGCTTCCGGGAGTGGCGATGTCCTCAAAGTGAGCGGCACCGCCACCCTAAACGGCGGCACCCTGCGGGCCTCCCTGAGGCCGGCGGTGTATGTGAACGGCACCAGCTGGAACGTCTTGAAGGCCGGCAAGATCAACGGCGCTTTCGGCAACCTGAACTTCGGGACAACCTCGGCCACCCTGTCGCTGGATATGGTCACCACCAGCCGGGCGTTGAAGCTGGAGCTGTCGCGCAAGCCCTACGCCGATTTCGGCGACACGCCGGGCCGGCGCGACACCGGGGCCGGGCTGGACGCCATCGTGCCCCTGGCCCAGGGGCGCGGCGGCGACATGGCCACCTTGATAACCGCCATGGATTTCAGCTACAGCGCGGCCCAGATAATCACCGCCCTGGGGCAGATGAGCCCGGAGATGTACACCGCTTTCTCCTGGGCCTCCCTGCAAAGCACCCAGGGCTTCGGCGACGCCCTGGACCAGCAGATGGACCAGCCCCAGGTTGACCAGCGAAAAGGCCCGCAACCGGCCAAGGTGAAGGAGCCGGCGGCGGCCAAGAATACCGCTGCGGCCAGCTCCGGTCCTATTGCCTCCTCCCGCGATTGGAACCTTTGGGCGCGCTTCTTGGGAGCCAAGGCCGAACGCAACGGCGGCTCCGGCTCGGGCATGGGCTATGGCCAGAGCATCGACGGGGTGGTCTTGGGGGGCGACGGGCAGTTGGCTTCCTGGCTGAAACTGGGGCTGGCCATGGGAATCAGCCGGGGGGACCTGTCTTGGGACATCCCCTCCTATTACGGGCGGATGAACAACTTCCACGCCAGTCTCTACGGCTCGGCTGACTGGGGGCAGTTCTACGCTCGGGCCGTTCTGGTGCTTTCCTATCATGAATCCACGGCCCACCGGTCCATAAATTTCGCCAGCTACAATGGCACGGCCAACGCCGACTTCAACGGCAAGAGCGGAATGTTCAGCCTGAGGGGCGGTTATGATCTTCGCTTGGGCAACTGGCGCGTGGGGCCCACCGGATCGGTGCGCTACACCCTTTTGGAGCAAAACGGATTCAACGAGTCCGGAGCCGGCTCCTTGAGCCTGGCCGTGGCCGACCAGAGCGTGAATTCACTGCAAAGCTCGCTGGGCTTTAGGGCCTCGACCCTGTGGGATCTGGGCGGCCTGCGGTTGGCGCCCCAAATAGGGGTGGCCTGGTGGCATGAATTCAAGGATGATCCCTATCAAGTGCAGGCCTCTTTCATGGACTACGGCGACTCGGCCTTTACGGTCCGGGGATTGGCCCCGCCGGCTGATTACGCTGTAATCGGGGCCGGTTTTTCCGCATTGCTGACGGATACCCTGAAGGCCAACCTGGAATTAACCCTGGCCTTGGGCGACGATTACTACTCCCAAGCGGTCAATTTCGGAGCCCAGTACTGGTTCTAGGGCCACTGCCTTCCCTCCGCGACGCCCCCCACCAGAGGCCGTCTGAACAAGGCGGCAGGCGGGTTCGATATTCTGCTTCGGTGGCATCGAGGCGGCTCTAACCAAGTTGGGGCGGGCTGCGGCTTTGGAGATGCCTTGGCCCACATGCACCCCCCGGAAGTTTGAAACCATATCCATTCCGACAGCAACCCGATCAAGCCTTTCCAAGCCCCAGGCGGCATCCAATTGCCACTCCGGGATGGGGCGCAACCTAGTCTACAACATGCTGGATATGCTCCGCCTTTCGTGCTATTTCTGGCTTTACGCCCGCGACTTTTACCACAGGCCAAAACGCGGCCTGGGAGGGAATCATGTTTCTTCTGAACCCCAAAGATCATTCGCGTTTTTATCCGGACGACAAGTCTCGGCAGATCATGGAAAAAACCATCCAGTTCTTCGAGAACAAGGGCAAGGTCAAGCTCAAGGAGGATGATCGCAATCGGGTCTGGTACGCGGATCTGCTGGAGTTTTTGAAGGACGAGGAGATCTTTTCCTCCCTGTTGACCCCGGCCAAATACGGCGGCGACGACTGCCGCTGGGACACCTGGCGCAACTGCGAGTTCAACGAGATATTGGCCTTTTACGGCCTGCACTACTGGTATACGTGGCAAGTCACCATCCTTGGGCTGGGGCCATTGTGGATGACCGACAACGAGGCCATCAAACAAAAGACCGCCGCTTTATTGAAGAAGGGCGAGGTATTCGGCTTCGGCTTGTCGGAAAAGGAGCACGGGGCCGATGTCTACTCAAGCGAAATGACCCTCTACCCCGAAGGGGATGACGCGTTCCGGGCCCGTGGCGGCAAATACTACATCGGCAACGCCAACGTTGCCGCCCTGGTCTCCACCTTCGGGCGCATGGCCGGCACCGATGAATACGTGTTTTTCGCGGTGGATTCCCAGCACGAAAAGTTCGAGTGCATACGGAACTTGGTTAACGTCCAGTCCTATGTGGCCGAGTTCGCCTTGCACGACTACCCCATAGGCCAGGCCGATATTCTGGCCCGTGGTCCCGAGGCTTGGGACATGGCGCTCAACACCATCAACGTGGGCAAGTACAACCTGGGGTGGGCTTCCATCGGCATCTGCACTCACGCCCTGTACGAGGCCATCAATCACGCGGCCAATAGGCGGCTTTTCAATCGCTTCGTCACCGATTTCCCTCATGTGCAAAAACTATTCGTGGACGCCTACTGCCGACTGGTGGCCATGAAACTGTTCGCGCTCAGGGCCTCGGATTACATGCGCTCCGCCTCCCTTGACGACCGGCGCTATCTGCTGTTCAACCCCATGGTCAAGATGAAGGTGACCATGCAAGGCGAGCAGGTTATCGATGCCCTGTGGGATGTCATCGCCGCCCGGGGCTTTGAAAAAGACGTCTATTTCGAGATGGCCACCCGCGACATACGGGCGCTTCCCAAGTTGGAAGGCACCGCTCATGTGAACATGGCCCTGGTGGTCAAGTTCATGGCCAACTACTTGTTCAACCCGACTGATTATCCCGAGATACCCAAACGGGACGATGCCGCCGATGACGAATTCCTCTTTGCCCAAGGACCCACCAAGGGCCTGGGCGGTATCCGGTTCCACGACTACCAGATTGCCTATGGCCAGCGGGATCTACCCAACGTGAATCTGTTCAAGGAGCAGATCGAGGCACTGAAGACCTTCTTGCTTAAGGCTCCACCCGATATTGCCCAGCAGAGGGACGTTGACTTCCTGTTGAGCCTGGGCGAGGTGTTCACGCTGGTGCCTTATGGGCAACTGATCCTTGAAAACGCCGCCATCTACGGCATGGACGACGACACCCTGGACCAGATATTCGATTTCATGGTGCGCGATTTCTCCAAATACGCCTTGGAGCTTTATCACAAGCCCAGCGCCACCGAGACCCAGATGGAGCTTTGCCTGGCCATGATCCGCAAGCCCGCCGTGGACCAGGAGCGCTTCCAGCGTGTCTGGGAGGACCAGGTCTACGCCCTGGAAGGCGCCTATGAGATGAATGACTGACCAGGCGCCGCCTAAGCCCTGGGGTGGAAACAAAAAATATTAGTGGTTGGCGGGGTTCCCTTGGTTGGGTCAGCCAGGGGGGCCAAGAAGGTAAGCGGCAACCTAACACGCCCGCCGCCATGGCCGGTCCTTCGGGGCCGGCTTGGCTTTTGGGCCGCTGTCTTGGGAAGCCCGGGCCATGCTGAACCCCCCTTCGGTTTCAACACCTCCAGACACCTTATAAGTGCTTTGCGAGGTGTCCATCAAATCGGGGAAACTTCTACCCTGTCGGCCTCCAGGTTTTCGCCTCTTCGTGTCTTATGGCCTGCCCAGTCTCAAACCTATAAACTGGACATTATTGGCCTGTTGCGCCTCCCCTGGGCATGGGCGTGGCCATGGCGGATTCCGCCGGCCGCGACTTGGTTGCCGTTTTTACCTCCGGCCCGGGCCATAACTGGGCGTGATAAGAAGTTGGTTGGCTTGAATCCATTGGAAGCAATGGAGGAAAAATGAGACTGGCATTCATAGACCTCGGGACCATGGGTGGGCCCATGGCGGCTAATTTGTTGAAGGCCGTGTGAATGGCTGCCGAAAACCGTGACGGTTTTATGGCGGTTGAAAATTGAGACGCCCCGCCAGGCCCTGGAGCCGGTGGCCGGGCACTTGATGGCCGCCCACAGCGGCAACGCGGTGACCGGGGAGAGCATGCCCGCATACGGCGACTACCACCCCATCTTCGGCACCCCCGGCTCGGTGAACGACATGCCCGAGGTGCTGGAGTTTTTGCGGGTGCTGAAGGAAATCGGCTTTTTGGACGGCGCCAAGCGTCCCATGGTCAGCTTCGAGATAAAGCCCATGGCCGGGCAGGACCCCGAGCTGGTGATCGTCAACGCCCAGCGGGTAATGAACCTGGGCTCGGCCCGGCTGTTAAAATCAGACAACGCCTAAGGAGCCTTGAGGATGAAACCCAAGATTTTCGTGTGCCGCCGCCTGCCCGAGGGGGCCATGCGAGCCCTGGAAGCGGAGTTCGATGTCCAGTGCAACCCCCACGACCGGGTCCTGACCCGCCAGGAGCTTCTGGCCGGGGTGGCCGGCAAGGACGGCGTGGTCTCCCTGTTGACCGACCGCATCGACGGCGAGGTGCTGGACGCGGCCGGGCCCCGGCTCAAGATCATGGCCAACTACGCCGTGGGCTACAACAACATCGACGTGGCCGCCTGCACCGCCCGCAAGGTGGCGGTTACCAACACCCCCGGGGTGCTCACCGACACCACCGCCGACCTGACCATGGCCCTATTGCTGGCCACCGCCCGCCGCCTGTGCGAGAGCGATGTCTACGCCCGGGCCGGCAAGTACGAGGGCTGGGCTCCCCTGCTGTTTTTGGGCACCGACGTGCACCACAAGACCCTGGGCCTCATGGGCTTCGGCCGGGTGGGCTACGCGGTGGCCCAGCGGGCGGCCGGATTCGACATGAAGATCCTCTACCACGACGCCCATGCCCGCCCGCCCGAGTTGGAGCAGAAAGTTGGGGCCACCTGCGTGGACAAACAGACGCTCCTGAGGGAATCGGACTTCATTTCCATGCACGTGCCCTTGACCCCGGAAACCAGGCACTTGTTGAGCACGGCTGATTTCGCCATGATGAAGCCCACCGCCTACGTGATCAACACCGCCCGGGGCGAGGTGATCGACGAGGCGGCCCTGGCCGAGGCCGTCAAGAGCGGCCAGATCGCCGGGGCCGGGCTGGACGTGTTCGAGGACGAACCGGTCATCCATCCCGATCTGGTGGCCAACCCCTCGGTGGTGCTTTTGCCCCATATCGGCAGCGCCTCCATCGAGACTCGCACCGCCATGGGCATGTTGGATTACGACAACCTCAAGGCCTGTCTCATCGAGGGCAAGGTGCCGCCCAGCTGCCTAAACCCGGAGGTGTTTGATTAGCAACAGCTTTTTCCGTGGCGCGGCGAATCCGGGCCGGCGCGCGGACAAGCACCAAGGATGTCGTGCGTGAGTGATTCAAACAGAAGCCTCAAGGGCCTCCGGGTGCTGATCCGGGGAGCTGGCGAGATAGCCAGCGGGGTGGCCCACCGCCTGAACCGGGCCGGGCTGTGCGTGGTGATGACCGAGGTCGCCGAGCCCCTGGCGGTGCGCCGGGCCGTGAGCTTCTGCGAGGCGGTCTACGACGGCCGCAAGCAAGTGGAGGGGCTGGCCGCATGTCTGGCGGCGGGCCCGGCCGAGGCGCTCGCGGCCTGGGAGCGGGGCGAGCTGCCCGTGTTGGTGGACCCGGAAATGGCCTGCCGCCACAAGCTGGGCCCCATGGTCATCGTGGACGCCTTGCTGGCCAAGCGCAACACCGGGCTTTCCCCGGAATTGGCCCCCTTGACCATCGGCCTGGGGCCCGGCTTTTGCGCCCCCCAGGACGCCCACCTGATCATCGAGACCAACCGGGGCCATGACCTGGGCCGGCTCATCTACGAGGGCCGGGCCGTGGCCGACACCGGCGAGCCCGGCGAGATCGGCGGCTACACCCACCAGCGGGTGTTGCGCTCCCCGGCCGATGGCGTCTTCCAGCCCCTGGCGGGCCTGGGCCAGGCGGTGGCGGCCGGCCAAAGCGTGGCCCGGGTGGGGGATGAAGAGGTGCGCGCAAAGGTGGGCGGAATTTTGCGCGGGCTCATCCGCCCCGGCATCCGGGTGCAAAAGGGCTGGAAGGTGGGTGACGTGGACCCCCGGGGGCGGTTGGAATATCTGGACACCATAAGCGAGAAAGCGCGGGCCATAGGGGGCTCGGTGTTGGAAGGCATAATGCACGCCTTCAACCGTTGAGCCCGGCCGCGACCCGCCTGGCCCAAGAACCGGCCCCCCACCAGGCCAGGCCCTAAACTTTCCGCTTGTCCCGCTTGGCCGCAAGATAGCGGGCCGCGTGCCTCCGGTGGATGCGGGCGGGACCATCAAACGAGTTGATAAAGAGCAACGCCTGGCCGGCGGCCTTGGCGGCCATTTATTTCAGCGACTGGAGAAGTTCACATGCCGACTGACAATAAAGAGCGTTATTTCTTCGTGGACCAGGGGTTCCCGGCCGACCCGGTGAGCGGCGAGACGCCCATCAAACTGAAATATCACAGCGGCGGCCAGTGGAAGACCTCGGCCACCGAGACCTACATGCCCTGCTACAACCCCTCCACCGGCGCGGTGATCGCCCTGGCCCCCCAGTGCTCCTCCGACGAGGTGGAGGAGGCGGTGCAAGCTGCGGTGAAGGCCTTCCCGGCCTGGTCCAACACCCCGGTGAGCAAACGGGTGCAGGTGCTCTACAACATAAAGCGCCTTTTGGATGAGAACCTGGAGGAACTAACCGTCCTGCTGGCCAAGGAGATGGGCAAGAAGCACCAGGAGGCCATGGGCGACATCCTCAAGGTCACCGAGGTGGTGGAGTTCGCCTGCGGCGCACCCCACCTGATGAAGGGCGAGGCCCTGATGCAGGCGTCCACCGGTTACGACACCGCGCTCTACCGCGAGCCGGTGGGGGTCTTCGCGGGCATCCCGCCCTGGAACTTCCCGGCCATGATTCCCCACGGCTGGATGACCCCCATCTGCATCGCCACCGGCAACTGCATGGTGCTCAAGGCGGCCAGCTTCGTGCCCCAGTCGGCCATGCGGGTGATGGAGCTGTGGCAGGAGGCCGGCATCCCCGACGGCGTTATCAACCTGGTCACCGCCGGCCGCGACCAGGCCGAGCTTTTGCTCCGGCACCCGGAGATCAAGGGCATCACCTTCGTGGGCTCCACCAAGGTGGGCCTGCACATCTACTCCACCGCCGCGGCCAACGGCAAGCGGGTGCAGGCCCTGTGCGAGGCCAAGAACCACGCCCTGGTGCTGTGCGACTGCAAGCTGGCGCGCACCGCCAGCGGAATCATGAACGCCTTCACCGGATGCGCCGGGCAGCGCTGCATGGCCCTGCCGGTGATCGTGGTGGAAAACGCCATCGCCGACCAGTTGGTGGCGCTTTTGAAAAAGGAAGCCTCCGAACTGACCCTGGGCGAGGCTTGGCTGCCCGAGACCGGCATGGGCCCGGTGGTCAACGCGGGCCACAAGCAGTTCGTGCAGGGCTGGATCGACAAGGCCGAGCAGGAAGGGGCCGAGATCGTCCTGGACGGCCGCGATCCCCAGCCTCCGGCCGGCTGCGAAAACGGCTTCTGGGTGGGCCCCACCATCATCGACCACGTGACCGAGGAGATGTCCTGCGGCAGCGAGGAGATATTCGGCCCGGTCTTGTGCATCAAGCGGGTGGAGGACTTCGAAGAGGGCCTGGCCATTATGAACAACAACCGCTTCGCCAACGGCTCGGTGATCTACACCCAGAACGGCTACTACGCCCGGCAGTTCGCCCACCAGACCCACGGCGGCATGGTGGGCATCAACGTGGGCATCCCGGTGCCGTTGGGCATCTTCGGCTTCACCGGCCACAAGCAGTCGTTCTTCGGCGACCTGCACGTGATGGGCAAGGACGGTTTCGCCTTCTTCACCGAGAGCAAGTGCGTCACCCAGACCTGGTTCCCCGAATCCGGCGAGGAGTTGGCCGCCTGCAAGGTGGACACCTGGGACGGCACCATCACCTCCATGCCCACGGACAAGTGAAGGCCGATACATCGAGGGGCGCTCCGCCTACACCTTTTAGCCGAGCTTGAAGGGGTACGGGTTCAGGTTTGATAAAGATCCCCGGTAGGGAAGCTCCCGGCTAGTCGAGCCCCATAAAAGATCACCCCAAGGGGCCTGGTTCGCACCAGGCCCCTTTTTTTGTTTCACGGTTGCTTTTCCCGCGGCCCTGGGGAGTCCATTGAGGCGGCGGAATCACGCGGAAACGTCATCGGGGGGCCCCAAAAAAACTAAATCCGGCGATCTTCATATAATCCCGTATAATACTAGGTAAAAGAGGTGAAAAATGAATGTGCTTATGATCTATCCGGAGAGCCCAGATACTTTTTGGAGCTTCAAACATGCCCTGAAATTCATCGCCAAGAAGGCTTTGCATCCTCCCCTCGGGCTTTTGACCGTGGCGGCCATGCTCCCGGAAGCATGGGACAAAAAGCTTGTTGACGAGAACGTGGAGCCCCTGCTGGACAAGCATCTGGAGTGGGCTGACTACGCCTTTATCAGCGCCATGGTCATCCAAAGGAAGTCTGTGGAGCGGGTGGTGGCCCGCTGCCGGGAAATTGGAGTCAAGGTGGTGGCCGGAGGGCCCCTGTTCACCGCCTGCCACCATGAATTCAGCGGGATCGACCACTTTGTGCTGGGCGAGGCCGAGGTGACCCTGCCCAGGTTCCTGCGGGACCTGGAGGCCGGCCAGCCCCGGGCCATCTACGCCACCGACCAGTTCCCCGACCTGGACGCCACCCCCACGCCCATGTGGAGCTTGCTCAAACTCAGGCGCTACGCCTCCATGAGCGTCCAATACTCCAGGGGCTGCCCCTACCACTGCGAGTTCTGCGACATAACCTCGCTGTTTGGCCGCAAGGTGCGCACCAAGGGCACCGGCCAGCTCATGGCCGAGTTGGACAGCCTAAAAGCCGCTGGTTGGCGGGGGGCCTTGTTCATCGTCGACGACAACTTCATCGGCAACAAGGCCAAGCTAAAAAGGGAGGTCCTGCCGGCCATCATCCAATGGATGAGCCAAAACAAGCGCCCCTTCGTCCTGTCCACCGAGGCTTCCATCGACCTGAGTGACGATGACGAGCTGATGAACCTGATGGTGCTGGCCGGTTTCGACGGGGTGTTCGTGGGCATAGAGACCCCCAGCGAGGAGAGCCTGGCCGAGTGCAGCAAGCTGCAAAACCGCAACCGCGACCTGGTGGCCTGCGTGAAGAAGATTCAGAGCTTCGGCATGGAGGTGCGCGGCGGATTCATCGTGGGCTTTGACAACGACTCCCCCTCGGTCTTTGAAAAGCAGATCGAGTTGATCCAAAATAGCCGGATCATAACGGCCATGGTGGGGCTCTTGAACGCCCCCCGGGGCAGCCAGCTCTACCAGCGCATAGTCCAGGAAGGCCGCCTGCTCAGGGAGGTCACCGGCGACAACACCGACTTTTCCACCAACGTGGAACCCATAATGGGCCTTGAGGCCCTGTCCCAGGGCTACAGCCGGATCATCAGCGGCATCTACTCCCCCAAGCCCTACTACGACAGGGTGCGGGCCTACCTGCGGGAGTACCAACCCCAGAAAAAGAAAAAGTCGCGTTTTCATCCCAGGTATTTGCGCCTGCACTCGGGCTACGCCTGGGCCTTTCCCAAGACCATGATCCTGCTGGGCGTCAAGGACCGGGCCCGCGTCCAATACTGGAAGCTACTCTTCTGGTCCCTGTTCCGTCGGCCCCAGCTCTTTCCCATGGCCATGACCTTTGCCATATATGGCTTCCACTTCCGCAAGGTCTTCCAGACCAGCCTGTGGCCGGGTAAATCTTGGCGGTAATAAGCGGGGTGGGCGGCCAGGTTCGGCGAGAGGCCGCCTAAGACCCTTGGCAGGCGCGCGGCCGAGGCGAAAGTGCGTATCTTGCCGGATGGTTTGCGGGGCGAAGGGCGCATGGCCGCGCTTCGCCGCCGGGACCTTCAGCCTATCAGCTTCATCCCCCGCAGGCAGCGGCCGGGCAGGGCCTTGTAAAGCTCCAGCCCCCGGGCGGTGGCGGCCAGGCGTTCGGGGCTCAGGGGGCCCTTCACCCGGGCCGGGTTGCCCAGGGCCAGATGCTCCGGGGGCACCTCCATGCCCGCCGGCACCAGGGAGCCGGCGGCCACCATGGCCCGGGCCCCCACCCGGGCCCCGGCCAGCAGCACCGACCCCATGCCGATGAAGGCCCCGTCATCCACCACCGCGTCGTGCAGTATCGCGCCGTGGGCCACGATCACCCCCTGGCCGATGAGCACCGCCTGGCCGGGATTCTGGTGCAGCACGCAATTTTCCTGCAGGTTGCTTTCGCGCCCCACCTCTATGCGGCCGAAATCGGCCCTGAGCACCGCTCCCGCCCCGATGAAGCATCCCGCCGCGATGCTCACCTGGCCGATGAGAACCGCCTGGGGATGGACATGGGCGCTGGGATCAATCTGGGGGGCCTGGCCTTCGAACTCGTACAGGGGCAATGTCTTCTCCTTAGGCGGCAGGTGAAAAAAATGGCCGGCGGGTCTCAGGGTGGGCCAGCCGCCGGCAATAGTTTAAACTAATTTTGGTGAATCGTCAGACCCCAGGCAGGGGGCCGGGCAGAGGTGTTTTTCCGGGCCCTTCTGCCTGGAGTCCGACGGTGGGCCAAGGGCGCGCGGGGCCGCCCCGGATCGTGGGGTTCACCGGGAAGCCCCGCCGCCCCCCAAGGCCCTAGAAACCCCCTCGTCCGCCGCCGGATTTGCCGCCGCCCCGCGACCTTCCTTCCGGTTGGCTGCCGCCGGAACTCCTGTCGCCGCCCATGCGGTAGCGCTGCTCGGCCAGGTAGTCCTTGTATTCCTTAAGTTGGGACTCGGTCAGCACCTTGCTCAGGGCTTCCTCGGTCTCCTTGTCCACCCGGTGCAGACGCTCGAAGAACTTTTTCATCTCCTCGGGGCTGTCGTAGCGGCCGCCTTCGGGGCGCATCTCTTCTTTCTTGTCTTCGCCCGCCTTGATGATGGCCCTCACTTTTTCGGCCTGCTCGGGGGTGAGCTTCAGGCGCTTGGTGAGGGCCTGCATGGTTTCCTCCAGGCGTTGGGCGGAATCCATGGCCGGGGGCGTACCCGAGGGGCGCCCCCCGGATTTGCCAACCGCGCCGCGGTCCTGGGGATAGTAAGCGCCGCAGCCCATGGCCGCGATCAACAGCATGGTGGGGACGAAGTAGCGGATCATGAAAGATGCTCCCGGGAAAAGGGTGAAGGTTCAATCGACTCAAGTGGGGACGCCGGGGGCTCAACCGCTGGCCGGCATCGAGGTTTGGGTGGTGAACTCCTGGGCCACCCAGCCCACGCCGCCGTCCGGAGTGCGCACGAAAAGCCAGGAGCCGGTGCGGCCCTGGATGGCGAGGTCGGCTCCCAGATTGACCACCTGCAGCACGGGATAGGCCTGACCCGGGCCGCTGCGCAGGTTCAAGGCCTGGGCGATCACCGTGGCCGTGCCTCCCGCGCCTTGGGCGGGGGCGACCACCCCGGTGGGCACGGCGGCTGCCGCCTGGACCAGGGCGGGGTCGGGCACCACCACATAGCCCTGCGGGGCTCTCCGGTAATAGGCCTGGCCGTAGCTGTAGTAGGTGATTCCGGCCATGACCAGCACCTGGAAGCCCACCGGCAGCGCGGTCACCACCAGGCCCACCGGCGGTAATACCGGCACAAAGCTTCTGCGCCAGGGGCGGTAGTACCTGCCGCCGTGGAAGTAATAGGGGTTGCCTTTTATAACCAGGCGGTGGTGGCCCGGCGGGGGGGTGGGGTAGGGGCGGTCCCTGTCCCGGCGGCCATGGTTGCCCTGGGCCATGGCCGGCGCGGCGCCGCTCAGGGTGAAAACGGCAAGGGTGGCCAACAAGAAAAACTTGGCCGTGCGAGGGGCTTGGCGAAGGTGAAGCATACTGTTCCTCCTTGGAATCGGCTGAGGGGACGCGCCCCGGCTGCCCAGCTAAACAGCAAGAAGGGTGCCCGTTTTTTCCCGCGAGGCGCGAAAGGAATATATCTATTAAATTTAGAATGTTGCTGGGTAGGAGCCGGAATGGGTAACGAAATGGGACGCCACTTTATTACCCGGCACGAGCGCCTGGCGGGAAAATATTTTGCCCCGGGAGCGGCCGGCGAAAAACGCCCCGGCCGTGGGAGGCCGGGGCGCTGGCAAAAGCTAGGGGTTGGTAGGCGGGGCCTACTTGGCGGCGCGGGCGTGCTCCTTGCCGCGCACGGTCAGCACCGGGCAGGGGGCGTGGCGCTGCACCTTTTCAGCCGCGCTGCCAAAGAGCACCCCGGCCACGTCGCCGCGGCCCTTGTTGCCCACCACCAGCATATCCGCGCCCACGTCCTTGACCGCGTTGATGATCTCTTCCCAGGGCAGGCCTTCCTTGAAGATAAGTTGGGTGCTCACCCCCTGGGCCCGCGATAGGTACTCGTCTTCGATCACCTTCCGGCGGTCATTGATGGTGCGGCCGATGATTTCCTTGCGGTCCAGGCCCAGGCCAGCCCCGCCGTACTGCTCCAGGGAGTCCAGGTAGCGGGTGTTGATGACGTTCACCAAGGTCAACTCCGCGCCCAGGGCCCGGGCCAGGGTAAGGGCGTGCAGAAAGGTGTCCTCGGAATACTTGGATAGGTCAATGGCGGCAAGCAACTTTTTGATTTCCACTTGATTGGCTTGCATGATTACTTCCTCTTCATCTTGATGGGGACTACCAGGGCCTGACGGCTCTACTTCTTGATTTTTGCCACTAATCTGGCCCCATGGCCAGAGTTATTTTCCCATGGACCCGCGGTGTTTGGCTGCCGCCTCGGGCCTAGGCCCGGGCCGTCCCGGCGTAGTCCCGGTTGCCGGCGGGGATGAACACGGCCACCAGGGCGCTGAGTAGCGGGAGCACGGTGACGATGCGAAGCACCGCGCTCACCCCCCAATGGTCGGCCACCATTCCCATCAGGGCGGCCCCCACGCCCCCCAGGCCCATGGCGAAGCCCACCAGCATGCCCGAGACGGTCCCGGCCCGGTCGGGCAAGATCTGCTGGCCCATGACGATGACCACCGACCAGGTGGAAAGCAGGATGCCGCCCGTCAGGGCCAGGACCACGTAGAGCCAGGGCCCCGCCGGCAGCATCTGCAACCACACCAATAGGGGAGACACCACCGCCACGCTGACCACGAAGAAGCGCTTGGGGCCCACCTTTTCGGCCAAGGGGGCCCCGGCCAGGGTGCCGACCACCCCGGCGGCCAGGAAGGTGGTCAATAGCGAGCCCACGGCCACCGCGTCGCCCCCCAGCACGCTCACGTAATAAAAGGGCACGAAGGTGGCCACCCCCACATGCACCCAGGCCCGCAAAATCACCGCGCCCATGAGGATGCCCAGGGGGCGCAGGCGGCCCCTGAGGGGCAGGCGCTCCGGGGCCTGGGGCGCGGGCTTGGCCTGGTTTCCGTTTTTGCGGGCCAGGTGCCGCCAATAGGCCCAGAAGAGCCCGGCCACCACCACCCCGGGCAGGCCGAACAGCAGCGAGCCCTTGAGCCCCAGCCAGGCGCAGTAGGCCATTATCATCACCGGGCCCAGGGCCATGCCGGCGTTGCCGCCCACCATGAACCAGCTCACCCCCACCACCTTGCGCGACCCGGCGGAGCCCAGGACCCCCTTGAAAGCCTCGGGGTGGAAACTGGCCACTCCCAGGCCCGAGAGCACCACCACCCCCAGCATGGCGGCGTAGCCTGAGCACAGGCCGATGAGCCCGAAGCCCAGGCCCGACACCGCCACCCCCATGGGCACCAGCCAGCGCAGGTTCCAGCGGTCGGTGAGGTCGCCGAACAGGGGCTGGATGACCGAGGAGGTGAGGTTCATGACCATGACCAAGACTCCGGCCTGGGCGTAGCTGAGGGTATGCACCTGCTTGAGCAGGGGCAACAGGGCGGGGAGGGCTCCCTGGGTGGTGTCGGTGACCAGGTGGCCCAGGATCAAAAGGGCCAGGGCTTTGGCGTCCATGATGCAGGTTCCGTTTGCGGGCCACGGCCGGCCAGTGGGCCGGGGCAAGAGTGTTTTGTTTTTACGATATTACACGACCGGACCCGCCCGGCAGGGAGGAAAGCGGCGGCGCCCCCCAAAAAAACAGCCGGGCCCCGAGGGGCCCGGCCGGCGAGCGGCGCTTGGCCGCGATCAGTCCATTAGGATGCGCTCGGGGGGCTTTTCGCCGCCGGGCGCGCCCAGGGAGGCGTCGGCCGCCTTGCGCCCGGGCAATACCAGGTTGAGCACCACCCCCACCACCCCGGCCAGGCCGATGCCGGCCAGCTTGAAGCTGCCGATGGGCAGGGCCATGCCCCCGGTGCCGAAGATGACGATAAGGGCCACTATGGTCAGGTTGCGCGGGTTCATGAGGTCGTGCCCCGCCCGCACCAGGGTGTTGATGCCCACCACCATGATGGCCCCGAACAACAGCACCATGATGCCGCCCATGACCGGGGCGGGGATGGTGAGCAAAAAGGCCCCCAGCTTGCCCACGAAGGCCAAGGCCACGGCCACGATGGCCGCCCAGGTCATGATGGCCGGGTTGAAGGCCCGGGTGAGGGCCACCGCGCCGGTGACCTCGGAATAGGTGGTGTTGGGCGGGCCGCCCAAGAAGGAGGCCAGGCTGGTGGCCAGGCCGTCGCCCAGCATGGTGTTCTTGATGCCCGGGTCCTTGAGGTAGTCCTTGCCGGTGATGCTCCCGATGGCCAGGACGTCGCCGAAGTGCTCGATGGCCGGGGCGATGGCGATGGGCACTATGTAGAGCACCGCCTCCAGGTTCCAGACGGGCAGGGTGAAGGCGGGCATGGCCAGCCAGGGGGCCTTGGTCACGGAGGAAAAGTCCACGATGCCGAACAAAAGGGAAAGCACATAGCCCGAGCCGATGCCCACCAAGATGGGCACCAGGCGCAGCCAGCCCTTGCCCAGCAGGGACACGGTGATGGTGACGGCCAGGGATATCAGGGATATGACCAGGGCGGTGCTTTGGGGAAACAGGACCGCCGATCCGTCGCCGGTCTTGCCCAGGGCCATGTTCACCGCCACCGGGGCCAGTACCAGGCCGATGACCATGATAACCGGGCCGGTGACCACCGGAGGCAACACCCGGTTGAGGATGTTGGGGCCACCGATGCGCACCACGAAGCTGATGACCACGTACATCCCGCCGGCCGCCGCCAGGCCGCAGAGGGTGCCCGGCACCCCCCAGGTCTGGGTGCCGTAGATGATCGGGGCGATGAAGGCGAAGGAGGATGCCAGGAAAACCGGCACCTTGCCCTTGGTGACGATCTGGAAGAGCAGGGTGCCCACCCCGGCGGTGAACAGGGCCACGTTGGGGTTGAGGCCGGTCAAGAGGGGCACCAGCACCAGGGCCCCGAAGGCCACGAAAAGCATCTGGGCCCCCAGGAGCAGGCCCTTGGGCGAAAATCGGTATTCGGGGTTGGAAAGTTCGCTCATGGCCTCTCCCTGGCTGAGGTGTGGGGGAAATTATTTACGGCCGGGCGTTTACTTGGTGCCGAATATCTTGTCGCCCGCGTCGCCCAGGCCGGGCAGGATGTAGCCGTTTTCGTCCAGGCCCTGGTCCACCGAGGCGGTGTAGATGTCCACGTCGGGGTGGGCCGCCTCCACCCGGGCGATGCCCTCGGGCGCGGCCACCAGGAAGATGCCCCGGATCTGGGTGCAGCCGGCCTGCTTGAGCAGGTCGATGGTGGCCAGCAAGGTGCCGCCGGTGGCCAGCATGGGGTCCAGGATCAGGGCGATGCGGTGCTTTATCTGCTTGGCCAGCTTCACGTAATACTGCACCGGCTCCAGGGTCTGTTCGTTGCGGTAAAAGCCCACCACGCTCACCTTGGCCCCGGGGATCATGTCCAGCACCCCGTCCATGAGCCCCAGCCCGGCCCGCAGGATGGGCACCACGGTGATCTTCTTGCCCTTTATCTCCTCAACCTCCACCTTGCCGGCCCAGCCCCGGATGGTCTTGGGCTCGGTGGTCAGGTCCTTGGTGGCCTCGTAGGTCAAGAGCAGGCTAACCTCGCTGGCCAGGGCCCGGAAACTGGAGGTGCTGAGATCGTGCTTGCGCAGGATGCCCAGCTTGTGGCGCACCAGGGGATGGTCTACTACGTGAACAGCCAAGAGGGCCTCCTTGCGGGGGGTGGCGCGGTCGCGATTGGTTCCCATTTTCTAATGGGTAGAGGCCCTTGGGTCAACCAACTTTTTAGCCGCCGGTTTCCAGCAGAGAGCCGGCGGGCAAGAAAGCGCTTGCCTGCTGGGGGCATACGTGGTTTCAAGGTAGACGGAACAACTTACCCCGGCCGAGGAGGTCTTGTGAACATAAACAGCGTCTTGGAATACGCCCGCTGGGCCGGGGTGGGGGTGGGCATCTTCTGGGCCAACTACGCGGGCTCCAGCCCGGCGGAGCAGTTCAGCATCATTACCGCCTGGACCGTGCTGGCGGTGGCCGGGCTTTCCGGGGTGGAGAGCCTGTTTTTCGGCAAAAGCGCTTCTAAAATCTCGGGCTACGGCGGCGGGGGAGGGGGCTACCAGCGCCAGTCCGGGATCAACAACCTGGCCCTGGCCCTGGCCTGCGTGCTGGCCTACGCCCTGGGCTGGGGGACCATGGCCCAGGCGGCCCTGATGAGCACCTTGCTGATATTCTTGATCATTTCGGCGGCCAACCACGCCTACAGCGCTTTCAGGGAGGGCAACCGCAACCTCAGGAACCTGCTGCGCCCGGTGCTCACCGCCCTGTTGGTGGCCATGGTGCTGCCCTACATGATCGCCGCCCTGTCCTGAGCGGGAGCAAGCAACCAGCCCTACCGGTTCGCTGTCCCCGACCGAGTTCATCGCTTGGCTTTGGCGGCCAGCCGGACCCGCGCATATCATTGACCACAACCATGGTCAAGCGAATTTCCTAATAGTTATTACCTATTTGACACCCGCCCGCCCTCCGGCTAGGTTCCAAAGATTGGTAATTCAGCGAGGCTGCCGGGCATGGAGATGCGTGTGGAATCCACCCGAGCCGGGGCCCGGCGGACGGCCTGAGGCACGGGTAAAGGTGGGCTAAGGAAAGGGCGTTGCGCCTAACTTGCCGTATATGCTCAGCAAAGAAATACATTTTAGCCTTAAGCCCCGGGCCGCCGCCCCTGGACGGGCCGCCCATCCGGGCCGGGCACCTGGGGAGGATGGTTATGTCCGAGGAATTTGAACCCAAGATTCTGGCCTATTGCTGCCAGTGGTGCTCCTATGCCGCCGCCGATTTGGCGGGCAGCATGCGTTTGCAGTACCCGCCCAACGTGCGCATCATCCGGGTGCCCTGCACCGGGCGGGTGGACATGCTCTATCTGCTGCGCGCCATAGAGGACGGGGCCGACGGGGTGTTTCTCTCCGGCTGCCTGCTGGATGATTGCCACTACATCAACGGAAATTACAAGGCGCTAAAAAGGGTGGAGCAGGTCAAGGGCATACTGCGGGCCCTGGGCATCGAGCCCGAGCGGGTGGAGATGTACTTCAACTCCTCGGCCATGGGGCCCCAGTTCGCCCAAACCTGCATTGACTTCACCCAACGAATTCGTGCGCTGGGGCCGCTGTATGCCCAGCCCCAAAAGGTTGCCGCCTCCGGCGCTTAGCGCCGTTGGCCAAGATTATTTCCACCGGCCGGGCCGCCCCGGCCGCCGGATGGTAGGTGATACGTGTCTGAAGCTATTCGACCCAAAAAGTTGCCCAAGGAGGCCCTGGAAAAACTCAACGGGGCCAACCTTAATCTTTGCCTGACCTGCGGCACCTGCTCCGGGGGCTGCCCCATCACCGGCAATCCCAGCGAGGACATGCAGGGCTGGGACACCCGCAAGGTCATCCGCATGCTGGCCCTGGGCATGATCGACGAGGTGGTGGAAAGCCGCTTCCCCTGGCTGTGCACCGGCTGCGGCCGCTGCGCCGCCGCTTGCCCCATGGGCTTGGACATGCCGGCCATCTTCGGCTACATGAAACACCTGCGGCCACGGGACCAAGTGCCGGGCATCCTGCACAAGGGCGTGGTCAACGTGCTGGAGACCGGCAACAACATGGCCATCCCCCGTGACGACTATCTTTTCACCATGGCCGACATGGGCGTGGAGATGGCCGACGACTGCTGCCCCGGCTTCTACGTGCCGGTGGACAAGCAGGACGCGGACATCCTGTTCTTCCCCAACTCCAAGGAGGTCTTCGGCGACTTTGAGGACATGTACTGGTGGTGGAAGATCTTCTACGCGGCCAAGGAAAACTGGGCCATCCCCAGCAAGAACTGGGAGGCGGTGGACTGGGGCCTGTTTACGGGCAACTACGAGGCCACCCGTATCCTGGCCCAGCGCAAGATCGACATGATGAAGGAGTTCAACATCACCCGCATGATAATGCCCGACTGCGGCGGCGGCTCCTACGGCTGCCGGGCGGGTATGAAGGTCTGCGAGATCGACGATCCCAGCAACGTCACCAGTTGGGTGTACCTATACGACTACCTCAAGGAGATCATTCAGCAGGGGCGCATCAAGCTGGACAAGAGCGTGTACGCGGGCAAGACCTTCACCTGGCACGACTCCTGTAAACACGGCCGGGAGTTGGAGAGCCACTACGGCCACGGCTACTTCGAGGAGCCCCGCTGGATCATTAAGCAGTGCGTGGACAACTTCGTGGATATGTACCCCAACCGCATGAACGGCAACTGTTGCGGAGCGGGCGGCGGCAACTGGCCCGCGCCCTATGAAGACGACTCGGCTTGGCACGGGCGCAAGAAGTATGAGTCCATCAAAGAGTCCGGGGCCGACGTGGTGGTGGTGGCCTGTTCAAATTGCCACGACCAGCTGATGAAACGCCTGCCCAAGTACTATACGGACTACAAGTACGAGGTGAAATACATCTGGGAGCTGATTGCCGATTGCCTGGTCATCGACCCATGGACCGAGGAGGAGATAGCCAAGGGCGAGGCCGAGGCCGCAGCCCAGTGGGAGCGCCTGGGGGTGGACCTGGACATGGAATTCTAGCGGGCTGCTTGCAATTGGCCGGTTCGGGCCTTATGTTTGCAACTAAACCCAACCCCCAGAGAAAGGCATTTGGTCATGATGGAAGTTACCCCCGCGGCCAGCGAGGCCCTCAAGGCGGTGATGGCCGAGAAAAACCTCGAGCCCCCCATCCGCATATTCTTGCAGTCCGGCTGCAGCGGCTCTCAACTGGCCCTGGGAGTGGATGAAGCCCGCGACGGCGACGACCAGTTCGACGTGGACGGCGTAAGCTACGTCGTCGACAAGAATCTCTCCGATTTGGTGGGCGATATGAAGCTGGACTACCTCACCGACGAACAACAGCAGGGCTTCCTGCTCTCCAGTTCCAAACCCCTGCCGCAACCCGAGGGCGGCGGTTGCAGCAGCGGATGCTGTGGCTGTTAAGGCCTAACCTAGCGTTTTATCCAGGGAGAGGGCTTCGGCCCTCTCCCTTTTTTGGGCTAATAAATCCTAGCGTATGGTTATTTTATAGTAAGGTATGATAAAAAATCGGTAAGCCCATCCCCGGGACGGCCAGGACCTCGGCGGCCAAGGGCCAGCCCTGAGGCTTTGCTCCCGGGACGTGCACAGAGGAGTTTAGATGGCCAAGAAAATTCTGATAATCGAAGACGAAAACCACGTCGCCGAGTACCTTCAGGACATCTTTCAGGATCAGGGCTATGAAACCCTGATCGCGGCCAGCAGCGCGGAGGGCCTGGAAATGGCCGCCAGCCACAGGCCGGATCTGATAACCCTGGATTTGCAGATGCCCGCCGAGCACGGCACCCGCTTTTATCAGCGCTTCCGAAAGGATGAGGACCTAAAGGGGATTCCCATCGTGGTCATCACCGGCCAGCACTCGCCCCACCGGTCCATAAACCCGGACAAAGTGGCGGCCATGGTGGTCAAGCCCTTCGAGCCCGGTGAGTTGGTGGCCATCGTGCAAAAGGCCCTGGGCGAGGAGTAGCCCCGGCGGGGTTGCGGGGCCTGCATGGGCGACAAAATTCTATTGCTGGCCCCTGCGGAACTGGGCCAGAAGTTGGCCAAGCAATTGGCCGGCTGGGGTCACATTTCCCTGCGTGCCATGGACTCCGAGGAGGCCCTGGACCTGGCCTTCCGTCACAAACCGGCCATCAGCATCCTGGACGACGCCCCGCCCGGTAGCGAGGCCCTGGAGTTGGTGCGCCGCTTCAAGGCCCAGCACCCCTGGACCGAGACCATCTTCCTGACCGATCTGAACGACATCGAGCGGGGGGCCCGGGCCCTGGAGTTCGGGGCCAGCGACTTCCTCCTCAAGCCGGTGAGCGCCCATCGCCTGGGGGTGGCCCTGAGGCGGGCCCAGGACCGTTTGGTGGTGCGCAAGAAGCTGGCCTACCTTTCCGGCTTGGCCCCCAACGGCGCGATGCCCGCTTCCCTGCCTCCGGCTGGCGGCGAAACCTCCCGGGCCGCCCAGCTTTACGACACCTTGCAGCAGTATCAGCAGCTCTTTGACGAGGTGCCCTGCTACATTTCGGTGCTGGACCACCATTTCACCATCACCGCGGTGAACCGGCGTTTCAAGGAGGAATTCGGCGACCTGGTGGGCAAGACCTGCCACGACGTTTACCAGGGCCGTTGCGAGGGCTGCCCCGACTGCCCGGTGGGCGACACCTTCGTGGACGGCCAGTCCCACCAGTATGAGCAGATGCTGCGCGCCCTGGACGGACGGCGCTTCAACGTGCTCACCTGGACCGCCCCCCTGCGCGACGCCCAGGGCGAGATAAACCAGGTCATGGAGATGTCCACCGACATCACCCAAATCCGCAAGCTGCAAGACCACCTATCCTCCCTGGGCATGGTGATAAGCTCCATCTCCCACGGGGTCAAGGGCCTGCTCACCGCCCTGGACGGGGGCATGTACAAGATGAGGGCCGGCCTGGAGCGCGGCGACATGGGCCGGGTGCGAAAGGGCTGGGAGCTGGTGGAGCTGATGATGAAGCGCATCCGCAGCACCGTATTGGACATCCTGTACTACGCCAAGGAGCGGGAGCTGGACACCGAGCTGGTGGATGTGGCCGAGTTCGCCAAGGGGGTGGCCCTGGCCGGGGAGTACGCGGCGGACAAGCACGGCCTGGATTTCAAGCTGGTGCTGGGCCCGGACCTGGGCCGCTTCGAGGTGGACCCCAACGCCCTGAACCCGGCCATGACCAACATTTTGGAAAACGCGGTGGACGCCTGCCTTTACGACCGGGAAAAGCCCCGCCACCGCATCCTGTTCCAGGTGAGCCGCGAGGACGACGTTCTGGTCTTCGACATAGTGGACAACGGCAAGGGCATGGACCAACAGACCCTGGACAACATGTTCACCCTGTTCTTCACCTCCAAGGGTTCGGCGGGCACCGGGTTGGGTTTGTTCATCGCCAACGACACCGTGCAGCAGCATGGCGGGTCCATCACAGTGGATTCCGAGTCCGGCGAGGGCTCCCACTTCCACGTGCGCATCCCCGAGCACCCCATGGCCATGCCCTGGGAGCGGGCCCCGGGGCCGCTGACCTCCAAGAACCTGCCTTTTTAAACCGGCCGCGCCCGCCGCCGCCAGCCCCAGAAGAGCCCCAGCAGGCAAAGCAGAGCCAGGCCCAGGGCGAAGAGCCCGGTGGGGGTCAGCCCGGCCAGGACCGCCTCGCCCCGCCAGTCGGCCCGGAAGGGCTCGATTATCAGGCGGGCCACGCCATGCATGAGGCCGTAGGCCAGCACCACCTGCCCGGCGAAGCGCCGCCGGGGCAGCAGCCAACAGAGCAGGGCGAAGATGATGAACAGCGCGACGGCGGTGTAGATCTGGGTGGGGTGCAGGGGTATGCCGGTGGGGGCCAGGGAATGGGGGGCGCTGAACACCACCGCCCAGGGGCCGTCAAAGGGCTTGCCGTAGCTGTCGCCGGAAAAGAAGCAGCCCACCCGGCCCAGGGCCTGGCCCAGGGCCAGGGAGGGAGCCAAGAGGTCGGCCCAGGCGGCGGCGCCCCAGCCCTGGGAGCGGCCCCGCCAAATGACCAGGGGCAGGGCGGCGGCCAGGCCGCCGTAGAAGACCAACCCGCCTTGCCAGATGAAAAGCACGCGGCCCAAATGGCCCAGCAGGGGGCCGGGCTCCAGGAGCACGAAGGCCAGGCGCGCCCCGGCCAGGCCGGCCAGGACCAGCCACAGGGCCTCGCTCTGGGCGGCGTCGGGGTCCAGGCCCAGACGCCGGGCGTTGACCCTCAGGGCGATAAGCCCGGCCAGCACTCCCAGGGCCAAGAGCACCCCGTAGGTATGGATGGGCAGCGGGCCCAGATTGAACAGGACGGGGTGCATGGCGCGTGGCCTCCTGGATGGGGCTGGGCCCGCCCGGGGTTAGTGGCAACTGGGCCCCGAGGCCCCGAACTCCTTATCATTGGCCCGGGCCAGGCGGTCCAAAAAACGGCCCCAGCGCCCCTTGGGCTTGGCGCAGCAGCCACCGGCCAGGAACTTGTCCCGGCATCCCGGCGCGCAGAAAAAGTAGAGCCGTTCACCCCGCTTTTCCATGTACTGCGCCCCGTCGGTCTTCACCGGCATCTGGCAGATGGGGCAGGGTTCGGTTCGTTGTATCATTTGGCTCATGCGTCACCTCCTGGGGAGGTGGGGGCCCGGACCCGAGAGCCCGGACCCCCAGGGAATGCTATCGCTCCAGGTTGTCGCCGGCCGGGGGAGTCACCGGCGCGCGCTGGTATCCAGGTCCGTAGCCCTGGTTGGGTCCGTAATTCTGGCCTTGGCTGTTACCCTGGTAGTCGTTCCAGCCGGGGCAGTTGGCCGGGCCGTAACCCTGACCCTGGGGGCCCGGGCCGTAGCCGTTGCCTTGGTACATATGGTAGCCGGGGTTCATCATGTGGCCGCCCCAGCCGCCGCCCATCCCGTATCCGCCCCAGGCCATGGCCCCGGCGGCCAGCATAAGAGTGAAGGCTGCCGCGAGGATGAATGTGGTGGCTCGTCTCATGTTTTTCCTCCTTTGAAGGGTTGTGTTTGCCCTGACTAAGTTGCAGCGGGCGTGCCAACCTGGGGGGAAGGGAAAAATTATTTCTCTAAAACCTATTAATATAGTAGGTTATGGGGGGGCGCTCCTGCAAGGGCGGCCCCTAAATTGTTCCAATGGCTGGGTAATATTTTCGCGCCCAGGGTCCTGGGCGCACATATTTTCCCGGGGCCGCCTGCTGGGGCATAATAAAGGGAGGGTCCGGCTTGGGACCACGGCAAATCATCGGCAAGGAGCGCAAGGCATGGACAAGGCAGCGGACACCCTGGTTATTATCTGGTCCTCCCGCGACCGGGAGGTGGCCAAGAACATGGTCTTCATGTACGCCAAAAACTCGCGGCTCAAGGGATGGTGGCCGGCGGTGCGCCTGGTGGTGTGGGGGCCCTCGGCCTCGCTCATCGCCGAGGACGCCGAGCTGCAAACCGAGCTGGAGGAGCTGAGGCAGGCCGGGGTGGAGCTTTTGGCCTGCCGCGCCTGCGCCGACAAGTACGGAGTGGCCCCCCGCCTGGAGGAGCTGGGCATCGAAGTGATCTACATGGGCCAGCCCCTCACCGAATATTTACGAGCCGGCCTGCCGGTTCTGACCTTTTAGC
>Ga0180009_10001963_pt1 | contig 24390 bp, 24 predicted proteins | sample OS_PC_MetaG_FD_123537 | JGI IMG/M metagenome (GOLD analysis project Ga0180009, IMG submission 123537) | Groundwater microbial communities from the Aspo Hard Rock Laboratory (HRL) deep subsurface site, Sweden - OS_PC_MetaG | ecosystem: Environmental > Aquatic > Deep subsurface > Groundwater...
ACTACGAATACAGATTGGAGTGGATATCCATATCAACAAAAAATGCCGTATTTTTGTTTAGCAATTCATATATAACACGCAAATCGCCCGTAATACCTATGCTACGGTACCCGACATACTTACCATGCAAAGGATGATTGTTTAAAGTTGGATGAAAAGGATTTTTTAAAAAAAGATTCCTTCTCCCTTTAAATTTTTTCTTTTCATTCAATCGAAGTTTTTTGTACTTTTTATTGAAATTTTTATGAAGAATTATTCTCATAAAGAATCGAGATATTCATCCATTTCTTTAGCAGAAACAAACGGCCCGGCAATATTCTTACCAGTCCTGTAATCATTTCTCGCTTCTTTAATAATACCCTCCAAGTAAGGAGTCATCCTGCGTGTTACAGAAAAATGCACTTCGCGTTTTCTAACAAATTGTTTCAAAGAAGCATTAACGATGGCGCTCAAAGAAAGCCCTATTTCACCGGCTAGTTTCTGAGCCGCTTCTTTGACCTCCTTGTCCGCTTTTATGTTTATTACTGTCTTCATAACCGTAGTATATACAACGGTTAACCTGTGTCAAGAGTATGTGGCAACTTCTGTTGTTTTGAATATTTTAAATATGGTATAATTTTGGCAATGTCTAAATTAAACTTAATAACAAAATATTCTGTCTTTTTATTGTTGGGAACTATGTTTGGATTGATGTTTTTTTCAGCATGGAACGATTCGGGAACAATGGACGAACTAGCCCATATCCCATCGGGCTACTCATATCTTACAGAAAGAGACTACCGGTTAAATCCCGAGCACCCTCCTTTGATTAAAGATTTATCCGCAATCCCCTTGCTCTTTTTAGACTTAAAGTTCCCCACCGATGTTCCCGCCTGGACAACATATAAAAACGGCCAATGGGACATGGGAAGAATTTTTATTTATGAATCGGGAAACGATGCCGATAAAATTTTCAAATTTTCTCGTATCCCTGTAATGCTTCTGGCTATTCTTTTTGGATGGATGTTTTTCAGATGGACGCGCGGTTTGTATGGAAATAAAGTTGCCTTTCTGTCTCTGTTTTTGTTTGCTTTTTCTCCCACATTTTTAGCGCATTCAAGATATGTGACAACCGACCTGGCGGCAGCTTTCGGATTTTTTATAGGTATCTCCGCTTTTCTTAATTTTCTTTTTCGACAGGAAACACCCCAAGGTAAAAAGAGTCTCGTTATCGCGGGTATCGCTTTTGGTGTCGCTCAACTTTTGAAATTTTCTTTGATGCTTTTGGCCCCTATTTACATAATACTCGGTATTTTATGGATATTTCTAAGAGAGTATGAAAATTTTAAACTTAAAAAATTTATCAAAGAAGAATTTTTAATACTGTGGAAAATTCTACTAATCGGTGTTCTGGGAATATTGCTGGTTTGGACGTTCTATTTATTTCATGTTTGGCAATACCCTATTGAAAATCAAGTTAGCGACGCGACATTTCAGCTACAAACGCTGGGAATGCGTTCAATGGCAAATTTAACCGTTTGGCTTTCCGGAATTCCCGTCCTGCGCGGATTTGGACAATATTTACTTGGTCTTCTCATGGTTTTACAAAGAGCCGCCGGTGGAAACACAGCTTACTTCTTTGGAGAAGTTTACAATCTAGGATGGCCAAGTTATTTCCCTCTTCTCTATTTACTTAAAGAGCATCTTGCTTTGCACATTTTAACACTCATTGCTTTGATTTTTGGTTTGCGAAATATTGTCAAAAGTAAAGAAAAAAATTTCGCAAGCGCTGTAAACTGGTTAAAAGAGAACTTTGCCCTAACCGCAAGTTTTATATTTCTGGCAATTTACTGGATACAGGCCATTACCAGTCCGCTAAATATTGGGATAAGACATGTTATGCCAACATTTCCTTTTATTTATTTAATGGTTTCAAGACAAATAATTCGCTGGGTTAGAAACTACTCAATGGACGCGCCACTAACTTTCTGGGAATGGATGAAGGAATTTTACCAACATTATATCAGACCAATCAAAAGAGGGGCTCTTGTCACGGCGCTTTTGTTATGGATGTTTATTTCAACAATTATTGCCTTCCCGCACTTTGTCTCTTTTTACAATATATTGGGCGGTGGAACATCTGGCGGATACAAAATAGCCGTAGATTCTAACTACGACTGGGGGCAAGATTTATATCGGCTTAAAGACTGGACAGACAAAAATGTACTTCCTAATGATAAAATTGCTATAGCATATTTTGGAGCAGGAAATCCTGGCTATCTTTTTGGAGATAAGCAGGAATCGTGGTGGTCAAGCAAAGGATCGCCAGCTGAAAAAGGAATAAAATGGTTTGCCATTTCCGCGACGCTTTTACAAGAAACGAAAGCGATAGGAATAAAGGGATTTAAAATAGATGCGGAAAATAAATACGACTGGCTCTTGGAAAAAGAACCAGTCGCTCGAGCGGGAACCTCAATATTTATCTACAAATTCTAACTCAACTATCAACATCGGATGTTGATAGTTAGAAATTTTTTACAAATTTATAAAATCTTATCAACCGCTTTCATAAAATCTTCAAAATCACCAATATCTTGCCTTGCATATTCTAATATCTTTTTATCATCAACTTCCCAGTACTGATGCATTAATTTATTTCTAAATTTGACTATTTTTCTAAGACGCGAGGACAAATCTTCGCCAATAAAGTTTTCTTTGCTAAGAACTTCAAAACATTCACCAAATGCCGAAACTCCTTTGTTGAATTTTCTTGCAGCGATATGAGAACAGATACCGCCAATAGCCTCAGTTGCCAGCAAAAGATAATATTTAACCGCCGCAATGTTTTCCTTTTTTGACCAGAAATCTTTATCCTCCAAAGACGTCAAGCGTCTAACTTCGTTAAGCGCCTCGTTAATTTCAGAAAATCTTTTTTTTATTTTTTCTTTATCAATACTCATATTATGCGGGAACCAAATCCCTTAATGACTGGTAAGCAATAAATTCGTTAGAAATTGCCTCCAAGGAAGTTTTTTCTATCATGTCAGAAAGAAATTCTTTGTCTTTTGAAAACAATAATTTTCCGTTTCTAAAAATATTGTTCAAAAAAGGACTGGGCGCAAAATTTAAAACCTTGACATCAAAAATATCAAAAGATAAATTTGTTTTCTCCGCTAAACTTTCTGACAATTTTAACTCATAATCAAAAACTTTTTCTTCATCAATACCTTTAACATAAATCGCTATGTCAATATCTCTGAAAGAGGGATCTGCCAAAAAAGAGCCATGGAGAAAAGAAAAAACGACCTCTTCTTTTTTTAAGAGAACTTTTTTAATATCATCAATAATATCTTGTCTTTCATCTTTTGGGATTAATAAATAATCACTCATATTTTTATAATGACACAAAATCAACAAACATACAACTATGTTTAATCTGTAATTGTTAGGAAAGTTCCATATAGTGTAGTACCCGGGGAACCGGTAACTTGCGCGTGGGATGTGGCTGTTACACCGTGGGATTCTTTCGCGTTTATACCAAGGCGAAAGTTTCCACCAACAGTAGCGCTAGAATTAAGATGCGCCTTAACCGTTAAAGTCTTGACCTCATCAACAGGAATGACCCAGGCAATATACAGATACATTTCATCGGAAGAACTACACGGAACGCAGGCAAGCCCCAAACGAGTATCTCCATCCCAAATACTTACAGAGTTTAAATCATCTCTATCGGTTCCTGTAAAGGTCACGGGGATAAAATCAATATAGATATCTTCGCTGGCCGCGGATATGTCAAACTTGCCGGCGACAACAACCTCTCCCTGCGAAGCGCTGGCAGACACAGGACTAGAAGATGCCACGGACGCTAAAAATGCATTAGGGAAAATAATACTTATTTTGGGACCGGTTTCAACTTTCGTTTTGTCCACTATGGCTGTACTACTGGACGTAAGACCAACTGCAGATACATTCGATAATGTCCATCTGTAAAAAGGTGATTCCATTGTCCAAGAAGCAATATTGCATTTCAGTTCTAGCGTCTTGCTACCTCCCTTAGAAACAACTAATGGCGAGCTAAGACTAAAAGTTTGAACCCCACTACCAGATGGAACCAATCCGGTAGTGTTCAGTTTTGTTGTATTTTCATATAAATAACAACCAGACAAAGATGTTTGATATCCATTATCTTCGTATTTAATGTCTATCGAAGATACCTTAATATTCTCAGAGGCCTTTGCTGCGTCTAAAACATATTTACCAAATATAAAATTAGCCGTTCCAGCAGGGGCAACACCGTCGGGAATATACGTTGTGGAAATCTCCAATTCAGGATGTGTCGCAACAATACTGAAAGTAGCGCTACTTATACAATTTTGTGTTTTATTTTTTGTCTGAAACTGATAATAGCAAACTTTTATGTAATAAGATCCGTCAGATAAATTTTCGGACGGAGTATAGGAAAAAGATGTTGATTTTTCAGTTAAATTGATAACGCCAGACGAAAACGCGCTTTCCGATGAACCAATCAGTGTATATAAAGAAGAAGCGCCCTGAGAAACAAGCCACACATTCACGAAGGCCTGCGAAAGTCCGGAACTGTTCACCCATTTAACAAAATAGTCATTTTTTCTTACCAAGATGTCTCCAGCAACCGGTTCATAAACACCTGATGATACTTTGGGAGGCACAACGACACCGCAAATTTCTTTTATCCTTGCTCTCGTTTTGGGACCTGCCGATCCATAACCAGTAGTACTAGGCAAACCAGAAGAAACCACACTGTACTTGGCCTGCCATCTCTGTACGGCTTTCTCTGTCAACTGCCCGTAGTATCCTGTTATTAATCCTTCCGGATAAACCGAAGAATCTTGAGCTAAAAATTTCTGTAGCGCAGTAACCTGGTTTCCTGTACCAGAATCTTTAAGACCTCTATATAAATCGTATGTTAAGGTTGGGCAAGAAGAAGGTGTTGAAGCCGGCGTTGATTGCAAGGAACCAAGCTGTGTCTGTATTAATTGCATTTGCGCAAGCATGGAAGTAATCTGCGCCTGTAATTCTGACACGGTCGTGGCGTAAGAAAAAGACGGCCATAACATCAAACAAAAAATTAAAAACGGCGCATATTTGTAAGAATTTTTCATATATTTATTTTTTACTCTATTAATTCCGGTTGAAAAAAATTATTTAATTTTGTTTTATTTTGTTTTACTTCTATTATATTACCTTCTTTTAGAATAATCTCCAGTACAATACCTTCCATTGTTTCTTCTGAAAAATTTTGGTCAAAAATAAAGTTACCTAAACTATAAGCAATAATTCCGTCTTTATAATTTTCGATCTCCTGAACAATGTGAGGATGATGTCCAATAACAATTTTTGCGCCATTATCAATCGCCTCGCGAGCCAATCTTTTTTGACGACTATTTGAAACTTCCTCATATTCCTCACCAAAATGAAAAGAGACAACCAGAACATCTATTTTTTGAGAAGCATCTTTAATTAAAGAAAGGTAATCATCGCTTGTTGTCAAAATACCCGCGCCGTCTTCAGACACCCTCATCCATTCAGGCCCAACATCACTAAATCCCAAAAAACCAAATTTTACCCCATTTTTTTCTATTGTTTTCAAACTAGTCGCATTCTTTTTATTTAAACCGCCACCGACAGGTAAAATTTCTTCTTTTTTTAGTTTTAAAATACTATCCTTAAAAGCATCCTTTCCCCAGTCGCCAGCATGGTTGTTGGCCACAGAAAAAATGTCAAAACCCGCCTCTTTTAGGGCAGTCAAAGAATCCGGCAGAAAACGAAATGAATGCAAATTGCCAATGTCCTCCCCGCTATCAGATACCGGACCTTCCAGATTGCCAAAAGAAATATCCGCATTCTTTATAAAATCAATTTTCTCAAACAAAAAAGAAAAATCTCCCCCGGCATTATTCTCAACAGATTTCTCCACTCCTCGCCCAAGCATAATATCCCCAACAAAAAGAAGTGAGGTACTTTTACTGTCAACATTAACAGCAGAATAAACAAGAGCTGGAGCGCTATATATGAACAATTCGTCGCTTTTTGTAAAACCCCAAACACCATTTACCAAACTAAAAAAAGCAAGCGGAATGAAAAAGCCAAAAGATAAAGACAAAAATGTCCAAAAAGAATATCTTATGCGTTTATTAAAATAAAATTTTAACATTTTGTCTATTTGAAAAATACTTTATTGCCAAAACGCAAATCTATATACTCAAAATTTTCATTGCTTTTTGAAATTGTATTCTCTAAAAGAGCTATAAAATTATCATACATCAAATTCCAATCACTTTTAATATCCAAAATTAAATACCGCCCATCAGTTGAATAGAATTCGCAACCATCTTCCTCCTTTAGGCGAATCTTTTCCACTAATAAAAACTGTTCTAGACCCTTTGCAAAATCAAGTATTTCTTGAAAAACTTCTTCATTGATTAACAATTTTTTTTCTCCTAATTTTGTCCCATATTTTCTATCATCAAAAAATTTTAAAAAAACACCAGATGAAAAAACGGGCGCTTTTTCAAATAGAACACCGCTCTTGTCCGCAAAAAAACAACTTTCATTTTCTTCACCATCCCAACACAAAAGAGCAACCGGTTTTCTTTCGCTAATTTTGATTAAAACATTTGAATCTAAGTTTTTTTCAATTTTTATTTCATCAATCCTGCCAAATTGTTCCATTAAAATGTCTTTCGCTTTTTCAGACGGAAAAGAGAATACGCGATTTTGGGGGAAAACATTCAAAATTTTTGCTTCCAATATTGATTCAACTTTTTCACGTAATTCTTGCTCCGACAAAACAAAAGTTCCTTCTATTGAAACCTGTTTGATTTTCAAATTATCAATAGAAAAAATCCCAAAAACTCCACCCGCCAACAATAAAAGCAACAAAAAAAAGACAAAAGAAACCCGAAAGACCACTCTTCTTCTTTTGATACGCCTGGAAGATGATAGAATATCGCGAGACATAAAAAATTAACCTAGACAATTATGTCTTTATTAAGATACTTTTGTAAAACCTCGGGAATACGAACGGAACCGTCTTTTTGTTGGTTGTTTTCCAAAAGTGAAATTAATATGCGAGGAGTTGCAATGACGGTGTTGTTTAAAGTATGAGCAAAACGTATCTTTCCTTCCTCATCTTTATAGCGAATATTAAGTCGTCTTGCTTGAAAATCATGATAATAAGAAGATGAGTGCGATTCGCGATATCTTTTTTCACTCGGCACCCAAACTTCTATGTCATAAGTTTTAACATGAGCCCTACCAATGTCTCCACCACAATTCACAACCATCCTGTACGGCAGACCAAGTCTTTGTAACAAAGACTCTGAATTTTGTGTAATTTCCTCGTGCCACTTAACAGATTCTTGATGATCTGCCTTGCAAAGAATAAACTGCTCAACTTTAAAAAATTCATGCACGCGATAAAATCCTTTCGTGTCTTTTCCATGGCTACCCGCTTCTCTTCTATAACATGGGGAAAAGCCAACATATTTTTTAGGCAAATCTTCTTCTTTTAAAACCTCGTCGGCAAAAAAACCAGTAAACGGAATCTCTGCAGTCGCTGATAAATATAAATCGTCTTGCGTTTTGTAGATATCTTCCTGCCCGTGAGGCAAATGCCCCGTGCCAAAAAGATTTCGTTCGCGCGCCAAAGCTGGCACTAAAAACGGCTGAAATCCCCTTTTTACCCATTCCTCAATACCGAACTGCCATAGTGCCATAGAAAGTTGAGCTGCCTCGTTTTTCAAAAAATAACCGCGGAAACCGGAAACTTTAACGCCCCGCTCAAAATCAACCAAATCTAAATTTTTCATAATTTCCAAACAACTTTTCGGCTCAAAATCGAAATTCGGCAATTCTCCCCATTTTTTAATTTCTTTGTTCTGTTCATCGGATTCGCCTTCTGGAACAGAGGGGTCGGGAATATTGGGAACTTCTAACATTAATCCGCGCCACTTTTCCATAACCCTTTTGAGGTGTTCCTCGCTTTTTGACAAACGACTTTTTAGCAGTTTCATTTCATTTATGACTTTCTGCTTTTCGTCCTGGTCTTCCAGTTGAGAAATTTTTTCGCTAGCCACATTTTGATGAGCCCTAAAACCATCCGTTTCTTTTATCAAAAGAAGTCGTTTGTCGTCAGTGTCCAAAAGTTTGTCCACGTCAAAATCAATATGCTTCTTTCGCGCCGCCTCCTTTATAAGCTCCTTATTTTCTCTGATGAATTTAATATCTAACATACAATATATAATACCAAACCAGCTATTTTTTGACAATCTTAGTGTGTCCGCTTAGAATAAACAAATGAACACGGCAAAAGAAAAAATTTTCGCAAATGCTTTTAACCAGCCCGTTCAGATTGGCGCCGTCAGTCTAAAAAATATCCGGGAATATTTTGGTAGTTTTGAAGAGGCGTGGAAAGCGCCTTTTTTTGAAATCAAGAAAATTGTCAATAATAAAAATTTGGAAGAATTCAGACAAAACATTGACCCGCAAAAAGAATTTGAAGAACTGAAAAAAGAAAAAATAGACATTCTCCTTTTTGAGGAAATGCCCGAGATGCTTCAGGAAATTTACTCCCCGCCTGAAATACTATACATAAAAGGAAATTTCCCCAGCAAAGAATCCACGCGCTTGGCAGTAGTCGGACCCAGAAAATTCTCTTCTTATGGAAAAGAATCCTGCGAGAAAATTGTAAGAGAACTGGGCGCGAGTGATAATGATTTTGTCATAGTGAGCGGAATGGCCTCCGGGATTGACACCATTGCGCACAAAACAGCATTAGACAACAAAATGAAGACCATAGCTGTTTTGGGATGCGGACTTCACGAAAGTGTTGTTTACCCTCCGTCAAACCTGAGGCTATTTAGAGAGATCATTGAAAAAGAAGGCGCAGTCGTTTCAGAATATCCCCTGCGCATGAAAGCCGCTCTTTTTACTTTTCCTCAAAGAAACAGAATCGTTGCCGGATTATCTGCGGGAACCTTGGTCGTTGAGGCGCCCCAAAAAAGCGGGTCCTTAATTACTGCCTCTTTGGCTTTGGAAAGTAACAGAGAAGTTTTTGCAATTCCTGGAAATATTTTTTCAAAAAATTCGGAAGGCGTAAATAAGCTTATAAAAGCGGGCGCCTTGCCTGTTACAAGTTCTGATGATATACTCCAAGCTTTCGGGATGGAAATAAAAAATTCAACGGAAAATGAATTCTTGTCGCCTGAAGAAAAAAATATTGTTGACCAAATCAATGAGCCCATCCAAAGAGATGATCTCTTAAGAAAAGTAAAACTACCAACAAGTGAATTAAACTCTCTACTAAGTCGAATGGAAATTAAAGGTATTATAAAAGAAATTGGAGGTAGAATTTATCCCGCCTGACGGGACAAGTAAGATATGACAACACTAGTTATCGTAGAATCGCCAACAAAAGCTAAAACCATTTCCCGTTTTTTGGGAAAGGATTTTCAAGTTGAATCAAGCAATGGACACATCCGTGATTTGCCGAAAGGAAACATGGGTATTGATGTAGAAAAAGATTTTGAACCGCAATATGTTATTCCAAAGAAAAAAGAAAAGCATGCCAATTCCCTAAAAAAAGCGGCAAAAAAAGCCGATAAGATTATCCTTGCAACTGACGAGGATCGCGAAGGCGAAGCAATCGCCTGGCACCTTGTCCAGACCTTCGGGCTGGACAATCTCAAATCTCAAAACTCAAATCTCAAAGAAAAAGAAGTTGAACGGATTGTCTTTCATGAAATAACGGAAAACGCCATTAAAAAAGCGCTACAAAATCCGCGAACAATTGACATGAATCTTGTTGACGCCCAACAGGCAAGGCGAATTTTGGACAGGTTGGTGGGTTATAATTTATCCCCTTTCTTGTGGAAAAAGTTAATGAGAGGTCTTTCCGCCGGACGAGTTCAATCGGTAGCCTTGCGAATTATTGTTGAACGAGAAGAAGAGATAAAAAAATTCAAACCCCAAGATTACTGGACAATTTCAGGAACATTTGATGCCACAGACAAAAAAGAATCAGAATTTGAGGGCGCGCTTTCCAAAATAGACGACAAATTGATACCAAAACCGGGGCTAACAGATAAAAAGGAAGTTGAAAAAATACTTGCCGAAACAAACAATTGCTCGTGGAAAATATCTTTTGTTGAAAAAAAGGAAAGAAAACAGTCCCCTTATCCGCCGTTTATGACAAGCACTATTCAGCAGGCGTCATGGCAAAAATTGCATTTCTCCGCAAAAAAAACAATGATGATTGCTCAACAATTATACGAAGGAATAAATTTGAAAAAAGAAGGCGGCGCGACAGGTTTAATAACATACATGAGAACCGATTCTCTAAATATCTCGGAAAGCGCGCTAGTACAAACAGAAAAATATTTGAAAAATAACTTTGGAGAAAAATATGTTTTATCTCAACCGCGAAGATTCAAAACTAAAAGCAAGGGGGCCCAGGAAGCGCATGAAGCAATAAGGCCTGTAAATATTATTCTCTCCCCCGAGTCAATAAAAAATGATTTATCAACAGACCAATACAAATTATATAAATTAATTTGGGAAAGATTCGTGGCAACGCAAATGCCTGACGCTGTTTTCGATAATACTAACATAAATGTTGAGACTTCCGGCACCGATACAAAATACCTTTTTCAAGGGAAAGGAAGCATCTTGAAATTTGATGGATTTCTGAAAGTTTACCCAATAGGCACGGAAGAGAGAATACTGCCGGCATTAAACGAAAATGACAAAATAACCACGAAAGAAATTAAGAAAGAAGATCACCAAACGCAACCACCTCCCAGATACAACGATGCTTCGTTGGTAAAAATATTGGAAAAGCACGGAATAGGGCGCCCATCAACTTACGCCCAAATAATTTCCACCATTGAATCGCGAAACTATGTGGAAAGAAATGAGGCCAAAAGACTTGCGCCAACCGAAATTGGAGAAAAAGTTAATGACATTATGGTAAAACATTTCCAGGATATTGTTGATATTGATTTTACGGCCGAAATGGAAAATAGCCTTGATAAGGTGGCATCTGGCGAAATTGATAAACTTCCCGTAATAAGGGATTTTTACGGTCCTTTTGAGAAAAACCTGAAAGAAAAATACGAGAGTGTTGAAAAACAAGATTTGACTGAAGAAACAGACGAAATATGTGACAAGTGTGGAAAGCCGATGGTAGTTAAACATGGAAGATTTGGAAAATTTATCGCCTGCTCCGGTTTCCCCGACTGTAAAAATACGAAGCAACTTCCTTCCAAGTCCTTGAATATAAAATGTCCTTTCTGCAAAACAGGAGATGTGATAGAAAGAAAAACAAAAAGAAAAAGAATATTTTTTGGTTGCTCGGTGTGGCCAAACTGCGAATTCGCGACATGGCAAAAACCAACGGGTGAATTGTGCCCCGAATGCCAATCCCCTCTTGTGGAACTAAAGAGCGGTGTCAAATGCTCCAGTAAAATCTGCGGGTATGCAGAAAACACAAAACCCGAAGAATAACAACGACCATAGATTAAATATAGCGAAGCCCGACCTCCTAACGGAGGTCGGGCTTCAGAACATTGATTCGTATTTTCTTTCTCCAACGATTGAAGTTGAACTTCGGTAGTTGATTGTCGGTCTCACCACAACTCCACGATCGTGAGATAATGAATAGACCATAATTCATGATTGAAGTCCAACTTCAATCATTGAGATATTTGAGTAAAATAAAAAGCCCGGGGTTGTTCCCCGGACCTTCGGGACGTTTTTTACTTTGCTTCTTTTTTTACTGTTTAGAAATATCTATTCTACGATTTTTGTTTTTTTGAATAATTAGTCCAACTAATATTCCAATTATTCCGTATAAAATACTCCCCACAATTGGAAAGAATATTTTATAGAATTGAATATTTTCAAATAACTTCGGGAAAAACTTAATTCCAAGTAAAAATATTGGAAAATCCACGAATATTGCAAATAAAGAAGATAAATTAGCCTCTCCTTGATAATAAAAATTAAACAAAATTAAACTAATTATCAAGTGAATTGAAAAAAAGATAATACCTATTTTCCCCCAAAGTTGTAATTCTTTCATAATTTTTACCTCCTTAATACTATACTGGTAATCATATATTATTCTTTGACAGAAACAACCAGAACCTGTCAATTGTACCAAAACCCTCCTTGATTTTACTAGAATACCCCAACTATCAACATCCGATGTTGATAGTTGGATAAGTTCAGCAAAATAAAAAGCCCAGAGTTGTTCCGGGCTTTGTTATAAGTTTATTTTAAATTTGCCAATAGTTTTCAAAAGGTAAAAATGCATGGGAAAAACTTATTAATTCCCATTTATCGGCCCAACTGTCAAAGTCGACCGTTGCAATAGTTTCCATTCGTCCAGAAATACCGTTACCCGCCAAAGTTGTGGTTTTCATCATATGCTTGCTGGAGTCTTTTTTATTACGATAAACACTCACACAATGAACGGCAAATTCTTTAGACATTTTTTCCTCCTTTTCCTTCGTGTTCATCAGTAATTCACGCACATTGTTATATGCGCGGGGGTTTTTATTTTTTTGGCATATGTCCACAAAAAATAATCAAGCTGGGGCGCGGTCAAATTTTCTATCATTTCCAAAATCATGCAGAACACCACGGCTGAAGCCAGTCGTATCTCAACTTCAAAAATAGAGTTCATGGGCAATTCTTCTCTCTTTGAAATTTTTTTCGCCAATTCCTTTGAGTAAGCAAGCATTCCAAAATGACACAAGGCTCTCGGTATTTGATAGTCAATAAGAGGACCTAGAGAGCTCGTGTCTTTTATTTGAGGGAGTGTTTTGCTGTCTTTTGCCCTTCCATAATAAATCAAAGGAACCAAAAACGCTTTTTTGTGAAAAAATAAAGGAATATTCTCGCCATTTTTTTTCAAAGACCTACCGTCATAAAAAGCCCGCGAGAAACGGTAGGCCAATCTTTCGCAAATTCCCGCGCCTTCATTAAAACATCTGTACCCAGACTCTTCAAAAAGATTTTTAAAATGGCCATCGTAGAAATGTTGCAATATATACCCAGCATCCTGCCAAATAGCGCACCTCTCTGAAAGGAGAGGCATTTCTGAATCTTTGTTAAATATTGCTTCCATTCGGCGCATTGAGATATTTTCAAGAAAATTCGCATCCAAAACATCAATGCCTTCTTCCGTCGCCCTTGTTACGCAAGCACTCATGGCATAAGACCCGGTCCATTTTTGTCCACGCCATTTTGTCCAAAACTTTTTTGAAGTGCCCGGAGAGTGAAAACAAAAATCAATAGCGCTTGTGATGCAAATAAACTGAATCAAATTATCGTCGTCAAAAGGATAATTCGGCAGTTCTCTCCAACTCGGAGTCTTAAAAACTTTTTTCGCCCAATTTTTGGCAGTTGCTCTAACTTTTTCCTTGTCAATAAAAACATGCTGAAATTTGTAATCCTGCGCATTTTCTAAAAGCCTTTCCGTCCATTGATTCATGGCGTGACATCTCCTTTTTCAAAGACCTAAATTTTTCTTTACTATATTAAAAAGGGCTGATAAAGTAAAGGTATTGTATGGACTGGGAAAAATATAAAGAAAAATTGCCTAAAACATACTCTGAAAAAGATATTGCTTTAGTTAAACGCGCTTTTGATTTTGCCTCTGAAATTCACAAAGATGAAAAAAGAGAAAGTGGTGAGCCTTATATAACGCACCCGATTGCCGTATCTCTGGAGATTGCCACCGAACTGGAACTTGGACCGTATACAATAGCGGCGGCTCTCTTGCATGATACATATGAAGCGGACAATACCGTCTTAGACACGATACGAAAAAAATTTGGCGAGGAAGTATCTTTTTTGGTAAAGGGGCTTACGAAAGTTGATAAAATAGAATACCACGGCGCGGAAAGAAGCGCGGAATCGGTCCGCAAAATGTTCATGGCAATGGCTCAAGACATAAGGGTCATCATTATTAAGCTGTTTGACAGATTACATAACCTAGAAACGCTCCATGCTCTTCCCGGGGAAAAGAGAGAAAGAATTGCGCGAGAAACTTTGGAAATTTATGCCCCCGTGGCAGACCGCCTTGGAATGGGAAAAATAAGATTAAAAATTGAAGATGCCGCTTTTAAATACGCGCACCCAAAAGAATATGAGTGGTTGGTAAAAGAAACGAGAGAAAAAGTTTCAGAACGCGAAGAATATTTAAAAAAGAAAGTTATACCGCTTTTAAAAAAAGAATTGCAGAAAGAAAAAATTTCAATTCAAGATATTCACTACCGCGCTAAACATTACTACAGTCTTTGGAAAAAACTTTTGAGAAACAATATGGACTGGTACACAATTTACGATTTAGCCGCAGTTAGAATAGTCGTAAATTCTTTGGAAGATTGCTACGCAGTTTTAGGTATAATACATAAATTCTGGAAACCACTACCTGGCAGAATAAAAGACTACATAGCCCTTCCTAAACAAAACGGATATAAAAGCCTACACACGACCGTTTTTTGTATTGATAAAAAAATAACAGAATTTCAAATACGAACCCTGCAAATGCACGAGGAAGCAGAACAAGGAATTGCAGCGCATTGGGCATGGGAAATGGCAGGAAAACCACGTGAGATAAGAAAAATGCCACACCAAAAAACAGCATGGATAAAGCAACTAAGAGAATGGCACAAGCAATTTAATAAAAATGTAAGTAGTGAAGATTTTTTGAAATCTCTGAAGATTGATTTTTTCAAAGATAGAATTTTCGTCTTAACGCCCAAAGGAGACGTTATTGATTTACCAGAAGGAGCAACTGTTGTTGATTTCGCTTATCACATTCATTCAGATATTGGTAACTCTATTTCAGCCGCCAAAATAAATAATCACATAGTCCCCCTCTCTTACGAACCAGCTTCCGGAGATATTGTGGAAATTTTTATTCAAAAAAACAAAAAGCCAAACTCTAAGATGCTCGATTATGCCAAAACGCCGGTAGCAAAAAGTCATATTAAATCCGCCTTAAAAAGGCGTAACTTTCTGTCTAAATTTTCGGACAAAAAAACTGAAAAAATAAAAACCGAGCTGAATATAATCGTTGAAGAAAGGATCGGGATAATAAAAGATATCGGCACAATATTATCTTTGTTCAGAATAAACGTTGAAAGTTTTATTACGAAAGAAACAGATAACAAATACGCCTCCATTACAATAGCATTTTATCCAAAAAACAAAGAGCAGGTGGACAAAATCATTACCCGTCTAAAAAATACAAAAGGAGTGGAGGAAGTCAGCGCAAAAAATAAAGAAACTAAACACTAAAATATTTCAGCCAACCCCCTTTTTCCTCTCCTTCTTTTTTTTCTATTTCATCTAAAGATCCTCCTTGAGTATTCTCACTATCCAACGGTTCTGTCTGTTCTGTTTTATTTCCCTCTGCGTCAGCTTGTTCCACACTTTCGTTCATAACAAACCCCGCTTCTTCAAGGTTTTCTTCTTCCTCACCTTCTGTCTCTTGAGTAAATTGTTGTTGCATTGTTTGTAGCCCCACCCTTGAAAGAAAATCCTGTAATTCTTCCTCCGAGAAAAACTCCATTGATATTTTTTTGACAGTAGGTCCTTTCCTTTCCACCATAACTCTTGCGCCCAAGACATCAGAAAGCTGTTGCCCCAATTTTTGCGATTCGGGGTCTTCTATTTCCATTCTTGTTCTTCTTGCCACGCGATCCCTTACAAGCTTGCGCGACATCTCTTCTGCTTCTCTAACATTCATTTTTCTGTAAATAATTTCTTTGTAAAGAACGATTTGATCTTCTTGTTGTTTTGACAAACTTAGAAGGGGACGCGTATGCCCCTCGTTTATTAATCCACTCCTTAACCCTTCCTGAATTTCTTCCGGCAGACCCAAAAGGCGAATCGTATTTGATACAAACTCCCTGCTTTTGCCAACCTTCGCCCCAACTTCATGGTGACGCATCTTAAAATCGCTTATAAGCTGTTTGAAAGCGACTGCTCTCTCCATGGGGCTAAGATCCTCACGCTGAAGATTTTCTATAAGAGCAAGTTCCAATTTTATCTTTTCAGAAGAATCTTCGCGAATAATCACAGGCACTTGAGTCAAGCCCGCTATCTGAGATGCCCGCCATCTTCTTTCACCGGCTATGATTTCATACTCAACAAAAGCCCCGCTCGGAACTTCTTTTTCGTGCCTAATAACGACAAGGGGCTGTAATACACCATATTGTCTTATGGACTCAGAAAGTTCCTTTAACCTATCCTCATTAAAAACCTTGCGGGGTTGCATCGTGTTGGGTTTTATTTTCTCAACCTCAACCCAAAAGACACCGCTCTCTTTCCTTATTCTTGGAAGTTCATAATCGCTCATTGTTTATATTATATATTATATTTTTTCTTGCGCAAATATTGAGTAACATATAACATATACCGTATAGCCCGGGTGGCGGAACCGGCAGACGCGCACGACTCAAAATCGTGTGGACATAGTCCATGGGAGTTCGACTCTCCCCCCGGGCACAAAAAGAAAAAGCCCCGCCCTTGGCGGGGTTTTTGGTTTTTGCCACTTTAGCTTTATAACAATGTTTCAAGGGCTTTTTTAAAAATAGACAACCCCTCTTCTATCTGCTCTTCGTTAATAATAATTGGCGGGCAAAAACGGATGGCGCTTTTTCCACAGGGCGCCAAAAGAAGACCTAAATCTCTTTCAATAATCTTTGCCTTTTTGATTATATAATTTCTGTCATCAACATTGTAAAACTCAACACCAATCATAAGTCCTTTTCCACGAACCTCTTTTACAAAATTCGAAAAAGACTCCTTCATTTCATCCAATCTTTTATGAAGATACTCCCCCATTTTCTCGGCATTTGGAAGATTCTGCTCAATAAGTTTCAGATTTACAATTGCAGCCGCGCAAGCCAAGGGAGTGCAATGGTGACTCCCTGAATGCATGCCAGAAAGCAAATCGGGAAATTTTTCGGAATTGGCAATCACAGCCCCTATTGGCACCCCCGCCCCAAGAGACTTGGACAAAATAATCATGTCCGGTTCAATCCCAAAATGTTCGCAAGCGAACATTTTTCCGGCCCTTCCAAGTCCCGCTTGAATTTCGTCCGCGATTATATATATCCCCTTTGAACCCAAGTAGCCAATAAGTGTTCTGATATTTTTTTTGTCCGGAACCCTGAATCCGCCTTCTCCCTGAATAGGTTCAAACACAAAAGCTATAACCGGAGCATGGATAGAGAGATTGGAAATCAAATTATCGGCTTCCTTCTTAATCTCCTCTTCTGTCCGGCTGGCATCGGGAAATGTCAAACGCCCAAAAGCGCCACTTGAAGACGCGCCCCACAACTGCACCGATTTGGAATTTGTCAGACAATGAGCCTCTGCGTGCCTACCGTGAAAAGAACAATGACAGTGAAGAAAAGAAAATCTGAAAATATCATGATGGCTTGGAATAAATATGTTCTCATTATTAAAATACTCTAAGCGCCTAGCTACTTCCTCCTCTCCAAGCTTTTTTCTTAGATAAGATATTTTGGCAATTTTAAGAGCCGCATTAACAGCAGTAGCGCCCGAAACCTCAAACATAATTTTTTTAGGAAAAGGCATAACTCTGTCAGAAATTTCTATCAACTTTTCGGCCAAAGCTGCGCGCGATATTTCCATACCCTCAAACTCAAAACAAAAAGGCCAATCGGCGCTAATGCCGGAGTGTACAGTTTCGGCAGTATGTTTAAGCGCTCTCACAACCCTGTCCGGACAATATCCTGTACTCAACACCGAAACTTGAGAAGTAAAATCTATATGTTTTCTGCCGTCTAATCCTAAGAAATAAACGCCTTTCCCTTTCTGTATCGCGGGCGAATCATCTAACGTCGTGGTAAAAATAGACTTTTTCTCTCTGTCCACATATTCTCTCGTCGTTGGCAACATATTTTCCTCCTTGATTATTCTGTTGTAAAAAAACAAGGTATACTGTTAATATATCAACTATAATTTATATAGCACGCGAATTAATTTATCGCAATATTATGAAAAAATATTTCGCCCAACGTATCCGAATATGAGAAGTTTTTGCCCGTTTACTTATTATATTCCAAAAGAAAGAAGGGGCAAAAATTTGGGTGGAGAGAAAGGGAATTATTTTTTTAATTTTTATTTTTATACTCAATTAACAAAGAATCAAAATTTATATACAGATTTTTAATTATTTTAATAACTTTATTATTTTTATTTAGTTCAGTTGCAATTTTATCAAGTTCGTTAATATCTTCGTTGGAAAAAAATAGTTCAGAAGCAAAATCTTGTATAGAATTTTTATTGGGTTGATGTGAAAAAAGTTGTTGCAATAAAGAGTGCCATTTTTTTATATCTTCATTTTTTATTCCTAAGTTTACTTCATCATCTAAAATGTCATCTAAATAATTAATACATTCATTCCAATTTGTAATGTTATTATATAAAATACGATCTTCCAATAGCTTTAATGCAAGAGTTGAGTATTTTGACTCGGGACACAAATTATAAGTATCATTTAACACAATATAATCCTCTCTAACTTTGTCTAAGATTGAATGAAACTTTAGACCTGCTAAAAAAGAATTTTCTTTGTTAAGTTTATCCAGGTTTACATTTTGAAAATGAGTTTTATCTCTTTCTGTGACTTTTAAATATCGTATGTCAGGTAAACACGTTCCGATAAAAAAATCCTTTTTGTTGTGGTGTTGAAAAAAAGTATTAAAAATTTTATTCGTTAATACTACATGTACTATTGGTGATGCCATATAAAAATAAAAATTAAAAAGGTTAATTTTCCGTAGCCAAATACACTTTGTTATGTTCTGTAGCCAGAAATTTCTATTCCTAAATAAAAATTCTTTGGCAATTTATTTTAGTTTGTTATTTCTGGATGTTTCTTTGTCTCCCGCGTGGCAGTTTCCTGCACAGCTTCTCTTTTGGCCGTACTTGGATCAAATAGTTCATTGAGCGGAAATTTTTTTACCGTGTTTTCTTGATCTGGTACCCAAACGAAAGCAACGTCTTCAACAACCTCTTTTAGAGCATAGGCCATATCATCGTTTGGATGTGCTACAGTTTGTCCGATTTCTAAACCTTGCGTTCTGGCTATTTCTTGAGCCCGCCTTACGCCAACATCAAGAATGTCATCAACCTCTTCGTCGCTCATTTCATTTTTGTTTGTAAATGCTTCAAAGTTTTTTTCAATCATATGTTTTTATTGTGCAAAAAATAAATCGCCAAAAATTTAATTAATAAAAGAGGTTTTTTATTATTGCGTTTAACTGGTTTTTATACGAAATAAATGTATCTTACCGACCTACCCTTGTATATTATACGGGGCATTCATATACTTCAATAGTGACCCGTAGATTATGAAATATTTTATTATCACATATGGATGCGAGGCGAATAAAGCGGATTCGGAAAGAATTGCCCGGCATTTGGAAATGGACGGACACAAAAAAGCATCTAACGAAAAAGGCGCAAAACTAATTGTTATTAACGCTTGTTCTGTCAGGCAATCCGCCATTGATAGAGTCAGAGAAAAAATCAATAAATACAAAAAACTAAAAAAGAAAATTATCCTTTCCGGATGTGTCTTAGAAAAAGACAAGAAAAAATTCGGAGAAAAGGTTGGTGAAATATGGCACCCTGATGAATATTTTGATTTAAAACCTTTGTATTCAGATTCTTCTATTGCTTATGTGCCAATAACCTCAGGATGCGATAATTTTTGCACTTATTGCGCCGTGCCTTATACAAGGGGGCGAGAAAAATCACGACCGGCTAAAGATATTATAAAAGAAGTGGGAAACTTAGCGAAAAATAAATATAAAGAAATTTGGCTCTTGGGACAAAATGTTAATTCTTATAAATCCGGTAAAATAAATTTTCCCAAACTGTTGCTACACTTAAATACGATCGTAGATAAGTGTAACGCAAAGTGTTGTCTTCGTTTTACCTCACCTCACCCAAAAGATTTTTCTGATGAACTTATAAAAGCGATTGCTTCCTGCAATAAAGTCACAAAATACATAAACCTGCCCGTTCAGTCGGGAGACAATGAGATTCTCAAAAAAATGAACAGAAATTATACGCGAGAGCACTATATAAAACTGGTTAAAAAAATAAGAAGAGTGATCCCCGATATCAAAATATCAACGGATGTCATCGTCGGATTTCCAGGAGAAACGAAAAAACAATTCCAAAATACCGTTGAGCTTTTCGAAAAAATAAGATTCGACAAAGCCTATGTCGCCAGATATTCTCCGCGTCCCGGAACCGTTTCGGCGGAAAAAATGAAAGATAATGTTTCTCCGAAAGAAAAAAAGAAACGCTGGGATATCATTAACAAAATCGCAAATTCAAAGAAAAAAATCATTGTTGTCTTGGGACCAACTGCTTCCGGAAAAAGCGATTTGGCGGTTGATATCGCCCTCAAATTCGGGAATATGGAAATTATTTCAGCAGATTCGCGCCAAGTTTACAAAGGAATGGATATCGGAAGCGGAAAAATTACAAAAAAAGAAATGCGCGGGATAAAACACCACCTACTTGATGTTATCAGCCCTAAAAAAATATTCAGCGCGGGAGATTTTAAGAAATTGGGAGAAAAAGCGATTAACGAAATTTTAGAAAAAAAGAAAGTCCCTATTGTTTGCGGGGGAACCGGTTTTTATATTCATGCGCTTTTGGAAGGATTGGGAACAGCAGGAATTAAGCCCGATTGGAATTTACGCAAAAAACTGGAAAAGAAAAGTATAGATGAATTATTCAAAATGCTTAAAAAACTAAACAAAGAAAGAGCGTCAAACATTGACGCAAAAAACAAAAGACGACTTATACGAGCGATAGAAATTCAATACGGAGAGGTCCGACCTCCAAATATTGAGAGGTATGACGTCTTATACTTGGGGATAAAGAAAAAGCATAAAAATTTGAAGGAACTTATTCACAAAAGGCTCTTGAGAAGAATAAAACAAGGGATGATTGTCGAGGTTAAAAGACTTCACAACCCCGCCGAGCGGGGCAAGAAAGGAGTTAGTTGGAAACGACTTGATGGTCTGGGTCTTGAATATAGATTTGTTAGCCGTTATTTGCGAGGATTAACCACAAAAGAAGAGATGATAGAACAATTAAACACAGCTATTGTTCAGTATTCAAAAAGGCAAATGACATGGTTCAAAAAACATGCGCCCGAAACAAAATGGGTGAAAAACGGCAAAAAAGCGCACGAAACCGTCAAAAAATTTTTAAAAGAATAATACTATAAACTACCGGCGTCATTAGCCAAACTATACGCTTGCATTTTTAAATCGTTTCCTTGATTAAAATAAGTATTAAATTCATCATTGTTTTCTTCCATATAAAATACTGCTTTTCTAAATTTTTGGGCCGACTCGTTGAATAAATCGGCAGATTGTGTGATTTTGTCCACAACACCCTCAAATCCGGATAGTGTTCTGTTGTTTTTCAAATCAATAGATTTATCATACGCTTCATCAAATAAAAATTCTGCCTGTCCAATATAAAACAAGATGGCAAAATCCACACTAGATTTATTTATTTCAGCGACTGCCAAATTTAATTGGTCATTGCCCCTTTTTAGCATGCCTACATAAACATTCACCTCATTAGTAAATTTCCCCATTCTCTCTTTTTCGGCCTGTCTCTCCGCTTCTTGAGCTTTTCTTTGTTCTTCCTCATATTGAGATTGAGTTTCATTTACTTTATTCTGTGATTCTTCAAGTAGTTTTGTTGTTGATTGAAGCGTATTCTCTGTTTGCTGTTTTTGAGAAATTGTTGTGTTTAATTGCGATTCGGTTTGTTGTCTTTTTACCGTCTCTGTTTCAATAATCTGTTTTAATCCGCTAATTTTATCTGAAACTTCTTTTTCGTATGAACTCACCAATCCTTTTGCCTGTTCATAAAGAGCGACCGCTTCCTGATAAAACTTGAATTCGGGGTTATCCAAAATACCACTGTTTGCCAATAAAATTTCCGCGTCAAGCCACTTTTCTTCTTCCACCGCTTTCACCGCCTGCAAATAATTTTCTTCTGCTATTAGCAGTTTCTTTGTTCTGTCAGCCTGTTCCGCAAAACCTGAATCTTCAGAAGAAGATTCTTTTAATTTATTATATAAAACAAGAGCAGTTGAATAATTACCACTTGCTAATTCTTTACCGGCCGACTTTTCTAACTTGCTAAAAGCATACCTGTTAACTAACTTATAAGCGCTGGCCGTGGCAACTCCGACAAAAAGAACGGCAACCACCACGGAAACAGCCATTTTTTTATTGTCCATATATTTATATTATATCAAAATTAGAACAAAAACAAAAAAACCAAAGCACGGGATGAGGGAATCGAACCCCCGACCGCGGTTTTGGAGACCGCCGTTATGCCACTTAACTAATCCCGCATGCTGACACCACACCCCCATGCCAAGTTTTATTTTGCGCGCTCCAGGCGAACAACTCGAGTCTCAAGAAGTCTAAATTCATCGCGAGTAACTTGGTTGTGCCGAATAATACCTAACTCATTTTTTACAAATTCAAGCTCTGTTTCAACATTAGCCAAGCGGGAATTTACTTCATCCATTTTATCGCTCACATACCCCAAACCTTCGCCAAACACCCCAAACTGCGATCGCAAATCTTCAAGCACAACCGTATATTCATCGCGACTTGGGCTGTTTTTCTTTGTTGGTTTTTGATTTTGTTTTTTCGCTTTCGCCATACTTATAAATTACCATATCAAACCTTAAACAACAAACAAAGTAAATAAACCAAAGATTCTCTCATAATATATTTAAATTCTGCCAAATTACTCATGTAACCTTGTGTAGCGGAGATATAAGCCTCAATCCCTAAGTCTTCGGCCATCTTTTCCAAACGCATCATGTGAAAACCGTCGCTTACTAAAATTATCGAATCCATTTTTTGTTGTTCTAAAATCTGCGCCACTTGTTTTAAGCTCTGCAAAGAAGTTTGTCCCACTTCTTCTCTAAAAATCTTCTGCCCGGGGACACTCTTTTCTATTAAATAATCCTTACCAACCTCTGATTCAGCAAGTCTTTCTCCGTTGCCCACCCCTCCTGTTAAAATAAATTTGGAAGAAAATCCAGCTTGGTATAAAGAAAAAGCATGATCTAATCTTGCTTGAAAAACAGGGCTTGGTTTACCATTCCATTGACTCGCGCCCATTACGACTACAGCATCTGCTTTTCGTGCTTCATTGATATTTGCATAGCTATAAATTCTAGCGACTAATCCTACATAAAAAGCCAGTCCAAAAATTGCTAAAATCAGTATTACCGCATAAATTTTCTTTTTAAAAACCATGGTTCCAGCAATTTCCTTACTTTTTGCCCTCCTTGTGAACGGTGCGTTTTTTGCACCATTTACAAGTTTTCTTGCGTTAAAATTTCTTTTTACATAAAGAAACACCCCATCCACTATGTTTTTCTTTATTTTATCCTATTTCTAAAGTTCTAACTACATTATGGATTTAATTCAACAAATATCAAGCGAGGAGCCGACTGTGGATAACTTAATATAAGCCTATTGACAAAATTCGTGGCCTTGCTAGTATATAACCATATCACGCCCCCCGAGTATTTATTTACTCGGGGGGAATGTTTATTTCTCAATTAAATCCTTAATTTTCTTAATATTGCAAACAAATAAACCTCTAGGAATAAGACCATATTCCTTACCCAAACTTCCTGGATTAGCAACTATGATCGCCTGTTTCCCCCTTTCAATACAAAACTTTATAAGTGGCTCATAATCTCCATCTCCGCTAAACAAGATGAAACTTTTTATGCTTTCTATATTTAAAAAAGTATCAAGTGCTATTTCTATATCAAAATCACATTTTCTTCTTTTCTTTTTTGATTCGTTCTCGTCGCTCGCATCAGAATCAATTATGTCTACGGGAATATATTTTACATCTTTGGTAACAACTTGAAGAATGCCGTTTTCCAATTTTTTGACCGAATCTATAAAATCTTTTGATTCTTTATTTATATCCGTTCCGAAATAAAAATTAATTTTTTTAATTTCTGGATAAGTTTCCAGGTACGAAATAAGTTTATGAACGTCTATTCTCCATTTCAATTTTTTCTGCCAACCATAAACATTCGCCCAGTCTATACAAACCAAAGTATTTCCTTTTAATTCAAAACTAAAATTCTCGTTGATATCCATAATTATATTTTAACATTATTTAAAGAAAAATTAAAATCTTTCACAAAAAAAACATGCACACTCCCCGAAGGCAGGCGCATGTGACGTATGCTTATATGCTAAACAAACCCAACGCTGATGTCAAACGGAT
>Ga0180009_10001964_pt1 | contig 24388 bp, 21 predicted proteins | sample OS_PC_MetaG_FD_123537 | JGI IMG/M metagenome (GOLD analysis project Ga0180009, IMG submission 123537) | Groundwater microbial communities from the Aspo Hard Rock Laboratory (HRL) deep subsurface site, Sweden - OS_PC_MetaG | ecosystem: Environmental > Aquatic > Deep subsurface > Groundwater...
GCGTAATAACCCATGTTTTCCCAGGCCTTGAGCACCTGGTCCAGAGAGGACCGGGCCAGTGTCTCGACGTCCGGAAACCGGGAGACAAAGCGTTCATAATACGGCTGGACCGTCTTGACCTGAGTCTGCTGAAGCATGATCTCGGACACCCAGATTCGGTAAGGGTCACCCGTTTCACGCCAAGGCAGGACCCGTCGGTTCTGGTCGTACCAGTCCAGGACCAGAGCGGCTATTCGCTTGTTATTTGCAGCCAAGTCACGTCCGGTCGAGCCCGTGGTTTAGGGAATGAATCAGTCCGAGTTGTTCTCGGGCGCGTATTCGGGCACGATCCCCTTCAGGCCGTCCCGGATGGCTTCGGCGTCGTACGTGGCGGCCGTGACGATCAGGCCGTCGATTTTTTCAATGAGGGGCTCGATCGCACACTCGTTTCCTCTGAGGACCATGATCTTGTCGTGGCCGGTGGGCATGATGCCTTCGCCTTCGGTGATCAGCTCCTCATACAGTTTTTCCCCGGAGCGCAGACCGATAAACTCGATGGGGATGTCACGTTCCGGTTCCCACCCGTGCAGTCGAATCAGGTCCCGGGCCATGTCCAGGACCCGGACCGGATCGCCCATCTCCAGGATGAATATCTCACCGCCCCGGCCGATGGCGCCGGCCTGGAGGATGAGCTGAGCCGCCTCGGGTACGCTCATGAAATACCGCGTCACTTCGGGATGGGTCACCGTCACCGGGCCGCCCCGGGCGATCTGCTCCTTGAAGATCGGAATAACCGAACCGGAACTGCCCATCACGTTTCCGAAACGAACCGCCATGAACTGGGTCGATCCGTTCATGCAGGCGACCAGCATCTCCGCCACCCGCTTGGTCGCCCCCATGACGTTGGTCGGCCGAACCGCCTTGTCGGTCGAGACCAGGACGAAACGTTCGACCTGGTGATCCCGGGCCGTCTCGGCCACGATCCGAGTCCCGAGCACGTTGTTCAGTACCGCTTCCCAGGGATGGGTCTCCTGCATGAAGACGTGCTTGTAGGCGGCGGCATGAAACACGACCTGGGGACGAAGTTCGCGAAAGACCCGATCCATGGATTCCCGGTTTCTGATATCGGCCAGGAACTCCCTGGCGGTCGCTTGGGAGGCCAGGTGGCGGTAATCCATGCCGACCTTGAACAGGTTGAACTCGCTGATGTCGAGCAGTCCCAAAACACTGGGCTGGAACCGGCTGGCCTGGCGAACCAGTTCCGACCCGATCGATCCGCCGGCGCCGGTGATCAGGACCCGCTTTCCTCCGAGGTACCCGGCGATAGCGGCCTGGTCCAGGACGACTTCGCTCCGTCCCAGCAAGTCTTCCAGGCTGACTTCCCGAATGGCGGTCAACGAAACCTTGCCCCCGATAAGTTCCCCCATGACCGGCATGGTCCGGTAGCGTTTGCCCGACCGTTCGCATAGATCGACCAGCCGCCGCATTCGTTCACCCCCGGCCGTATCCATGGCGATCAGGATTTCGTCGAACTCGATCGAGGGGTCATCCAGTTCGTCGATCGTCCCGATTACCGGTACGCCGTGGATGTTCAGGCCGACTTTGGCGGGCGAATCGTCCAGAAAGCCGATCGGGGTCAAACGAAGGGACGGGTTGTGGATGATTTCGCGCAGGACTTTTTCACCCAAATTCCCGGCGCCGACGATGATCAGGCGTTTCCGGCCCCGGTCATCGGCCAGAAACAGCGGAAAGAAACGACCCATCCCGCCTTCTTTCACCGAATAGTATAAGCGGACGGCCACGCGGACTCCGCCGATGGCCATCAAGGTCAGCACAGCGTCGATCAGGAATACCGAGCGGGACACGCCATGAAAACGATTGAGCATCAGGACGGCCAGGACGATGATGGATGAACTGGAAAAAACGGCCTGGCCGATGCGCCACAGGTCCTGGAGGCTGGTATATCGCCACAGTCCGCGATAGAGCCGGAAGAAGACGAAGGCCGTCATCTTGACCGGAATGACCCAGGGCAGGATACGCCACAGGTTTTCCCATTCATAACCAGGGGGCGAAAATTCGAAGCGAATCATGAAAGAAACGAAGTAGCAGGCCGCCACCAAAAAGGCGTCCGCTCCGAACATGAGCAACGCGTTTCGTCTGAACAGATTTTTCAACACCGGACTAGCTTTCCTATGGACATGAGCCTCTAATCGCCTTCGGGCCGACTCAACCTACCATGACTCGTCCGACCAGGTAAATCAAAGATTCGCCTCCCGGTGAAACCGCCTCCGGACGACAAGCCTCACGTAAAGGGTCGCCGCGATGAAACCCGCGGAGAAAAGCAGCAGGGTCAAGAACGCGGCCAACCATCCATCGGACCTGACCGCCATGACGGACAGGCCGCAGGCGATCTGGAGAATGCCGTAACCCAGGGAGACCTTCCAGTGATCCAGGCCGATTTCATTGGCCAGAATCTGGTAAAGATGCCTCCGGTGAGGCTGCGTCAATCGCTCGCCGTCCTTCAAGCGTATGGCCATGGTGGTCAGCTCGTCGCCGTAAAACGGGAACAGAAAAGCGGCCAGACAGATGAAATCCGTCAGACTTCGGGCCAGGGACAGAGTAAAAAAGGCGAAGGTGAACCCAAGCAGGATACTGCCGACATCACCCATGAAGACGCGGCGGGCCTTGTACAGGTTGAAGGGCAGAAACCCGAGGCAGGCCGCCGACAACGCCATGGCGAGCATCGCGTGATTCGGGACCGCCCCGGCAACTTGTCCCATCAGGGCCAGGAGTCCGAAGGCGATGAAACCGGTGATTCCGGCCATGCCGTCGATTCCGTCCATGAAGTTGTAGAAGTTGGCCGTTCCCACGATGTAAACGGCGGCGGGCAGGATGAGCAAGGACCGGACCACGGTCGGTCCGAACCATTCATAATTCGAGAGCAACAGGACCAGGGCGGCTGCGAACTGTCCGAACAGGCGGAATCGATAGGTCAGGCCCGAGTAATCGTCATAAAGGCTCAACAGGGCCACCCCCGCGACGGGGACCCAGAACCAGGCAGGCAGGGGCAGTACGAGGGCGCAGGCCAGAAAAGCGATAAAAATACCCACCCCTCCGCTTTTGGGGGTGGGTTTGACGTGCGAACTGCGCTCGTTGGGAAGGTCCGTAAAACCGAGCCGGTCGCCCCAGAGGAGCATGAACCAGGCTCCGCCGGCCCCCAAAATCAGGCCGGCCGCCGGCGGCATGTATATCATTCCAACTCCGATTGTCCGTGACCGCTTGATCCGCCCCGCACGTTCAAAGTCCTTTGAACCAGCGCGCCGTTTCCTCGAGGCCGTCGGCCATGTCATGGGGCGGCCTCCAGTCCAGGTCGCTCCGGATTCCGGAGGCATCCACTGTATTGGAGCCGAGGAGACGGTCGATGGAGGCGGAACGACCGGTCAGTCGGCCGGCCGCTTTCAGCAGAATCGGGGGCACGGGCCAGAGGCGGGCCGGCCGGCCCAGGGCCGCTGCCATTTTGCGTATGAGTTCAGCCGTCGAAACGTCTTCCCCGTCGCTGACCAGATAGGTCTTGCCGGCGGCCTTCTCGTGAACGAGACAGGTCATGATGACATCGACGAGGTTGCCCAGATAGATCAGGCTGCGGCGGTTGTCCACCGAAGCCAGGGGCAGAGGCAGTCCCCGGTCAACGGCCCGAAGGAGATTTAGAAAATTGGCCTTGACCCCCGGCCCGTACACCAGTGGCGGCCTGAGGACAACCATTGCCATCCCGGCTTCCCGAGCCGCTCCCGCCAGGGCGGTTTCAGCCTCCAGCTTGGTCAGTCCATAGGCGTCGGCAGGGTCGGGCGGGTCGGTCTCGGTATAGGGCCGGGCGGCGCCCTCGCCGTTGACCTTGACGGAACTCATGAAAACGAACCGTTCGATTCCGGCGTCAACGGCCGCGTGGGCCAGACATTCGGTACCCGCCGCGTTGACCTCCCGGTAAGCCGCCAGCGGATCGCCGGCCGGGTCGTTCATCACGTGAGCCCTGGCGGCCAGATGAACGACGACGTCAATCCCGGACAGAACGGGCCGCCAGTCCGTCAAAGGCCCGATGGGGCCGACCACGGCCGCCTCAACATCCGTCGGCAGCAGAGCGGCCCGATCCGCCGATCGAACGGCGGCCCGGATAAGCCATCCTTCTCTTGTCAGGCGGTCGAGCAGCCCCCGACCGACAAAACCGGTAGGGCCGGTGACAAGAATCCGACGTCCATTCATTTACCACCTCGACCGGAGGCCCTTCGGACCATCGCCGTCATGAACGCTCATGCGTCATGTACCAGTCCACGGTCTCGGCCAGCCCGACGGAAACCGTATAGGGAGGCTGCCAGTCCAGGTCCATCCTGATCTTCGAGGAATCGATCTCGAGTGCCGTGAGCAGGCCCTCCACGGTCCTCGCCTTTCCAGCCAGACGGCCCGCCAGACGCAATAGCGCCATGGGACAGGGAAAAAGCCGGGCCGAACGGCCCATGGCCCCGGCCACATGCTTGATGAACTCAGGGGTCGAGACATCCTGGCCGTCGCTGACCAGGTAGGTCTGCCCGGCGGCCCGGGGATGGGTCAGACAGGTGAAAATGGCCTCGACCATGTTCTTGCTGTAAATGTAGCTGCGCCGGGCCTTGATGCCGGCCAGGGGCAGAGGCAGGTTTCTCTCCACCATCCGGATGATCCGGGCGGTCAGGTCCCCGGGAGCCTGCGGCCCATAGACCAGCGGAGGGCGCAGGGTGGCGATCTCCAGTCCCGTCTCCCGGCCGATCCGGCTGAGGGCCTGCTCCGCTTCCCATTTCGAAACCGCATACAAATCATGGGGGCAGGGCTCACCAGCCTCCGTGAATGGGGCCCCGGTGGTGTAATTGCCGTTGACCCCGATGGAGCTGACGAAGATCATCCGCCCCACTCCCGCCTCGGCCGCCATCCGGGCCAGACGCTCCGAACCGGCCACGTTGACCTCGCGAAAGGCGGCCAGCGGGTCCGAGGCCCTGTCCCGAGCCACATGCGCCCTGGCGGCCAAATGGACGACCGCGTCCACGCCGTCCAGGCTCCGGCCCCAGTCCGTCCCGCTTCCGATGTGACCGATCACCAGGGGTTCCACGCCATCGGGCAAGGTCCCCGCCTGATCCGAAGCGCGAACCGTTCCCAGCACTCTCCAGCCTCGATCCTTCATGAATGAAGCCAGGGTCCGGCCGATGAAACCGGTCGCCCCCGTTATGGCAATGGTTGACATGTCGATACCAGACTATCCTTTATACCAAGTGGTTCGGTTAACATAATCCGTATAGCTCAGAATGATCCGCATAACTTTCCTGGAGACGTTCTTCGCCTCGTAATCCTGAACCATCCTGAAGGGTCTCGGGGCCTCGGCCTGCTGGGCCACCACGACTTTTATCGATTCCAGGACCCGTTCCGCATCGAGACCGCACATGACGACCGCCCCCTCATCCATCCCTTCAGGCCTTTCATGGGCCTGGCGGATGGTCACCGCGGGGAAATTCAGGATCGATGATTCCTCGGTAATGGTTCCGCTGTCGGACACGACACAACAGGCATTCATCTGCAACTTGACGTAGTCCAGGAAACCAAGGGGTTTGAGGAAACGAATCCGGTCGTCATCCAGGTCCGGATTACGCTCATCTATCCGTTTCCGGGTCCGAGGATGCGTGGAGAAGATAATGGGCAGGTCCCAACCTTGGGCAATGGCCGAGACCGTTTCCATCAACCGGGTGAAGTTCGCCTCGTTATCGACGTTTTCCTCCCTATGAGCGCTGAGGACCATGTAACGGCCGGACTCCAGACCCAGCCGATCCAGCACGTCCGAAGCCTCGATTCCCGGACGATGGTAATCCAGGACCTCTTTCATGGGCGAACCCGTCTTGATGACCGTTTCCGGCCGAAGGCCTTCGGCCAGCAGATAACGACGGGCGTGCTCCGTATAAGTCAGGTTGATGTCGCTGGTGTGATCCACGATCCGGCGATTGATTTCCTCCGGGACCCGCTGGTCGAAACACCGGTTTCCCGCCTCCATGTGGAAAACGGGTACCTGGCGGCGCTTGGCCGATATGACGGATAGGCAGGAATTGGTGTCTCCCAGGATCAAAAAGGCATCCGGGCGTTCCCGAAGCAGAACCTCGTCCGTCCCGGCTATGACCTGACCGATGGTCTGGGCCGCGGTTTCACCCGCCGCTTCGAGGAAATGGTCCGGACGCCTGATATCGAGTTCCTTGAAAAAGATATCGTTCAGTTCATAGTCGTAGTTCTGTCCAGTGTGGACCAGGACATGGTCGGCGTGCCGGTCCAACTCGCTGATGACCCTCGATAGCTTGATGATTTCGGGACGGGTGCCGACCACGGTCATCACTTTGATGGTCATTGTTCGCTCCTAGAATCCGGGCTAGCGCAGCAGTTCCCCGGCTTCAGCCGGGTCGACGTCGTCCATCATGAGTTTGTGGCGCCTGAGCAGTTCCACGGTCCCGTCCAGGTCCAGAACGTCGCCTCCGGAACTGAACTCCCCGCTCAAGGCGTTGGGCTCGTCGCGGTCCGGGTCGAGGAGTTCGGGCAACATGGGCCGTATGGCGTAATAGTCGCCGCGCCGGACGCAGTGGTTGGCCTCCTCCTCAGACACCATGATCTCGTTCATTTTCTCGCCCGGACGAATGCCCGTGTACTGTATGGCCACGGGCCGGTCTCCGATGAGGGCCCTGGCGATGTTGAGCATCGTGGCCGACGGGGCTTTGGGCACGTAGGTTTCCCCGCGTCCGGCCTCTCCCAGTGCCGTGAACACCGTGTCCACCGCCTGGTCGATGCTCAGTAGAAAGCGGGTCATCTCGGGAACCGTAACCGTTACCGGTCCGCCGTTCCTGATCTGATGGTGGAACAGGGGTATGACCGAACCGCGTGAAGCGAGCACGTTGCCGTAGCGGACGCAGATGAACCGCGTCTTCGGATTGAGGATGTTGGCCGCAATGATGATTCGCTCCTGCAGGGACTTGGTCATACCCATCACGTTGACCGGTTTGCAGGCCTTGTCGGTACTGACGGCCAAAACCGCTTTGACCGGCAGCCGGTTTTCCTCGATGGCCCGCACGATGTTCGAGGCCCCCAGACAGTTGGTCATCACGGCCTGGGTGGGGAAGTATTCGCATGCCGGGACCTGTTTGAGAGCCGCGGCGTTGATCACGTAGTCCGCGTCCCTGACCGCTCCGCAGATGTCCGGAAAGTTGCGGACGTCGCCGAGACGAAACTCGAGCGCGCTTATAAAATTTCGGTAGATGATTTCATCCGTGGCTACCAGCTTGTGCAGATATGACATCCGCATGTCGTGCTGCTTGGCCTCGTCCCGGGAAAAGACAATGACTTTCCTGGGCGTCCCCATTTCTCCGGAGAGAATCCGCCGGACCAGGGTCTTGCCCATGGAACCCGTCCCACCGGTAACCAGGATGGTCTGGTTTTCGAACATCATTTTCGCTCCTTGGCCAGTTCCTCGCATAACTCGTCCGTCATGGCCTCCCAGGTCGGCGGTACATAGTCGAAGGCCTGCCGAAACCGGGTCGAATCCAGGCTCCGATCACATGGAGACGGCGTCTCATGGGGCCTGATCTCGGTCGGAAGGCCGAGCTTTTTTTTGACGAGGACCAGCAGGTCGTGTTTGGAAATCGGCTCGCTGGAAACATGGTAGCGGCCCGAGGCCCGGGGATGATCGATCAGCAGTTTTTCAACGACCCTTCCCATCTCCATGGTGGTCAGGCCGGTGTAAATATGATTGGTAAACCCGTTGATCGGCCCTTTTTGGGCCAGAAACCATTCAATGAGCCCCTGTTTGCGGCTGAGTTCCGGGCCGACGATCGACGTCCTCAGGGTCAGGCAGGGGGGTTGGCACACCTCCCCCAGGAACTTGGTCTGGCCGTAAAGGTCTTGTGCATCAAAGGGGTCGTCTTCGTTGTAGTTTCCCTTTTGCCCGGAGAAAACGCAGTCCGTGCTCAGGTGCACCAGCCGGGCCTTCACGTCCCTGCACCAGTCGGCCAGTCGGTGAGGATACAGGGCGTTGATTTCCAGACCGGGACGGCACTCCTCGGCGTCGGGCCGCTGCTTGACCAGGCCAATGCAGTTGACCACCGCTTCGGGCCGAAAGGCTCTCATGACTTCGATCAGACGATCCGAGTGGACGTCGACCCGGGGGTAGGCGTTGCGATCGTTAAAAATTCCGAAGCCGGCATAGGCGGATAATTCCCGGCGCAGGGTCACGCGGACGTCGTGCCGGGGCGCCAGATGTTTGAGCAGCCGGTGGCCGAGCATTCCGTCTCCACCCGGTATCAGGACGCGCATCTGCCTGCCTCCATGGATACACGATTCATATAGTCAACCAGCCTGTCGAGCAACAGGTTCCGCTCGAAGTGGGCTTCGAAATAGCGCCGGCCCGCCAGTCCCATGGCCCGGCGTTCCTTGTCGGACAGATTATAAAGTTCAAGTACCGCACCGGCCAAGGCTTCCGGGTTCCCGGCGGGAACGGCCAGGCCGGCCCCGGCCTCTCTGACCACCCGGGCCCCTTCCCCATCCAGCCCGGCGATGATCGGCCGTCCGCAAGCCAGATAGGCCTGAATCTTGGAGGGAATGGTCAGGGAAAAGATCGGATCGTCTCGAAGCGTCACGAGAAGCGCCTGGGCCAGCGCGAAGTACCCTGGCATGGCCTGGACCGGGTGTCGCCCGATCAGATGAACGTTCCGGGTCAGCCTCCGCCTTCGGACCTGGTCTTCGACCCAGTCCTTGTCTCGCCCGTCTCCAAGAATCACCCAGTGGATATCCGGATATGGGGTCAGACGTTCCGCCGCGGCCAGTATCGTTTGAAAATCCTGGGCGGCCCCGATGTTGCCCGCAAACATGACCCGAAATCCGTCAGGCAGGGAGGCGGCCGCTGGCGAGTCCCTGTCCGGGTCGACGGGATGATAGAGGGAATCGGCGCTGTTGGGAAGATAGACGATTCGTTCCCGGCTCACGCCGAACTTTTAGATCGGTTCGAAAAAGGCCCGGGACTGGACCAGGATGAGATCGGAGCGGGCATAGATGAACCGGGCCAGTTCGCCTATCAGATTCAGTATCCATCGGGCCCGGACCATACCCGTCGCCGAGAGACTTTCCGGCCAAAGGTCCTGGACCCAGAACATCATGGGTGCGTTTTTTGCCAGTTTCATGACCCAGGCCACCAGCCCGACCGTGATGGGGGAGGGTTCGTAAACCAGAACCAGATCATAGGGCTCCCGGCACAGGAAGGGACCGGTGAGACTGCCGAGCACCGCAAAGGACAGGTAGTTGATACTCAGTCGAAGGCGCCCCCGGCCCCGAGGCAGAAGCGGCGCCCGCAAGACCTCGATACCATGATAGTTCTGCCTCGCTTGCCTGAAAAACCCATATCCGTCGAAAAAACGGCCGACCGGATAGTTTGGGATACCCGTCAGCACGGTGACCCGGTGGCCCCGCTCCGACAGCCCCAGGGAAAAGTCGTTGATCGGAAAATTCTCGGGCCAGAAATACTGGCTCACGATCAGAATGTTCATGCTACCGGGGTCCTTTCGTCCAAGAGGTCCCCCATCAACCCGTCGAAACGCTTTCCAATTTTTTCCCAGAGGTAGTTGTCCAGGACCATCCGACGGGCATTTTCAGCCATGCCCCGGCGACCCGGCTCATCGAGCAGCAGATCGAGCAGGGCCCTGGCGATGTCGTCGATTTCGGGGCGGACGACCCGTCCCGCGCCGGAATCGGCCACCTCGGGAAACCCGGCCGTTTCGGAAATGACCACCGGTACCTTCCAGACCGCCGCCTCCAGGGCCACGATGGACATGTTCTCCCTCCGGCTTGGCACCGCCAGAATATCAGCTGCGGCGTAGGCCTCCAGTTTCTCCCCGCCGTAAAGCGGTCCGCAAAGAAAGACCCGGTCCCCAAGGCCGTTCGTTTTGATCAGACGCCGGACGGTTTCCCGGGCGCCGAAGTCCGGCCCGACGAGGGCAAGGGCGGCCTCGGGAAAGTCCTGAGCGACCCTGGCGAACGCCTGCACCAGCAGGTCCGGCCCCTTGATATGGTCTAGGCGGCCGACATACAGAACCAGGCGGAACCGTTCGGGAATACCCAGTCGCCTGTAGAAGGCGCCTGGATCAACGGATTCGTCGTACGTGTCATCAATCGCGTTGGGCAATACAAAAACGCGAGCGGGGTCGATTCCGGGGTGGTAGTCCAGATACTGACGGGCCTCCTGACGGGTGATCGCGACCAGGCCGGTCGCCCCCAGAATCAGCCTGTAACCGACCAGCCGGTTGAACAAACGCTTTTTCAAGAAACTCCGATGCATGACCGGCATGGAGCCCATGGCCGAGAACAGATATGGGATTCGCCTCCTTCGGCAAGCGTCAGCCACAGCTAAATTGATATAACTGTAATGGTTCATCAGATGACAGATGTCGAAACACCCGATGTTTTCCTCCAACCAGGGCTTGACCGCCGGACAGTATCTGAAGCGCCCGCCATGGCTCCTCACCGGAACCACCTTGACCGGGTCCAACGAAGCGGCATACGGGAGGCTGAGCTGATAATCGGTCGTAAGAATCGTGATATCATGGCCTTGGCCGGCCAAGACCTTGGTCAGTTGATAGCAACGGTCGGCCACGCCGCCAAAATGCGGGGCAAAAAAAGGCACGCTGTGCAAAATGCGGCGGGGAACGTTACTTTCCGGCATTAACCTTGTACCAGTCCAGATAGGACCGGAGGTCCTGCCTGAAGGTCGTGGAAAAGGAAACTCCCACTTCGGCCATCTTCCCCCCGCTGATCGTGTAACTGCAGTCCAGGGAATACTTGAAAAACCGGAAGTAGAGCTTGACGATCGCATTGGGAACGCTGACCGGTGACAAACAGCCCTTTTTCCCATAACTTTCGAGAATTTCTCTCGCGACGCGACGGTAGTGGTTGTCCGGAACATCGTCAGCGACGATCAAGGACAAGGGGGAGTCCCGGGAGTCGAGGTGCATGACCTGGTAAAAGGCGGACAACACCTTGGAAATATGAATATAATGGGTTCTCCGGTTGCCCAGGATGAAGGTCTTCCACAGGTTGTTTATCCGAGATCCTTGGGCCAGGGTCTGGATGATCGAGTTGAGCCCTCTCCCACCAGGACCGAAAACTTCGGACAGCCGCAGGATCGCAACGGGAATGCCGGTCTCCTTGGAAAAGTCGAGCAGCCGATGTTCGATGGCGAGCTTCAGCTTCTGGTAATCATTGATCGGGTGGCAAGTGGTCTGTTCGGTGACCGAAGACTCCATCGTCCGGCCCACGACTTCCGTCGTGCTGCAATGCAGGATCAACTTGGGACGGTTGGACCGGGCCGAGGCCATCAGGTTTTCGGCAACCCGAAAGTTGTCGTTCTGGTAGTGTTCGCTGCTTCCCTTGGGAATATGCAGCAGATTGATCAGAACGTCATCCGTATTGAGGAGCCCGAGAAGAAAGACGGGGTCCAGAATGTCTCCCTCGGCCAGCTCGAGGCTGGGGTCGATGCTTTCTATCTTGCCGGCCGATCTGGTGACGGCGACCAGGCGGGTATAACCATTCTGGACAAGATAGGGCATCAAATGCCGGCCGATAAAGCTCGATGCGCCCGTGACTACAATGCGATTACCTGTCATTCGAACTGGCCTTTTCATGATATTTCAAGGAGATATGGTTCCCGCTCATCTTGACCGCCATTTTTGGTACAGTATAGCTTTTTTCTACTTTGTTTAGCAACATTAACGATGTTCACAAATAATAAACCGTATGCAAGATTAACAGCAGAGGCGATCAAAGACCTAGTCAGTTAATACTCGAGGTAGCCGGGTTAATCAGAACAAGACTTACCAAAGACATTTTTTCTGCATTCTCATTTGGTCTGGGGTGGACACTGGCACCATCGGTGCGAACCTAGAATCCATTTACGGTCGCTTGAGGTTCGAGCTGGGATGAACAAGGTGTTTTCCTTATTTATATCAGTATGTTTTGAAATTCTACCGGGATTGGGAATCCTTTACATTTTCGAATCCGCAAGAACAGTCGCTATACCTCCATTTATACGTTCAGGACAATGGCGCGCATCTCGAATCAGAACTGAATAACAAGCAAATAATAGAACAAGAATTGGATTTATCTGAGGAGAAATGACGCTCATGGTGTGTAATGAGCTAACGAGAGATGCCGGGAACAGGGCCAAAATGGCAAAAACAGCGTAGGACGAGTCCTGATCATATGATTTTTTAAATCCATTGTATGCTTCATAAAGGGCAAAACTCGAACCGGTGAGGAAAAACAAGGAGAACACAACACCATATTGGCTTAAAAGTTGAAGGAAGAACAAATGATCACTGACAATTGGTGTACTGGGGCCATAAAGTCCATAGTTGATCGGCGGAAAGCCATATCCGAAGAAAATAGCGCCTGCGCTTTTCATTTTTAAGATAAATAGATCAATCTGGTTGTCTTCCGAAATGATGTTTATAGTCCGCTTTAGACCATCCATGCTATAAAAATAACTGAAAGCTTTCAGGTTAATAACTCCAGAGAGATAAAGACCGATCAATAATGATAGTAAAATTAACAGCAAATAAAATATTGTTTTATATGGCATTCGGTATTGTTTCTGCCCAATGACCGAGATGATAAGCATGCCGGATATCGCAGATAATAATGAGGTCCTGGCCGCGGAGATAATCAATCCGGCGATGCAGATTAGGAAAATAATGAATTTTGCTTTAGACGGATGCCTGAACATGATCATAGAAAAGGAAATAATCGCCCCAATGGCCATAATAAAACCTGAAGCATTCAGGGTTCCCATTACTCCGGCAAAGCGAGGCAGGATGTATTGACCGACCTTGACCCAGGCAAAGTTGACTCCCCGGCCTTCCGGGTTTAGGGCCTTGCTGTACTGGTCCATTGCAACTGAATATTTGAAGGCTCCTGTATACTCGAGATTAAACCTCCGCCAAAAATCAGGTATATCGGGCAGGGAGCTAAGCGCCAAGGTGCGGCTGATGAACTCCATTACATGGATGCCGGCGACAACGGAACAACAGATCATTATTATAAAAACCAGATTGAGAGACTGCTTCTTTTTAAAAAGATGTAATACGACGAAATACAGGATCAGGCCGACAAAGTAGTTCTTAATTACGTAAAGGGCCTCCACAGCCCCGTAGGATATCAAACTGCCGATTAAATGAATGAAGTTATATATCAGGAACATCAAAACGATTAGAACGAGCTGGTCTTTTTGGAAGGTCGGTCTTTCTCTCCAGAAAAAAATAATCATCAGACCAATAGCATAAAGGGCGGCAGAATATTGAGCAAGCGGTATAAGTCTGATAAGGCCAAATTGAAATCTCAGGAAATAATACAAAATTGATAAAATACAGAACAAGTATATCGCAATACTCCCAGATCCAATTAAAGAATTTGTTATTGATTTAAAAAGATGATTAAATCTATCACTTCTCATTAACATGTCCGTCTGAATTGATTTTATAAATTCTGATTATTCAAAGAAGATGGTCTCGTAAAAAGTCCGAAAATCGCGTTTTTGCACGTGCATTTACCTGAATTTATTAGGGCCGATTTTAAGAAATCGACTTTTTACGAGACTATCAAAGAAAATCCATTATAATAATTTAAGTTCAATATTTTCTGAATCAGGAACCAAATTTAAGCTCCTCACAGCTATCTGTAGGGAATCTTTGAAATGTAAGGAAGAAATCCATTTTTAGCCGGCGGGCCAACCCTGCGGCAAGCCGCGAGGAATACACCCGCCCTGCATGTTCAATATAGCCTTCCCTGGCTCATTTCTTCCCGCCCCTGCCATCATGTCTCATGTTTGTCCATAGTGGGCCGCATCTCACAATATCGTGGATATTCCAGACACATCTACTTAGATACACGTAATTTTTCAGGAATGAGCCAATCTCGTCCCCGGCCCGTCGCGGCCCGATATCCAATATATCGTAACGAGCACCACAAGCGGTATGGCCGTATAGATAAGCCGAACGAATTGCCAGTCGAATCCGTAACTTTCCAACCACCCGACGAAATTTAGCAAAATAAACGCTCGGACAACACCCTGAATATATTCATCAGAGAACCGCATTGAATTATAAATTATTTTAAAAAAAATACATATTATAAAAATAATGACAAGTGATATTACCGGTCCGAACAGGATGTAATACTCTCCAAAAACAGTCATCTGGTCGGAATGATAACCCGTTGGTCTATAGTCTATCGGATTGCCATAGTACAGATTCCGCACAAGAGTCGCAACCCTGGGCATGTTGAAAATATCGAATCCTGGTGTCAAGCCATCGACAATACTCTTGGCGTAATTTGTAAAGGTTATTAATTTCCCATATATACTTCCGTTTACAATCATATCCGCGGCTCTGTCCAATTGACCGAGCCTCTGGAATACGGGTCGAAATACTCCGATTATTCCCGTAGATAATGGATCGTACTTCCCAATTCGGCCCGCAAATGTCTGGAAGTCCCAATTCCCCCACCCCATTACAGCCAGGTGGGTCATTATCACCCTCGCCTGCGTCGCGTACTTGAACAGGATAAATGCGGCGGTCCCGATCAAGGGCACCGAATATATCAATGGCTTGTATATCCTGATGGTTCCATGCGCCGCCAAACCGGCCAATAGAAACATGATCATAATAATCAGGATAGCTTGGCGGCTTCCGCTAAAAGTCCTCTCCAGAACGAACAGAAAAATTAAAAAAATAGTTATAGATAAAAATGTTTTTGACAATCTTCCGGCATATATAAAAATAAAAACAATTATAAATAATAGAACAATCTGATAATCAAGAAACAGCAACATAAATCGAAGCAATCGATCCGTCGTTTCCGGCAGGAATATTTTTGCATACATATACCCATAAACGTCGAGAAGCAAAAACACGAAAAGGCAGAATAAATACAGGGAAAACGCAATTAAATTCGGTTTTGGATCAGGGACTTGAGTATCCCGCCTCGTCTTGACCGCGGCCAGACCGAAAAATATGGCCCATATCCCCAGATGGATATGGATCAGAGAATAGTCCAGACCGGCTGCTTCCGTCTGAAAACGAGGCAGGACCACACTGCTAGGATCGACCAACAAGGTAAGAAGTCTGAAATTGTAGTAAAGTAAGAGGAAAAACGAAAGTAATAGAAGAAACGGGTCCCTTTGGCCATTCTCATACATCAGGATAATCTGGAGTTGCAGGAAAAGGAGCAATGAAAGCCCGAATGTCATGGGCGCGATGTATCGATTGGGCCCCATTTTCCAAAAAAAGATGATAAACAGCCCCAAACAGACTATATTGATGGCCTGAAGAATAGGATTGGCATCAATATATTTATTTTCGACTGCCAAAATAGACCTCGGCGCCCGTCTAACCCCTACTATTCATGATACCGGGTAGTGAACCGGGAAAAACCCTCGTGAAGTAGACTTCTTGTCAGGCTTCCATTCGATTTCTGAAACGATTCAGAAAAAAATATGCCTTCTGCGGTAAAAAACTTACCAACAGACCCAGAACGGCCTTGGGGCTGGTCCAGACGTGGGAGTATAGGTACTTCCTGGCCCGGGCGCCTTCGCCCTGGCTCAAAAAGCATGTGGCCTGCATCATATCGATCTGCCTTTGGCAGCGTCTGATCTCCTTACCGTAGTTTTCTTCAAAATCCGGGAATCTTCCTTTGTACTTGTCCAACATGCCGCTGAACTCTTCGGCGAACAAGTGTCGTTTGGTCCAGGAGTCGCTGGCGGCATGGACCCGCCATCTGGCCAACGGCCGGTCGACCATGGCCGTTTTCCAGCCATAGGCGATCCGGATGAACAGATCGGCCTCTTCGTTGACGTGGAGGGCCGGGTCGAACCATTCATCCAGGTCCGCCAGCGCACCATGGCGAATGACCACCGTCTGCATATTTAAAAAATAGTCGGAAAACATGTCTCCGAAACACCAGCCGGTGTAATAAGGCCGGGTCGCGTAGAGCCGGATGCTCTTCTTTCCATCGAAGTATTCGGCGTCGCTGAATACCAGCCCGACTTCGGGATCGTCGAACAAAGGAACCTGACTTTGAAGTTTGTCCGGCATCCAGATGTCGTCGCAATCCAGGAAGGCCACGAATTGCCCGCGGGTCTGTTTCAGTGCCTCGTTTCGGGCCGCGCCGAGGGGAATCGTCTCCGTTCCCCTGAAATACCTTAGCCGATCGTCGTAGTCCCGGACGATCTCGGCGCTCGAATCCGAGGAGGCGTTGTCCCAGAACACGATCTCCCAGTCCTTGAAGGTCTGGGCATACACGGAATCAATGGCCTCACGCAGGTAACGGGCGCAGTTGAGGCAGTTCATTATGACGCTGACCGTGGGCATCGTTTCCTTATTGGGAAGGCTCGGTCGTCCCGGACAATAATGCGGAGTCATCCGGGTCCACTATACTGCCTGCCATTGAAAAGGTATCCGGTTATCGGCGGGACTGACGGCTTCCGATTCATTGGGGTCGTGGGCCAGGTCGGTACAGTTGGCCAGCAAGGATGGCTGGTCGGCGATCCCCTGAAACCCGTACCATAATCGGGGCGGCACCCGGACCAGTTTGTAATGATCCGGCCGCCCTAAAACGATCTCTTCCACATGTCCTTTTGTCGAAGAATCGTCCCGATCGTCATAGATGACCAGCCGGACTCGCCCCACAGGGGCGGCCAGGTGCTGGGTCGCCTGCCGGTGACGTTTCCAGGCTTTGACCACCCCCTGGTTGACCTGTGAGAAATATATCTCGCCGAAGGACGTGAAGAGGTCGGAGTCCCTGCGCAGCATATGAAGCACCGCGCCCCGCTCATCCACGATCTGTTTGAGTTCAACGATACGAACGCCCTGGATGGCCGATGGTTGTTCCGCAAGCATCACTTCGTCCAGGCCAGGCCTTCCGAGGCCGCCTTCTGGTGGTACTGTTCGATCTGGGCGGCGGTCATATCCGAAACCTGTTCCCGATCCGACCCGTAGCAGGTCCGGTACCATCGAACCGTCATGGCCACGGTCTCGTCAAAGTCCAGCACGGCCCGCCAGCCCAGCCGGTGAAGGGCCTTGTCGCAGCTCAGTTTGAGCAACGTAGACTCTTTCCGAACCTCATCCGGCCGGTCCACTTTCCAGGTCGCCCCGGGCCATTGGTCGGCCATGGCCTCCAGCAGTTCCCGGACGGTCTGATTGACCCGGGCGTCCGGCCCGAAGTTGAAGGCCTCGCCCGCCAGGGCCGGCTGTTCGTCCCAGAGCCGTTTGCCCAACCAGAGATATCCGCTCAGGGGTTCGAGGACGTGCTGCCAGGGGCGGGTCGCTTCCGGGCTGCGGATGACCAGCGTTTCCCCTCTGGACCAGGCCCGTGCCGCATCGGGCACGATACGATCAGAAGCCCAGTCTCCTCCGCCGATAACGTTTCCGGCCCTCGTGCTGGCCAGGCGGGGTCCGTCCTTGAAAAAGGACCGGATGTAGGAATAGATGATCAGTTCGGCGCAGCCTTTGGAGGCGCTGTACGGGTCTTCTCCGCCCAGAACGTCGTTTTCACGGTATCCCCAGGACCATTCCTGGTTGCGGTAGGCCTTGTCGCTCGTGATCAGCACCCCGGCCCGGACCGAAGGGCACTGGCGCACCGCTTCCAGGACGTTCATCGTACCGATGGCGTTCGTCTCGAACGTGGTCGCCGGATCGTCGTAGGACCGCCGAACGATGGCCTGGGCGGCCAGGTGGAATACGAAATCCGGCCCGAAGTCCTTCATGGCCCGCACCAGGGCGACTCGATCCCGCAAGTCCCCGGTCACGTGGGTGATCCGCTCTTCGAGCCCGTTGATCTCGAAATTCGACGGACTGGTCGGCACGCCAAGGGCGTAGCCGCAGACCTCCGCCCCTAACCGGTGCAGCCAGAAGCAGAGCCAGGACCCCTTGAAACCGGTATGTCCGGTGATAAAAACCCGCTTGCCGCGATAGACGTCATCGAACACGATCAGCCTCCCCCTGGCCGAACCCGGTCATCTCCAGACCTTCCACTGTGCTTGTTTTGTAGCCCAAAGTTCTTCGAGCGCATTTCGGTCCCGAAGGGTGTCCATGCAATGCCAGAAGCCTTGATGCCGGTAGGCCATGAGTTGGCCGTCCCGGGCCAGGCTCTCCAGCGGGGCCGCCTCGAGAATCGTCTCATCCCCTTCCAGGTAATCGAGCACCCCTGGTTCGAAAACGAAAAACCCGCCGTTGATCCAGCCCTCTTCAGTCTGGGGTTTCTCCTTGAAGTCCACGACCTGGTCCCCATCGAAGATCATTCTTCCGAAACGGGCGGCCGGCCTGACGGCCGTGACCGTGGCCAGCTTACCGTGGCTTCGATGAAAACGTACCAGGGCCTCGATGTCGATGTCGGCCACGCCGTCGCCGTAAGTCAGCATGAAGCTCTCTCGGGGCTCGAGTATGGAGGACAGGCGCTTCAGGCGGCCGCCGGTCATGGTTTTCAGCCCCGTGTCGATCAGGCTCACCATCCAGTCCTCGGTCCCGTTGTCGGTCCAATCGACCCGGCCGCTGCCCAGGTGAACGGTCGCATCGTTGGCATAGGTGTAATAATTGATGAAAAAGGATTTGATGACTTCGCCCTTGTAACCCAGCGCCAACACGAAGTCTCTGAATCCATGGTGATCGTATGTCTTCATGATGTGCCACAGAATCGGCCGCCCCCCGATCTCCACCATGGGTTTGGGCTTGACCACCGTTTCCTCGCTCAGGCGGGTACCCAGTCCGCCGCAGAGAATGACCGTTTTCATGAGAACCTCCTAATCGGCCAGCCAGCGGATTGCATGATCGCAGATCATGTTCACCGTTTCGGCGTTCAGGCCCGGGTGAAGCGGAAGCGAGACAAGCTCCCGGGACAAGGCCTCCGTGACCGGCAGTGCGACTTGGCCTCCGCCATACAAGCGGAGCAGGTGATTGGGTTGGTAATGGAACCCCGTGGGAATGCCCAGCCCCTCCAGGTGGGCCTTGAGGCCATCACGCCGGCCGTCCAGAATCCGGACGGGCTGGATGTGGGGAATGACTTCGTCCAGGTCGGTTTCCAGCAGCGTCAGGTGCGGCGTCCCGGCCAGGCGTTCATGGTACAGTGTGGCGAGTTCCCGCCGTTTGGGCGCGAACTCGGGCTTCAGGCGCCTGAGTTGGACCCGGCCCACGGCGGCCATGATGTTGCTCATATGATAGCGCCAGCCCTGGCGGGTCACGTCGAACTCCCAACTTCTGAGGCCCTGATACCTTTTTTCGGTATCCTTCTGGACGCCCAGCAGCCGGGCATCCCGGATGCGTTCGGCCGCAATCGGGTCCCGGGTGACCACGGCCCCGCCCTCGCCGCTGGTGATGTTTTTGATGCCGTCGAAACTGAAGCAGACCAGGTCCCCGATCGAACCGATCGGCTCGCCCTGATAGGTGCAGCCAAAGGCATGGGCCGCGTCCTCGACGACCCTCAAGCCGTGCTGCCGGGCGAAGTCGTAAATCGCTTTCAGGTCGCCCGGGTTGCTGGCGTAATGCACGGGCATGACCGCGGCGGTCCCGGCGCTCATCCGGCCGGCCGCGTCGTCCAGATCAATGGTCACGTTTCGGGGATCGACCTCGCAGGCGATGGGTACGGCCCGGGCGCCGGACACGGCCTGGAATGAGGCCAGATAGGTCAAAGACTGGACCAGGACCTTATCTCCCGGCTCGACTACGGCCTCCAGGGCCAGTTGCAGAGCGGCGGTGCCCGTACTGACGCAGATGACCCAGTCTCGGGGTACGCCCAGGAAACCAGCGATCTCGGTCTCAAAGGCCTCGACCTCGCGCCCCATGCCCAGATACCCGTCATCGATAATTACGCGGGCCACGGCCTCCGCTTCGGCCTGGCCGACGATGGACCGGGATAGTCGAATGGATTCGCTGCTCATGGATTATCGACTCCCTTAAGTCTGCGGGCCTCGACCAGAATGTAGCGCCCGGCGTCGGCCAAAGGGCCTGCCAGGGCCAGTTCGGCCTCCAGCAAAGCGCCACGGTCCGCCTCGTCCAGTTGGGACGGACGGGCCAGAAGCGACAAAGGATCGTCTTCAATACCCGAACAAACGCCGATTCCCCGGAGCGCGCGCACATCGAACCCGCAACGCTCCAGACGACTGGTCAGCTCTTCGGAATTCTGCCACGAAAAATGAAGGGCCGGTCCCCAGGGCTGACCCTCGGATTCCGATATAAACAGGGGCACCAGGTTCCACTTCCGGTTGGCCACGGCATTCATGACGTTGTAATAGCGACTCCGGAAGGAGGCCGCGAACAACCCTCCCGGAGCCATGACCCTGGCTAGTTCTTTCAACAGTTCCTCATGGGCCGGGTACATATACAGCACTTCCATGCACAGGGCCGCCTGACAGGAGCACGATTGCCTGCCCGACAAGAACTCGAGCAAATCCGCCTCGACCAGCTCGACAACACGACTCAGACCGGCTTCCCGGGCGGTCCGTCGGGCAAACTCGATCGCCTTCCCGGAAATGTCCACCCCGATGATTCGGCCGCCGTTCCGGGCGCACCAGTCGGCCATGGGCAGGGTCAAACGGCCTTGCCCGCATCCCAGGTCCAGGATGAGGGGCTCTCCGCCCCCTTCCCGGCTCTCCGCCCGCCAGTCTGTTAAAGCCGGCTCGAGCCAATGCCAATACTGTCGCAAATAATGCTTTTCGTCCGGCGAGGTCGCCATGTTGTGTTCGCCGGCGATCTGGACCATGATACCCCGGTATTCGGCATCGAGCCGTTCCCGGTCTTTCATGATCTCCCGAAGGCAGGCCTGGTCGAGCCGCTGCATTATCCGCCCCCCCAGGCCGCAGGCTCGGCGGATTTGGCGCAGCAGGTTGTAGGCCAGATCATTCATTGAACAGACGGGCCTCGGGTCTTTCTCAGGTCCGAAGGGATAAAAGCGCTCAAGCCCTCGTCACTCGGCGGCGCGAACAGCCCGGGCAACAGGGTCCGAGGATCATACCCGATCAGCGGGCTTCCATTCCGAATTCGGGTCTGATAATCGGCCAGGACCGCCTTGATTTCCTTGGGCGAGTAGTAGACGCGATCAAGACTTTCCAGGCCCTCCAAGGGGTCCAGGTCGATCTCGGCCTCGCGACCCAGGCGCACCAAGGGCTTGCCGCTAAGAACCGCGTCCAGGGCCGCGCTGGTGGCCGCGGTGACCACTACGTCCGTCCGGGCCAGAGCCTCATCCATGGAGCCGGTCAGGGCCTGGACCCGCGACCGGATACCGTCCGGCAGCCTGTCTAGCAGGCCGAGGCCCATGGGATGAGGTTTGAGATAGATATGGTAATCGTTTCCGGCGGCGGCCATGGTTTTGCCAATGAGTTCCAGAGCCCCATCCTCGACCAAAGGCAGGGGGACGAGAATGCGCATGGGACCGGCGGGCGGCTGAAAGCCCAAGGCTTCGGACTCGTCCGGAGCCTTCTGCTTCCAGAGATACTGATATCGAAGCGCCACGCCCACCGAGAGTTTATCTTCGGGGTACCCGGCCTCGGCCAAGCGGTCCCTGAAAACCGGTCCGTTGCAGATGATCCGATCCGGCAGCGGCGCGAATTCCGCTTCACCCGGGCCGATAAAGTTGCACAGGATGTTCTGCGTGACGGCCAGATGAAAGAAGCCGAAAAGTCGGGTTCCAGGCAGGTATTTTTTTACGCCCAGGGCGACCATTTTATCCGAAAGCATGTTTTCAAAGGCTTCCAAAATCACGGACGGACGCACTCCCTTATCGGCCAGGCGCTTCATGAGGGGGTAATAAAGCAAAACGAACGATCCTGCGTCTCGTTGCTTTTCCATGGTGAAAAGGGCCGACATGTCGACGCCATTGAGCACGAGGCCCTTGAAGCCGAAACGAAGCCGCCGGAGATAGAGCCGAACCGGAAAAAGGTAGTCGTACCAGGTGCAGTAGTCCTCGGGCAGGATATAGGCGGCCGGGTCCTTTCGAAAAAACTCGAGCGCCCGCCAGAATGAGCGTTCGATGGCATAAACCGTAACCAGGGAGGCGGTTTTGTACCCGCGCTGCCGGAGCCAGTCCGGGAGCGTGGTGAAATACCGGTCGTTGAAACGATCGTTCGCTCCGAAACTCTTCTCATCGGCCCAGGTGTGAACCAGGCAGTCCAGATCGGCCGGTCCTCGGGGGCGCTCCTTCTGCGCCCGGTCGTGCCAGTACAGACTGGCCTTGGCCTGGAACCATCGCCAAAGCCCTTGAACGCAGGTTCCCAGCACGTATAAAAACGAATGCAGGTACCCATTCAAAGCCCGGCCGTTCAGCCGGCCCGAAGTTTCGACAACGATCCGCCGCGATGAGGCGAAACAGCCGGCCACGATCTTCAGGACCGTGGGGTCGTCGCAGACGAGGCACAGATCGCCATCCCGTTCGATCAGCCGTCGGGCCGCGTCCACGTAACAGCAGTTCAGAAACAGGCGGCTGTTCATGTTGTTGCGTTCCGAAATGCTGTTGGACCACCAGGCCAGGGACTGATGCTTTCGCCCCAGATCGGCCGTGAGACGATAGTAGGGCGTGCGCAGTGCCTGAACCGCCCGGCGCATGGCCGGTCCGGTTTCCATCCTTTGAATCGTCGGCGGGAGCGCTTCCTCGATCTCGATAATACGGCCGTAGTCCTGGATCAGGGCCGCCCAGCGCACCAGGCCTTCTCGCCCGATGATATCGACGATCTTTTGCCGATCCAGTCGTGCGTCGAGCAATACCAGCTTGGCTTCAGACATGCTGGCCCTTCGAATGAGCGGTCCGGGATTGCACTGCTTCCCGATTCGAATGGTGTACAAACGGCCTCATTCGCGTGCGCTCCCCTGCCGCTTATCGTTTTTCCAGGGCGTCCCGAAACTGTTTGACCCCGTCTTCGAATGCCTTGAATATCACGGTCACGTCCGGGAGATAGGTAATGAACTGCATGCCGATGTCCAGCATCCAGCGCATGTCGTCCCGATTTTTGGCCACATACCCTCCCGCGGCCACGCCGGCGTCCCGGATGATCCGGATGCAGCGTTCCATCTCGCTTTTGATTTCGGGCCGTCCCACCTGGCCCGGCATGCCCATGGCCTGGGACAGATCGTAAGCGCCGATATAAACCAGGTCGAGTTCGGAAACGCTCAAAATGGCCTCGAGGTTGGCCAGACCGGCCTTGCCCTCGAGTATCACCGCCGTCAGAGTCTCCTGGTTTTCACGGTCGGCATGGGCCGTGATGTCTCCCCCCCCATATCCGCCGGCCCGGGTATAAGGCGAAAAGCCCCGCGTCCCCAGCGGCCAGTATTTGACGAAGGAGACCACATCCTGGGCATCGGCCCCGCTCTCGACATGGGGGGCGATCACGCCGTGGGCCCCGATGTCCAGGGCCCTGAGGATCGTTGATTCCGTCCGGTCCCCGACCCGGACCAGGGGACAGCAGCCTTCGGACTCCATGGCCCGGACCATGTCCTCGGCCGTCTCGAAGGAGGCTGGCCCATGCTCCATGTCGATGATGATGAAATCCATGCCCGCGGCGGCCGTAATGTTGGCCACGGCGGAGGACGGCAACACACACCAGGGCCCGAAGACCGCTTCTCCCTGCTTCAGCCTTTTTTTCAGCGTGTTGGGTTTCCTCATTCCTCTGTCCGTTCCCTTCCCCTTGACCGACCGGTCATGACAGGTAGTTTTCGAGTCCTTTGTAAAAAGCCTTGTGGCTGGTCGGCGTGATGATGTGGATGCCCTCGAAGCCCTTGGCCCTGACATATTCGTCTATCTGCTTGAGAAACCGTTCGTTCTCGTAATGACGTCTGATGTTCAGGTTCTCGTCAACCGGGTCGTACTTTTCATTGTAAAATAAGGCGCTCTTCAGGTCCTTCTTGAGAAGGTATCCGTCCATTCCGGCGATGAAGATGCGCCGGGCGCCCATGACCACCGCCACCCCGGCCAGGAGAACGGAGACGGTCCGGCAGTTGGACATGATCCGGCCATCGGCTATGTCGAAATCCGCATCCAGCACGTCCCGGAAATAGAGGGTTTCGTATTCCCGGTGGACATACTCGCCGATCATTTCCCGGGATATGTTCTCGCCGATCATCAACCGGCTGTCCGGACTGACCGAATCGACGTACATGGAAAACCGCTTCTTGTTGGTGAAGGCATGATAGTCCGGCGCGAAAAGGCCCCCCAGGTAGTTGGCGCCCATGACGACCGGGCGATAGCGGTCGATAAAGGCCCGAATGTCCTTCTGGCACTCCTTGAGGCTCGGGCCGTTGGCCAGGATCAGGCAGTCCCGGCCCGGGTGGCGATTCAGGTAGGGGAC
>Ga0180009_10001965_pt1 | contig 24382 bp, 16 predicted proteins | sample OS_PC_MetaG_FD_123537 | JGI IMG/M metagenome (GOLD analysis project Ga0180009, IMG submission 123537) | Groundwater microbial communities from the Aspo Hard Rock Laboratory (HRL) deep subsurface site, Sweden - OS_PC_MetaG | ecosystem: Environmental > Aquatic > Deep subsurface > Groundwater...
CAACGAGGGACAGTGGTTGCATCGGCTCGAGCAGCGGGTGGCGAACCTCGTGCTGACCTACGCAGAGATGGATGGACGCGTCGAGGAGTCACCGGTCATCGATCGCGCGTTGACCCAGCAACATCTGGCTCGCAGGCTGGGCGTGACCCGCCGTGCGGTGGGCCACGTCCTGGAGCAGTGGCTGAAGCAGAAGCTCGTCGCCAGGCGTGGGCAATCGCTGGTGGTCCTCAGGCCGGAGGTGCTCGAAGGCCTGGCCGCGCCGATGCGCCGCGGACTGCTGCACCACATGGGCCTGCGGCCCGCCGGGCCGGTGGCGGTGTCTGCGGACTTCGCTGAGCTGCTCGTCGTGGGCGGTCCGGGCCGGCAGGACCAGCGGCACGTTGTCCAGGACGAGTTGACCATCGGCCGTCGACCCTCTGCAGGGTTGATGATGCGCGATGAGAAGGTCTCCGGCCTCCACTGCCGTATCTTTCTGGCGGCCTCCGGTGGCCGCTACTGGGTGGAGGATTTCGACAGTCTGAATGGCACGTGGCTCAACGGTGCCAAGGTACGGCGGGCGGTGTTGAGGCATGGCGATCGCCTCGTGGTGGGCCACAGCGAGCTCGAGTTCTGCCTGCGCTCCGACGAGGTCAGCGGCGCAGGAGAGCAGCTGTCACACGTGTCCCAGAACGCCCATGTCGTGCGCGACATGCGGACAGGCGCGGCAGCGGTGAACGACGAAACACCTGTTCGGGCGGCAGCAGTGGCCGGCGGGTAGATCTTCCGGCGAGCAGGAGCGGGGAAGCGATGCAGCCGGGCAGATCTGAAGCGGACAGGCAGCACGTGCGGGATCTCGAGGACCCGCAGCCCGGGGACCGCAGCGGGTCGAGCAGGGCCTGGCCGGGCGTCTCAGCGCTGGCCCTGATCTGGGGCTCCACCTGGCTTGCCATCCGCCTGACCCTGGACGTTGCACCGCCACTCACCGCGGCGGCGCTGCGCTTCATCGTCGCCGCGGTGGCCCTCTGGTCATGGCTCCTGGCACGGGGCCGCTGCCGCCCATGTCAGCCACCGTGCTGGTGGCGCTCGACGGTCATGGCGCTCGCGATGTTCGTTGCGCCGTATGGCCTGGTCTACTGGGCAGAGCTCCACGTCTCGACCGGCCTGGCCTCGGTGCTGTTTTCGTCGCAGTCGCTGTTCGTGGTGCTGATCGCTCATGTCGCCCTTCCACGGGAGCGGCCCACCGGCCGCCAGTGGTTTGGTGTGCTGGCCGGCCTTGTCGGGGAAGCGGCCGTGTTCCACGGCCAGCTTCGCCTCTCGGACGGCCACGGGGCGCTGGGCGCGGCGGCCGTGCTCGTTGCTGCGGCAAGCGGCGCCCTGGCCCTGGTGTGGCTGCGTCGGCTGGGCGAGTCGCTGAACAGCGCCCACGAGACGGCGGTCCAGCTGACCATCACGGCGCTCGTCTTTGGAGTTGCTTCGGCACTGAGCACGGGGCTGCACGCACCGCTGGTGATGGACTGGTGGTCGACCAAGCTGTGGCTGGCAGTGGGCTACCTCGCTGTTCCCGGTACCGCGGTGGCCTATCTGATCTACTACCGGCTGGCCAGAGGCGCCGCCGCGCTCACCATTTCGTACTCGATCTTCCTCGCTCCAGTCGTCGCCGTGCTGCTGGGAGCGTTGGTCCTCCGGGAGCGACTGGATGCCCTGCAGATCGCGGGAGCCGTGTTTGTGCTCTACTCGATGCTGCTGGCCGAGCAGCGCTGAGACGCTCGGTGTGCGAGCTTCGACGTAGCGACCTTGCCTTCCTCCCCAGCTGCAGTTGTGGTCACCGCTGGCCCGTCCTGCGCCGGAGCCCACAGCAGGAACACGTCATCATTGACAAGCGGCCGGTATTTCCAGTTAACTGCTGACCTGTGAACTCGATCCAATGGCAGCCATTTTCGTGGAGCAGCACGGCATGAACTCGCAGTTCCCCATAATCAGCCTCACCTGAGGGCGAGGCCTGGAGCCCGGTGGGCTCCAAGACAAAGCTGGCCGTCGGGTGTCCGTCCCCGTTTGATCCTCCGCGCATCCGCGGGCGATCGGCGGCAGCCGATGGCCCAAGGAGGAAACCATGAGTGAAGCGACCGACTACCGACCCATGTGGGCCGAGCTGGGCCTCGATCTCGAAAAGCACGACGCCCTGCTCCGTGTCCTTGGCCAGGCCCATGCCGATATCTTCCTGGCCCAGAGAAATCGCCCGGACGGGATGGGCTACTTCGACTTCGTGATGAGCGAGGTCCACGGCCTGCGCATCAAGGAACTGGTGGACGCCAAGGCCGCGGGCAAGATCGTGGTGGGCTCATTCTGCGTGTTCGTGCCCGAGGAGCTGGTGCTCGCGGCCAACGGGGTGTGCGTGGGGCTGTGTGCTGGCGCCGATTTCGGCACCGAGCAGGCCGAGCGCTACCTTCCGCGCAACACCTGCGCGCTAATCAAGTCCTTCTTCGGTTTCAGCCTGGAGAAGGTCTGTCCCTACCTCGAGATCTGCGATCTGGTCGTGGGCGAGAACACCTGTGACGGCAAGAAGAAGGCCTACGAGACCTTCAAGGACCTGGTGTCCGGCGAGTTCATGGCCTTGGACATGCCCAACACCAAGAGCGAAGAGGGTCGGGCAGTTCTGAAGAAGGCCTACCTCGACCTGGCCACCTCGCTGGAGCGGATCTCGAGCACATCGATCACTGTCGAGTCGCTCAAGGCCGGAATCGAGACGGTAAGCGCCAAGCGCCTGGCCATGCACCGCCTGGCCAGGCTGCGGCACGCCGACCCGACTCCCATAAGCGGCATGGACGCGTTGCTCGCCAACCAGGTGTTCTTCTATGACGACCCGGCGCGCTTCACCGCGAGCGTCAACAAGCTCTGTGACGAACTCGAGCAGCGCATCGAGAAGAAAACGGGCGTGGCCCCCAAGGGTGCGCCGCGGATCGTGATCTCGGGCTGCCCCATGGCCGTGCCCAACTGGAAGCTGTCCTCCATCATCGAGGGAGCGGGCGCGGTGATCGTGGGCGAGGAGTCCTGCATCGGCGAACGGGGCACGCAGAATCTCGTGGCGGCCGAAGGTGACACCGTGGAGTCGCTCATCGACAACCTGGTCGACCGCTACTTCACTATCGACTGTGCCGTGTTCACGCCCAACCCGACCCGCGCCGAGCACGCCTTGCAGATCGCCAGGGACGCCAAGGCAGATGGCGTGATCCACCACGCCCTGCAGTTTTGCTCCCCGTACCAAATGGAAGCTCCGTTGCTCGAGCGCGCGGTCGAGGACGGCGGCTTGCCGGTGCTACGCATCGACACCGATTACAGCCAGGAGGACGTGGAGCAGCTTCGCACGCGCGTGGAGGCCTTCATCGAGCAGATCCGCGGCTGACCGGAGGCCGATGAGATGCGTGTCATCGGTCTCGACATCGGCTCCAGGACCGTCAAGCGGGTGACCGTCGATGGCGGCGAGGTGATCGAGCACATCGTCGTGCCCAACAACCACGATCCGCTCGCGGTCTGCGACGAGCTGCTCTCAGGCCAGCGGGCCGACCGGGTGGTTGCCACGGGCTATGGGCGCCACCTGTTTGCCGAGCACCGCGAGGCTGAAACCCTCACCGAGATCCGCGCCGTGGCCCTTGGCGCACGAAGGGTGCGTCCAGGCGCCAGGACGCTGCTAGACATCGGCGGCCAGGACACCAAGGTGGTGTCGCTCGATGCCAAAGGCTCGGTGGTCAAGTTCGAGATGAACGACCGCTGCGCCGCAGGCACCGGACGCTTCCTGGAGGTGATGGCCACCGCGCTGTCGTATCCCATGGCGGACTTCGTTCAGGCCAGCCGTGCGGCCAGCGGCTCCCAGAGCATCAACGCCATGTGCACCGTCTTCGCCGAGTCGGAGGTCGTTTCTGCCACGGCCCGCGGCGTGGACCGGGCCGAGCTCGCCCGCGGCCTCCACGATGCGGTTGTACGACGGGCGGTAGCCATGCTTCGTCGTTTGCCGCTCGAGGATGAGATCGTCTTCTGCGGTGGGGGCGCGCAGAACGCCTGCCTGCACGAGCTGGTCGCCAGGGCGCTTGGCCGTGAGATCCATGTGCCGCCAGAGCCCCAGATCGTCGCGGCCCTGGGCGCCGCGCTGTCGGTCGACGGCATCCACGGTGTCGGATCGGAAGGAGTCTCGATATGACCGAAAAGGTCCCTTCGGGCTCTTCGGGGTGATGTAGCACCCGCGGCAGCAGCTCGACAACCGCGCCATGACAGCCAGTACCCGAGCACATCGCGTGCGGAAGAACTTCCCGGTGGCCACTGTGCTGCAGATAGCAGCGAATGCTCACGTCGAGTTGGCTGCCGATGAGCCGCATGATGCTCTCAAGCTCGCCCCTGCTGACCTGGAGGCGGGTGAGCAGGGCCTTGCGGGTCTGGCTCAGCAGCCGCTCGCGCAGCCTGCTGTTCCAGCGGGCCACGGTGGCCCGGTGCACGTTGTGGATTGCCCCGATCAGATCGAGGGTCAGCAGTTGTCGGATCTGATCCCATCTATGCTCGCACAACCATGCAAGGCTTTTGCCAGCGGCCGTTGTCGGGATCCCGATCTGGGGTGAAGAGAAGCGAAGTCGGTTCGAGATCACTTTGGAAGGATGTAGCGGGGGCCCTTCTTTGGAGGGATCTGGATCACCTTGGGGATCTGGATCACCTTGGGGAGGACGGGGCTGATCTTGAGGTCGAGGAGCCATGTCCTCGTCCCACCCGCCGGCCTGAAGGTCGAGGTCACGGCGGTCCCGGAGTGTCCGCTTTTTCCTCGCATGAGGTCATAGGGCATCCTCCACTTCACAAGCCGCTTCTGGAAGCTCCTCGAGCTCTCGAGGATCTTCTGCGTCCGGAACCGCACTTCGGTGTCCCTGTACATGTTGTGCTTGATCATCTTGTTCACCCCACTGGCGAGGAGGTCTCGTGTCACGGCGATGCGGCCTGGCGGCGTTGCGCCGACGAGGCCGGGGAGGAGCAAGAGACCAGCCAAGGGTGCCACGAACTTCAACGTTTCCATGTCGGATTCCCTTTCAGAGGTTTCTCGTCGAGATCAGCAATTCCCATGCCGCGGTGGAGATCACGCTCGATCAATGCACTGGGGTCGGCAAACCGAGACAGATTCTGGTCGCCTGCTTGGCCATTTGACTGACAGCCGACAAGGGGGCAGATCTTCCCAGATCTGAATCATGCATGGAGCCTGTCGAGCAGTCCGATATTCGCCGCGGCCTCCCCGGTCGCTTTGAAACGGCTGATTCAGAGCTCAACTCTGCGTTCGCTGGAGCTGCGGCTGGTAGCTTCTCGTCCCGTGGACTACTTGGCCCGACGGATGCAGCGGTGGTCGGGGTCCGGCCCCTGCTGGATCGCGCGACCCGCCCGCCACAGGACGGGCACCGCGCCCCAGACCCTGCGAAGAAGCTCGCAGTAGCCCAGCTGGAGGGCGTCCAGGTCGACCCGCTGGTGGTCGCCGAGCTCCGTGGCAACATGCAGGGCGTTGCCGACAAGAGCCACGTGCCGCACCGGCCCGTGAAGCTTCGCCCGGACCAGCGGAGCGCCTCCCTCCAGGCTCCAGATGCGCAGAGACCCGTCGCCGTAGCCAGCGAGCAGGCTCCGCATCGGACCGTGGGCGAGCAGAGTCACCGGGCTCGGAGGGACGCCCTCGAAAAACGGCTGGTCCCCTGCTGGCGCCCGGGTGGCCCCGATCACCTCGATCTGCCCGTTGCGATGCCCGAGCACCAGCCCCTCCTCGCCGAGCGCGAGTGTCTGGGCGCCCGGGGTGGCTGTATAGTCGGCCGCCGGCTCTCCGCTCAACGTGAATGTATGCACTCGACGACCCGATGCGACCAGTATCCTGTGCCCGGCGATGGCCATGGCGCTGGCCGACGAGGCCAGCCGCCGACTTGCCATGGAGCGATGCAGCTGCACCGATCCGCGCGCCCGGCTGACACAGGCGCCAAGCAGCGCCAGGACCTGCTCAACCCCGGGCAGCGACCGCTGGAACAGCAGGCGATCGCCCTCGCGGTCCCATGCCTCCAGCTCGCCCTCCAGCGTCTGGACGCAGAGCGTCGAGCCCGACACGGACGCCATCCACCCGCGCTCCTCGGCGGCCCGGCGCCAGCGCTGCTGCACGCCACGTCTCACCTTGTTCGTCCGGAGGTCAACCCATCCCCGGTGGGTCAGTAGCTGCAGGGTGTCACGCAGCAGGACCGGCGCACGCCAGTGGGGTCGGCCGGTACTGGCATGCCACAGGCGCACCACACCGCCGTCGTCCGCCGATGCCAGCCAGAGCCCATCGGGGCTGAAGCTCACGTGTCTGACCGGGTGGCCCGGATGGCGCAGCGCGATCGGCTCGGGTCGATCCGGAAGCCAGAGCCGAACCGTACCGTCGGCGCAGGCCGCGGCCATCTGCCGGCCGCTCGAATGGTAGTCGAGCCCCAGGAGGCGGTCGCCGTGGCGCCAGACGATCCGACCCACCCCGCCCGGCAGCCTCCACAGACGGATCGTCCCGTCCTGGCCCGCCGAGGCCAGAGCTCCTCGGTCGGTCGGGTGGAACGCCAGCCCGTTGACGACGCTCGTGTGCCCGCGCAGGGTCACGACAGCCGTGTCGGACGCGAGATCCCAGACGCGGATGGTGCCGTCAAAACCGCCTGCAGCCAGGTAGTTGCCGTCCGGGCTGATGCGCAGGCTGTGCACTGCCGGCGCGTGTCCCGTGAGCACACGGGGCTCCCGCTTCCCCTGCAGGTCCCAGATGCGAATGGTGCGGTCAGCGCTGCCAGACGCCAGGTAGCGACCGTTCGGGCCCATGGCAAGGGCGTGGACAACTGCGGAGTGTCCCGCAAGCGAGCGGGGTGCACGGTGCCCTTCCAGGTCCCAGAGGTGAACCGTCCCGTCGGCGCTGGCCGATGCCAGCTGTGCGCCGTCCGGAGCGAACACCACCCCGTAGACCCGGTCGCCATGGTCGGTCAGGGTCCGCTCCTGCTCGCCAGTCGCCATGTTCCACAGGCGTACCGTGGCATCGGTGCCGCCCGAGGCCAGACGTCGGCTGTCCGGGCTGAACGTCACGGCAAGGACGCCCCCGGCATGACCGGAGCCCTCCGGCCGAGGCGCGGGTGTTGCATCCCAGAGCCGAAGCATCCCATCATAGCCACCGGATGCCAGGCGCCGCCCGTCCGGGCTGAAGGCAACGGCGTGGACCCCGGCCTGTTGTCCCCTCAGCACGCCTGGCGGTCGCCTCGAATCGAGGTCCCAGAGACGGATCGTACGATCCGCGCTGCCCGAGGCCAGCTGGTGGCCGCCTGGCGAGAAGCTGACGACGTAGACCCGGTCGGTGTGGCCACGGAGCACCCTGACCGGCGCGCCGTCCCAGACCCGCCACAGGCGAATCGTCTTGTCGGCGCCGCTGGAAGCCACCAGCTTTCCGTCCGGGCTCACGCTGACGTCGTGCACGCGACCGCGGTGGCCGACCAGCACGCGCGGCGCCGCCTCCTGGGCCAGCGGCCAGAGCCGTACCGTACCGTCCCGGCTCGCCGAGGCAACCCAGGACGCATCGGGGCCAAGGGCGACGGCCGAGACCGGCGCGGTGTGGCCCTTGAGGGTCACGGTCTGCGCGCCGGTCTCGAGACCCAGCACCCGGACGAGGTTCTCCGGCGCCGCGTGGGCCAGCCGGCGGCCGTCGGGGCTGAAAGACAGGCTCCATGCCGGCCCGTCGGTCAGGCGTCGCATGGAGCCGTTCGCTCCGAGGTCCCACAACCGGGTCGAGCCGGTCCAGGTGCTCGAGGCAAGCCTCCGACCGTCGGGGCTGAAGGCAACCGAAACCACCTGGTCCTCGTGGTCTCGCAGCACTCGTTTGACGGCCATCGTCGTGGTATCGAGCACCTGGACCGAGCGGTCGTGGCAGGCTGCGGCCACCAGGCGTCCGTCCGGTGAGAACGCGAGATCGTAGATCGCCGTCCCCATGCGTCGCTGCCAAAGCCGCGGATCGTGCTCCACCTGCCACCACAGGCCCCGCGCCAGCAGCGAGTCCTCGACCTCGAGCGAGCCCCGCACCTTGGCCCGGCTCTCCAGGAGGTCACCCTGTATCAGGGCAGCCCTCGCTCCCTCCCGCTGGGCCTCGGCCCAGCGGGAACGGGCACGCTGGTGCTGCCGCTCCGCGCGGTCCTTCTGCTGCAGAGAGATCAACGCCACGGCGGTGAGGAGAGCGATGACGCCGCCGACGAGCAGGCGCTTCCGCCGCTGCCGACGGCGCTCGTGCCGGCGCCCCGCCGTCAAGAAGCGCCGCACCCGCGGGGGCACCCGGGTCGAGCTGTGCTCCAGGGCGCGAAACGCCTCGGCGAGCGCGGTCCCCTGCCATAGACTGTCCTCGCTGCCGCTGCGCCGCTCCCACAGCTCCGCGGCCTGCTCGGCGTCGGCCAGCCGGGTCAGCTCCTCGCGGGACTCATCGACCCAGCGCGCGAGCCGGCCCCAGGTGCGGATCAGGGATTCGTGAGCGATCTCGAACGTGCCCTCCTCCGCCTGCCCGGGTGTCCGCGTGGCCGCGATCAACCGACCCTGGACCAGCCCGTCGAGCACCACGCCGGCGTCCTCGTCGATCCCGGCCAGCACCTCGGCCCGCGTGAGCACGCGGCGCGTGCCAGCCGCGGTGACCAGCGCCAGCAGGATCTGCCGGGCCATCAACACCTGCGGCGGACCCAGAGCCTGGAGCACGTCGTTGGCGTGACGGGCCAGGGCGCCGGCAACACCCCCCAGGCTCTCGTAGGTCTCGCGGCGGAGCAGATGTCGCTCCCGGTCGCGCCGGTCCCACAGCAAGCGGGCCGTGAACTGCAGCAGCGGGAGCGCCGCTGACTGGTCGCCCACTGCGGCCACCATCTCCGGCACGAGGCTCGGGTCATCCACCCGGTAGCCCACCAGGCGCAGGGGCTCGGTCACGGTCCTCGCCAGGGCGTCGGCGTCCGGGCTGACCATCAAGGTCATCGAGCCCAGCATCTGCCGCACCTCCAGGCCGGCGGCGAGCCGCCCGAGGAAGTCCTCGCGTACGGTGAACACCACCCGCACGGGCTCCTGTGGGTCATCCGCGGCGGTGCAGATCGCCCGCATGAACGAGCGCCGGACCGTCTCGTCCTGCACCGCCGTGTACGCCTCCTCCAGCTGGTCGACGAACAGCAGAACGCGGCAGCGCTCGGCCTCGCAGAGCCTGCGGAGGACGAGACCCAGGAGGCCTGGAGACCGGGCCAGATGCCGGGCGAGCTCCAGCGTGCCGGAGGCGCTGGTTTCCCCATGTGCGACGGATCCCGCCACCTGTCCGCCGTCCAGATCGAGGGTGGGTAGCTCATCGAGGAACGATCGGGGTCGCGGCTCCATGGCCTCGCCGTGGAGCAGACGGGCTGCGAGCGTGTGGAAGGGGTCGCCGGTCGGTCGCAGGGCGACCACCGTCCAGGGGCCCTGCTCGCGCAGCCGCGGAATCACGCCGGCCCTGACGAACGAGCTCTTCCCGGCTCCAGAGGGGCCGACGATGGGCACAGCCGCTTCCAATCGCAGGCGCTCGACGAATGCGGCGATCTCCATGTCCCGACCGAAGAAGAAGCCGGCATGCCGCTCGTCGAAGGGCCGCAGCCCCCGGAAGGGCCCTTCGTCCGAGGGTTCCCGCCGGCCGATGTGGAGCAGCCGTGACAGGTCTTGGGCGACGCTCGAGGCGGTGGGCCGGGCGGCCGGATCCTTGGCCAGGCAGCAGGTGATCAGCTCGGTGCACTCGTTTGGGACATCGCAGTGGGCGCGGACATCGGGAACCGGCTCGGAGCTGATGACGGCGGCGCACAGCTTCGAGATCCGGCGCTCCCGGTAGGGGACCCGGCCCGAGAGCATCTCGAACAGGATCAAGCCGAGGGCCCACACATCGGTGCCCCCGCTGCATGCCTGCCCCAGCCACTGCTCCGGCGCCATGTAGCGTGGCGTGCCGCAGATCGCGCCGTCCCGCGAGCGGTTGGACAGCAACGCCGTCCGCGACAGCTCCGTTGCATGGGCCGACGGCGTCTCCGCATCGGCTCGCGCCACAGCGGATTGGAGCCGCTGCTCTTCGGGGTCCTCGCCGTCATCCGATGCAGTGACGAGCTGGGCCAGGCCGAAGTCGACAACCCGCACGCGGCCGTCCCGGGGCAGCAGCACGTTCTCGGGCTTGAGGTCGCGATGGAGCACACCGTTGCGGTGGGACTCGGCCAGCGCCTCGGCGATGGCCAGGCCGATGCGCATTCCCTCCATCGGCCCCAGCCGCTCCTGCCGCATCCGTTGGCGCAGGGTCAGCCCCTCGAGGTACTCCAGCGCGACGTAGGGCAGGCCCCCGTGCTCCCCCACCGCGTAGATGGCCACGATGTGAGGGTGGCTGAACCGGGCCGTGGCGCGGGCCTCGAGCAGGAACCGCGCCGCGGCCTCTCGGGAGCGCGCGTGCAGCGAGCGCACGATCTTCAGCGCGACCTTGCGACCGAGACGACCATCCCGGGCGAGGTATACCTCGCCCATGCCTCCCCGCCCGAGCAGTCGCACGATCCGGAAGTGATCGACCTCGCTTCCCGGCGACAGCAGACCGGGGTCAACGCCTCCACCCGTTGCCATGGAAACGAAGCTAGCATGTGTTCGCGCTACGACACGAAACAATGGCCCTGTGGTCATGCATGTCGCAATGCGGCACAGACCTGGGCCCAGCGCTGGCTCGCGGTCCCCACGTTCTGGACCTTGCCCACATACACTGGCGCTCGGACAGCCGACACCAGCACCTCGCCGGTCCAGGCGATGCCTTCTGCGTCATGCTAGGTCAAGGGCCGTAGCAGGCGTGGTCGAACTCCCAGGGCACGCCGGAATCGGGGGTGGGGCACGGTGCCGTGCCGTCGCAGGACCAGCTGATGCCGCCATCGGGACCGCCACAGACCTCCTCTGGGCAGCTGGTGCATGGGTTGCCAGTGCAGCTGGAGGGCAGCTTGACGCATTTCTGCCCCATCGACTCGCAGGTGCTGCGGAACCAGCGCACGCAGATCTCGTCGACCTTGCAGCCGCACTTGGTGCTGGGGCCCTTGTCTGGCACTGCCGCCTCCGGAGCCGCTGCTTCTTTCTGGCGGCCGTCCGTGATGGTTGAGTCGATGCCCTTGTCCGGACCGGTCCCGTTGTCGTCGCTGCAGGAAGCACCGAACAGCAAGGTGACGCCGACTGAACAGATGATCCACTTCATCTCGACCCTCCGTCAGGGAACGATCATATGTCAACCGATGCCTACCGGCCAGTTGTTGACTCCCGCGCGCGATCGTAGTTCTCGAGAGCGAAGGAGGCGCCCCAAGGTCAGTTGGAGCGGGAGGCTTCTTTGGTCCCGCCGAAGCAGCCCAGGTTGACTCGCCCTCCGTTGGGCATGGTCTCGCCTCCGGTGGCAAGAGTAGGGTCGCCAGCATCGATGGCAGGGCTGGTCGTCCCGTCGAGGACGAACTCCTCGGTGGCGGGGTCGTAGCGGCCAGCGGCGGACAACAGGTGGAAGTCATGGGCGAGTGGGTTGAACAGCCCCGGATCCTGGGTGGTGCCGACACCGTGAGGGTCCAGGCCCAGAGCCTGCCACTCCTTCATCGTGACGACGGAAGCGCCGGAGGAGGCGCCGACCCAGGCGATGGCCTCGGCTCCGGTGTAGTAGTAGAGGTTGTAGTCGAAATCCAGGGCATAGTCCGACACAGGCTGCCTGATCCAGATGATGGGCTCGATGATGTTGGTGTGGTTGTCGCTGAGCTGGACGAAGACGTTGTTGCGGAGCTTGATCGTGCTGCCGGAGGTGCCATCGACGATCTGGAACGATTCCTGGCAGTCGTGGAACGTATTGTTGAAGAGGTAGGCGTCCTCGGTTCCACGTCCCATGAGGCACACGCAGGTGGCGCGAAAGTACTGGTCGTTGTCCCAGTACTTGAAGTCTGCCGTGAAGGCGTTGTGGTGCAGTGTGACGCCAGGCGCCGAGACACTGATGGCCCGGTGCGAGGTGCCCTTGAACATGAACCCGCCGACGGTCACGTTGGGGGCATCAATCGTGATGGCACTCCCACCAGGGCGACCGGAACCCACGGCGGTGTTCTCGCCGATGATCACTGGATGGGCCTCGGCTCCGCGAAGCTCGACTGATACTCCCGACTTGATGGCGGCGATGCTCAGGTTGCCGACGTAGGACCGGCTGTCTCGCACCTCGATGACGATTGGGTACCTCTTCGGGTTGTCCATGCTCGTGACGAAGGCGATCGCCTCGTCGATCTTCGTGTGGTCACAGCCAGACTGGCACACGGTAACGAGGACCTGCGTTGGCTCGGCGTCAGGCACGGGCCCGTCTGGAGCCTGGGTGTCCGTCGAACCCAACTGGAACGCGCGTACGCAGCCTGCGAGCAGCAGGAATAACATCGCAAGTGGACAGGGCCGAGCCCTGCTACGAGAGGAGGGCTTTGCCAGACTGCCCAGACGAAAGGACGAGGATCGTCCGCCTGTCGTGAAACCCCGACACCCCTGGCTCATGGCAGCAAAACACAGACCTGGGCCCAGCGCTGGGTCGCGGTCCCCACGTTCTGGACCGTGCCCACATGCACCACGAACCCATCCGTGCTGGTGTCGCTGTCGCCCTCGTTCAGGATGGACAGCGTCCCGTCGATCTTGATCAGCGCTGCGGGTGCGGAACCGGAGGTGCCGATGTCCGTCATCTCGAGCTGGACCTGCTTGGATCCGGAGGTCACGGTCTTCGTGTCGCCGATGTACATCGCGTCGTTGAACAGCGCACCGGCGCACGGGTCCTTCAGATCGGGCACCACGGAGTCGGGTTTGCTCGCGTCGGGCTGGGTGCCGTCGGGCTGGGTGCCGTCGGGCTTGCTGCCGTCGTGCTTGCTCCCATCGGGCGTGCTCCCATCAAGCTCGCTGCCGTCGGGTGTGCTCCCGTCCTGGGTCGAGGCGTCCGGCGCAGGCTTGACGCACTTGTTGGCCACACAGGCGAGCCCGGGATCACAGGTCTTGTCACGGTAGCACTCCCCACCCGGGGAGCCCGTGCTCGGAGTCTCGCCGGCGTCGTGGGCCACGCAGCCCTGGCAGGGCTCCCACTGGCCGTCGGTGCACTCCCGTGTGCCCTGGCCCCCGCCCGGGCACTGGCACTTCAGGGTCGACCCAGGCGTGCACCAGGCTGTGGCGCCTGACCCGCCGTTGCAGCCCTGGACCAGCAGCACCAGGGTGGTCATCACGAGCCGAGTCCTTGCCTGTCTCATCTCTGTTGCCCTCCGTCAGTAGAGGCAGCCATGGCCGGTCGCGCCTGGATCCTGCATGCAACGTCCGCCGTGGGGGCAGGCGTCGGCCGGGCCGGTGCAGGAGGCGACACATCGCGAAGCCCCCGCGGTCAACGTACAGCGCAACCCCATGTTGCACGCGGTATCCCCATCGCACAGCGCACCGATCTGGCCATCACGTGGATTGACGTCCGGGTAGAGCAGTACTCCGCGCACACCGGAGCCCTGGGTGTCCGGCCCATCCAGGCTGCGGTCGATGAAGACAGCGGCGAAGGTCTCCCTCGACAGAGCGGCAATCGATGGCTTTTCCTGCGTGCCGCGGGTGGTCGTGTTGATGCGGAAGTCGGCGCCCAGGGGCAGCCCGTGAGCGAGCAGCGTACGACCGCGAATGCCACCCATTGGATCCTCGATGTCAGCGCCACTGGTCGACCATGCGGCCAGCAGCGCACCATCCTGCTGCACGGCCAGCGCCGGATGCCGCTGGTCGCCGGCGGTGGTCGTGTTGAGGGTGTACTCGGCCTCCAGCGCCTGACCCGAGGATTCGAACCGCCGGAACCGGATGCAGGTGCCGTCGGCATCAGGCAGGCCGATGCCATCGGTCCAGATCACCGCGTACCCGCTGGAGGGCGCCGCGACACTGGGATCGCGGGCCTTTCCGCTCTGCTGACCTGCCACGAAGAAGCGCTGTCTGCGGGGCAGGAAGCCCGAGCTCTTGTCGCCATATGCAGTCGCCCTGATGTTGCCCTGCTCGACCCATGCTGCCAGGAACCCCCCGTCGCGACCGCCGGCCACCACGGGTGTCGGGGCGCTGGCCGATTCGGCGGAGAAGAAGCTTGCCAGCTCGAAAGGGACGTTCTGCCCATTCGGGGATGCAATGGGGCGGCCGTGGGAATCGAGCAACCGGCCCATCACGTGCCACAGGTCACCGGTCGAGCTCCTCTGCTGCCAAACCACGACGTAGTCACCGTCGGCCAGCACATCGATGTCCGGTACGGACGGGTCCCGGGCGCCGCCGGCGCTGAGCAACTGCTCCTTGCCAGCGGCGGAGCTCGAGTCGGGCTTTCCGTCCGGCTCGAACGCTCGCGAGCGGACCTCTGTCGGGCCGCCGGGCTTGGGGCTTCTGATCCAGGTCACCACGAAGTGTCCATCCAGCGCACCACCGCTCTGCATGGCGACGGCGGGCTGGTCGAAGTAGAGCGTGCCGTCTGGACTTGCCGAAAACGACGTCGCCTGACCGGAGGCGGTTGTCCGCGGAGCCCCTTTGTCATCGAAGAGCCGACACCAGATGTCATATCGGCTCAACGTGGCGGCCTGGTCCTCCCACACCGCGGCAAGTCGGCCGTCTTCTGCGGCGGCCAGCTGCCTTCCCGTGGCGCTCAGGGAGAAGATCTGGTCGTGCTCGTGTCGGTCGTTCACCTGGAAGTCCGAGGGGTCCAGCGTCACAAAGAGGTCCGTCCGCTGCCCCGGGATCAGGGTGGCCTTGCGGCGACCGTGGCCCACGGGCCGCCCGTCACGGTCCACGGCCTTGACGACGATCTCGACCGGACCCTGCCGGCCGCCCGCCTTGATCACGAACGAGGTGGGCCATGCGATCACGGCCACGTCGGAGAGGGTCAGCACGTCCTCGTAGCTGTCGACCTCATAGCTGGAGGTTACCTCAAGGGCAACGGCCTCGGCGACGCTCTCCCTGGCGGACACGGTCACGAACAGGATGGTGGCGTTTTCGGTGCAGCCAATGGTGACGGCGATGAAGACCAACACGAGCGCACGCATTGCATCACCGGCCATGTTCGAGCGTCCCGAGCCCCGACGTGGGGATCTCCGTGGGCCGGCGGTGAGCTGCGAAGTACACCCCGACCGTTGCTCCCCCCACTGCCAGCGCCACCGCGCCCCAGAACCACCACTTCTTGTACAGCGGCCGGGGCTTGCGGGGGCGCCAAAGAAGAAGGGTCAGGTCATCCCGGACAACATCACGGTGCTCGACCACCCGGGGGACCGGTTCGGCGGCCTCGGGGGGGGGCGGTGTGCCGCCAGGCGCGGCTCGGGGCTCCGTGGCGATCTCCCGCTCCAGATCCTCGATCAGCGACTCGAGGGCCTTCCTGTTGCGAGCCTCCGGTGTGCGGTCCAGATAGCGTCGAAAGGCAGAGACGGCAGCCTCGTACTGCTTCAGGTGGCGGTGACACTGGCCGATGTTGAACAGGAAGCCGGGAAGCTGCGTGAGGCTGTGGGCCTTGTTGAACTGGATCAGGGCCTCCTGGTGGCGGCCCTGGGCGAAGGCCTGCTTGGCCATGCGGTGGTGGAGGCGCGCGCGCTGCATTGTGTTGGGGGTCTGACCCCACCCGGAGGTGCCGTCCAGGGTCAGCAGCGCCAGCCCGGCAGCCAGCATCATGCCGAACATCATGCTCGTGCCTCGATGCCCAAGGAGACGATGGATGCGGAGTCGTTGCATGAGTTCGATTCTAGCCCGTCCACCGCAACGGGCCAACCAATGGGGCTGCGCTACTGGCGAACATAGGTTCCTGTACACTTCAGCCCCGCGGCCGTCACATCCTGCACCAGCATGTCATTGTCCAGCTGGAGCGTTGACGGCGACTTGGCCGATGGAAGATCGGCCGGGCAATGGCTGGTCTGCCAGGACACCTGACCATCGAAGACAACCTCGACGGTCTGGTCGCACGGGTTCGGCGTGCAGGAGATGGCCTGGGCCGCGGTGGTCATCAGCTTCAGCGTGTCGTCTTCCCGCCGGACGGGGTAGTCGTTCAGACGGGACGTGCACCCCCCGGCCGTGACCTCGGTCGTTCCGGTGCTTTCTTCCAGCACCAGGAGCTCGGAGTAGGCCTTGAAGGCGATGGCATGTCCCGGGCACTCGACGCCGGCAAGACGCCACCTGCCGACGTGTGAGACGTGGGATTCGACGTCGCCACACCCGACAAGGACCAGACAGCTGCAGAGCCAGATCAGACGTCTCATTTGGATGCTCCTTTCCCGTGCGCATCGTCGCCATCATGGGTAGACGCATACCTGTGCCCAGCGTTGCATGGCGCTGCCCACGTTCTGCACCCTGACCACCATGACCTTGAACCCGGCCTTGCTCGTGTCGCTCTGGCCCTCGACGATGATTGAGAGCGCCCCATCGATCTCGACCAGTGCAGCGGGTCCCGTTCCGCTCACGCCGATGTCCACCATCTCGAACGCCACGGACTTGCCGCTGTCGGTGACGGACTTGTTGTCTCCGATGTGCATGATGTCGCTGTACAGCGCCCCGGGACAGGGAGCCAGCGGGCCCACGTCGTCGGTGAGGTCTGGCAACGCCGCCATTGCGTCGGGCAACGCCGCCATTGCGTCGTTCACGGTTGACCCGTCGGACGGTGGCACGGCGGCATCCACAGGTGTGCACAATTCTGCCTGGCATTCCAGCCCCGGGTTGCAGGTGGCGTCGGGGTAGCACTCGCCTCCGCTGGTCCCCATGGGTATGCCGAGCCCCCCGTCGCTGACGCGAACGTCTGGCGAGCGGTGCGAGTCGCCATGAAGCTCGCCTGTGCTGCAGCCCATGCAAGCCAACGCGACGCCGAGAACCAACAGGACTGCTCTTGTTGCCATCATTTGTATCCTTAGTCAGCGGCCACCCCGTCGCATCGGAGGAGCAAGTGCCGCGCCAACCTGCGCCAGACACCGCTTTTCCTGGTGTTGACGGAACGTGGTGGGCCATCGCTGGTCAGGACACTGGTCAGTTGAGGTCTTCAACCCATGGGTTGTGGCCCTCGACGCCGGCCACCACGGCCCGGACAAGTCCTTGTTCCAGAACCACGATATGGTGGTTCGAGCTGTACGCTGACCTCGATGGTCAATGGGCTACTCCAGCATCCAGACTGTTCCAGCGAGATGGAGAGGTTGGGGGCAACGGCCCACACATGGCACAGGGGGCACAGGGGGCAGTGGGGTTGAAGCCCTGTCCAGCTCCTCGTACAATCATCCCCGCTCGAGGCGGGAGGACGCGTGATGCGGGATTCGTCATTCTGATGGGTTCGGGGCCTCCTTCACCCAGCAAGTGGCTCGTCAGGGCTGCCGCCAATGATGCGCCTGCCGATGAGGATGCCAACACGGAGCAGGTGCTCCAGTCCGACGACCTACTGGAGCCCACCGAGATCCTGACACCCCAGGTTCCCTCGCTGGCGACCAGTCCACATGCTCTTGACTCGGCCGATCCGGATGCAATGGTCGGCGAGGTGCTGGGACGCTACCGCATACTGAAATGTATCGGAACGGGGGGAATGGGCCGTGTCTACCTCGCAGAGCACGTCAAGCTTGGCCGGAGGGTCGCCCTGAAGCTGCTGCGACCCGAGTTCACGGCGGATCGTGATGCAGTCCAGCGGTTCTTCCGGGAGGCCAGGGCGGTCAACAAGATCGGACATGAGAACATCGTGGACGTCACGGATCTCGTGGTTCTGGAGAACCGGACATTCTTCATCATGGAGTTGCTCCAGGGAAAAACCCTGCAGAAAGTCCTGGAGGAGGCCGATGGTCCCCTGACCCTGTACCAGGCCATGCACATCGTGATGCAGGTGTGCGACGCCCTCGAGGCCGCCCATGACATGGGTGTTGTCCACCGTGATCTCAAGCCCGACAACATCTTCATCGTCAACCATGGCGCCAGGCGGGATTTCGTCAAGCTGCTCGATTTCGGTGTGGCGAAGCTCATGGGGGGAGCCCACGGGTACAGCTCCTTCCAGACCGCGGCAGGAGCCATGGTCGGAACACCGGCATACATGTCCCCGGAGCAGGCGATGAGCCTGCCGCTGGATCATCGATCGGACATCTACTCCCTGGGCGCAATCCTGTACCAGATGCTCACCGGCTGGCTCGTGTTTCAGGCCCGTTCGGCTGCCGAGTTCGTCGTCATGCATGCCAGGGAGGAGCCGGTCCCGCCCCGCGACCTGCCCGATGCGCCCGAGCTCCCCCCGCTCCTGGAAGAGGTGCTCCTGCGTTGCCTGGCAAAGAGTCCGGATGAGCGCTATCAGACAGTGGAAGAGCTGCGCGAAGCCCTCATCCTGTCCACGGCGACGGTCGCCACCATCATCAAGCGAAACCCGCTGCCAGAGCGCCGCGGGCCCTTCCCCCGAGGGCGGTGGTGGTTGTTCGCATGGGCTGGGTCGGCCGCCGCTCTCCTCATCCTGGCGATCTGGACCGTCGTTGTCTGGAGATCGCCCGGCGAGTCTGTCGTGGGTCAGGGACCTGTGGACGCCAGCCACCAGGCGACCAGCGCCACACTGACGTTGTTTTCCATACCCAGCCACGCAGCGGTCTTTCGCAAGGACAGGTCCGACGTGGTGCTGGGCCGTACCCCGCTGGACCTGGAGCTCAACAACCTCGGGGAAGAAGTCGAGCTCGTCTTTCGCCTTGCGGGCTACGAGAGTTCCACCAGGACGGTGATGGTGGCCCAGCAGACGGTTGTCGTGACCTTGGTGCCCCTGCCGCGCCCGGCCACCCAGCCCACCATTGCTCCGCGGCTGGCCCAGCAACCTGCTGTACGGCCTGCTCGCCGCCGTGCTCGGCGGCAAAGGACCACGGCAGGCCCTCGGGTGAAGCCGATCGGGCATCGGTTGGATGGTCCCCGGGTCAAATCGGACGCTGGAGGCAGGCCCACCGAGGTCAACCCGGACGATCTGGTCGAACCGTTTGACAGAAGGTGATGTCGGGGATAGCCCAGCGCCGCACCCGCCAGCGCTCAGCGCATGCCACCATCTCGCCGGCGGCGTCGGAGAACGGCAAGGTCGCCACCTGGTAGACGCGTCCGTCCGCCCCAGACTGCAAGTTCGTGCCTGTTCCGGGCCAGTGTGGGCGGGCACGTAATTGACACCATGTCATTTTCGTGCCCAATATCTTGGTCGGTGAACGGGCACGAAAACGTCACGGTTCCATGTTCGTCGGACGAGAGCGACACACAGCGGATCTGAAGCGGCTGATGCAGAAACGGTCTGCCTCGCTGGTCACTTGCCGCGGAAGACGTCGCATTGGCAAGAGCACCCTGATCCGCGAGATCAGCCGCCAGGCGACACGTTTTCTGGCGTTCGAGGGCCTCCCGCCCCGCCCCGGGCTCTCGAATAGAGATCAACTGGCTCTCTTCAGCAAGCAACTGGCGCGCCAGACGGAGCTGCCCGAGCTGCCACTGGACAGTTGGTCCAAGGCCTTCCAGTTGCTCTCAAGCACGATCCGGGACGAGCAAACCATCATTCTCCTCGACGAGATCTCCTGGATGGGAGGATACGATCCCGACTTCCCGGGACACCTCAAGATGGCGTGGGATGGGTTCTTGAGGCGGCACCAGCGGTTGATGCTCGTTCTGTGTGGCTCGGTGTCTGCGTGGATCGATCGGAACATTCTCAAGAACACGGGGTTCGTGGGCAGGGACTCCTGGGACATCGTCCTGGACGAGCTCCCATTGCACCACTGCGACCATTTCTGGGGGCGCCAGCGCGCTCGAATCAGCTCGGGCGAGAAGCTGGCGCTACTCTCCGTGACGGGGGGTGTCCCCAAATACCTTGAGGAGATCGACCCAACGCTCTCGGCCGAGGAGAACATCAGACACCTGTGTTTTCGACCCGGGGGAATCCTGTTCCGAGAGTTCGATCAGATCTTCAGCGATGTCTTTGGCAGACGTGCAACAGGCTACCGCGACATCATCAAGACGCTGATCCACGGCAGCAAGACCGTCTCGGACATCAGCAAGGGCCTGGGCAAGGAGCGGAGCGGTCACATGACCGAGTATCTCGCAGACCTCATGCTCGGCGGATTCGTGTCGAGGGATGTGGTGTTCGATCCCAGATCGGGTCGCGATACGCGGAGGGAGAGATACCGGCTGCGGGACAACTACGCACGCTTCTATCTGAGGTATGTCGAGCCCCGCAGGACCAGGATCGAGAAGGGCCTGATGCGTAACGTGTCGCTCGGGCAGCTGCCTGGATGGGACACGTTGCTGGGACTGCAGTTCGAGAACCTCGTCCTGAGCAACGTCCATGCGGTCGCCCGACTCCTGGGACTTGATCGCACGCCCCTGATCGCTGCCGCCCCCTTCGTGCAGAGGCCAACGAAGCGGAAGAAGGGCTGCCAGGTCGACCTCATGTTGCTGACCAGACATTCCCTGTACGTCGTCGAGATCAAGAGAAGAAGATCCATCGGCCCCGGTGTCATCGACGATGTCAAAGAGAAGCTACGTCGGCTTCCTTCAGGCCAGGAGCGATCCGTCAGAACGGCGCTGGTCTACCACGGACAGCTGGATGACAGGGTCGAGGCGGAAGGGTTTTTTGACTTCGTCATCCCCTTCAGCTGTCTGCTCACGCGTTCGCCCTGACCGGGCCGTCCGCGGCAGTGATTGATCCCGAAACGTCGCACCCTATATAGTACCGGCCTCGAGTCCAAAGGAACGGTGCATGGCAAAGAAAGCTCCCCACGAGACACACGGCGGCGGCGTGATGGAGAAGGTCGTCTCCCTCTGCAAGCGGCGCGGCTTCATCTTCCCCTCCAGCGAGATCTACGGCGGGCTCAACGGCGCCTGGGACTACGGCCCGCTGGGGGTCGAGCTCAAGCGCAACATCAAGGAGGCCTGGTGGCAGGCCATGGTGACCGAGCGCGACGATGTCTTCGGCCTGGACGCGTCGATCCTGATGAACCCGGAGGTGTGGGTCGCCTCGGGGCACGTCGAGGAGTTCACCGATCCACTGGTGGACTGCAAGGAGTGCAAGCACCGGTTCAAGGCCGACAACCTGGAGGGGGACCGCTGCCCCGACTGCGGCGGGGAGCTGACCGACGCCAGGCTGTTCAACCTGATGTTCAAGACCTTCGTCGGCCCGGTCGCGGAGGAGGCGGCGGTGGTCTACCTCAGGCCGGAGACGGCTCAGGGGATCTTCGTCAACTTCGACAACGTGCAGGGCACGGCCCGGGCCAAGCTGCCCTTCGGCATCGCCCAGATCGGCAAGGCCTTCCGCAACGAGATCAACCCGCGCAACTTCACCTTCCGCTCGCGCGAGTTCGAGCAGATGGAGCTCGAGTTCTTCGTCACGCCCGGCGAGGACCAGAAGTGGTACGAGTACTGGCGCGACCAGCGCCAGCGCTGGTACCTCGAGCTGGGCCTCCGGGAAGAGAACCTGCGGCTCCGCGAGCACGAGAAGGACGAGCTGGCCCACTACGCCAAGTGGTGCGTCGACGTGGAGTACAACTTCCCCTTCGGCTGGTCCGAGCTCGAGGGGATCGCCGACCGGACCGACTTCGACCTGTCGTGCCACACCCGGCACTCGGGCAAGCGGCTGGACTACTTCGACGAGTCCAGGAAGGAGCGCTATACCCCCTACGTGATCGAGCCCTCGGCGGGAGTGGACCGCTCGACGCTGGCGTTCATCGTGGACGCCTACGTGGAGGAGGAGGAGCGCACGGTCCTGCGGTTTGATCCCCGCATCGCGCCGGTGAAGGTCGGCGTGTTCCCGCTGCTGCGAAAGGAGGGTCAGCCGGAGCGGGCGCTCGAGATCCGCGACCGGCTGAAGCGGCACTTCGCCGTGTTCTACGACCAGGCCGGCGCCATCGGCCGGCGCTACAGACGCCAGGACGAGATCGGCACGCCCTTCTGCGTGACGGTCGACCACCAGACGGCGGACGACGGGACGGTGACCCTGCGCGAGCGGGATTCGATGGAGCAGAGCCGGGTCCCGGCGGACGGGCTGGTGGCGCTGCTGCGGCAGAAGATCTTCGGGGAGTGAACAGCTGATGTGTGGCATATGTGGCGTGATCAACCTGCAAGAAGGCCCGGCCGTCGCCCCCGAGCTGCTCCGGCGCATGGTGGGAGCCCTGCACCACCGCGGCCCGGACGAAAACGGCGGCTATCGCGACGAGCGCGTCGCCCTCGGCCAGAGCCGTCTGTCGATCATCGATCTGTCGGGCGGGACGCAGCCGATGGCCAACGAGGACGACTCGGTCTGGATCGTCTTCAACGGCGAGATCTTCAACTACGTCGAGCTGGCCCAGGAGCTGCGTGATGCGGGGCACCGCTTCAAGACCCGCAGCGACACCGAGGTCATCATCCATGCCTACGAGCAGTGGGGCGAGTCCTGCGTCGAGCGCTTCAACGGCCAGTTCGCCTTCGCCATCTGGGACCGTCCCAAACGCCGGCTGCTGCTGGCGCGGGACCGCGTGGGGATCCGGCCGCTGTACTACGCGCAGGTCGGCCAGCGGCTGCTGTTCGCCTCGGAGATGAAGGCGCTGCTGTGCGAGCCGGATCTGCCCCGGGCCTTCGACCTGGAGGGGCTGGCCCAGGTGTTCGGCTTCTGGGCCCCGGTGGCGCCCCGCACCGTCCTCGCCGGCATCCGTCAGCTCAGGCCCGGCGCGACGCTGCTGGTGGAAAATGGCGAGTGTCACGAGCGGGTCTACTGGCGTCCACAGTTCCTCGACGCCGACCGGCCGTTCCACTACGCCAGCGATGCCGAGGTGGGGGAGCTGGCACAGCAGCTGCGGGACCGCCTGGAGCAGGCCACGAGGCTGCGCATGCTCCGCGCCGATGTGCCGGTGGGCGTCTACCTCTCGGGAGGCATCGACTCCTCGGTGATCGGGGCGCTGGTGCGGCGATTCCATCAGGGACCGCTGTCCACCTTCTCGGTGCAGTTCGCCGACCGTGATTTCGACGAGCGCGACTACCAGAAGGAGATGATCCAGCGGCTGGGGACGGACCACTCGGCCATCGAGGTTGGCTATCGGGAGATCAGCGAGGCGTTCCCCGAGGTGGTGTGGTTCGCAGAGGCGCCGGTGCTGCGGTCGGCGCCCACGCCGCTCTACGTGCTCAGCGGTCTGGTGCGGCAGAGTGGATACAAGGTGGTGCTGACCGGCGAGGGGTCGGACGAGTTCCTGGCCGGCTATGACCTGTTCCGGGAGAGCAAGGCCCGACGCTTCTGGGCCAGGCAGCCATCGTCGAAGCTGCGCCCGCTGCTGCTCGAGCGGCTCTATCCCTGGATGGCCCGGGCGCCGTCGTCGGCCAAGGCGATGCAGCGGGCGTTCTTCAGCAAGGGCTTCGATCGCGTCGGGGAGCCGCACTTCTCCCATATCCCGCGCTGGGAGAGCGCGGGGAGCCTGCAGCGGATGTTCGCGGCCGGGACACGGCAGGCGCTCGAGGCCTTCGACCCCACACGGCAGCTGCTCGATGAGCTTCCGGAGCCGGTCCGCCGCTGGGAGCCGCTGGGCCAGGCACAGTACCTGGAGATCATAACGCTGCTCTCGGGCTACCTGCTCTCCTCCCAGGGCGACCGCATGTTGATGGGTCACTCGGTCGAGGGTCGCTTTCCGTTTCTGGACCACAACGTGATGGAGTTCGCCAACGCGCTGCCGCCCGAGGCCAAACTGCGTGTTCTCGACGAGAAACACATCCTCAAGCGGGCCGCTCGTGACCTGGTGCCCGACTCGATCCTGCACCGCCCCAAGCAGCCATACCGGGCGCCAGACGCGCAGAGCTTCGTCCAGGATGACGCTCCGGAGTACGTCGGGGAGCTGCTGAGCGAGTCAGCGGTGAGCGACGCGGGCGTCTTCGAGCCGAAGGCGGTGGCCCGTCTGGTCGACAAGTGCCGGCGCTTCCGCGACCGCGTCCCCTCCAACGCCGACAACATGGGCCTGGTGGGGGTGCTCTCCACTCAGCTGCTGCACCACATGCTGATCCGCGGCAACGGCCCCTGGGGCGCTGTCCCGCAGCAGCTGGGGCGCTGGATCGACCAGATCGGTCACTGAGCCGGGCGCAGGTCGAAGATCGACAGCGTGAACGGGGTCCGGTCGCCGAACTGCGCCAGCTCCTGTCGTTTGTGACGCTGAAGCAGCCGCCAGCCCGGCTCGGCCTCCAGCTTCCAAACCGGACCCCGGCGGCCCTCGTCGGGCTGCGAGCCGACCAGCAGAGCAACGACGCTCTCGCCGTTGGCGAGCATCTCCCGGCACTGCTCCACGCTGATCCACATCGGCTGCCGGGCCAGCAGAGCGCGCTGGAGGTGGGTCTGGTGCAGCGCTGCGTCGGAAGCGCAGACGAGCAAGGCCCGGGCGCGCTGCTCGATCAGGAACGTGGCAGCTCGCCGGAAGGCAGACCGGTTTCG
>Ga0180009_10001966_pt1 | contig 24352 bp, 20 predicted proteins | sample OS_PC_MetaG_FD_123537 | JGI IMG/M metagenome (GOLD analysis project Ga0180009, IMG submission 123537) | Groundwater microbial communities from the Aspo Hard Rock Laboratory (HRL) deep subsurface site, Sweden - OS_PC_MetaG | ecosystem: Environmental > Aquatic > Deep subsurface > Groundwater...
CTCAGGTGCGCTCCCGCAGGGCGAGCCGGAAAGCACTCATCCGCTGTGTTATGGCTCTTGGCCATGGAATGGCCATGACCTGCGAGCCATGCCTTGCGGCTAAGCGCTTTCCGACTCGCTGAATGTTACAGTATTTCCGGCGGGGTACACTTGTGACCATTGCGTCGCTGAGGCCAATCAGGCGTCGCAGCTGAGCTGGCGCTGCTCGCGCTGATACCAGCCGTCGCCGCTGGGGGCAAACACGTTGCAGGTGGTCATTTCGCCACTGTACACGTGGATGGAAATGGCCACGTGCTCATCATCAGGATTGCGGATGGTGTGGTATTCGTGCGGCGGGATCAGGCTGCCGGCGCTGCCGGGGCCGGTGAACATGGTGCCGCAGCGATCAAACTTGTAGCGCCCACTGCTCTGATCTGCAAGCTCGTACTGCACCACCTCTATGTTGCCGGTGAGCACACCCTCGACACACCACATGCCGCAGTGATCGTGGATGTTGGTGCCCTGACCAGGTCCCCAGGTCATCGCCATCAGGCAGAACTCATTCGGCTGATGATGCAGCATGCGACGGGCATAGCCATCCGCTGCCGCCTGCCAGAATTCTGTTGGCAGCTCAATCTCGCCCGCCGACAGCATGGCCGACAGCACGCTGCGTACGGCGTCGGTGATCTGCTGCGGATCCTGCAGCGTGACCGACTCGCGCAATCGCTGCAACAGGGTTTGCTTACCGGGAAAATCGTTTGCTGCGTGTTCGTTGCTCATGCCAGATACCTGTGGATGGGGGGACCGAAGCGGTCAATGTCAATCAGAAAGGCGTCATGGCCCTGCAGTGAATCCAGCGCCAGCAGTTCATGACGAATGCCGGTTTTGTCCATGGCCACAGCCAGTGCCTGCTGGTCGCTGAGCGGAAACAGCAGGTCGGTGTGCACGCCGAGAATCAGCGCAGACTGCAGGGCGGTCTGGCTCAGCATCGCACTGAGGTCATCGTCATGGCGGTCGCTGGCATCGAACCAGTCCATTGCCCGCGACAGATAGACATAACAGCAGGGGTCAAACTGGCCGATGAACTTCAGGGCATGGGCTTCCAGATAGGACTCGACCTGAAAGTTCATGCCATAGGTGGTGGTGGCAAACTGTGACTGCGGCTGGCGGTCGAAACGCTGCTGCCACTCCAGTGCCGAGCGGTAGCTGATCATGCCCAGCTTGCGCGCCATGCGCATGCCCGAAATCGGCCAGCAGGAATCGCTGTAGTGACCGTTCTGCCAGTTCGGATCGGTGACGATGGCCTCGCGCTGCAATGAGCGAATGGCGATGGCAAACGGGTTTGCTGCCGCTGCCGATGAGATGCTGATCATGTGCCGTGCCGACTGCGGAAACTGTTTCAGCAGTGCCAGCGCGGTCATTCCGCCCATGCTGGGTCCGATCACGCAATGCAGCTGCGTTATGCCGAGGTGCTGAACCACCTGCCAGCTGCTGGCGGCAATGTCCTCAATGGCCAGTTCGGGAAAATCCAGTCGCCACGGCTTGCCGCTGGCCGGATTCAGTGAATCCGGACCGGTGGAACCCAGGCAGCTGCCCAGTGAGTTGATGCAGATGACAAAAAACCGCGTGCTGTCGATCGGTTTGCCGGGGCCGAGCATGGCTTCCCACCAGCCGGATTCTGGGTCGTCCTCGCTGGAAGCGGCGTGCGCGCCAGGCGATAGTCCGGTGAACAGCAGGATGGCATTGCTGCGTTCGGCATTCAGCTCACCCCAGGTTTCATAGGCCAGCGTGACCGGGCTCAGGGCTTCGCCACGCCAGGTCTGCAACGGTTGCTTGAGCTTGAATTTGTGCATGGCTGAAACGCGCGGTGAATGCAGAGTGTGCAGCTTGCGGGGATAGGCTGCGACCAATCTGCTATCTTAACGCAGTCGGCTATTTTTTGGTGAACAGCAGCGTGAAGCGGTCGCTCTCGCCGATGTCCAGATATTTCTGTGCATCCTCGTCATCGGGCACGCGCAGCGTCGGCGGCAGCGTCCAGACACCGTTTGGATGATCTGCCGTGTCCTGCAGGTTGGAATTGATCGGTGAGCTGGCCACCAGAGTGAAACCGGCAGTGACAACACGCTTGATCAGCCAGTCCTGGTTGACGTAGCCGTTGCTTGCTCCGGGATCGATGGGCTGGGATACCGGAGCGCGATGATCGACCACACCGAAATGGCCACCGCTTCTCAGCATCAGCCGCACCTGCCGCAAGACTTCGGTGAAGGTATCGTCAGCCAGCCAGTTGTGCACGTTGCGAAAAGTGAGAATCAGATCGACACTGCCGGGTGTGGCAGGCAGGTCGGTGACCGGTGGCTCGAACGGCACGATCTGCACTCGATCAAACCAGTCCGGGTTCAACTCCAGCTTGGTGCGGTAGGCATCCAGAGAGCTTTTGAAGAAGATCGCATAGTCGTGCTCGCTGTCGGCATTGAAGTGCGCCGCGATCAGCTGGCCTTCCTCGCGCAGATACGGTGCCAGGATTTCCGTGTACCAGCCATCGCCGGGCCACAGTTCGAGCACGGTCATGTCTGGACGGATGCCGAAAAACTGCAGTGTTTGCAGGGGATGGCGATGACGGTCACGTGCTTTGGATGTTTCCAGGCGCTGCTCGCTGGCGATGATCTGCTCCAGCGTCAGCGGGCTTTCCTGCGCCTGCAGGGCAGCAGCAGACAGCAGCATACAAAACGCAACGAGCAGGGAATAATGCAGTTTCAAGCTTGTTTTCACGTTGTTGGCACAGTGACAGATCTCCCGGAAGGTCACCATTATTGCGGTGAATCATCCCGCAGGTCAATTGCTGGCAGATGTTTCATCATGGTTAACCGCTGTATCAGTGACTGCGCTGGCGGCGGTATCATGTCGCCGGTTACACTACCCTTTCACATTCCGCTCTGACAGAACCCCGCAGGCATGATCACAAGCACTGACTACATCGCCAGGGTGAAAGCCTATGGCCAGACCGATGAATCTTATCTGCAATGGCATGCCCAGCGCTTTCTCCTGACCAAGGCATTGTTTGATCAGCGCCACGGGCAGGCGGGGAGTTGCCGCATTCTGGATATCGGCGCGCATTGGCTGCATCAGTCTTTGTTGTATGCCCTGTCCGGTCACAGCATGATTGCAGCCGATGTCGGTGGTGTGCTGAATGTGCAGTCAGTGCGGGACATGGCAGCTGAGCACGACATCGCACTGCTGCAGATGGGGGATCTCAGCGCCGCCAGCGTGTTTGATGAACTCGAGCCTGATTCCATCGATTTCGTGCTGTTCACCGAGATCCTGGAGCACATCACCTTCAATCCGGTGGGCATGTGGCAAGCCATTCATCGCGTGCTCAAACCCGGCGGTAAAATCATCATCACCACGCCAAACTATTATTTCTGGCAATCCCGCGCCTGGGGTTTTGGCCGCTTTGCCCGCCGCATGGGTGGAGGTATCCCGGTGCACGAGATCATCACAGAGATCACCTACGGCCACCACTGGAAGGAATACAGTAGCCGTGAAATCGTGCGCTACTTTGACATTCTGCCAGTCAGTCTTTACGTTGATCACATGCACTATGTCAGTTTCAATCATGCCCATCGCCAGCGCATACCGGGTTTTCGATCGTTCTGTGGTCGCCAGCTGGAACAGCGCATCGGCTTTTTTCGTGACAGCATATACGCCGAAGTGGCGGTCTATGCCGCCGGAGACTGAGCGCCATGGAGTTTGACTGGCCGGACTGGCTAGACTGGTTGCAGCAGGACTGGGTGTCCAACTGGGCGGTAAAGGTCTTTTTGATCGTGCTGCTGGTGGCGCTGCTGGATTTTATCGCCCGCCACATCATGCGTCGCTTGCTGGCCCGAGTGGAGGCCACTGCAAATCGCTGGGACGATGCCTTGCTGGAAGCGCTGCGTGCGCCGCTGCTGTTGCTGTTGTGGGGCATCGGTATCAGCCTGGCGATTGAGCAGGTGCCCGGCGCACTGGCAGGCTTCGAGTTGCCCGCCGGGTTGCTCACCAGCCTGCGCGAAGTGGTACTGATCCTTGGCCTGTTCTGGTTTCTGCTGCGCCTGGTGGCAGGGGTCGAGGCCAACGTGCTGGCGCGGGCGCGGGCCGGTCAGGCCAAGATCGATGAAATCACCGTCATGGGGCTGGGGCGGCTGGCACGCATCACGGTGCTGGTCACTGCGGTACTGGTGCTGCTGGAATCGATTGGCGTCAGCGTATCCGGGCTGCTTGCTGCCGGTGGCATCGGTGGCATTGCCATTGGTCTGGCAGCTCGCGACATGCTGGCGAACTTTTTCGGCGGGCTGACCATTTTTCTGGATCGCCCGTTCAAGGTGGGTGACTGGATTGCTTCGCCGGACCGAGACATTGAAGGTGACGTGGAAGCCATCGGCTGGCGTCAGACGGTGATCCGCCGTTTCGACAAGCGACCGATCTACGTGCCGAACTCGATTTTCACCAACATCATCGTGATCAACCCGCAGCGCATGCAAAATCGGCGCATCTACGAGACCATCGGCATCCGCTACGATGATTTCGACTGCATCGATGGCATCCTGCATGACATACGCGAACTGTTGAAAAACCACCCGGACATTGCCGATCATCAGCGCCAGATGGTGTATTTCACCCGCTATGGCGCATCCTCACTGGACATCATGCTGTACTGTTTCTGTAATACCCGCGAGTGGGGCGAATATCTGCGGGTGCAGGAGGACGTGCTGCTCAAGGTCGGTCGCATCATTGCCGAACATGGTGCCGAAATTGCCTACCCGACGCGCACGCTGAAAATGGACTACCCGGAACCGCGCCATCTGGGGCTAAAAGGGACATCACCACAGACTGAGAATAACCCCGATCCGGAGTTGATGCACCCGGATTCTTCATGATGTCTGACTGATCGCAGCAAGCTGCAGCTGCTCCAGTTCCTCGGCCTGCTGCAGCCATTGCTGTTCCAGTTCGTCGTGCTGTTTTTTCAGCTCTCCCTGTTGCTGCAGCAGTGTTTGTAATGTGTTGCTTTGCGGGTTCTGGTAGAGCGTCTCATCAGCCAGTTGGGCGTGCAGTGTCTGCAACGCTTGGGCCACCTGTGACAGGCGTTTTTCGGTATGCTGGAGGGACTTGCGCATCGGGGCAAGCCGCTGGCGTTGCGCCGCTGCCTGCTGCCGTCTACGCTTGCGCACGTCGCCGGCTGCGGTGGCAGTCGAGCCGTCTTCCGGCGTGTCGTTTGCGGCCATGCCCGCGTCCGTGCCAGCGCTGAAGTCCTCGCGCAGCTGTTGCACATAATCTTCCAGGCTGCCACGAAACTGCTGCACCCGACCGCCATGCACATGCCAAAGCTCGTCGGCGCAGCTGCGCAGCAGGTGACGGTCATGCGACACCAGCAGCACACTGCCGGCAAAACCGGTCAGCGCCACCGTCAGGGCATGGCGCATCTGCATGTCCAGATGGTTGGTGGGTTCATCCAGAATCAGCAGATTGGGCTTTTGCCAGGCCAGCAGCGCCAATGCCAGTCGGGCTTTTTCGCCGCCGGAGAAATGCGCGATGCCTGCGGTTTCGGCATCCGCTCCGAAGCCGAAGCCGCCAAGAAAATCGCGGATCGACTGGCTGCTGGCGGCTGGACGCAAACGCTGCAGCTGCAGCATGGGGCTGGTCTGCAGATCCAGTGCATCAAGCTGGTGCTGGGCAAAATAGCCGATCCTGAGATGCTCGCCGCAGTTGCGTTCACCCGCCAGCAGCGGCTGCAGCCCAGCGAGCGATTTCAGCAGCGTGCTTTTGCCGGCACCATTGCGACCAAGAATGGCAACGCGCTGGCCGGGACGCAGCGACAGGCTGACCTGACTGAGTATGCAGGCATCGGCATAGCCCAGCTCGGCGTCGCGCAGATGCAGCAATGGGTCGGACTGGCGATCCGCTGCCGGGAGTTCAAAATGGTACGGTGAATCGGCCTGGGCGGCTTCAATCTGCGGCAGCCGATCCAGCTCCTTGAGTCGGCTTTGTGCCTGCCTCGCCTTGTTGGCCTGGGCGCGGAAACGGCTGACGAAGCGATTGATCTGCTCCACCCGCGCCTGCACCTTGACCGCCTGCGCCTGCTGCTGTGCCTGGCGTTGGGCGCGTTGCTGCTCTGCATCCGAGTAGTTGCCGCTGTACAGCTGCAGCCGGCCCTGTTCGAACGACAGGATGCGCGTGCACACGGCATCGAGAAAATCCCGGTCGTGTGAGATCAGCATCAGGGTGCCGGCATACCGCAGCAGCCAGCGCTCCAGCCAGGCCACGGCATCGATGTCCAGATGGTTGGTGGGCTCATCCAGCAGCAGGCAGTCAGACGGACACATCAGCGCGCGCGCCAGGTTCAGCCGCATGCGCCAGCCGCCAGAAAAATCGTTCACTGGCCGGGCACCATCACCGGGTTCGAAACCCAGGCCGGCCAGCAACTGGGCCGCGTTGGCCTCGGTTTCCCAGGCGCGCAGATGATCCAGACGATCGTGTGCTGCGGCCATGCCGGCAGTGTCGTCTTGCTGTTCGGAGCGCGCCAGCAGGGACTGCGCCTGACGCAGCTGCACATGGCCATCCAGCACGTAATCCAGTGCGCTGCACGCTACCGCATCGATTTCCTGTTGCATGCAGGCAATCTGCCAGTCCTCAGGGATCGACAACCGCCCGCTGTCGACCTCCAGTTGCTGCTGCAACAGCTTCAACAGGCTGGTTTTGCCGCAGCCATTGCGGCCGATGATGCCGATGCGCTCTCCGCGATGAATCTGCATGCTGGCCTCGGCAAACAGCAGGTCGCGGCCGCGTCGCAGCGCGAGATTTTCCAGTGCGATCATAGCCGATGATTGTAGCTGATTGCGGCGGGGCTCTGTATGATGGTGAGTCGCGAAAAAACCGTAGCACCATGTATGAACCAGCTTGAAATATTGGCACTGCTGCTGCTGGCCATCGCCATGGCGCACTGGGCCGGCAGCAAACCGGTCGGTCGCTGGTTCGGTGGTGCCTTGCTGGTGATCATCGTTGCCGCCCTGTTTGCCAACACCGGCATCATCCCGCCGGCCAGTGCGGGTGTGCCGCTGTACGACACACTGCTTGGCGTGGCGGCACCGGTGTCGATTTTTCTGCTGCTGCTGAACGTGCGGCTGGATTCCCTGCGCAAGGTTGGACTGCCGATGCTGCTGTTGTTCCTGCTGGCAGCGGCGGCGACCGTGACCGCGGTGCTGGCGGCCGGCTGGATTACCGGCTCGGCCGACTGGATGGGGCGGTGGTATGGCCCGCTGTCGGGCATGTTTGCGGCCACCTACATCGGTGGCGGGGCCAATTTCAATGCGCTGGCGCTGCATTTCGAGGTACTGCAAAGCGGCAATTTGTATGTCGCGGCAACGGTCGCCGACAACATCGTTTCGGTGCTCTGGATCAGTCTCCTGCTGCTGTTGCCACAATGGCTGGGACGCTGGTTGCCGGCACCGGATCCGCAGCACCGGCAGCAGTCGGTGCAGGCATTTACTGCCAGTGCCGAGGCTCCACTGGGGCTGCATGATCTGGTCATGCTGCTGGCATTGAGCATCGGTGCCTTTGTGCTGTCGCAGCTGCTGGCGCAATGGCTGGAGCGGATCAGCGGCGTTGAGCTGCCACCAATCCTGCTGTTAACGACGCTGGCGCTGCTGCTGGCGCAGCTGCCGGCGATCCAGAGACTGCGCGGCGGTCAGCGGCTGGGCATGTTCGGTGCTTACCTGTTTCTGGCTGCACTGGGTACCCTGTGCGAGTTGTCGGCGCTGCGCGAGACCGGCTGGCTGGGCGTTCGCCTGCTGGTCTTTGTGCTGCTGGTGGTGGGCATACACGGACTGTTGTTGGCATTGGCCGGTCGCCTGCTGCGACAGTCGGCGGAAGTGATTGCGGTGGTCTCGGCCAGCACCGTGGGTGGATCCACCGTGGTGTTGCCGCTGGTGGAGCGATTCCGTCGCCCGGATCTGCTGCTGCCGGGCATTGTCCTTGGCAGCATCGGCAATGCGCTGGGGACCTATGTCGGTTTTGCGCTGGTGTATTATCTTGCGGCCTGAGCCGCAGCTCGCTGAAATATAAAACTATGCAGGTATTGCTATGAATAGCATGGTCAATCTGGGCATCATTGCCGTCACCGTGATCGTCTCGCTGCTGGCGTTCCAGCGCCATGACCTGCTGCGCGAACTGCTGCTGGATCCGCTCTCGATCAAGCGGCGCGGACAGTATTACCGGCTGGTCAGCTACGGTCTGGTGCATGCCGACGCGCAGCATCTGCTGTTCAACATGATCACGCTGTTCTTTTTCGGCGGACTCAGCGAACGCCTGATCAGCCAGTATCTGGGTCCGGGCGGCTATGTGATGTTCTACACCGCTGCGCTGGTGGTGTCGATCCTGCCCAGCTATCTGCAAAATCGCAACAATCCGCAGTATCTCAGCCTGGGTGCTTCCGGCGCGGTCGCGGCGGTGCTGTTCATTTATGTGCTGCTGGCACCCTGGTCGCTGATCTTCGTGTTTTTCATTCCGGTGCCGGCGATCGTGTTTGCCGCCTTGTACATCGGTTACAGTGTCTACATGGATCGGCGCCGCAGTGACAATGTCAACCACAGTGCGCATCTGGTCGGTGCACTGTTCGGCATGCTGTTCGTGGTGGTGATGGAGCCGCGTCTGCTGGGCAATTTTTTCCGTCAATTGCTGGCACCGCTGGCATCCTGACGGTTGCCACTTACATGAATACGGACAGGAACACAACATGAGCAACACCATGCATCCGGTGCTGGCTGATGTGCTGCAGCTGCTGCAGCTGGAGCGCATCGAGAACAACATTTATCGCGGTGCCAGCAAGGACATCGGCAGCCCGCAGGTGTTCGGTGGTCAGGTGCTGGGGCAGGCGCTGGCGGCGGCTCATCAGACGGTGGCGCCGGAGCGCTGTCCGCATTCGCTGCATGCCTATTTTCTGCGCCGGGGTGATGTCAACGCACCGATTGTCTATCAGGTCGACAACCAGCGTGACGGTGGCAGCTTTTCCAACCGGCGTGTGGTGGCGATCCAGCATGGTGCGCCGATTCTGAACCTGGCGGCATCGTTTCACAAGCCGGAAACAGGCTTTGTGCACCAGACGGACATGCCGGCTGTGGCTGGCCCGGAAGGTCTGCGCAGCACGCTGGAGATCAACCGTTCGATCATCGATCAGGTGCCGGAAAAAATGCGCCGTTTTCTGGCTCATGAACCGCCGTTTGAATTCCGGCCGGTGGAACCGCCGCATTTTCTCAGTGATGAGCCGCAAGCGCCGCGCAAACACATCTGGATGCGTGCCATCGATCGCTTGCCGGACGATGCGGCACTGCATCGCACGCTGCTGACCTATGTGTCGGACTATGAACTGCTGGGCACGGCCATGTTGCCGCATGTGGTGGATTTCAGTCGTCAGCAGGTGATCATGGCAAGCCTGGATCACGCCATGTGGTTTCATCACGACGCTCGCGTGGACGAGTGGTTGTTGTATGCGTTTGACAGCCCCAATGCGGCTGCCAATCGTGGCTACGCCCGCGGGCAGATTTTTACCCGCGACGGTCTGCTGCTGGCCTCCACCGCACAGGAAGGACTGATCCGTGTGCTCGCCTGAAACTCAGAGTTGCTGCAATGCAGTGTTGAGCAACTCGCCGCGCCAGCCCGGCAATTGCACCACCGGCGCGGACGTTTGACGGAGCCGGAGCAGGGATTCGGTCAACACGCGGCGACTGGCGAGCAGGGCGGGATCAATCTGCTCGACTTTGGCGGTGGCGCGAATCAGCTCAAGCATTGCGGTCAGCCGCGCCTTTTCCTGCTGATTCAGCGGTGCTTCCAGCTCTGGCTGATGCGCCGGCTCAGTGGTCAGCAGCGCCAGCCATTCCTGCTCATGACGCGCCACCACGCGCTGCGGTATTGTTTTGATGTCGCGCAGGGCGGCCTGCATGGTGCTGCTGTCAGTAGCGACGGCAGCGGCCAGCTGGGCCAGTTCCAGCAGGCCTTCATCGCGCAGCACAAATGAGCGCGGCAGATCCCGGCTGCGCGCCTGCCGATCACGCCAGGCGGCCAGCTGCTGCAGTCGTGCCAGCTGCATGCGGTCACAGCGCATGTGACCCTTGACTTTGCGGTAGAGCAGATCGGGATCCATGTCGGTGGCGGATTTGTCCAACACGCTCTGCATGTCCTGCTGCAGCCAGTGCCAGCGCTTGAGTTCCTGCAATTGCTTCACCAGTTGCCGCATCAGAATGGGCAGATAGGCGACATCGTTGCTGGCATAGTGCAGCTGCGCTGCCGACAGCGGGCGCTGCAGCCAGTCACTGCGGCTGGGGCCGGATGGCAGCTCCACCGCAAGCAGCTCCTGCACCAGGCTTTCATAGCGCATCTGTAGCGGTCTGCCGGTCATTGCCGCAGCCAGTTGGCTGTCGAACACCGCCACGGTCTGCAGGCGATACTGTTGACTGAGCACTTCCAGATCTTCGGAACAGCTGTGGATGATCTTGTTGATGTCGGGGTTGCCAAGCAGCTCGCGGATCGCGGTATCGTGTTCACGCAGCGCCGGCACGTCCAGCAGCCAGACGGTGCTGCCATCGGACACCTGCAGCAGTCCCAGGTGGGCATAGAATGTGCGTTCACGAATGAATTCGGTGTCTAGCGCCAGCCAGCTTTGCCGTTGCCACTGCTCTGCTGCCTGTTGCAGCAGTGCCGGGCTGTCCACCCACACTGGTGCGGCGGCGGCAGCCTGTGCCAGGCGGATGACTGATTTGCTGTCTGTTGAGGTGATGAGAGCGTCATCCTGGTCAGGTTGAGCTGGTGTCGAGGTTGGTCTGGACATGAACAGTAAGGGTCAGCGCGTGGGCAGTCACAACTATACAGCAATGCTGCTGCAGCTGTATTGAGCCCGGATTATGCATGCCCCTGGTGGGCCATGCCATGTGGCTGCGGCAATACTCTCGGTGGCCTATGCTCACCATACAGGTAAGCACGAATCTGGTGCGCACGGTGAGGTAATGTCGCAACGTCATGAACCCGGATCAGGTGCGGGGCAGGCTCTGGAGCAGTCTGCTGTCGATCGAGTCATGCAGAATCCGGGTTGAACGCTGATGCTGCCCGCCTGTCTCCACCAGGCAGGCCTTACAGAAAGGCTTTTCTGCAGCGGCATCACACTGTGCCTGCACTGTCAATATTGTGTTAACATCGTCAAAAATTTCGGCCAGATCATAACCAGCTGATCATCAGGGACGTCACCATGAAATTGAAAGGACACTGTTTTCTTGGCCTGCTGGCCTGTCTGTATCTGTCATCCTGGCCGCTGCTGGCGCAGGACGACAGTGCCGATGAAACGGCAGAGCCAGCGGTACAAGCCCCCGAAGATGAGGCTGCATCAGCGGAACAGACAAGCGAGGAAGATTCTTCCCGCAGAGTGCGACGTCTGGGGGATTCCGCCAGCAATGAAGGCTGGTCACTGGGCATTCCCTCGGATTTGCGCGTGCGTGCGCCGGAGGTCGATGTTCCGGTTATCACCACACCTGATCCGGCCCTGAACGACCGTCTGCTGGCGGTGATGACCGTGCTGGCTTCCAACCCGCAGGATGCCGACAGTCTGGCCGCACTGGAACAGATCAAACAGACGGTGGAGACACGCATCAGCGAGGCCATTGCTGCCGCCGATCTGAATGCTGCAGCCTCCTACATCGGCGTGATGCAGGAACTGGAAGCCGACCGGCCCGGCCTGCAATCGGCCCGCGAGCAGTTGGCGCAGCTGCGTGAATTGCGTGATCTCAATACCCGGTTTGAAGATGCCATTGCTGATCAACGTCTGCTCGGCTCCGGTGACACCAGTGCGCGCGGTCTGCTACAGGCCATGCAGGATCTGGCCGCCAGCATCCCGGCTGCGACTGCAGTGGTCGCGGACAGCAGCCAAAGCCTGCAGCAGGCTTTGCAGCAGCAATATGCCGAATCGCTTGATGAACAGCGCTTTGATGAAGCCGAAACCTGGCTGGATGCGCTGGCGGGTCTGCCCGGTGATCCGGATGTGAGCGAGCAGCGCCAGGCTTTGCAGCAGCGCAAACAGGGTGCCTTGAACCAGTTCATTCTGGCGGTGGATGACAATATCGCGAGTGGCAATCTGGCCGCTGCCGAACAGCAGTTGAATGAGCTCATCGCGCTGGGGGCAGCTGCGGATCAGATCACGCCGTTGCGAGCGAGACTGGACGATGCCAGAGTGTATGGCAGTTTTGTGCCCGGTCAGGTGTTCCGTGACAGCTTTGGCCAGAATACCGGAGAAGGTCCGCCGATGACGGTACTGCCGGCTGGCAATTTCATGATGGGTTCGCCGGAAACCGAGACCGGTCATCGCAGCAACGAGGCACCCTACCATCGGGTCAGCTTCGCGCGGGGCTTCGCGCTTTCACAGCGGGAAATCACCGTTGGTGAATTTCGCCAGTTCGTGCGTTCCACCGGTTACCGCACCACTGCCGAACGCGAGGGCAGCAGCTCGGTCTACAATGAAGAAAGCGGACGTATGAGCGATGAGCGCATTGATTGGCGCAGCGGCTACGATGGCAACAATGCCAGCGATGACATGCCGGTGATGCACGTCAGCTGGCAGGATGCGACGGCCTATGTCGAATGGTTGTCTCGCGTGACCAATCGCAGTTACCGTCTGCCGAGCGAGGCAGAAATGGAGTACGCCATTCGCGGCGGCACCCAGACCATCTACTGGTGGGGCGACGCCTCCCCGTCCAGCGATGAGGTGGAAAACATCGCCGGCGACGGTGATGTCACCAGCAACCGTCGGCGCTGGAACGACAGTTTTGACGATTATCGCGACGGTTACTGGGGGCCGGCTCCGGCCGGCAGTCTGCAGCCCAATCTGTATGGTCTGTATGACATCAACGGCAACCTCAAGGAATGGACCGCCGATTGCTGGCATGTGAACTACAATCGCGCGCCCGACGACGGCAGTGCCTGGGTCAACCAGGGCTGTGAGTCCAGAGTGGTGCGCGGTGCAGACTGGAGCAGCACGCCGGATCTGAGCCGTTCGGCGCTGCGTCTGTCAGCCCGTGAGACCACTCGAGGCGTGCGTGTCGGCGTCCGCGTTGCACGAGATTTATAGCGCAGATAATTCTGTACAGGCAGATACCATGCAGTGGCCATCGTTGCCGCTGGTTTCAGTTGTGTCAAGCCCTGCAAACATTGACCGGATCCTGTAGAAACCATGTTGACATTCATCACCCCGCGCTTGTGGAATCTGACTCTGGCTGTGCTGGTCGGGCTGATGCTGGCGTATGCCTTGTACGTGCAGCACGGCATGCTGCTGCAGCCATGTCCACTGTGCATACTGCAACGTGTTGCCTTCGCCTGGATGGGCGTGTTTGCCTTGCTGGCTGCCTTGCACAATCCGCTGCGCGGGGTGTGGCGCTGGAGCTACAAGCTGCTTATTCTGGCTGGCGGGCTGGCCGGTATGCTGATTGCCGGGCGTCATCTCTGGCTGCAAAGTCTGCCCCCGGACAAGGTGCCGGAATGTGGCCCCGGGCTCAATTACATGCTGGAAAATTTTCCGCTGGGTGAGGTCTGGAACAACATTCTGTACGGTTCCGGCAGTTGCGCTGAAGTGGACTGGCAGTTTCTTGGTCTCAGCATGCCGGCATGGACATTGCTCTGGTATGTTCTTCTGGCTGCTGGCACACTGTACTTTTTCCGCAACAGACAAGGTGCATGATGCAGCAGGGTTTACATTCACTGGACAAGCTGGATTGGCGCATTGACTCCTGGCAGGACAAGCCGGCCCGGCAGCAGGCAAGCTATCCGGATCAGCAGGCGCTGACCGATGTGCTGGAGCAGTTGGCCGAGTTGCCGCCGCTGGTGACCTCCTGGGAAATCAATACATTGCGCAACGAGCTGGCCATGGCCCAGCGCGGTGAGCGCTTCCTGCTGCAAGGTGGCGACTGTTCGGAAAACTTTCAGGAATGCAGTTCGCAGGTGATTACCAATCGCCTCAAGGTGCTGCTGCAGATGTCGCTGATCCTGACCCATGGATTGCAGATGCCGGTTACACGCATCGGCCGCTTTGCCGGCCAGTACGCCAAACCGCGCTCCTCCGACACGGAAACCCGTGACGGTGTCACACTCCCCAGCTATCGTGGTGACATTGTCAACGCGCCAGCGTTTGACGAACAGTCCAGAATTCCTGATCCTCGTCGGCTGCTGCGCGCCCACGCGCGCTCGGCGATGACGCTGAATTTTGTCCGTGGGCTGGTGGACGGCGGTTTCACGTCGCTGCATCACCCGGAATACTGGAATCTCAGCTGGGTCGAGCATTCGCCGCTGGCGGAAAGATTCCAGCAGTTGACCAGGGAGATCGGGCAGTCGATCCGCTTCATGGAAATTGTCAGCGGGGTGCAGACCGGCAAGCTGCGTCGGGCCGAATTCTATACCGCACACGAAGCCCTGCATCTGCACTATGAACAGGCCATGACGCGGCAGGTGCCGCGGATGGAAGGCTGGCACAATCTGTCCACCCACTTTCCCTGGATCGGCATGCGCACCGCCCAGCTGGATGGCGCGCACGTGGAGTTTTTCCGTGGTGTGCGCAATCCTATGGGCATCAAGATCGGCCCTGGCATGGACAAGGACTGGCTGTCGGATCTGTTGGAGGCCTTGAATCCGGCGCGCGAGGATGGTCGCATGACACTGATTCATCGCATGGGGGCCAGCCATATCCAGGATCATCTGCCAGCACTGATCCGCCATGTCCAGGCCACCGGCCATCCGGTCACCTGGGTGTGTGATCCGATGCATGGCAACACCGAATCCACTGCCGAAGGCATCAAGACGCGGCGCTTTGAAAACATCCAGTCCGAGCTGGAACAGGCGTTTGACATCCACGCTGCCTGTGGCTCGATTCTGGGTGGTGTGCATCTGGAGCTGACCGGCGAAAACGTCACCGAATGCACTGGTGGAGCCCGCGCGCTGCAGGATGTCGATCTGAAAAAGGCCTACAAGACCACGGTCGATCCGCGTCTCAATTACGAGCAGGCGCTGGAGTTGGCCATGTTGATCGTGCACAAGCGACAATCGCTGCAGGCATGAAATCAGATCTGATTCGTTGCGGTCTATGCCAGCGCTGGCAACCATCACAGGACTGAGATCATGATTTCAACGGGTTTTAACTTCCGCCGCCATCAGCAGGCCTGGCTGGCCGGTTTCTGCTGGCTGCTGCTGTCAGCCGCTGTCCAGGCCGAGTTTTACCCCAGTGCTGAGCAGGTACGGCCCTTGTTGCCGGGCATGCCGGCTCCAGTGATGCAACTGCGTGATGTGCATGGCGAGCCGGTAAGCATTGATCCGGCCACGCTGTCGCAACCGATGGTGCTGACCTTTTATCGCGGTGGCTGGTGTCCGTATTGCAACATGCATCTGGCAGAGCTGCGCAAGGCTGAACAGCAACTGCGCGAGCAGGGCTTCCAGGTCGTATTCATCAGTGCCGACAAGCCGGAACTGCTGTATGCAAGCCTGTCCGTCGAGGACATTGAATATCAGCTGTATTCAGATGCGCCGCTGGCCGTGGCCCAGGACTTTGGTGTGGCCTTTCGCGTGGACGATGCAACGCTGGCCCGCTATGCCCAGTTCGGCCACGATCTGAGCGCCGCGTCGGGACAGGCGCACCAGGGGCTGCCGGTGCCTGCCACCTTCATCATCGGCACTGACGGTCGCATTCACTTCAGTTATGCCAACCCCGATTACACCGTGCGCCTGTCACCACAGCTGCTGCTGGCCGCGGCGAAGGTCTATCTGGACAATGCCGATCAGCGTCTCAAGCGACGCTGATCGCTGATCAGGCGGCTTCCGCAGCAGCTTTTACCGGGCCATGCAACAGGGCCTGGCGGGTGGCGCTGACCAGCAGATCGATTTCCGCACTGGTGATTTTGAAGTGTGGTGTATAGCGCAGCGAGTTTTCTCCGCCATGGATCACGTTGATGCCGTGCAGGCGCATGTATTCCTCAATGCTGTCACTGCCATGGCTTTTGAACTGGCGGCTGTCCAGTTCGACGGAAAACAACAGACCGGTACCTTGCACATTGGTGATCACGTTGGGCATTTCTGCCTGTAACTGACGGAATTTCTGGAGAAATTCCTGGCCACGGTCACGGATGTTCTGGCGGATCTCATCGGTCAGGCCGTTCAGCACCACATTGCCAATGTCCAACGCGCGCGGGGCAGCGGTCATGGTGTTGCCGTATACCCCCTTGCGATAGATGGCTGCAGCGCTGGCAGTCATGGCCAGCACCGACATCGGGTACTGCCCGCCATTCAGCGCTTTGGAGTAGGTTTCCAGATCCGGAGGTGGCAACTGCTCAAAACCGGGATAGTCCACCACCGACAGCACACCGTGGGTGCGCAAGCCGGCCTGGATGCTGTCCACCAGCAGCAGTGAGCCATGTGCTGCAGTCAGTTCCCGGGCCAAAGCGTAGAACTCGGGGCTAATGGCCTGGCCCGGATTGCCTTCGCCCATCACTGGTTCCATGAACATGGACTCGATGAAAACGTTGTCGCGCTCGGCCTGGGCAAAGGCATCGCGCAGACTGTCCAGATTGTTCGGTTCCACCGTTACCAGATCGTTCAGGTCACGGTAGCTGGCCAGGTGGTTGCGGTAGGCTTTGATGGTCGAGTGCGAGTAACGCGCCGGACGGTCGGTGCGGCCATGAAAGCCGCCGCTGAGTGACATCTGGCGAATGCGCTTGCCGGCATGGCGGCCATCCGGGTCGGTATGTACCTTGGCGTTGATGTCGGAAATGCGTGCTGCCACGGTGACCGATTCGGAACCGGAGTTAAGACACAGGAATTTGTCAAATGGGCAGCCGCTATCGCGGCGGTGGCCGATTTCACGTTGCAGCGAGCGGGCGAAGCGCAGCTGGCTGAAATTCGGGCTCATGATGTTGGCCATGACCTGGGGCTGACTCATCACATCGAGAATTTCCTGCGGTGCATGACCAAAACCAAGCATGCCGTAACCACCATTGTCATGCAGCACGGCACCCTTGACGGTGACCAGCCAGGGGCCCTTGGCCGCCAGCGAAATGTAGGGGTTGATGGCGTCATCGGCGTAGAAATTGATGAAGCCTGACTGCAGCAGATCGATCAGTTCGGCTTCGTCGCGATCGAGCAGGTCGCCAAATTCCTCGCGCAGCTGGTGGTAGCCGGTGACAGCCATGTCGATCGCCAGCTGCAGATTCTGATCGGTGGCGGCAAAGCGTTCGATGATGTCATCGGCCAGTCCTGTTGTTCTGGCCTGTCCGGCCGCGCGCAAAGGTTTCAGTTTGTTGATGATGCTCATGGTAAAGGTGTCCTGATTGTGTGCACCGTCTGCTGTGACCGGTGCCAGATCATGAAAGATGTCTATACGGACATCTTAGGCATTCTGCAGATGCTGCGCAAGCGCCCACTCGATGTGTTCGCGCAGCATTGCCGAAGGGTGTTCGCGGCGTTGCTGCAGCGCAGACACCACGGCCGATGAGCTTGGTGCGTTGCCCAGTGCCACAGCCAGGTTGCGCAACCAGTGCAGGTGATCAATGCGGCGGATTGCGGTGCCGGCGGTGGCTTGCAGGAACTGCGCTTCTGACCAACCAAACAGCTCCACCAGCTTCGGTGCATCCAGCTGTTCCCTTGGTGTGAACGCCTGCTCCTGACTGTAGCGGGCGAATTTGTTCCACGGACACACGGCCAGGCAATCGTCGCAGCCGAACACATGGTTGCCGATGGCGTGCCGGTACTGCAGCGGGATGCTGCTGCGGTGTTCGATGGTCAGATAGGAGATGCATTTGCGCGCGTCCAGCTGATAGGGGGCGGTGATGGCGGCGGTGGGGCAGACGTCGATGCATTGGCGACAACTGCCGCAGTGATCCGTGGCCGGCTGGTCGCGTGGCAGCATCAGGGTGGTGTAGATCTCGCCAAGAAAAAACCAGTTGCCGGCCTTGCTGTGCAGCAGATTGGTATGTTTGCCGATCCAGCCCAGCCCGGCTTTCTGGGCGAACACTTTTTCCATCACCGGCGCAGAGTCGACAAAGGCGCGATGATTGCCGCCGGCTGCGGCGGTGATTCTGGCCGCCAGCCGTGCCAGCCGCTTGCGCATCAGCTTGTGGTAGTCGCGCCCTGCGGCATAGCGGGAAATGTGTCCGCCATCAGCCTGCTGCTGCAGTTGCTGCGGGGCAGTGGCCTCGGCACGCAGATAATCCAGACGCACACAGATCACGCTGTTGACGCCGGCATGCAGTAATTCCGGTTGCAGGCGCAAGGCGGCATGTCGCTGCATCCAGGCCATGCTGCCATGGCGACCCTGCTGCAGCCACTGCTCCAGGTAGGCGCCATGCTGCCCAGGATCAGGATCGGTGATGCCGGTGGCATTAAAGCCCAACTCCCGGCTCCATGCCATGATCTGCTGTTTCAGCTGCATGGCAGAATTCCTGGTCGCGGCTTCGGCAGTCGGCTGATCAGACATATAATGTTTCCATGAGCATGGCTACATTATATACGTCAGCACAAATGCGGCAGATGGACCAACGGCTGGCAGCGGCGCGCGCTGTGCCCACCTTCACCTTGATGCGGGAAGCCGCCCAGGCTGCATTGCGGGTACTGCGCGCCAACTGGCCGCAGGCGGGCAGGGTGCTGATCATGACCGGTGGCGGCAACAACGGCGGTGACGGCTGGATGCTGGCGGCGCTGTTGCAGCAGGCTGCCCTTCTAGTCAACGAGCAGCCGGTGGTGGTTCAGGTCATCGCCTGCAGCGACCCGGCGGCCCTCAGCGGGGATGCGGCAGAGGCCTTTGCCTGCGCCGATCGCGCCGGTGTCGCCTGGCAAGCTTATGCCGCCGCCACACTGCCGGAGCAGTGTGAGCGCGCAGATGTGCTGGTCGATGCCATGCTGGGTACCGGTCTCAGTGGTGCCTTGCGCGCGCCACTGGATGAGGTGGTACGACAGCTCAATGCGGCTGGCAAACCGCTGCTGGCGATCGATGTGCCGACCGGTCTGCAGGCCGACACCGGCTGGGTAAACGGTGTCGCGTTGCGCGCTGACATTACCGTGACCCTGGTTGCGCCCAAGCGCGGCCAGTTTACTGCCGATGGTCCTGATCACTGCGGTCGACTGGTGCTGGACGATCTCGGCTGGCAGCAGCACAGCGCCGCCATTCAGGCGCAGTCGCCATCGCTGCAACAGGACACGGTGGCACTGCTGGATCGCAAACTGTTGCTGCAGTTGCCGGTGCGGCGCAGCAACAGTCACAAGCACGATTACGGTCGTGTGCTGGTGATTGCCGGGCAGCCCGGCATGGCCGGAGCCGGACTGCTCAGCGCCACCGCCGCGCTGCGCAGTGGTGCCGGGCTGGTGGTGCTGGCGACCCATGCTGCCCATGCTGCCGACCTGCATGCTGCCCAGCCTGAGCTGATGATCAGTGCCATCCCGGCGTCGACAGCTGATCTCCACGCCGCGCTGAGCGTTGAGCTGCAGGCGGCCGATGCGGTGGTGTTCGGGCCGGGTATCGGCCGCGATGACTGGGCGGGTGTTTGCTGGCAGGCGGTGCAGCAGGAAATTGCACGGCGCGCCATGGCGCTACCGCTGGTGGTCGATGCCGATGGTCTGTACTGGCTGCAAAAACAGCCGCTGACAGCCGCCATGGCTGCGCGCATGCGTGAGCAGCTGATGCTGACCCCGCACAGTGGTGAAGCCGCCCGCCTGCTCGACTGTGCTGCCAGTGAGGTGCAGCAGCAGCGTTTCGAGCAGGCCCGCGCACTCGCCCGGCGCTGGCAGGCGCTGGTGGTGCTGAAGGGCAACGGCAGCATTGTGGCCACAGCAGACGGCACGCTGGCACTGTGTGCCGCCGGACATCCCGGCATGGCGACCGCCGGCAGTGGCGATGTGCTCAGCGGCATCTGTGCCGCCTTGCAGGCTGCCCGCGAACAGCCTGGGCAGGCAGCCACTGCGCTGGCACCGCGCTTGCGCCTTGCCGCCGCCGTGCTGGCGCATGCGCTGGCGGCCGAACATGCGTTGGCGGTCAGTGGGCCCAACCGGCGCGGCGGTGCCGGCATGCTGGCCACGGACATCGTGCAGGCATTGCCCCAGGTGCTGGCATGACTGCTGCGGAGCAGCCAGCGACAGCCGCTGGCCAGACACCTGCGGTGGTGGACATCTCGACAGTAGACATCTCGACTCTGGCGGCGACTGCGCGACTGGCGCAGACGCTGGCGCAGCAGGCATCCTGGTTGCGCGGCAAGGTGGTGTATCTGTATGGCGATCTCGGTGCCGGAAAGACCACGCTGGTGCGGTTTCTGCTGCAGGCGTTGGGCGAAACGGGCAAGGTGAAAAGCCCGACCTATGGGCTGATGGAGTGCTATCAGCCGGCCAACTGCCCGCAGCCGGGGATGAAAATCCTGCATCTGGATCTGTATCGGCTGCAGGATCCGGAAGAGCTGGAATACCTGGGTTTGCGTGACCTGCTGGATGCCGACACGTTGCTGCTGGTGGAATGGCCGCAACGCGGTGCCGGTGTGCTGCCAGCACCTGATGCTACCATCCGGCTGTCACAAGCAGCCGATCAACGCAGTGCCGAGATACACCCTCAGGCCCTGGCAGCGGCGGCTTCAGCGCGCACATAACTTGAGTATTCATTTTAGGTAAATGTCATAGCTTACGGATTTACATATAAAAAATTAAAAAATAAAGCTTGATTATTGGATCGGATTTCGGCAACATAGAAGCTGCGATGTTGCGATGTGGGAACGTCATGATCAAAATCATGCGAAAAATCAGTTGTTTGCTGCTGCTGGCGGGGTTTTGCTTCCCGGCCATGGCCGCAGACATTGAAGATTTTCGCATCTGGTCGGGCCCGGACAAGACCCGTGCCGTGCTGGATCTGAACGGTCCGGTGGAGCATCAGTTGTTCACCCTGCAGAACCCGCCGCGTGTCGTTATCGACATTCCCCGCGCTGGCCTGAATGCCGAATTCGTGCTGCCATCCAGCCGTTCGGCTGGTCCACTCAGCCGCATCCGTCATGGTGTGCGTGCCAACGACACGCTGCGCGTGGTGTTTGATCTGAACGACGACGTCAAGCCGAAAAGCTTTCTGCTCAATCCGGTCGCGGGCCATGGTCATCGTCTGGTCATCGATCTGTTCCCGTTGCAGGAAAACGAAGTCATCGCTACGCCGACCTGGGAACCCAACCCCGAACGTCAGGTGATAGTCGCCATTGACGCCGGCCACGGCGGTGAAGATCCAGGTGCCATCGGTCCGCATGGCGTGCGCGAGAAGGAAGTCACCCTGCAGATTGCCCGTCGTCTGCATCAGGAGCTGACCGCCATGCCCGGCATCAGCAGCTTTCTGGTGCGTGATGGCGATTACTACATCGAGCATCGCCAGCGCTATGAGGCGGCCCGTGCCCGTCGTGCCGATCTGTTTGTTTCCATTCACGCCGATGCCTTCAAGACGCCGCGCCCGAGTGGCAGTTCGGTGTACATCCTGTCGCGCAACGGTGCCAGCAGTGAGGCGGCGCGCCTGCTGGCCAACAGCGAAAACCGTGCCGATGAAATCGGTGGCGTCTATCTGGGGGACAAGGAGGACACCGTGCGCACGGTAATTCTGGAGCTGTCGCAGTCAGGTACCCTGCAGGCCAGCGATCAGGCCGCTGACAGTCTGCTTGGCTCGCTCAAGACCATCGGCAAGGTGCACAAGGATCACGTTGAGCGGGCCAATTTTGCCGTGCTGCGTTCGCCTGATGTACCCAGCGTGCTGGTGGAAACCGCTTTCATCAGCAATCCGCAGGAAGAGGCCCGGCTGCAAGACCCTGCGCATCAGGCGCGTCTGGCAAAAGCCATGGCCGCAGGCATTGAGCAGCATTTCCACAACCAGCCGCCACCTGGCACCTGGATTGCCAACCATCGGCGACCCAGCCGCCACATCGTCTCGCGTGGCGACACCCTGGGTGCCATTGCCAATCACTACCAGACCAGCGTGTCCAGCCTGCGCCAGGCCAATGGGCTGCGCAGTGACAACATTCTGGTCGGCACGGTGCTGGTGATTCCCAGCACCTGAGCCGCTGGTCGCCGCCGACTTCTCGCAAGCTAGTATACCCCGCCGGAAATACTGTGACATTCAGAGCATACCTGAGGCTGCAGTACAGACGCGAATCGTAGTGTCTGGGCAGTCAATGGCAAGCCCTTGACAAGGATTGCAACGCCGTAATGCAGCTTCAGGGGCGCTCCCGCAGGGCGAGCCGGAAAGCACTCATCCGCTGTGTTATGGCTCTTGGCCATGGAATGACCATGACCTGCGAGCCATGCCTTGCGGCTAAGCGCTTTCCGATTCGCTGAACGTTACAGTATTTCCGGCGGGGTACACTAGTGCTCTGCAGTTGACAGTCGGGCAGCCGCTTCCGTTAGTCCGGCGGTTTCGATGCCCTGCTCAAACACGATGTCCACGGCGATGTCGCGTGCCGCCAGTCGCTGCAGATCCTGTTTCAGATCGGCGGGAATGCTGCCCTGATCCTTCAGCAAAGCAGTGGCGGTGGGGTGATCACCATCGCCCTGGATGGTCAGAATCAGCCGGCTCAGGTTTTCACTGGCGGCAGCAAAGCGCTGCGGGTCGATGCGGTATAGACCGCTGTCTGCATCGCGGCTGAAGGCGCCCTGCTCGCGGAAGAAGTTGAAGCGCACCAGGTTGGCCTGACCGTGGGCGCTGGATGAGCCAAACCGTACCGAACGGAAAATGCTGGCGAGGAAGGTCACGTAATTGTCCATCAACTCGCCGTCGCTGATCTCATCGCGCTGGCGCAGCTGTTCAATCATGTACAGGCCCAGCACGTCGGCCTTGCCTTCTTCCAGCCATGAGGCATGCTCACGCAGCGCCTCACGCACGCTGCCGTTGTTGTTGATGGTGTTCTTGATGCCCAGTCCATGCGCCACCTCATGAAACATGGTGTTGGCAAAAAACGCATCAAAGGTGACGTGCTCGCGCTGATCGGCAGCGATCAGCTGGTCAGCAATCGGCAGCAGGATCTGGTCGAATTTCGCGCGCATGGCATTCTTTAATTGCAGCCGACGGGTGCCTTTCTGCAGCTGCACGCGCTCGTCGTTGGGCAGGTTGATGGCAATGGTCTTGGAGCCGGCATTGCTGTGGCCAGCGTAGTAGATCACATCATACGCCCCCAGGTCGGCATCACTGCCCGGTGACTCCTGCTTGTAGACATCGGCCACCGGCAGACCGCGCTGCAGTTCCGGCAGGTAATCGGCAAACCGCGCCAGCCGCTCACTCCAGTCCAGATCCTTGATCAGTACATACGCCTCGTAAGCGGCCCGGTAGCCGAACAACTGGTCTTCATAGGTTTCGATCGGACCGTACACCAGTTCGATGGGGTTGTCCTTCATCTCCATCCAGGCCATGTCACTGGCCAGGTAATCGTCGCTGAGTATGGCCTCGGCGCGCATACGCAGATAATTGGCAAAGGCCTGGTTGTCGGCCAGCTCGGCGGCATCGCGCAGACAGTCAGCCGCGCGTGCCAGTTCATCCGCCCACACGGTGTGGTATGGCAGCAGACTCAGCGCGCCGCGCTCATCGCGCCGCACCAGTGAATACAGGCCGGTCTTGCCGGGCTGATCCCAGTCCTCGAACTCCTGTTTGCTCATGTCGGCGGGATAGAAGCGCGCGCCGGGCGGTTTTGCGCCGACATCACGCAGGAACGGGCGGTCGCCGTCAAGACGGTCCCAGGGGCCGTAGTTGATGTCGGCAAAACGCCGCAGCCCGGCATCGTCGATGTCCGTCAGCAGCGCATCGCGATCGCCCCAGGCCTGCGCCCAGAACAACTGATCCATGATCCTGCTGGCCTCGATCAGCTTCACCAGCAGCTGCTGCTGGCGCAGGCTGAGATGGCTAAGATCCGCCTGCAGCTTGAACGGCGCATAGATGTCCAGGCGCGCCGGATCAAAGTTTGCTGCCATCTGTGCCGGCCTGGCCGCAGCGGACTCGTTCTCGCGCGCGCTGGCATCGCTGTCGGTAGCAGCCGGCGCGGCGTCTGGTGCGGTGGGCGGTTCCGGCTGCTGCTGGCAGCCGTTCAACATGGCTGCGACAGTCAGCAGCAGGGCAAAGATGGGAAGACGTGACAGTGAGGGCATGTAGGTGTACCGGTTTGAACGAAACCGTCATTCTACAATGCTGACGCCAACTAGCCCGCATTATTCATGAACCTGACTACTGCGATGCCTCCAGCCCGCGCATCTGCGGCGTTTTGCTCGGTCACGAATCCTCAACGTACTGTTCAAGTACGCCTGCGGTTCGTTCGGTCGCGAAACACCACAGCTACACGTTCTGGCA
>Ga0180009_10001967_pt1 | contig 24340 bp, 11 predicted proteins | sample OS_PC_MetaG_FD_123537 | JGI IMG/M metagenome (GOLD analysis project Ga0180009, IMG submission 123537) | Groundwater microbial communities from the Aspo Hard Rock Laboratory (HRL) deep subsurface site, Sweden - OS_PC_MetaG | ecosystem: Environmental > Aquatic > Deep subsurface > Groundwater...
CAGCCTGCCGGCGGATGACATCATGATCTGCCGCCGTGTGCCGGGTTCCGGCACCCAGGCCGTGATGAACATGTGGGCGGGTAGCTTCCCTTGCGTCGCTGATGCGAATGCTCCGCTGGACCGCGACAGCACCGGCGCGACCTGGGATTCGTTTGCCCGCACCTTTACCCATACCGGCAACATCGGCGCTCCGATCGTGATCGAGAACTCCACCTCCGGCGACGTGCGTAACTGCCTGATCAAGGCGGTGGACGGCGGCACCTACACCACCAAGGATCGTGACGGCAACCCTGTCACGGTGGACATGGGCGCGGGCGGCCACAAGGCCATCGGCGTGCTGTCGATGGACAGCCTGAAGAACTCCACGACCACCGGCCAATGGCAGTTCCGTGCGCTGGACGGCGCCGGCACTATCACCTGGGACAACACGGCGAACCCGCCTGTCACCAGCGGTACCGGCAAGTTCCCGGATCTGGCTACCTATGAAAACGGCGACTGGGACATGCAGGGCTGGATTTCCTTCAACGTGCCTTCGCGCACCACAGGCAACAAGAAGGCCGTGCTCGACAAGTTCCTGGTCAACGCCCAGAACCCTGCTGTTCTGGCCGGCATTTCCGACCTGAAGAACGTGGCTGCGGCAATTCCTGGTGGCGCTTACACCGGCCCCCAGGTGCTGGATGCGGCTTACCTGAACGGTAACCAGTGCGCGCCTTATAACCGTAACTACAACGACTGAGTATTCTGCCTCCGCTAAGTCCGGGGAGGCATCCAATCGGCGGCGATGCGCGATCACGCGCATCGCCGCTTCTGTTTTGGTTGCAGGAATGAGTCGTCCATACGCTTGTAATGCGAAAAGGCCAGGCAACCCAATCCCATCACCTCTTTTTCGGAATCCCATTATGCATATTAAATATCTGATATTTGCGGTGGCCGCCATGACCACCTCGCTCCAGGCTGACGAACTGGCGCTGCGCAAGAAGCTGACTGAGCGCAACCCGGCCATCAAGATCGAAAAGATTCACACATCGCCGATCGCAGGCGTGTTCGAAGTCGTCACTGGGGACAAGCAGGTGTTTTATACCGACGCCAAAGGCGACTATGTATTGACCGGCAATCTAATCGAGACCGCCACGCGGAATAATTTGACCCGCCAGCGAATCGAGGGGCTCAATGTCGTCGATTTCGCGAGCTTGCCGTTCAAGAAGGCAATTCCGATTGTCAGGGGCAACGGCGCGCGCAAACTGGCGGTATTTTCGGATCCGGATTGTCCATACTGCAAGCAGCTCGAAAAAGAGCTGGCTTTGCTCAATGATGTGACCATTTATGTTTTTCTCTATCCGATCGCGTCCTTGCACCCGGAGGCGACCAAGCATGCCAAAGCAATATGGTGCGCCCCCGACCGCGCCAAGAGCTGGACGGCGCATATGCTCGAAGGCAAGCAGCAGTCCGGTGACGGAAAATGCGATAACCCGGTAGACGAGACCGTCGCCCTAGGCAACAGCCTCGGCATCAACGGCACGCCGACGATGATTTTTGCGAACGGCAAACGCGTTAGCGGATCGCAATCGGCGGGACAAATCGAGGCACTGCTTAAGACCAACGTGGTTGCAGCGAAATAGCCGGGATGCATACATTTGTTTTACAGGGCAGCAAGGACACATATGGCCCGAACGGGCCATATGTGTCCTCTCTTGGTTTCATTTGTATGTCAATTGACTTGGGCATACTTACCCTCTCGCGTACTCGATCATAATGACCGCCCGCTTCGGAAGGCGCGACTCGGATTGCGCCATTACTTTCCCACAATCAGCCAGCAGACCCCGTCTGCGTCGATCTTGATGAATAACCTTTGTAAAGCGCTATGGAGGGTCGGACTGGCCCTCTTTTGCATGCTTGACGTCGCAGTGGCTCAGGAGTCGCAGTTCGACGTATTCGAATACCGGGTGGAAGGCACGACGCTGTTGCCGGCCATCGTGGTCGAACAGGCGGTGTATCCACATCTAGGCGAAAAGAAAACGCTTACCGATGTGGAAAAAGCGCGCGAGGCGCTGGAGAAGGCTTATCACGGCGCGGGCTATCTGACCGTGCTGGTGAGCATTCCGCAGCAGAAGGTGGACGGCGGCCTGGTGAAGCTGGCGGTGACCGAGGCGCCGGTGAACCGGCTGCGGGTGGTCGAGTCGCGTTATTTCAGCCTGGGCGAGATCAAGGCCGCCGCGCCCGAGCTGGCCGAAGGCAGTGTGCCGAATTTTCCGCAGATGCAGAAGGAGCTGGCGGCGCTGAACCGCAGCGCCGACCGCAAGATTACGCCGGTGCTGCGCCCCGGCAAAACGCCGGGTACGGTGGAAGTGGATTTGAAGGTCAAGGACCAGTTGCCCTTGCACGGCAACGTCGAACTCAACGACCGCTATAGCCAGGACACCACGCGCACCCGGCTGACCACCAGTTTGCGCTGGGACAACCTGTGGCAGAAGCAGCATGGGCTGGGCATTACTTTGCAGACCGCGCCGGAGAACACCGACGAGAGCAAGGTTATCTCGGCCAGCTACACCTGGCCGCTGGCGTCCGGAAACTACCTGGCGTTTTACGGCGTGAAATCGGAGTCCGACGTGGCGGCGGTGGGCACGCTGAACGTGGTGGGCAACGGCGTGATTTTCGGCGCGCGTTACATCGTGCCGCTGCGCAGTCGCAGCGAGGGTTTCTTTCATACCGCCACGCTGGGCGTGGATTACAAGGATTTCGACCAGTCGGTGGCGCTTATCGGCGGCGGCGATTTCAACACGCCGATCGCCTATCTACCCTTCACGCTGGGCTGGGACGGCACCTGGCTGAGCCAGAGTGAATCGGGACAACGCCGCATTACCCGACTTGGCGCCGCGTTCAATTTCCATCTGCGCGGGCTGGTGGCGGACGAGCAGGAATTCGCCGACAAGCGTTTTAAAGGGCGGGCGAATTATGCCTACCTGCGCGGCACCACGTCGCACAGCGAAACTTGGGCGAGCGGCTGGGGCGCGGAAGTGCGCGGCAGCTGGCAGCTCGCCGCGCAACCGCTGATTTCGAACGAACAGTTTGCCATCGGCGGCGTCGACACCGTGCGCGGCTATCTGGAATCAGCCGCGCTGGGTGAAAACGGCCTGGCACTGAGCGTGGAGGCGCGCACGCCGAATTTCGCCAGTCATGTCGGCGGGCCGGTCAACGAACTCTATGCGCTGGCATTCATCGACGGCGGCGAGGTGCGCGTGCTCGACCCGATCACGGCCGACGATCGTTTTACCCTGGTCGGCACCGGGCTGGGGCTGCGCGTCAAGGGTTGGGGGGGCGTATCGGCCGGCCTCGACTGGGCGGTGGCGATGAGGGGCCTGGGTGCAACGAGTCGCGGCGACAGCCGCGCGCATTTCAGGCTGGGTTATGAATGGTAGATGAGCCGAATGGCTCATTCCGGCTGACACATTCAGGACCTACCCCGACGTTAAGATAGGCGTACTGGACGAATATCGGGCAGCCATTCGGCGCGCCCAGCGCGCATAAGGACCCCTATGAATCGCAACCGCTACCGGCTGGTTTTCAATCCGACTTCAGGCATGATGGTGCCGGTGGCGGAGACTGCGCGCAGCCGGGGCAAAACCGGCCCATGCAAGGCCGCGAGCGGGTCGGCGCTGGCGCTGGCGGGTGTGTTGCTGGCGGGGCCGGTTCAGGCAGAGTTGCCGGTGGCGAGCGCAGGTGGGGCGATTCCCAATTTCGTGACATCCGGGCAGGCGGCCTATCAGGTTAATGGCACTCAGGCTTTCGTCAATCAGGTCGGCGACAAGTCCATCCTCAACTGGCAGAGCTTCAACGTCAGTCCCGGGCACGACGTGCAGTTCCGCCAGGTGGACAATCTCACCACGCAGAACCTGGTGCAGGGTGCCAATTTCTCTTCGCTCAACCGCATTCACGACATCAACCCCAGCGTGATCGCCGGCAGCATTTCGCAGGCAGCGGGGCAGAAGGCCAACGTGATTCTGGTCAACAGCAACGGCATCGCCTTCATGGGCGGTTCGCAGGTGAACCTGAACAGCTTTACGGCGAGCAGTCTGGATATCAAGGACAGCTACATTCTGAATTCATTTCTGGGCGATACGGCCAACCCGCAGTTCGAGGGCGCGACCGGCTTCATCAAAATATTCGAAGGTGCGCAGATTACCGCGGGCAGCCAGGGGCGGGTGATGCTGATCGCGCCGACGGTGGTCAACAAAGGCACAGTGACCGCGTCCGACGGCCAGGTGATCGCGGCGGCGGGCACCAAGGTCTATCTGCGTTCGGCATCGGACGAAGATGTGAATGTGCGCGGCCTGCTGGTCGAGGTGGACAGCCCGGCCGGCCTGGCTGATTACGAGACGGCCAATCCGGATGTGAAGGATGGCATGCTCGACGGTCAGTCGGTGAGCCTGACCCATGCGGCGGAAGACAAACTGGGCCATGTCACCAATCTGGGCGAACTCTCTACGCCGCGCGGTAACGTCACCATGGTGGGCTATGCGGTCAACCAGCAGGGCATTGCGCGCGCCACCACGTCGGTGGTGTCCAACGGCTCGGTTTATTTGCTGGCGAAGGACACGAAATCCGGCGGCGGCGAATTGCCTATTGATTCGACGCGCGCAGGCCGGGTGCTGCTGGGCGAAAACAGCCTGACCGAGGTGTTGCCGGATATCGCTGACACCACCACCGTGCTGGATGGCACCACCGGGACGGGGCTGGCCAAGGCGTCGCAGGTTAGGGTGTTGGGGCAGGATATCCGCATGGCCAGTGGCGCGGTCATCGACGCCCCTGCGGCGGAAGTCAGGATGGAAGCGGTCGACGACCCCAGCACCCTGCGCCTGAAGACTTCGCTCGAAGGTGCCAATACGGCCGCGTCGGATACGGCGCGCATCCATATCGCCAGCGGCGCGCGCATCAGCGTGGCCGGCCTGGAAAACGTGCAGGTTTCCGCCGCCCGCAACGGCGTCGAAGTGGAACTTCGCGGCGACGAACTGAAAGACTCTCCGGTCAACCAGGAAGGGCCCCTGCGCGGCGAGAAAGTCTACGTCGACATCAACCGCGCGCTGGCTAATGCCAATGCAGGCAAGTCCACGCTCATCGCCAAGGACAGTCTCGAGAGCTATCAGGCGAACCTCGGGCGCACCGTGGCTGAACGCTCGACTGCCGGCGGCAGCGTTGCGATCCGTTCGCAAGGCGAAACGATTCTGGAAAATGGGGCGAGCATGGATCTCTCCGGCGGCAGCGTGCAATACACCGCAGCCAATATGAAAACCACGCTGCTGTCCAGCAACGGCAAGCTGGTCGACCTGGCCGATGCGAATGTCGAGACTCGCTACGACGGCATCGCTACGCGTTTCGTGAAGGATTACGGGCGCTGGAACGTCAAGGAAGTGATCGACCTCGGGCAGAGCTTCCGCTACGACCCCGGCTATGTCGAAGGCAAGGACGCAGGAGCGCTGAACGTCGTCGGCATGAAGGCGGTGGTGATGAAGACTGCTGACGTTCAGGGCCGCACCACGGTCGGCGAATTGCAGCGTGACGCCAGCTTTCAGCCGGCAGGCGCGCGCCTGACCTTTGGCACCGACCTGGTAAGCGACGGCACGCGCAACGATTACAAGCTCAATCAGCGGGTGGAAGTGAGCAGCATCGGCGCGACCCTTCCGACCGGCTTCAAGTTCGGCGATGCGCTGTCGCAGGAACTCAAGGACACCCTGGTGGTGAACCCTGCGCTGATGGGGCGCGACAAGGTGGCGACCCTGTGGATTTTCAGCAACCAGGCCGCCGTGGTACGTGAGGCGTTGCGTGCCCCGCAAGGCGGCACCGTGCAGATTGCAGCCAATGGCTTGACCGTTCTGGCGGATATCGAGACCAGCAGTGGCGTGATCGATCTGGCGGCCCAAAACAATGTCAAGAGCGTGCTACCCGATCCCCGGCTGGTCGTCGGGGACGGGGTCACGTTGTCGACGCGCGGCGCCTGGGTCAACGAATTGCCGGGCGGCGGCGGGTCGGCCGGTCTGCTTCCACTAGTCAACGGCGGCAAGGTGTCGCTGTCTGCCGATGTGAGTGCCACCGGCGGAGCCTACGACGCGCAGGGCGAAATCGAGTTGGGTCAGGACACGCATATCGACGTCGGTAGCGGTGGTCGCGTGCGGGCGGACGGCAAGCTGGTTGCAGGCAAGGGCGGTGATATCACCCTCTCGGCGTATGAGCTGAAAGGGGTGGATGGCAACCTCGTGGGCTATGCCACCGGCAAAGGCGGCAAGATCAGCTTGACCAGCCGCAACATCAAGGTGGGCGGGTTGCATGAAACGACCGACAACACTCTGAATCTGGATACCGGATTTTTCGAGCGCGGCGGTTTTTCCGATTTCAGCCTGACCGCACTCGATACGCTCACTGTGGCGGATGACACCGTGATCATGCCCACCGTCGTCAGTCTGGACGTGAAGCCGGAGTATGTGCTGCGCCCCAGCGGTAGCCGCGTGGAAGATTTCGCCCAAGTCGTGAAACGCGATGACCGGGTGCGCCAAGCCGCCAATCTCACATTGACCGCCAAGCAGAGCGGCGCGGGGACCGGCGATATTCTGCTCGGCACGGGTTCTCGTATCGTGGTCAATCCCAAGGCGAGCATCAAACTGGAAGCGCGCAACAAGATCGACATCGAAGGGCAACTCATTGCGCGCGGCGGTGCCATCAACGTCACGCTGGATCGTAGCAATGGTTCGGTGTTCGGTCCGGCCAACCTTAATCCGATCTGGCTGGGTGACCAGGCCGTGCTGGATGTCTCGGGCATCGCACGCACCTACACGGATAACAAAGGCCTGACGCAAGGCGAGGTGCTGGCGGGCGGCATCGTTAATCTGAACGCAAAAACCGGCTATGTGGTGACGGAATCGGGTTCGCGTGTTGATGTCTCGGGAGCGGCGCCGGTGCACCTGGATACCCGCAACGAGGCGGGCGGGCTGGGCCGCATGGTGGGCAGCGATGCGGGCACGCTCAGCATATTTGCCGAAGAAGGCATGCTGCTGGACGGTGCGCTGGCAGCCCAGGCCGGCAGCGCATCCAATCGGGGGGGCGCGTTTAGCGCAACCCTGAGCAAGAACGCCCGACAGGAAGGGCAGACCACATTTGATTCGCAGAACCGCGTGCTGAGTCTGGCACAAACGGTAGCACCACAGGCGGCTGGCCTGAGCCCGGATCGTGTCATTCCCGACACCAGTTCGGTTCGCGCCCGCCTTTCAGCAGAGGTGCTGGAACAGGCCGGGTTTGACCGCATCGCGCTGGCCAGCCGTGACGCCATTCAGCTGGAAGACGGACTGAATCTGGGAGCAAGCCGCGCCTTGCCGCTGAAGGAAGTGAAGCTCGACGCCGCCCGCATTGAGACGACCGGTGGCAATGCCGCGATCACGGCCGATGCGGCCTTGCTGGGCAACTATGACGGCTTCCGTCTGGGCGGCGACAGCGCCTATTCCGGTTCGGGGGTATTCAAGGTTGATGCGCGCCTGCTGGAGCTGGCAGGCAATCTCCGTTTGCGCGGAATGGAACGCGCCGAATTGAAGGGCAGCGAAGAAGTGCGCTTGAGCGGCACCTCGGTCGCAGCGGCGCCGTCGCGACCGAGCGCACGGATTGAATCTGCCGCCGATCTGGCGTTCCATGGCGCAGTTGTTGCGCCTGCCACCTACAGCCAGGTGAGTATTCTGGCGCCCGGCAAGACCATCACCTTTGCCCGCACCACCGATGTGCCTGCACAGCCGCTCTCGGCGCTGGGCAGTCTGACGGTGGAAGCCAGGCACATCGTGCAGGACGGCAACCTGTGGGCGCCGTTCGGGCAGATCAATCTCAAGGCAAGCGACACCCTCACCTTCAAGAACGGCAGCCTGACATCCGTTTCGGCTGTGCCGGGCAGCCTGATCCCATTCGGCAAGCTGCAGAACGGGCGCGAATGGGTGGTGGACCTCGCCCCCACCCAGGTGCCAGACGGCCAGATCAAGCAGGATGGACTGGCTGAAAAATCGATCCGCACGGAAGCGGCCAGCATCGACATGCAAGCCGGCGCCAAGCTCGATCTGTCCGGTGGTGGCGATCTGCAGGCCTATGAATTTACCGTCGGCCCGGGTGGCTCGCGAGACATTCTTGCCGACAACAACACCTATGCCATTCTGCCCAGCTACCAAAGTGGTTTCGCGCCCGGTGACGCGCAGGAGGCGGTCGGATTCGATCGTGCAGCGGGTGATGCGGTTTATCTGTCCGGCGTGCCGGGCCTGGCCGCCGGCGTCTACACCCTGCTGCCTGCGCACTATGCGCTGCTGCCGGGCGCGTATGCGGTCAAGCTCGACACCGGAATTAAGGACGTGATGCCGGGCCAGGCCTACAGCCGCCAGGATGGCGTGCGCATCGCTGCGGGCTACGTCACAGATAACCGAGTGAATGCGCCGAGGGATGCAGGCTGGAGTGGCATCGAGGTGCTGACCCGCGATCAGGTACGCGCGCGCTCGGAATTCACCCTCACCCGAGCCTCGGACTTTTTTGACGACGGCAGAAACCGCCCTCAGGATGCGGGACTGTTGTCCGTGGCGACCACGGGAAGTGGCGTCAACGCATTGAAACTTGACGCAATCTACGATCTGGCCGCAGGCCGTGGCGGCCGTGGCGCAGCGGTGGACATCAGTGCGTTGAAGCTGGCGGTTGTCAGCGGAACGCCCGGTGGAATCGATCCCGATACGGTGGTGCTTGATGCCGACAAACTGAACCAGCTCGGCGCGGAAAGCCTGTTGCTTGGTGCTACGCGCAGCAGCAATGGCGACATCACGACCCTAACAGCGGGTGCAGACAAAACAACGCTGGCCAACGACACTGCCCATGCGCTCAAGGCGGGCGAAGTCATTCTGGCGGCGAAGGATACGCTCACTCTCCGAACCGGTAGCGTGATCGACGCACAGGGCGATGCCGGCGATGCAGGGCGCTACGAAATGGCGGGCGAGGGCGCGCTGGTGCGTGCGGCTTCAACGACAGCTCGCTTCGTGCGAACAGGGAATCCGGGCTCAGCCCGGGGCACGCTCAGTGGCGACGGCAAGATCGTTGCGGCCGATTCGGTCACGCTCGATGCGACCAGCGACAATCAGTTCAAGGGAGCCGTTAAATTCAGCAAAAACGGTTCGGCCGTCGCGGGCAATCTGGCCGTGGGCGCGCGGCGCATCAATTTCGGGGCGGCGCCTGCGGGCAGTGCCGGGATCACGTATGACCAGGCCGATCTCGATGCCTTCAACAGCCTCAATGGACTGACGCTGACCAGCTACAACACCTTTGATCTCTATGGCGGCGCCAGCGTCGGCGGCGTCGATGTCGATGGCAAGCCCACTTTGAACAATTTGTCGCTGCAGGGTTCGGGGCTGGCGGGTATCAACAACGCGGGCCAGACAGCGAGCCTGCGTGCGAAAAACCTCACACTGACCAATCCCTCGGCGGTGTCGTACACCTCGGGCGGCGCACTGGGCAGCGGCACACTGGATGTCCTCGCCGACACCCTTACGCTGGGTGAGGGCGACAAGGCGATACAGGGATTTGACCGTGTCACCCTGACTGCGAACGAACTGGTCGGCAGCGGTGTCGGTAGCATCACCTTCGCCGCGCCGGCCAATCTCAACGTGGCGCGCATTCGCGGTGAGCACAACGCTAACCAGACACTTGAAGCCAGCGGTGCGCTCGCTGTTGCGCAGCACGTTGCCGATCGCGCGCTGGCGCCAGTGACGACGCTGGGCGCGAAATGGGCCTTGCAGGGCGCGAGCGTCGATTTCGACACGCACGCCGAACTGCCTTCCGGTTCCTTCAAGCTTACCGCGACTCAAGGCGACCTGAATCTGGGTTCGCAGGCCAGAGTCGATGTCGCCGGACGCAGCATGAAATTTTTTGACGTTGAACGTCCCAGTTGGGGCGGCACCGCGGAATTCGTCAGCGAAACTGACAACGTGCGCTTGACTGCCGGATCGAATGTCGACGTTTCCGCCGCCGCTGGGGGCGACGCGGGCACGTTGATCGTGCGTGCGGCAAACGGTACGTTCACTGTCGTTGACGGCAGTATCCACGGTGCATCGCCGCTTGACGCTGACGGCAAGCGCGGCGACGGCGCGCGGGTAAAGGTGGATACCGGCACGCTGGCGAGCTTCTCCGATCTGAACAGCGCGATCAACAGTGGCGGTTTCGATGGTGCGCGCACCGTGCGCGTGCGCAATGGCGACGTTCGCGTTGATGCAAACGATCGCGTCAAGGCGCATGAGATCAGGATTTCGGCTGACAACGGTCAACTCGACGTGTCGGGCACGCTCGACGCATCTGGCGAGGATGCCGGTCGCATCGGACTGTTTGCCAGGGACGATGTCAATGTGTTGACCGGCGCACACCTGGACGCTGTTTCGACAGGTGTAGACATGGAGGGCGGCGAGATCGAAATCGGCACCCGCGTGGGCAGCCTCAATCTGGCCTCGGGCAGTGCCATGAATGTGGCGGGTGGCAATGGTGGTGAAGATGGGACAGTACGGCTGAGGGCGCCACGCACCGGCAACGATGTGGCGATCGGTGCGCTCGACAGCACGATCACTCACGCGCGCTCGGTCGCGGTCGAGGCAGTCCGCGTGTATGACAACATCAGCACACTCGTTGCAAGCGGGGGCAGCGGCACCACGCTGAGCCTCGCCACAATCGACGCCGACAACACCACGTTTGCAGCCAACCATGCGAGTATCAAAACGCGTCTGGGCAAGACGAATGATTCAACATTCCACATTCTGTCCGGCGTGGAAGTCCGTGCACCAGGTGATCTTGCCCTCAGCGCCGACTGGAATCTGGCTACCAAGCGCGCGGGAGGCGAACCCGGTGTGCTCACGCTGCGCGCGGAGGGCAATTTGAATCTCAACAGCAACTTGTCGGATGGGTTCAGTCACGCCACGCCGTTCACAACCACGAATGGCACCACCCCTGCAAGCTTGCTTGCAGGGGACTCGTGGTCGTATCGACTGGTCGGGGGGGCTGACGCGGTTGCCGCCGATCTGACGGCAGTCAGGAAAGATGCCGGAAATGTCACGCTGGCAGCAGGCAAGCTGGTACGCACCGGAACAGGCGACATTCAGGTTGTGGCTGGCAAGGACATCAGGCTCGTCGACAATAAAGCGGTGATTTACACCGCTGGCCAGGTTGCTGGCACGGTCAATGATTTCACCAATCCGTCTTTTAATGCCTACGCAAAATTCAGTGAGCGCGGCGGCGACGTTAGCCTGGCGACCCTGGGCGATATCGTGGGCGCTCCTTCGGCTCAGTTGTTCAATGATTGGCTGTTCCGTCAGGGCAGTTTGAATGCCGACGGCACGGCCTATAACGTGCAGCCGGCCTGGTGGGTGCGCTTCGACCAGTTCCAGCAGGGTGTGGGCGCCCTTGGCGGCGGTGATGTCACCCTCACGGCCGGCGGCAAGGTCGAGAATGTGGCCGCCAGCACGCCGACGCAGGCACGCATGGCTTCCTCGACACCGGACGCGGCAGCACTGCTCAAAACCGGTGGCGGCACGGTGCGGGTGGAGACTGGCGGCGATCTGCTGGGCGGGCAGTATTACGCCGACCGCGGCGAGGTGGTGCTGAAGTCGGGTGGCAAAGTGGATAGCGGCCAGGCTGTGTTTGGCAAGCCGGTCTACACCATTCTGGCGCTAAGTGATGCGCAGGCCCGGGTGCGGGCGCAGGGCGCGGTGAATATCCATAGCGTGCTGAATCCACACTGGGTCGTTCAGTCCAGCGGCTCGATCAGTACCCGGTTCAATGTCAGTCCGTCCACGCAGACCCGGAAATCCCTGTTCTCGACGTATGGGGATGACGCGGGTGTCAGCCTGGCGAGCCTGAATGACAAGGTGACGCTGCACAACATGAATGGCTCGGATGCGGTGTCGAGTCTGAAAGTCGCCTACCCTGCCCTGCTGGATACTCAGGACGGCAGGCAGCAAGGCCAACTGGATCTGCTGGCCTATCTGCCGCCCAATCTGGAGGCGGCCGCATTCCAGGGCGATATCCTGATTCATGACCAGCCTGCCGGGGGCATTCTGACCATGGTGCCGGCGGCGCAAGGCAACCTGAGCCTGTTGGCGCAGCGTGCGGTCAAGCTCAACGCTACGCTCATCATGAGCGATCGGGATGCGCTCAATCTTCCGAGTGCGACCAGACCGGGTCGGGTTGCCTCTGCAGTAACCGTTCCGGCTCCGGGGCAGTTGCACGCAGCCGTTCCGGTTCACGCGGGTGACAACATTCCGGTTCGTATTTACGCAGTGGCTGGCGATGTCGAGGGTGTGTCCGGTGCGTTCGGCGACGGTGGCAAAAACATCTTGGTGAATGTGCCGAAGGCGATCGAAGTGAGGGCCGGACGCGATGTGCGCGATATCAGCATTCAGGCCCAACATGCCGGCCGCGAGGATCGCAGCTTGGTGCAGGCGGGGCGTGATGTGGTCTTCTCATCGGGGGCACGCCGTTCTGACAGCGACCGGATCTGGATAGGCGGCCCTGGCCGGCTGGAAGTGACGGCCGGACGCCATATCGATTTGGGAACCTCGGCGGGTATCGTGAGCCGGGGCGAACTTGATAACCCCGCACTTCCCACTGGTGGCGTGGATATTCATCTGGCCGCGGGCGTGGGGCCGGGCGGGATCGACTATGCAGGCGTGGTTGACCGGCTGCTGACCAAACTGGAAGCAGGTGGGTCGGACGATGCCACGCTGTGGCAGGCGCGCTGGCTCGCAGGCGACGACGCGTTGACGAACGGCAATGCGCTGGCTGCAGTGAGGGTGGTGGACGGGCTGGATGCGGATGCCCAGCGCACTCGGGTGAGGGAGATGCTGTTTACCGCGCTGCGTGTCAGCGGGCGTGATTCCAATGACGATTCCAGTCCTTATGCCGCCGACTATGCGCGGGGCTACGCTGTGCTGGAACAGGTTTTCCCGGGCATCAGCAACAAGGATGCCGCCGGCAACTTCACGCAATACCAGGGCGACCTGAACCTGTTCGCCAGCCGCGTCAAAACCGAGCGCGGCGGAGATATCGATTTCCTGCTGCCCGGCGGTAATCTAATTGTCGGCCTGTCGAATACGCCAGCGGCGCTGGTGAACGTCGGCAACAATGTACTTGGCATGGTGAGCGTGGCCGACGGCGACATCCGCGGTTTTGCCCGCGACGACATCTTGGTCAACCAGTCGCGCATCCTTACCGTGGGCGGTGGCAACGTGCTGCTGTGGTCGAGCGAAGGCGACATTGACGCGGGCAAGGGCAAGAAAACCGCGACCGCGGTACCGCCACCGGTTATCAAGGTGGATGTCCAGGGCAACGTGAGCCAGGAACTGCAGGGCGCCGCATCCGGTAGCGGCATTGGCGCACTAGGAACGATAGCCGGCGACGTCGACCTGATCGCCCCCAAGGGCACGGTCAACGCCGGCGACGCCGGTATCCGCGCGGGCAACCTGAACATCGCGGCGCAGGTGGTGCTGGGGGCGGACAACATTTCCGTCTCGGGCAGTTCTAGCGGTACGCCGGTGGCGGACACCAGCGCGGTGTCGGCAGCCTCCAGCGGCGCCAGCAACGCAGGCGGCGAGGTGTCCAGTGCAACTGCTGCGCTGTCGCAGAATCTGGCCGAGGCCGCGCGCGCGGCTGAAGATTTGAAACAGGCGTTCAGACCGACTTTCATCACGGCCGAGGTGATCGGACACGGGGAATAACGGTGAATTTGGCAAAGGATGGTCCGAAATGGAGGGGCCATGCCGTGCCCGCACTCCTATCTTGAAATAGGGCGGGATGAGATGTTCGGCTCATTCCGGGCACGTTTTTGGAGAGGTGTTTTGTAATCTTCTTTCTGCAAACTGCTGCTGAACCGTGCGAGCCCGTCGCATTTTCTGTTGCCATTGGAGAAAAACATGAAGCATCTGGCCCACCCCCTCGCTGTCGGCGTGTTGTTATCGTTTTCCGTGCATGCTCAGGCTGCCTGTCTGGATACCCGCCCCAGCGTTTTTGCCGGCACGGTGGATTCCACTGTACCCAATCAAGAGGTGGGCGGGGTGTGCATGAACGATCTCATCATTGACGCATCCGCCGAAGGCGCCAACTGGGGCAACCATGGCGCTTTTGTGAGTACGGTGTCCGGGCTGACGCGGGACTGGCTGAAGGCGAAAGTCATCAGCCGCAAGGAGCGCAGCCAGATCGTGAGCGCTGCGGCCCAGTCCGATGTGGGCGCGACTTTGCGGGTCAAAATCGCGGCCATCAACGATTTCCACGGCCAGCTGTTCAGCCCCGGGAGCTTTTCCGGCAAGCCGGTGGGCGGCATCGATACGCTGGCGGCTTACGTGAATGCCATCCGTGCCAAGTCGCCCAACAGTGTGGCGGTTTCCGCAGGCGATCTTATCGGTGCAACGCCGCTGGTCTCGGCCCTGTTTCACGACGAGCCCACAATCGAAGGCATGAATATCCTGGGCCTCGACTTCAATGCCGTGGGCAACCACGAATTCGACGAAGGGCGCGACGAGCTGTTGCGCATGCAGAACGGCGGCTGCCACCCTACCGACCCCAACTCCTGCCAGGGCAATGCAGTGGGCACGCCTTTTCCGTTCGAAGGCGCCCGGTTCAAGCTCCTGGCTGCCAACGTCACTGAAAAAGCCGACGGTAAAACCCTGTTTCCGGCCTATGCGATCAAGAATTTCCAGGGCAACAAGGTGGCCTTCGTCGGCATGACGCTGGAAGCCACGCCCAGCATCGTCACCCCCAGCGGGATTTCCACTCTGGACTTCAAGGATGAGGCCGACACGGTCAATGCACTGATCCCCAAACTGAAAGCGCAGGGAGTGGAAAGCGTCGTGGTGCTGATACACGAAGGCGGCCGGGATACCACCGGCACCGTCATCAACGACTGCAGCAACGTCTCGGGCGCGATTCTCGACATCGTCCAGCGTCTGGATGACGCGGTGGATCTGATCGTCAGCGGCCATACGCATCAGGCCTATCTGTGCAGCCTGCCCAACAGTGCCGGCCGCAACATCCCGGTGACCAGCACCAACGGACAAGGGCGGACCGTCACCGAGATCGATCTCGTCATCAATACCAAGACGCGCGACGTGGCGAGTATCACCGTCGACAACGTGCTGGTGGATCGTAGCAATGCGGCCGTCACACCGGTGGCTGCGCTGACCGCGCTGGCGGATAACTACAATGCCCTGGCCGCGCCGCTGGCCAACCAGCCATTAGGCAACATCACGGCTGCCATCACCCGCAGCAACAATGCCGCCGGCGAATCCGCACTGGGCGATGTGATTGCCGATGCGCAACTGGAAGCCACTGCCGCCCCCGAGCTGGGCGGCGCGGTGATCGCCGTGATGAACCCGGGCGGCATTCGTGCCGATTTTACTTACCCGAGCAGCGCGGCGGGGGAGGGCGACGGCGTGGTGACCTACGGCGAAGCGTTCAACGTGCAACCGTTTGGCAACTCCCTGGTGACCAAGACGTTCACCGGGCAACAGATTTTTGACCTGCTGGAGCAACAGTGGGGCGCGCTGCAGCCTTTCGCCCGCATCCTGCAAGTGTCGAATGGCCTCAGCTACCAGCACACGTTCGACACCACGAGCGCCAACTTCGCGGCACAAAAAGGCGGCAGCTATGTATGCGACGGCAGCGTCAAGCTCAATGGCGTGGCGATCGACAAACTCGCCAGCTACCGCGTGACCATGAATTCCTTCCTGGCCTCGGGCGGCGACAATTTCACCGTGTTCAACCAGGGCACTGCCCAGTTGGGTGGTGCCCTCGACCTCGACGCGATGCAGCAGTACTTCACGGCGCATAACCCGGTCGTACCAGGGGCGCAGGCGCGTATTAACAGGCTGGCGACCTGTCCGGCGCCTTAAGTAGAGGGGGGGTCGCTTAGTGGTTTCCTCCTCACTTATTCAAGTGCGAAACTGCCTGGTGTTGGTGGTTAATCTAAACGGAAAAATCGCCGCTCAGCACGTTTGGCCCGGTAGAGGAATTGCTTGACGAGACAGTATGTGGAAGCGGGTATGGTCCGTTCGGGCCATACCCGCTTCCATACCTTGTCATCACCTGTCGGGATAATCCGCAGCTTGGTTTAGCCCGGTTGAAACCCCCATGCGCGTACTTGCTTTTACGATTGCCCTGTTGCTTTCCCTGTTTTCCGTGACCAGCCATGCCTGGTGGAATGAGGACTGGAGCGCGCGCAAGAAAATCACGCTGACGAATCCGGCAGGCGAGGTGGTCGATGCGCCGGTGCTGATCCGTTTGCATACCGGCAATTTCGATTTTCTGTCGGCCAACGGAAACGGCAGCGACCTGCGCGTGCTGGCAAGTGATGACACCACCGAGCTCAAATTCCATATCGAAAAATGGGATGACATCAACCAGCTCGCGTTGGTATGGGTGAAGCTGCCCCGGCTTGCTGCGAAAACCGAAGCGTATCTGTATTTCGGCAACGAGCAGGCTACCGCGGCTTCCGACCCCAAGGGTACCTACGACGCGGCGAGTGCGGTATTCCATTTTGCGGAAGCTGCGGGCAACCCGGCCGACAGCGGGCCGACCGGGCTCAATGCAACAGCATTCAGCGGCGAGCGCGTGGCGGCGTCATTTGCCAACGGCGGTGCGAAATTCAATGGGTCACAAAGCCTGACGCTGCCCGCGATCAATGCAGCGGGCGGGATGAGCGTGGCGATGTGGGTCAAGCCTGTTTCGCTTGATGGCGCGCTAATGCGGGCGAGTGGGTTGAACGCTGTACTGACGGGCGGGGTGCTGAATGTTCAGGCAGGCACGGCCAATGTCACCGCGTCGGCACCGCTGACGGCGGGCAAATGGCACTACCTGTCGATCACTGTTGACGGCACGCTGAAGGTCTATATCGACGGCAAGCTGGCTGGCGAAGCGCCGGGCGCGGCGTTGCCTGCCGGGGCGCTGACCGTGGGTGCGGGCTATAGCGGCGAGATGGATGAGGTGCAATTGAGCAGCAAGGTGCGTGATGCCGCCTGGAACTCGGTGCAGGCTGCGCAAGGCCCCACCGGCGCGCTGGTGGCGCTGGGCGCGGACGAATTCAGCGAAGGTGGCGATGAAGGCGGCATTTGGGGCACCTTGTTTGGCGCGCTGACTGTGGATGGCTGGGTCGCGATCGGCATCCTGGCGGTCATGCTGGTGATCGCGCTGTGGATCATGGTCGTCAAGGCCATTTATGTGAATCGTGTCGATCACGCCAACCGCCAGTTCATGCACAGGTTCCGCGAGCTGTCGACCGATCTCGGGGCGATCGACAAGGCGCAGGGCATGGCGGACGCGTTCCGGCATTCCTCGCTGTACCGCCTCTACCACGTTGCCTCGGTCGAATTGTCGCATCGTTTCAAGGACACCGATGCCGCGCATCTGTCCGATAAGAATCTGTCGCCGCAGTCGCTCGATGCGATTCGCGCCAGTCTGGATACCGGGCTGGTCAAGGAAACCACACTGATGAACAAGCTCATGGTGATGCTCACCATTGCGATTTCCGGCGGGCCGTTTATTGGGCTGCTGGGAACGGTGATGGGGGTGATGATCACTTTTGCCGTGATTGCTGCCACTGGCGATGTCAACGTGGCAGCGATTGCGCCCGGTATCGCGGCGGCGTTGATGGCGACCGCAGCGGGGATGGCAGTGGCGATTCCTGCACTGTTTGGCTACAACTATCTGAATTCACGCATCAAGGCCATCACCTCGGACATGCGCGTGTTCAACGATGAGTTGATCACCAAGCTGGCCGAAAACTACAGCCGCTGAATCGACAACGGAACCAGTCCATAACCGGAGACCGCCATGCAGGTTCAGGATGACAACGAGCCATACGACCAGATCAATGTAGTGCCAATGCTCGACTTGGCCTATGTGTTGCTGGTGATTTTCATCATCATGACCACCGCCTCGGTGCAGGGCATCAAGGTCAACCTGCCGAAGGCGAGCGATACGCCCAGTCTCGCCAAGCCGCAGACCAAAGCCATCACCATCACCGAGGGCGGACAGATTTTTCTCGATACCTATCCGGTGAGCCTGGAGGAATTGCGTACCCAACTGGCCGCGTTGAAGGCCGTCAATCCAGAGCTGCCCGTGGTGGTGAAGGGCGACACCGTGGTGGAGTATGGCCGCGTGATGGAAGTGCTCGAACTATTGGGTCAGCTCGACATCACCCAGCTCGGTCTTGTCACCCAGAAGCTGGTGAAGTAAGTGATCGATGATGACAGCAAACCGGCATGGGTTCGCTGGGGTGGTGTCGCGCTGGCACTGGCTGTTGCCGCACTGCTTGTGCTGTGGCTGCGGGATGTGCTGATGTCTGGCAAGCCGTCGAAGCCGATGAAGTTGCAGCAGATCACCTTGGTGCGCCCACTGCCGCCGCCGCCCAAACCGCCAGAGCAGAAGCCACCCGAGCCGGAAGTGAAAGACGAGGTGAAGCTCGACGAGCCGCAGCCGACGCCCGAGCCGCAGCAAGCCGACGCACCTCCTCCCGGGCCAGACTTGGGCATTGACGCTGAAGGCAGCGGCAGTGGCGACGGATTTGGGCTGGTTGGCAAAAAAGGTGCGGCCGACCTGATCGGCGGCGGCGCAAAAGGCAACCCGTGGGCGTGGTACGACGCCCTGGTGAACGACGCCGTGAACTCGGCTGTTCAGACCGCGCTGGGGCGCGAGAAAGCGCTCAAGAACAAGAACTACAAGGTGATCGTGAAGGTATGGATCGGCAGCGACGGCCAGGTGACGCGCGCTGCCTTGATGGACAGCACGGGCGATGCCCGCGCGGATGAAGTGCTGAAGGAGGCGTTGAAGGGCATGCGCGCCCTGCGTGACAGCCCGCCGGCAGACATGCCGCAACCAATGAAAATACGCGTGATTTCACGCGCCTGACACAGGACTAATGAAAAGTATGACGATACGAAAAAAACTACTGGCGGTTGCCATCACAGCACTCTTCGCGGGTAGCGCAGTTGCTGCGCCTGATGACAAGCGTGCGGATGTGGAAATGTTGCACGAAACAACCTTGAGTCTGATTCAGTTGCTGGTCGAGCAGGGCGTGTTGAAGCAGGAAGCCGCCGATGCGCTGCTGAAGAAAGCTGAGCAGCGCGCCGCCGAGAAAACCGCGCAAGCCAAGGCTGCCGAGGCTGAAGCTGGAAAGGCCGAAACGGGCAAGGACGTGGTACGCGTGGTGTATGTGCCCGAACACGTCAAACGCGAAATCCGTGAGCAGGTGCGCCAGGAAGTGGTAGCGCAAGCCAAGCTGGAACGCTGGGGCGACGTCAACGCCGTGCCGGAATGGCTCGACCGGCTGAAGTGGGAAGGCGATCTCCGGCTGCGTCACCAGGGCGATCTGTTCGCAGACGGCAACGCGCCAGAAACGTTTTTCCAGGCGATTGGTCAGAACATTGGCAATACGCTGGAAGATCGCCAACGCGAGCGTGTTCGTCTGCGTTTGGCATTGAATGCAAACGTCACCAGTAAAGTGGACGCCGGTATCCGCATCACCACCGGCAATACCTCCGATCCGGTCTCGACCAACCAGACGCTCGGCAACACCGGCAACAAATATACGCTGGTGCTCGACCGCGCCTTCCTCAAGCTGCGACCCATCGACGATCTGACGCTGTGGGGCGGGCGGATCCCCAATCCTTTCTTCTCCACCGATCTGGTATGGGATAGCGACGTCAATTTTGAGGGCGCTGCAGTGAGCTACGCGCCGGGTTCGCAGGAGCCGCAGCGCGTGTTCAAGCCCTTCGTTACGGCGGGCGTATTCCCCTTGCAGGAAATCGAGGGAAAAACCGGCGTTGCGTCTAAAGACAAGTGGCTGGTCGCTGCGCAAGCTGGGCTGGAGTGGGTTCCGTCGACACGCGCACGCTTCAAGTTGGGCGCAGCGTATTACCAGTACAAGAATGTGTCGGGTGTGCGAAACCTGACCCCAACCACGACAGGGCAGTACGACCTCGGCGCGCCGCAATTTCGTCAAAAAGGCAATTCGCTTTTCGTGATCGATAGCGACGCCAACAACAACGGCGCGCAGGACGATCCTGTCTACGGCCTTGCGTCTGATTACCACATCGCCAACACGACACTGGTCGCCGACTTTGCCGAATTTTTCCCTGTCCACGTCATAGGCAGCTTCGACTGGGCACGAAACATAGGATTTGATCAAGGCAAGATTCTGGCGCGCACCGGTCAGAACATCCAGCCGGAAACCGACGGTTATCAGGCCAAACTCACCGTTGGGTATCCCAAAATCAGTGAGCGTCACGACTGGCAGGCCTATGTTGGCTACCGCCATTTGGAACGTGACGCAGTACTGGATGCCTTCACCGATTCGGACTTCCACCTCGGCGGTACCAACGCCAAGGGCTTCATGATCGGTGGCCAGTACGGGATTTACAAAAATACTTCGGTTTCGGCGCGCTGGATGTCATCGGACGAAATCAGCGGGCTGCCGTTGTCCATCGACGTGTTCCAGCTCGACCTCAATGCCAAGTTCTAAGCTGGCGTTCTTTGCCCTGCTGTTCACCTCGGCGGCGTGGGGTGGACAGCCGTGGGATGACAACGAACTGGGCTGGCTGTCACAGGAGACCGACGTGCGTCCGCCGCGCGAGGCGCGCCTGAATCCGCCACCGGAGCGATTCGCCGCGATCGCGGCCGACGGCAATTTCATGATGCCGCGCCAACAGGTAGGCGACGAGGCCGGACTCATGGATGCCGCGCGGCGCGGCGACATCGAGACGGTGCGGAAACTGCTCAAGTCCGGCGCGAATCCGAACATGGGCGATTACTGGCGTGATGTGCCGCTGATGGAAGCCGTGCGCCAGGACAATCTGGAACTCGCGCAGGTGCTGCTCGACGCCGGCGCCGTGCCCAACATCAAGGGGCGCGGCTATACGCCGCTTGGCCTGGCTGCCAAGAATGGCAACGTGCGCCTGGTCGAGATGCTGTTGCGCGCCGACGCCGACCCGGATCGCAAAAGCGACGATGGCGACACGCCCATGCATGGTGCAGCACTGATGGGTCATGCGCGGGTGATTGACGCATTGGCTCGCGCCCGACCAGACTTGAGGCAATTCAATCGCGAAGGCTTGTCGCCCCTTGCAGTGGCTGCCGCCAACGGGCAATACGATGCCGCACGCGCCCTGGTCGTTGGTGCAGGAGCACCCCCGGACTGGGGCGACAAAAAACTTCATCCACCGTTATGGTGGGCTTTTTCGGTCGGCGATCACGCTATGGCCAGACTACTCCTTGAACTTGGCGCGGCGCCGGGCCAGTTGCCCGTGGGGGCTTTGCAATGAAACGATTTGTTATATCCACTTTTCTCGTAGCGATGACAGCCACCCCGGCATGGGCAGCCAATGACAGCCGCGAAAGGCAGATGCTGCGCCGGATGCAGCAACAGGTGCAGCAGGTCGATCAGGCGCGTGCGCAGGCTGAGCAGGGAAAAGCCACTGCGCTGGCGGATAAGGAAACGGCGGAACGCGACCTGGAGAAGACGCGTTCGGATACGGCCGCGACCAGGCGGCAGCTGGCAGGTGAACGCTCGGTGCGCATCCGGATTGAGCGTGAACTTCAAGCCTTGCAGACGGAACGGGATATGCTGAAAGCGCGTCTGGCCGATTCCGAGAAACAGTTGGCTGATAGCACGGCCCTGCAAAGCTCCATCGCCCAAACGCTCGCCCAGGCCGAATCCGAAAAAAAGCAGGCAGCGGCCCGGCTTGCTGGCAAAGAGCAGGATTTGAACGTCTGCCAGAGCCACAATGGACGGCTTTACGGCATTGGTCGCGAGATGATGCAGAAGTATCGCGACAAATCCTGCCAGGATGCACTCGCGCAGGCCGAACCTTTCACTGGCCTGAAAAAGGTCGAAGTCGAAAACCTGCTGGAAATCTGGCGTGACCGCCTGGATCGGGAAACGCACGGCGCCACCCCCTGAGGGTGGCGCTGAGCAGATCGTAGACCTTACATGTGCTTACTTGTTTCCCCGCATCGAGGGCTCGGGGTCAATAGGCATCGTACAGGAACGGGTGGGATGATTGAACAATCAATGTGCTGTCTGGCAGCCAGGAAAAATACTAACGTAGCTCCTCACGCACTTTTTTGCAGGTCAGTAAAACCAGATAATCTTTGACACGAGAGTTCGCGTTCAAACTTTCAAAAATATCAGTATAAATTTTATCTACCTCTTCTACAGGCCGATGCATTTCGGTGGCCAACGTGTTGATGGCATTGAGGTGTTTGGAGCGTAACTTAACAGAGTCTAAATTATGCATTGGGTTTCCACATTAACCGGGTCACGGTCAACAATTCAAGAAAAACAGATTTTTTTCAGTATTTTAATCATGTTGTGAAATTCGAACCTTTGATGAATAGGTTTTAGGTTTAGGTGTGGCGCCGTCTGTTATCGGATATTTGGTGTCTTAACTACCTTCTCGTTCGATGGGTCAGCGCGCACTTGTATCCGTGTCATTTCCTGGAATAAATCAACTGCAGCACTTGATTTAACTCATTTTTAATAGAGGCGAGAAATCGTAAGGCGGCTCCAATTTTGGCCGGCAGTAGCGGGTAAAGAATTAAACGGAATGATTGAATCCATCTTCCTCGTTCAGCGTATTTAAGACCCGAATGTTTGACCATTATATGCAAATGGTCAAAGGTGAAAAGTTAAAGTTTTATGACAGAATTTTGGGTTGCAGATGCTACTGTTTTGGATGTTTGGTTGGATAAATTAATTTCAGGCTTGAATATCCAAGTCAAAAACATATACTGTTTATCCTGTTTGTTTTTAATGAAAAAATACACTATGTCCATTAAAACGCTTAAATCAAAATCCGCAACGTCAGCCGCAAATGCAACAGGCGCCGTCAGCGCCAAGCCCGACTCACGGACAAAAACAGTCAAAGCAGCTGCCCCCGTGGCCACCAGATCTGCTGGAAGAAGGGCCGCAACTACTGCCCAGGCCACACCAGTCACAGCAAAGAAAACCGTTGCACCCCGGGTGCCCAGAAAATCGGCCCGGGCAAAAAGTGCTCCAGTCGAGCCAGCGTTTGTTGTCCAGAAGGACAGCAAGAAAGCCAAGCCCGGCAAGGTAAGGAAACCCAAGCTGATTCGCGACAGCTTTACCATGCCCGATGTTGAATACGTCGTGATTGCAGCACTTAAAAAACGTTGTCTGAATGTGGGCGTGTCGGCGAAGAAAAGCGAGATTCTGCGGGCAGCCGTTGCAAATCTGGCGAGATTGAGTGATCGTTCGGTGCTGGCCGCGCTTCGTCGTCTTGAAGTCATCAAGACAGGTCGGCCCGCCAAGGGGACCAAGTAGTGATTCACTTTCTGGATTCAGGGGCTTTGGAGAAAGCGCCCGGTTTGCGTGTGGTAATACCCACGGCCTGACAACCGATTGGGGTACCCATTTGATAGAGGAGCGAACCTTAATTGGGCAGTGCCGAGAATTGCTCATGGCTGTGGCTTCCCTAACCCGACTTCCGATTCGGGATAAACAACCTGCGACGTCTCCCCCGATTGGGGGGGGGGCGGTTTCCAAGCTGGGGGTATGTCCCCCATAAACACCGCTTGGTTGGGAATATGTCACAAAACGATATGACACATAAATGGACGGACAGACAAAGAAAAAGCCCGGTTTTACGCGGGCTTATGGATGTTGCTGGAAGTTATTGGGTTTTGAAATGGTGGGTCTGCACGGACTTGAACCGTGGACCAAGGGATTATGAGTCCCCTGCTCTAACCAGCTGAGCTACAGACCCGAAAACGTAAAGCCCCGCCGAATGGCGGGGCGTGGTGCTTATTCTTCGCCGCTGCCAACAAAGCTTTTCAGCCGCTCGGAACGGGTCGGGTGGCGCAGCTTGCGCAAGGCCTTGGCTTCGATCTGGCGAATCCGCTCGCGCGTCACGTCGAACTGCTTACCGACTTCTTCCAGCGTGTGATCGGTGTTCATTTCGATGCCGAAGCGCATCCGCAATACCTTGGCTTCGCGCGAGGTCAGGCTGTCCAGCACTTCGCGGGTGGCGTCGCGCAGGTTGGAGTAGATCGCGGAATCGTCCGGTGACAGCGTGCTGGAATCCTCGATGAAATCGCCCAGATGGGAATCTTCGTCGTCGCCAATCGGCGTCTCCATGGAAATCGGCTCTTTGGCGATTTTCATGATTTTGCGGATCTTTTCTTCCGGCATTTCCATCTTCAGCGCCAACGTTGCCGGATCCGGCTCGACGCCGGTTTCCTGCAGAATTTGACGGCTGATCCGGTTCATCTTGTTGATGGTTTCGATCATGTGCACCGG
>Ga0180009_10001968_pt1 | contig 24337 bp, 21 predicted proteins | sample OS_PC_MetaG_FD_123537 | JGI IMG/M metagenome (GOLD analysis project Ga0180009, IMG submission 123537) | Groundwater microbial communities from the Aspo Hard Rock Laboratory (HRL) deep subsurface site, Sweden - OS_PC_MetaG | ecosystem: Environmental > Aquatic > Deep subsurface > Groundwater...
CAGCGTGGCGTCGGTGGAGGTGCCCACCCCGAGGGTGGTGAGGCGAACCCGGTGCGGACCGAGCTGCCGCCGCACGACGGCGGCCAGGCGTGCGGGCTCCAGCTCGCCCACGGTGGGGATCCCATCCCCGACGTAGATCACGCGGGGGCTGCGAGCAGAGTGTGTCTCGCGCGCTCGGCCCGCACTCCCGGGGAGGCCCCCTGCCGCGCGCGCGTTCCTGCCGGCGAGCAGCGCTGCGGCCCGGACGATCGCCTGTCCCAGGTCCGTCGCGCCACCCGGCTGCACCTGGCCCAGGGCTGCGACCAGGCGGCGGGCCTCGGCGCGGGAGGGTGTGGCCCACCCACCCAGCTGGCGGCAGTCGCTGTCGCAGGCCAGCAGCGTCACGCGGTCCCGGCGATCCATCTCGGCGACCAGCGCCTGGACCAGCATCAGAGAGCGGCGACCCGCCTCTCCCACCGTGCTCTGCGAGCGGTCCACCAGCAGCACGAGGTCCCGCGGCCGGTCGGTGCGGTAGGCCGGTAGCTGGGCCTTGACCGAGAGCTGGACATAGCCAATCGGATCGTCGGGCGCCAGGTGGGTGCGTGCCACCACGGGAGAGCGCCCGGCCTCCGTGGCGAAGTCGACCACCAGATCGCCGGCGGGCTCGAACGGTGCGGCCTCGTACGAGAGGTGGTGAGTGTCACCGTCGAGGCGAGCATCGAGGTCGTAGCCCACCGTGTGCAGCGGCGCGGCCGGATCGTGACCCGCCAGGTGCAGGCCGAAACGAAAGCTCCCGGCGCGGATCGCCCGATCGCCGCTGGAGCGCGGCAGAGGGTAGACATATCGCCGGCCACGGGCAGTGCGCGGCAGCGTCTCGGTGTAGGCCAGGATCACCTTGCGCTGGCCGCGTGGGGGAATGGGGAAGATCCGCAGCTCGAACTGGTTGCCCTCGCGCCACTGCAGCAGCGCGGGATCGCGCCAGGGACCGGGCACCCAGACATACTCCTCGTGCTTCTTGCGGAGCCGGGTCGGTGTTGCCTGGCGGATCACGCCGCGCCAGATCTTCGCCGCGCGCTCGCGCTCGACCACGGTCCCCTCCTCCAGCCGCCCGTCGACGTAGAGCGCGAGCCGCGAGATGCGGGCGCCGGAGGGCAGCGGGAAGCGGTAGATGCCCTCCAGGGTATTCCCGGTCGGGTTGTGGAAGGTCTCGGTGATCTCGGTCCGCGCCAGGCCTCCCTGAACACGCACCGCCACCCGGTGCTCCTGCAGGCGCAGCCGGGTCGCCTTCTCCGTTCGACCTGGCCGGCGGGCGGTGAGCGTGCCGAGGCCTGCCGGGAGGGGATCGGCGCTGGGCCCCTCCTGGTCGTCCTGGTCGGTCCAGGACAGCGTGCGGCCCAGATCCGGCGCCATCGACACGGAGGGTGCCTGGCGTCGGGCCAGCGCACCCTCCTGGCCGGCGGTCACCAGCGCGCTCGCCTTTCCGGAGCTCACGCGGACGGTGCCGTGGATCACATCGACCAGCGCCAGATCCTTGTCCGCCGACAGGTGGAGCTTCGTGCCCAGCACCTCCACCATGCCCGTGGGCACCTGGATCACGAGGGGAGGCCGCTCCCGCCGCGGCTCGACCTCGGCCAGCAACCGCCCCTGCGTCAGATGGAGGCTGTCCTCTCCCGCAGAGAGTCGGCTCCCGCGGGCGAGGGCCAGGCGGACCTGCTGTTGCTCCAGCACCAGCCGGATGCGGGCATCGCCAACGCGGATCGCGCGGCGCAGGTCGATCCGTTGATCTGCCACGCGGCGCCACTTCCCGTCGGCCGCCTGCTGCTGCACAACGGCGCTGCCCAGGACGCGGGCCCACACCGGCGTCGGGGATCTTCGCGCGAGGCGAGCGGGCGTGGCGCTGAGCACCAGGACCACCGCCGTCGCGAGGCCACCACCCAGCAGGGCCAGCCTGCCCGGCACCGAGCCCCACAGGGTCTCCCACGCCCGACGCCACCGCGGACCAGTCGGCTGGTTCGAGATGGCCCGCAACGTGCGCTGCACGAGGTCGGCGGGCATCACGAATCCCTCGCCGAGGGAGGCGATCGATTCGGTGGTGCGACAGGCCCGGGCCAGGGCCAGCGCGCAGCCGTCGCACAGGTCGAGGTGAGACCGGAGCTCCGCGGGCTGCTGGGACTCAACCAGGGTCGCCAGCTCCTGCTGGACGCGTTCGCACATGCTCATCGTGACAGCTCCTGGCAGGCGTAGCCCACCTGCCGTTCGGTTTGGCCGCTCCGCCCGTCCGCCCCACCGGACTGCGGATCGGCTGACTCGCGCGGTGTCAGGGCGCGGCGCAGCCGCCGCAGCCCGGCCGACGCTCGCTGGCGGGCGGCGTCCTCGTTGATGCCGCACACCCCCGCCACCTCGCGAAACCGCAGCCCCGAGACGTAGCGCAGCAGGAGCACCTCCCGCTGCCCCGGGGGCAGGCGGTCCAGCGCCAGGCGCAACCGCTCTTGCTGGTGGCCGGACTCCAGCAGCTCGAGCGGGTCAGAGGGATCGGCGATGCGCTCCTGGCCCCGATTGGCCAGGATCGAGCAGCGTCGACGTCGACGTTCCAGGGTCCTGGAGCAGGTCCGTCGGGCGATGGTGTACAGCCAGGTCCGGATCGAGCTGCGGCCCTCGAAGCCAGGCATCGCGTGGTAGGCAGCGATCAGGATCTCCTGGGTCAGCTCCTCGGCCTCGGCCTGGTCGCCGGTCATGGCGTAGCACAGGCGGCCGAGCTGCCGGGCGTGTCCGCGAGCCAGGAGCTCGAGCGCCTTTCGATGGTCGCGGCGGCGGATCGCCCGGAGGATGGGATCCTCGTTGTCGGGGTCTGTGTCGGGGTGTTTGGCCATATTCCCTTCCAGGCTGGTAGTGGCCGTGACGGGCGATTGTGTGAGCGTTTTTTTGCTCATGGCGGACGCGGGCGGTGATCCTGTCTGACACCGGAGGGGCTGTTGGGTTCTGGGTTCGGCGAAAACGGCAGGCTGGCGCCGGGCTTGGAGGTCAAGCTGCGCGGCTGAGGCTTGCAAACAGGCGGGGCCGGGAGCAGGATCGGCCGTGATGAGCACCACGACACGTCTGGCCACGGCGGCTGACATCGACGCGATCGAGGATCTGGTTCGCCAGTACCGCGAGGAGCTCGGCTATGAGGGCCGCCGCCGGATCCCCGTGCCCGACGGGCCACAGGGGGTGTTCAACGTGCTCCTCGCCGAGCGGGACGGAGAGGTCGTGGGGATGCTGGTGCTGCAGCGCTGCCATGACCTGGCCCGGGGCACACGCTTTCTCCTGCTCAGCGACATCTTCGTCTCGCCGACGGGTCGCCGTCGAGGAGTGGCGCGGAAGCTGATGCACGCCGTGCGGGACATGGCTCCCGAACTGCAGTGCGATGGGATGAGCCTGATGGTCTCACAGGTCAACGTTGCAGCGCTGACCACCGCGGCCAAGGCCGGGTTCACGAGCCACGACCAGCTACTCTTTACGTATGCCGAGCACTCCGAGGACGGTTGAGCTCCTCGAGCACCCTGACGTTGTCGTCGGTCTTGAGCACCACCAGCCCCGATGCCGTCGTCGTGGGGGTGACGTAGGCCGAGCGCGTATGGACCCCCAGCGCCGCGACCTCCTGCAACACCTCGGCGAAGGCTCCTGACTGGCTGGCGATCTCCACCAGCAGCACCTCGTGCATCTCGTGCTCGAGCTTGTGCGCGGTGAGCACCTCCTCGGCTCCGCCGGGTTCCTCGGGTACGAAGCTGAGGTGAGCGGCATCCCCGATCTGGTAGCAGCAGCTCGCCACCACGTTTACGCCGGCATCCTTCAGCTGGCCGAATAGGTCGGCACCGGCACCGAGGTTGTCACCGACCTTGAGATGAAACTCGCTGGTTGTCGTGGCTCTTGGCATGGTTCCCGCCGCTGGATCAAGGTTGCTCTTGCCGGGCCCGTTGGTCAATGGCCTTGTGTCCCACCACGCACGACACATGACTACACGGGCCGGGGACAGTCGACCTGACCATTGGGTAGGACCATCCCAGGTGACGGATGACAAGTGCGCGGGATGTCACGGTTGCGGTTGGTTCGGCTCTTGCTGAGTATCAAAGGTATGCATCGATCCATGGTCAAGGACAGTGTCTGTCGACTGGTCTGTCTGCTCCTCGTGCTTCCGTCGTGCGATGGGGGAGGGATCGGAGGAACCGATCCGGGTACGCTGGACACCAGCATCGCTCAACAGGCCGATCTCTTCACGCCCAAGCCCTGTGAGCCGCCCTGCGCGGCGCCCAAGGTGTGCAGCAAGGCGGGGGTCTGCATCGACCCGGGGACATGCGCCCACGACGCGGATTGTGGGCCAAGCGAGGTTTGCGACCCCGCCACCGGCAAGTGCGTGCCGGCCGACCAGTGCGGCGCGACGGAGGTCAAGGCCGACGCGGTGCCTCCCAACATGCTGGTGGTCCTGGACCGCTCGTGCTCGATGACCTCCAAGGTGGGCAACCAGAGCAAGTGGGAGATCGCGGTCGCCGCGCTGAACAAGCTGCTGCAGGCGAACACGGGCAAGATGCGCTTCGGGCTGATCCTGTTTCCCGACATCACGGGCAACAAGTGCACCCAGGATGCGGTGACGGTCCCGGTGGCGCCGGGCAAGGAGACCACGATCTCGAGCCTGTTGACGGCAGCGCTGCAGAAGTCCGACCAGTACTTCCCCGACGGCCCCTGCGTCACGAACATCGACACCGCGATGGAGCAGGCGGCGGCCGAACCCTCGTTCAAGGACAAGACGCGCAGCAGCTTCGCCCTGCTGATCACGGACGGCAAGCAGGCCGGCTGCAGCGTCGCCGGGGGCGACACCGGCACGACCAAGATCATCACCGACCTGCTGGGCCAGCAGGGCGTCTCGACCTTCGTCGTGGGGTTCGGCGGCGGCGTCGATCCCAAGCAGCTGAACATCTTCGCCGAGGCCGGCGGGGTGACCTCCGGCGACCCCACCACCAAGTACTACAAGGCCGAGGACCAGCAGAGCCTTGACGCCGCCCTGGCGAAGATCGCGGCCAAGACGATGGGCTGCGTCTACCAGCTGGGGCAGGTGCCTCCGACGCTGGACAAGCTCTACGTCTTCTTCGACAACAAGGAGGTGGCGCAGGACAAGACGCACCAGGACGGCTGGGACTACGACGAGACCACCAACACGGTCACCTTCTACGGCGCGGCGTGCCAGTCGCTCAAGGACGGGAAGGTCGCCGACCTGGACATCGTCTACGGCTGCAAGAAGCCGGTGCCCGACCCGGAGCCCCCGGTCGGGGACGGGGGGATCGGGGACGCTGGGAGCGGCTGTGCGGCGGACGAGCTGCCCTGCACCATGACCGAGCAGTGTCCCAAGGACCACAGCTGCGTCGCGGGCTGCTGCAAGAAGACGATCAGCTGATCAACCGATGGCGATCATCCGGTCGAGAGCCCGACGGGCGCCTCCCCGGGTCTCCTCCGGGACTTCGATCTGATAGCGCTCCTGGCGCAGCGCCTCGAGCGTCTGCTCCAGCGTGATCTCGTGCATGTGCGGGCAGCGGACGCTGCAGAGGCGGATCATCTCCCGTCCGGGGTTCTGCGCGGCGATGTTGTCGCCCATGCTGCACTCGGTGAGCAGCAGGTAGCGGCCGCTCTCCATCTGCTGCACGTGTCGGATCATCGCGGTGGTGCTGCCAGAGAAGTCGGCGGCGGCCACGACCTCGGGGCTGCACTCGGGATGGGCCAGCACCACCGCGTCGGGGAACTGCTTGCGGACATTCTCGATGTCCTCGACGGTGAACTTCTCGTGCACCTCGCAGCGGCCGTCCCAGCCGATCATGTGACGCTTCAGCCCGGGCGGTTCGGCCGCCCGCTGCAGCCCGGCATTTGCGTTCGAGGGGAAGATGATCTCGACGCCGGTCTGCCGGGCGACGTTGCTGGCCAGGTACTGGTCGGGCAGGAAGATGACCCGGTCGTGCCCCTGCTGCTGCAGGTGACGCACCACGGCCTCGCCGTTGGACGAGGTGCAGCAGTAGTCGCTCTCGGCCTTCACGTCGGCGTAGGTGTTGACATAGGTGACCACCGGAACGCCCGGGTAGAGCTGCTTGAGGGCCCGGACATCGTCGGCCTGGATGCTCGCCGCCAGGGAGCACCCGCCATCGGGGGAGGGTAGCAGCACCATCCGGTCCGGGTTGAGGATCTTTGCGGTCTCCGCCATGAATCTCACGCCGCAGAAGACGATGATCTCGCACCCGGCCGAGGCCGCCACGCGCGAGAGCTCGAGCGAGTCGCCCGTGAAGTCGCAGACGGAGTGGAACAGGGCGGGCTCCATGTAGTTGTGGCCCAGGATCACGGCCTGCTTGTCGCGCTTGAGCCGGTTGATCTGGAGGGCGAGCTCTGCCTTGTGCCGCAGGTCGGGGACCATACTGTCCAGACGCTCCCCGAGGTGGTCGAGCATCCCCTCCGTCGTGTCGGGGTACTGGATCGGTTCCATGCTCTGCGCCTCCGTGGATAGGGTTTGCTCCAGAAGCGTGGGGCTGTCAACCGCGGCTGTCCAGCGCGGGAATCTGGATCAGAGAAAGCACCTGACCACCACCAGCGTGCCCTCTCCCGGCGGACTGGTGATCGACAGATCGTCGGCCAGACGCTGGACAGCTCCAAGGCCGACTCCCAGGCTGGGCCTGCTGTGCCGCGGCCGCGACAGGCGGTCCCGCCCCTCGGTGTGTCCGTCGCGCAGCGCGGCCTCGACGTCCTCGATCCCCGGCCCCTGGTCCTCGGCCTGCACCTCGATGCCGGCCCGGGGCCGGGCGATCTCTCTGATCCGGACGATGCCGGTGCCGGCGAACTTGAGGATGTTCGACGCCAGCTCCTGCACGATGATCGCCAGCTCCTGCTGTCGCTTGCGTTCGAAGCCGACGCGGGCCGCGACCTGCCGCGCGGCCGTCCCGCAGCGGAGCACGTCCGCCCGCAGCGTGATCTCGACCACCACCTCGTCGGTCATGCGGGCCCCGCGGCTGGCCCGGCGTCGGTCGGGCTTCGCGGCAGCGGATCGATCACCAGACAGCTGGCGTCATCGTGGCGCACGCCGAAGTCCTGCAGGATCTGCGTCGCCGCGTCCTGGGCGCTCAGGTGCCCGAGGTCGCCGAGCTCGAACCGCCGGGAGATCCCGTCGGTGAACATCACCAGCCTGTCGCCAGCGTGCAGCGGGTAGGAGAACCTCCTGATCTTGCGTACGGGTCTGCCGACGACACCGGGAGAGCACACCGGTGCAATCCTGTCGCGGCTGTCGGCCCGCAGCTCGACGTTGCCCACCGAGACGAACTCCATCTCCCGCCGTCCGAGGTCCAGCCGGAGCAGCGCCAGCGCCACCCCCCGGGTCCCTCGGAGCACCGCCCCGCACTTGGCCAGGATCACCTCCAGCGCCAGGCTGGCGTGCGCCTGCACCTGCTCGGCGGCGAGCTGGCTCGCCTCCGCCGCCCTGGGACCGTGCCCGGAGCCGTCAGACAGCATGACAAGCCACCGCCCATCCGTGTGGCAGACAAGGTGCAGGTCCCCGCATGCGGTCTCCCCTTGCTTGCACCGCTGGGCCACTCCGACGATCATCGGAGACGCTTCGCGATCGTCACGGTTGTGCCGCTTCCGGGCTTCGAGACGATATTGAACCGGTCCATCAACCGCTTCGTACCGATGAGCCCCAGCCCCATGCCTCTGCGCGAACGGCGCACGCCGGCGAACACCCGCTCCAGATCCTCGATCCCTGGGCCGTCGTCCCTCGCGATGATCTCGATCCCCTTGTCCGGTCCGTCGAGCACGCGCAGCTCGATGGTGCCGCGTCCGGCATACAGCACGATGTTGCGCGCCAGCTCGGAGATCGCGGTTGCCACCTTGACCTGTTCGGTCGGCCCGAAGCCGATCCTGCGGCACAGCTCCCGCCCTGCGTTCCGCGCGATGATGATGTCCTGCTCTTTCGCCACGGGCACGACCTGGCAAGTGCCGTGGTCTGTGCTGCCCACCTGAATCGACGCCAAGGGCTAGTCCTCGAGCCGGCCCGTCCGGATCCGATCCGTCCCCTGCTCCTGCTCCTCGTCGAGCGAGGAGAGCAGACCGCGTCGGGATCTGGAGCTGGCCAACAGCTCCAGGGCGGACTCGAGGCTCAGCGCCGCCTGGACGCCCTCGAACTCCATTCCCATCTCCACCAGGGTCATCGAGATCATCGGGTTGAGCCCTGCCACCACGGTCTCCACCCCCATCAGTCTGGCCACCTTGCCGATGTCGCTGATGGCTCTGGTGATGAAGCTGTCCATCAGGTCGATGCCCGACACGTCGATGACCAGACCCCCGGCCCCGGTGTGCAGGATGGTATTGGTGATGTCATCCTTCAGCTGAAGGACGACACGATCGCTCAGGTCCACCTGGATCGAGACGATCAAGTTGTCATGGAGCTTGATGATCGGGATCTTTGTCACTTCGGCCATCGGCATGCTCTAGCTCTGTCCGTTTGCCTTGTGGTCTGCCCGGCCGCCCCGGCGCGTCTCGAGATAGCGGATGCACTCCCGCAGCCCATCCTGCAGGTTGCGCAGCGTGACGACGGACCCCAGGTCGACGCCGATGTCGACGAGGGTCTGTGCCACCCCCGGGCTGATCCCGGTCAGGACGCACCGTGCACCGACCAGCTCCGCTGCCTTGACCATCTTGATGAAGTTGTCGGCGGTCCTGGTATCGACCACATCCACCCCGGTGATGTCGAGGATCACGCACTTGGACTGGCTGCGCACGATCTCGGCCAGCAGCCGGTCCATGATATCCGCTGTCCGCGTCGAGTCCACGATGCCCACGATCGGGAGCGCCAGCACGTCGTCCCACAGCTGGAGCACCGGCGTGGACAGCTCGTGGATCGCCTCCTGCTGCCGCAGGATCGTCTCCATCCTCTGCTGCATCCCGGCCGTCGTGGCGTTGACCGCCTGGGCCAGCTGGGCGATCAGCTCGTTCGACGACTCCAGCATCTCCGCGCTCGCCCGGATACCCATGTCTCCCGTGCGCAGGGCGTCGAGCACCGAGAAGGTCTCGGACAGCCCCAGCGCCAGCTCCATCGACGACTCGTGGAAGCCATCGATGTCTTGGAGGTTGACCTGATACCGGTCCACGAGCTGAGCCAGAGCGGCCTCGAGCCGGCGGCCCCCGGGGCTGGAGGTGTCGAGCTTGATCTCCACCTCCTTCTCCCCGGCGCACACGCGCTCGAGCTGCTCCGCCAGCCGTTCCAGCCAGCCGCCGTCGACGCGATCGTTCTTGTCCATTGCTACCTCCTGAGGTGTTGCCTGCGGGCTAGAGCTGGATCTGCATCCTCACCGCTTTTCCTTCGCGGTTGACGGCGAGCACCGTCTTCTTCATCCTGGTGCACCACTTGCGCAGATCCTCCTCGAATGTGGGGCAGTCGCCGACCACCTCCAGGACATCACCGGCGCTCATCTTGGGCACCATCGCAGCGACCTTGAGCACCGGCTGGGGACACCTCATGCCCATCGTATCCAGAATCTGATTGGCCATCTCAATCCCTCGCGTTTCTTCTCAGATCATTTCAGATCATCTAGACCTCACGTCGCACCCGACGCAAGACGGTTCCACCCGGCCCGATGATGTTGATCACGAGCGGCAGCTTCCCCGGCAGCGCGTGGGTGGCGCAGGCCAGGCACGGATCGTAGTGTCTGAACGCCATCTCCACCTGGTTGAGCAGTGGCTCGTCCACGACCTCGCCGGCCCTGATCACGGCGCGCGCCGCCCGCTCGACGGACATGTTGATCGCCGCCGCGTTGTGCACCGTGGCCACGACGAGGTTGACCCCCGTCAGGATCCCTGCGCTATCGCAACGGTAGTGATGCACCAGCGTCCCCCGCGGCGCCTCGACCGCAGCAATCCCCGAGCCGGACGGCAGCCCCACCGGGTTGCGGATGCACGGGTCGTCCAGCACTGGATCCCGGCTCAGCTCCTCGAGACGGTCGCACGCCTGCAGGCACTCCACCAGACGCGCCCAGTGATACGCCAGGGTGTCGTGCACCGGATAGCCGCCGAAGTGCGTGAACAGCGCCTGCCGCTCCTGCTCGGCGCGCTTGCTGGCCATCGACCTCGCCGCGTTGATCCGGGCCAGCGGCCCGACCCGGACTACCCCGCTGTCGGCGCCGTCCACCAGACCCTTCCAGCCCACCTGGCGCAGGTAGGGCATCTTCAGGTAGTTGTCCGGATCCACGCGCTCGGCGATGTGCTCCAGGTAGTCATGGACGTCGAATCGGGCCACCTCGTTGCCCGCCGGTCCGACCACGCGGATCTCTCCCCGGTGAAAGGACGCCCGTCCCTTCTCGTCGACCAGCCCCATGTAGTGCGTCCGCAGCACGTCCCACCTGCGATCCGCCGCGACTGATGGCAGCCGGTCGCGGAGCAGGCCCAGCCCGAGCTCGGTGGTCTGCCGACCGAGCGCCGCCGCCCTGGCGGCGAGCTCCCGGGTTTGCCCGTCGGGCCGGCGGGAAACACCCCCCGGCAGGCCCAGAACGGGGTGGATCACCTTGCCCCCCAGCTGCTCGATGATGGCCCGGGCGACCTTGCGCGTCTCCACCACCTTGCGCACGGCCTCCTGGCCCAGGTGCTGGACCAGGCCGAGGATGTTGCGCACGGCGACGGGGGCCTCGTGTCCCAGCACCAGATCGGGACCGGCCAGGACGAAGAAGTGCAGCAGGTGGTCCTCGAGGAAGAACGCGTTGTAGACCAGCTCGCGCACCGCCTCTGCTGCCGGTGGCGGTGTCACCTCGAACAGGTCGTCGAGGGCGCGAGTCGATGCAATGTGATGGGCTGTGGGACAGACCCCGCAGATCCGGGGGGTGATACGCGGCATCTCCTCCGCAGGTCGACCGACACAGAACCGCTCGAACCCCCGAAACTCGAGCGCGACGAAGAAGGCCCTCGAGACCTCCCCGTTGCGATCCAGCTCGATGTCGATGCGCCCGTGCCCCTCGAGCCTGGTGACCGGATTGATGCGAATCGTCCTGGTCCCGGCGCCTGCCCTGGCCTTGGCGCCTGCCTTGACCTTGGCGCCTGCCCTGGCCTTGGCGCCTGCCCTGGCCTTGGCGTCTGCCCTGGCCTTGGCGCCTGCCCTGGCCTTGGCGCCTGCCTTGACCTTGGCGCCTGCCTTGGCCTTGGCCTTGGATATGCCCCTGCTCTTCTTCACCCTCGCCTCGCCCTCGTCCGCCCTGTCTTCGATGATTCCCTGTAGCAGCCCGCCACCGCGGGAGACAGGCCGAACCTATAACACGTGCCCACCGGATCGACCAGCGACTCGGTGAACTGCAGCACCGCCTGCTCGCCGGAATCGACGGGTGCGTGGGCCGCCAGGAAGGTCAGCATGGCGGCCCCCTGGTCGGCGACATCGGCGGGGGGGCCGAAGCACCCCCTGCAGGGCATGTTGGCCTTGAGGCACCGCTCTCCGCATCCTCCCCGCGTCGCGGGTCCGAGGCAGAGCAGGCCCTGGGCCAGCAGGCACTCGTCTGCCGGGGCCTCGACCTCGTACACCCTCCGCAGTCGCCCGATGGTGAGATCCTCTGGTTTCTTGGGCAACCGGGAGCAGGAGCTGCACAGCGCCTGCTCCTCGCCGAACACGTGCCCGCGTGGGGGCAGCTTGCCCGCGAGCAGGGCCAAGAAGGCCTCCGCCACCAGCGCGGGCGGAGGTGGACAGCCCGGCAGGAAGTAGTCCACCTCGACCAGGTCCTTCAGCGGATGGGCCCAGGCCGTCAGCGGTGGCACGCGCCCCGCACCTCCGGGCAGATGCTTGTTCCGACCAGCGTTGCTCGGCGCGGATCGGTACGCGGTCTCGAGCAGGTCTCGGGTCGTGGTCGTGTTGGCCAGCGAAGGTATGCCGCCCAGATGGGCGCAGGAGCCAAAGGCGAACAGGATCCTCGCTTTTGACCGGAGCAGCCGGGCCATCTCGGCCATCTCCCGGGTTCGCACCGACCCGTTGAGGAAACAGGCCAGGATACCCTGGGGCTCGATGGCCTCCAGGTGATGGAGCTTCGCGTCGATCGCCACCGGCCAGAACACGATCTCGACCTGGGGCGCAACGTCGAACAGCAGCGTTTCGTTCAGATCGAGGACGGCTTCCTCGCAGCCACCACACGATGCCAGCCACCCGAAGGCGATCCTGGGCTTGGACATATGGCCACCTGTCATCCTGAGGCTGGTCGAAACGGACCCAGCCTCCTGAGCTTCCGTGCCTGGGCGTTGACCACCCGGGCCAGCTTCTCACCCTCGGCGGCGGAGACCCACTCGAGCTGCACCCGCTCCGGATGCAGGCCCAGACCCTCGAGCAGCCGCGAGGTCAGACCGACCGCCGCGCGAGCCCTGAGGTTTCCCGTGCGGTAGTGGCAGTCCTTGGGGTGACACCCCAGCACGAGGACTCCGTCCGCTCCCTGTTGCAGGGCGGCCATGATGTGCTCTGGGCGGATCCTGCCGGTGCACATCACACGCACCGGCAGGAACCCGGTCGGCAGCGGAGACTTGGACTGACCAGCTCGGTCCGCACCGGCATAGGAGCAATGGTGACACATCAGCCCCACGATGCGTGGCTCGAACTTGCTCATCCCAGCAGCCCTGCAATCTCGGCGAGCAGCTGACCGTCGGTGAAGCCCGGTGCCGTTGCCACACCCACGGGACAACGGGCCGCGCAGCTGCCGCAGCCCTGGCATAGCCGCTGCTCCACCTGCGCCACGCGCAGCTCTGGATCGAACCGCACGGCGCCAAATGGACAGACGACGACACAGGTCTTGCAACCGCTGCAGTGCTCGGGATCGATCGCGGCCCGGTAGGGCTCCAGCTCGAGCTTGCGACCGGGGACCAGGCTGGACAGGGCGCGCCCTGCCGCCGCGGCTCCCTCCGCGGAGGCGGCCCGGATGTCCTTGGGGCCGGTCGCGCACCCGGCGACAAGGATCCCATCCACCGAGCTCTGGTACGGCGCCACCTTGGGCCCGGGCTCCAGCACGAAGCCACCCTGCCCGACCTCCACCCCGATCAGGTGCGCCAGACGGTCCGTCGACGCGGATGGGCTCAACGGGGGCGCAAGCACCACCATCTCCACGCGCAGGGGTCGGCGTGCCGGTCCCTTCCCGCCGGATCTGAACCGGAGCACGAGGTTCGGGGTTGTCCTGCGCCGGCGGGACCCGGCACCCGATCCCTGTGAGATCCGGGCCTGCTCCACAGAAACACGCTCCGTGGGCTCGAGGCGGATCGGCTTGAGCCGGCCGTGGGCAGCGGCCCGGCTCGCGCTGGCGAACTCGAGGTATCCCTTGCCCGGGGTGCTCCGCTCCCACAGCAGCTCGTGGATCGTGGTCTCGGGCAACTTCTGGGCCAGCTGCTGCGCATACTTGGCCATGGCCATGCAGCAGACCACCGAGCAGGCTCCCATCCTGGTGCCATCCGGTGCGCCGGCGCAGTGGACCAGCGCAACTGATGCTGGCCTGCGACCGTCGGGGAGCAGCACCTTCCCGGCGGTGGGTCCCGAGCTGTTGAGCATTCGCTCGAGAGCCATCGTCGTGTAGACGCCCGGCAGATCCGGACCCCAGGTCGACGCGAGGTCCGCGAGCTCCGCACCGGTGGCCACCAGCACCGCGCCGACTTCCCTTGTCACGAATGTCTCGGTCTGGTCGAGGTCGATGGCTCCGAACGGACAGGCCCGGGCGCAGGCGTCACAGGGATCCCCTCTGAAGTGCAGACAGGTCGACCGGTCCACCACGGGCACGTTGGGCAACGCCCCCGGGTAGGACAGGTAGATCGCCCGGCGCGTGGCCAGCCCCTCCTCGAGCTCGCTCGGGGCGGAGACCGGGCAGGCCTCGATGCACTGGGGGCAGCCAAAGCAGGCCGCCTCGTCGACACCCCGCGGCGCACGGCGGATCGTCGCGCTGAACTGGCCGTGCGCTCCCGCCAGTCTCGTCAGCTCGGCACAGGTCAGCACCTCCACCAGGGGGTGATGGAGCACCTCGTCCAGCAGGCCTTCCAGCACACAGGAGGCGCACTCCATCTCAGGGTAGAGGTCGGCCAGTCGAGGCCCGCGCCCGCCGATGGAGGGCGAGCGCTCCACCAGAATGACATGCCGACCCGCCCCGGCGAGCAGCCTGGCCGCCTGCAGTCCCGCCACTCCGGACCCGATGATCAGCACATCCGGGTTGCAGTCCACCTGCTGCTCCTCGAGCGGTTCCAGCAGCGTGGCGCGCCGGATCGCGGCCCGGACCAGCCGAATCGCCTTGTCGGTGGCGGCCGTGCGATCCGGCGTGACCCACCCGCACTGCTCCCGGATGTTGGCCATCGCTAGCAGGTGTGGATTGCGGCCCGCCTCGCGGCAGACCCCGCGAAAGGTCTCGAGGTGCTCTCGGGGGGAGCACCCGGCGACCACGACTGGATGCAGACCCCCTCGGCGCAGGCGTCTCTGTAGCCACTGCTGGCCGTCGGGAGAGCACAGGATGTCGTGCGTCTCGACGCTGGCGACCTCCATCGTGGAGCCGATGGCGCTGGCAACGCGATCCAGATCGATCGCCTCCGCGATGTTGGGACCGCACCTGCACAGAAACAGCCATGGCTTCTTCTTGCGGGCCATTTTTCGTTGCCAGGTCTCGGAAGAAAGTACAATTCTACTCCCAAAGCCTCTCCGGCAGACAGGTGTTTTTTTCTTTATTTTTCCCAGGAGGGAGGTTGGGACCTACTCGATGTACTTGACGGCCGTGATCACCATCGTGCCCTCGAACCCGTGCTGGATCGAGAAATGGTCCATCAGCTTTCTGGCCGTGGCGATGCCGGCGCCCATCCCGTAGCGGGACTTCTTGCGCCCGACGATCTCTGCCGTGTCCAGACTCTCGTCGTCCGGCGGCGCATCGCTCAGCGTGAGCTTCAGACCGGTTCTGTTGCCGCCCATGCGATCGATCTGCAGCACACCGTATGACGAGAAGCTGCGGATTGTCCTGACGAGCTCGGAGACCACGGTGCCCAGGCGTACCGAGGCCGCCTTCTTCATGCCCAGCTTTCGGGCCAGGTCCATGGCGACCTTGCGGGCCTTGATGATGTCCTCCTCGGTGCGGAGCTCCACGGATACCTGTGGCTTGGTCGATCGCGAGCTTCCCTTCCTCGCGGAGTCAGGCGGCACCGACCTGTCGACCTCGACACCCGAGATCGAGGAGGACCACCTGTATCTCTGCGATCCCGTCACCATCCCCGCACTCGTTCCAGCGCCGGGATCACCTCTGAGGATCTGTCTCATGGCCAGGGCGAGCCGTCCCGGAACGTCGCTCCTGCTTGGGCCCTCCAGAGAACCGAGCAGGTCGCGAAGCTCTGCTGCCATCTCGTGCGCGGACTGGTATCGATCCTCGGGCCGGAACGCGAGCGCGCGCTGCAGCACCAGCTCGATCTCGTGGGGGATGCAGTGCGAGGCCTGCGTGGCGGGCGTTCCTCGGCCTTGCTGCACCTCGGGGAGGATCTTGTTGCTGCTCGATCCCTTGTACAATGACTTGCCGGTCAACATGTAGTGCAGCACGCATCCCAGGGCATAGATGTCGCTCCGCTGATCGATCGCCTCCCCTCTCGCCTGCTCGGGAGACATGTAGGCGATCTTGCCCCTCAGCGCACCTCTCGTGGTCATGAGCGACCGGCTGGCGATCTGGGCAATGCCGAAGTCGATGACCTTGACCTCGCCGAGAACCGAGACGAGGATGTTGGGCGGAGATACGTCTCGATGCACGATGCCCAGATGGTTGCCATCTGCGTCACAGTAGGTGTGCGCGAAGTCCAGGCCGCTTGCCACCTCGCTGGCAAGATACGGCACGTACGCCAATGGAAACGCCTGCTCCTGTCTGGTGAAGTGATGGACGAGCCGGTTCAGGGGCAGGCCTTGAATGTGCTCCATTGCGATGTAGTAGCAGCCGTCGACCACGCCGAGATCCAGGATCTCGACGATATTGCGATGCCGCAGGCTGGCCAGGACGTTGCCCTCGTCAACGAACATCCTGAGAAACTCGGGTTCTTCCGAGAACTCGGGCAGGATCCGCTTCACGACCACCGGACCTGAGTGGTCGGCAGACCTCGCCCGGTAGATCTCCGCCATTCCGCCCTTGGCGAGGCGCTCGTACAGCAGGTACTTGCCGAAACGTTTCATCGAGAGACGCATACCCGGCTGGCGCGATCAGACATACTTGACAGCGATCACCGTGGTGCCCCCTTCCGCGGAAGGCTCGACGACCAGCTCGTCCATCAGACGTCCGGTCACCAGCAAGCTGAAGTCGCTGTCTCGCTCGGCTTGTTTCCTCTCGCGCGGGGATCGCTCCCGGCCGGTCGGTCCGAGCCTGATCTCGGTGGCAATGATCTTGACTCCCGGCAGAGGGCTGGCCAGCGGCACGAGCACTATTCGGCCCCGACCCGGGCTTGCCAGGATGATGCGGGACAGCTCCGAGACCACGGTGGCGATACGCACGGCGATTCCCCGCTTCATGCCCATCCGTATCGCCAGCTCCTGCGCCGCCCCCCGGGCATAGACCAGATCTTTGTCGTCCGAGATCGGGATCTCCTCGGGGGGGTCCACCGGACGGTCGCGGGTCACCGCATTCTGGAGCACGTCGACCAGGCAGTTGGCCACGTTCCGGCCCATCAGCTCGCGTGCTCTCGACTCCACGAGATCCGCCACCTCGATCGACCTGGCCCAGTCGAACGTCGTCGGAGAAAGGGAGAGCTCCCTCAGGCACCAGTCGAGCAGGGACCGGGCGCTGAGCTGGTCGATACAGGATACCAGATGGTCCAGGAAAACCTGGTAGCTCTCGCTCTCATCATCGTCGCCCCAAGACATCGGGACGTCTGCGAGGTCGCTCATCGTCTGGAAGCAGAGCACCGGGCCCCATGCCCACCGTCAGCCTCCATTGTAGTGTGGGGCGCCTGTCAGGGTAAAGATAAGGATGTCAGGATTGTCAGGATGTGTCGAAGCTCAGGACGCGTCGGCGCAGAGGTAGCCGATGCCGTAGTCGTGCAGGGTGGGGGAAATGTTCTTGTCGGCCGAGCTGAGGGCGAACTCCACCTCGAGCAGGTAGGCGGGGTTGGGCGTGATCGCCCCCGCCGCGCCCGGCCCGATGTCCGCCGGCGAGACGGTGAAGGCCTGGGACCAGCTGCCCATCGAGGCCACGCTGTCGCCGGAGCGCACCCGTAGCGTCACCACCGTGCCGGGGGGCGTTGTCGCCTTCCAGGTCACGTTCTTCCACTGGGCCTTGATACTCGAGGGGCAGGGCTTGTGCAGGTAGCCCCAGACGCCCTTGGGGCGCACGAAGTTGACCAGCCCGTAGCCGGTGAAGTCGCTGTAGGTGTAGGGCATCCGGCCGATCGTCACATTGTTGGTCTCGCCCGTCGGCGGGCTCTTCACGTTGCCATTGGCGTCCACGTCGAGCCGGGAGGCGGTGTCGTTCTTCTGCCCCACGCCCCAGATGTTGCCCGAGAAGTCCACGCCCGCGCCGATCACAGTGTCGGCGGTCAGCTTCCAGTAGTCCTTGTTCAGCTGCGCCCCGGTCATGCTGTGGATCCCGTCGGGGAGGCTCTGCTCCACGCGCAGGATGTAGCCCCCGTCCTGGATCGCGACCCAGACCTTGCCGCGCAGGTCAGCCGCGATGCCGCGACTGAGGAAGCCCGACGGCAGGTCGACGCGGGTCCAGGTCCCCTTGGACAGCGAGTCGAAGCTGGTGCGGTCGGGCTTGTAGCGCAGTACCCAGTAGGCGTCGTAGCCGCCGAGCCAGACGTGCTGGTCGGCGTTGATCGAGATGCCGTAGTGGTGGTAGGTCGCCCCCGCCTTGGGCACCCAGGGAGCCACCAGCTTTGGGCCGACGGAGTAGGGGCTGACGGTCTTGAAGAAGGCCAGCGAGCCGAAGATGTCGGTGGACCAGACGGTGTTGTGGGCGTCGGCCATGCAGCCGTAGGAGTGGTGTCCGGAGGGCAGGTCGACCGTGGTCTCGATCTTGCCGGTGTAGCCGTCGATCTTGTAGAAGCGGTTGACGCCCTTGCCAGTGTCCTCGCGGTTGAAGGTGCCGACCCAGGCGTTGCTGGCGCCGATGATGCTCTTCCCCGCGTCGAGGCAGACCGATCGTCCGATGTCGTCCTTGTCGCCGTAGTTTGTGGTGAACAGCACGCACTCGTCGTCGTCGCCCAGGAACTCGGGGGTCTTGTTGGCCAGCGTCCCGGTGCAAACGGTCGACAGGCTGTCGGGCAGGCCGTCGCCGTTGCAGTCGATGTTGATCTTGCCGTCGCCGTCCTGGTCCATCGAGGTGTCGATCTTGTTGTTGTTGTTGCGGTCGATGCAGTCCGATGGATCGGCGGCGATCTTGGTCGCCGATGGCTGGCCGCCGTGGACGCTGCGGTTCGCCACCCAGACATCCATGTTGAAGTCCACCGCCGTCCGCGACGGCGTGTGGACGTGGTCCTGGACGATGGCGTTGCCGTTCACGTCCAGGCAACCGGTGGACCCGGGGCTGGACTTGCAGGTGAAGCTGTAGTAGCGCGCCACCTCCTTCAGCGTCTTGGTGTCGACCTTGGAGACCGAGCCCCGGCAGTAGGGCGAGCCCACGCCGCTGGTGCAGTTGCTGCCCTGCACGTCGTAGGTGTTGGCGATCCAGAGGAAGTTGAAGCTGACGTTGCTCTGGCCCAGGATCAGGTCGCCGTTCGAGTCCAGCTTCACGCCGTTTGCCTGCTGAACGCTGGGGTCCTTGGTCGGGTCGACGGGGAAGGGCGTGCCGCTGCCGACCATGGTGCAGCTCGGTCCGCAACCCGAGCTCTGGCAGACGTCGCCCTCGTCCGTCTGGCCGTTGCAGTTGTTGTCCTTGTTGTCGCACAGCTCCGGCGCGCCGTCATGCACCGTGCTGTCGGAATCGTCGCAGTCGTCGCCGGCCGGGCAGCCAGGACCGTAGCCGTCCCCGTCGCCATCGGTGCCTCCCTCGCACTTGGGCACCGGCGGGCCGGTGTCGCTTTCGCCCTGCGATTCCACCGAGCCGTGACAGCCAATGACAAACACGGCGACGGTGGCGAGTCGGATCAAACGGATGCGTTCCACAGCTCTCCTCCCTGCGTGGATCTCCAAAATGAGTGACCAGTCGGTCGGTCACTTGTCCAAGAGGTCCTCCTTGGAGTATATAGCCCCTCCAGGGAAAAAACTGCCGGCTTTTCAGTTGTTTGAAAGGTGACACGGTAGGACGCTGGGCAGGAATGTAGGTGCGTTTCGACGGGTTATGGGTGCAACCCGAGAGGTGGATTCATGATCGAAACCATAAAAATCTCGAAGAGCTACGGGCCAATACGTGCGTTGAAGGAGGTCAGCTTCAGCGTGGGGGACCAGCAGATCGTGGGGCTGTTGGGACACAACGGAGCTGGCAAGACCACCCTGCTCAAGATCCTCACCGGCTACCTCCAGCCCTCCGGCGGGACGGCCCGGGTCCAGGGCATCGACGTGGTGGAGGACCCCCGCGCCGTTCAGGCACAGATTGGCTATCTGCCGGAGAGCGCGCCTCTATACCCGGACATGTTGGTCCAGGACTACCTGACGATGATGGCCGAGCTGAGGGAGATCCCGCCCGAGGACCAGGGAGGGCTGATCTCGGAGGCGGTGCGGCGCACCGGGCTCGAGGGCCACCTGGTCCGACCGATCGGCGAGCTGAGCAAGGGCTACCGCCAGCGCGTGGGTCTGGCGCAGGCGATCCTTCACCGACCGAGGGTTCTGATCCTGGACGAGCCGACCAGCGGCCTCGACCCGTCGCAGATCGTCGAGATCCGGCAGCTGATCGGCGAGCTGGCCCAAAGCTCCACCGTGCTGGTGTCGACCCACATCCTCTCCGAGGTGGAGCTTACCTGCGAGCGTGTGCTGATCATCGCCGGGGGGGAGCTCGTCACCGACGCCAGCATGGAGGAGCTGCGGCAAGGCAAGGCTGCCGTGGTCGCGGTCTCCAGTGACGCCGAGGAGGTGGAGCAGCGGCTCAAGGGGATCGAGGGCGTCGAGCAGGTGCAGAGCGTGGGCGGGCAGGACGGGTTCACGCGCTACCGGGTTGAGGGAGAGTGTGAGGATCTCTGCCCCGCGATCCACGACGTGGTGCGGGCGCAGGGCTGGCGTATCGCCGAGCTGCGGCCGGACGTGCGCACGCTGGAGGCGATCTTTCGCGGCGTGGCCGAGCAGCGAGCTGGAGGTGCGTCATGAAGCAGATCCTGACCGTGACCCGGCGCGAGCTTCGCTCCTACTTCCAGTCCCCGGTGGCCCTGATCTTCCTCGCCGCCTTCCTCGTCTCCACGCTGGTCTTCTTCTTCTGGGTCGGCCAGTTCTTCCGCCGCAACCTGGCCGACGTGCGGCCGCTGTTCGACTGGTTGCCGCTGCTCCTGATCTTCATCGTCGGGGCGCTGACCATGCGGCTGTGGAGCGAGGAGCAGCGCTCCGGCACGCTGGAGGTGCTGCTGACCTTGCCGGTGCGAACGTCAAGGCTGGTGCTGGGCAAGTTCTTCGCCGGCCTCGGCCTGGTGCTGGTGGCCCTGCTGCTGACGCTGGCCATGCCGATCACGGTGTCGATGATGGGCCAGCTGGACTGGGGGCCGGTGTTCGGCGGCTACCTCGCCGCGGTGCTCCTGGCCTCGACCTACCTCGCCATCGGCCTCTGCTTCTCGGCAGCCACCGACAACATGATCGTCTCGCTGCTGCTGACCTGGGCCGCCTGTTTCCTGATCTACCTGCCCGGCGCCGATCCGGTGGTCTCGGCCTTCGGCCTGCCGCTGTCCGAGATCCTGCGCGGCATCGGCACCGGCAGCCGGTTCGAGAGCATCCAGCGCGGCGTGCTCGACATCCGGGACCTGGTGTACTACGGCAGCCTCACGGTCGGGTTCCTGTTCCTCAACGTGGTGATCCTCGAGGCCAAACGCTGGAGTCGCGGCGCCAGCACCCGTCCCAAGCGGTCGGCCGCAAGGCTGGCGGTGGGGCTGGTGGCCGCCAACGTCGTCCTGCTCAACGTGATCCTCGCGCCGGTGGGATGGGCCCGCGTCGACCTCACCGAGCGCAACGAGTACAGCATCTCCCCGGTGACGAGGAAGCTGCTGCACGGCCTGGATGCGCCGCTGCTGGTCCGGGGCTACTTCTCGGCCAAGACCCACCCGCTGCTCGCCCCGCTCGTGCCGCGCATCCGCGACATGATCCGCGAGTACGGCGCGGTGGGCGGCGGCAAGGTGATCTCCGAGTTCGTCAACCCCCGCAGCGACGAGGCCACCGAGAAGGAGGCCAACGAGACCTATGGCATCAAGAGCGTGCCGTTCCAGTTCGCCGACCGGCACGAGGCGGCGGTGGTCAACTCCTATTTCAGCCTGCTGATCAAGTACGGCGACAAGTACGAGGTGCTCAACTTCGGCGACCTGATCGAGGTCAAGGTCACGGGCATCCGCGACATCGAGGTCAAGCTGCGCAACCTGGAGTACGACCTGACCAAGGCGATCAAGAAGGTGGTCTACGGTTTCCAGCCGCTCGAGACCCTGTTCGCCCGGGCGCCGGGCAAGGTGACCCTCACCGCCTACGTCACGGAGAAGACGCTGCCCAAGAACTTCAAGCAGCTGCCCGTGGCGATCAAGGAGGCGGCGAAGGATCTCGAGAAACGAGCGAGCGGCAAGTTTGCGTTCAAGGTGGTGGACCCGTCGGGCGCCGGCAACGATGCTCTGCGGCAGCAACTCTACCGCAGCTACGGCTTCAAGCCGATGGCGGTCTCGCTGTTCTCCGAGGATTCGTTCTACCTCTACCTGCTGGTGCAGATGGGAGACAAGTCGGCGCGGGTGTTTCCCGCGCCACAGATGACCAAGGCCGACCTGCGCAAGGAGGTTGAGGCGGCGCTGAAGCGGATGTCCCCCGGCTTCCTCAAGACCGTGGGGCTGTTGGCGCCCCGCGAGCAGGCGCCTCCTCAACGCAACCCGATGATGCGGCGGCCGCCGCCACGCAGCCACTTCCAGATGCTCAGGACCCGACTGTCGGAGAACTATGAGGTCCGCGAGGTCCAGCTCAAGGACGGGCGCGCCCCCGGCGACCTGGACATGCTGGTGGTGGTCGGCGGGGAGAAGCTCGACGACAAGCAGAAGTTCGCCATCGACCAGTTCGTGATGCGGGGCGGTCCGGTGGTGGTGGCCCACGGAGCCTACGAGCTCGACCCGCAGGGGTTCGGCACGCTCAAGGTCAAGAAGTCGGAGAGCGGCGTCGAGGATCTGCTGGCGGCGTGGGGGGTCAAGCTCGAGCAGAAGCTGGTCCTCGACCCGCAGAACGAGGCGTTCCCGATCCCCGTGGAGCGCAACCTGGGTGGGCTGACGGTGCGTGACATCCGGCTGCTCAACTATCCATTCTGGGTCGACGTGCGGCCGGACGGCATGGCCGAGGGGAACCCGGTCGTCGCCGGGCTCCCCTCCGTCACCCTGCAGTGGGCCTCGCCGCTGGTGGTTGAGGAGGCCGCCAGGAAGCGGGCGACCGTGCTGATGCACTCGAGCAAGGGGTCGTGGGTCCAGGACTCGACCGAGGTGCAGCCCAACTTCGCCAAGCACCCGAAGGACGGTTTCGGTGCCGAGGGCAAGGCGGGGTCCAGAGATCTGGCGGTGGCGCTGACCGGCCCGTTCGAGAGCTACTTCGCCGACAAGCCCTCGCCGCTGTTCGCCGAGGAGCCGGCCGGCGGGGCGCAGGGCAAGCAGGGCAAGAAGCGCGAGAGCGGCCGGACCGTGACCAAGTCGCCGGCCAGCGCGCGCGTCGCCGTCGTGAGCAGCTCCAGCTTCGTCAACGACATCGTCCTCAGCCTGTCGCGTCAGACCGGCTCCGACCGCTTCACCAACGACCTGCAGCTGATGCAGAACCTCGTCGACTGGACGGTGGCCGACGTGGATCTGCTCAGCATCCGCTCGCGCGGGACCTTTGCCCGCACACTCGGGCCGATGACCGAGAAGGGGCGCACGACCTGGGAGGTGGTGAACTACTCGGTGGTGCTCGCGGCCCTGCTGCTGCTCGTCGTGGTCGGCGTGATCCGACGTCGCAGCGTCAGGCCGATGGAGCTGGTGCAGCGACCAGCCACGAAGGAGGTGTGAGGTGACCAAGCTCAACCGATACCTGGTCATCGCGCTGGTGATCCAGCTCGTGATCCTGCTGGCGACGCAGCTCTCCTCCCGCGGCCCCACCACCGCCAAGCCGCACAAGCTGTTCGACAAGCTCGACGTGGAGCAGGTGACCTGGCTGCGCATCGAGGACGGGGAGAAGAAGGCGGTGGAGCTGGAGAAGCAGGGCGGGAAGTGGGTGCTCAAGACCGGCGGGGGCTACCCGGCAAAGAAGGACAAGATCGTCGAGTTGCTGGGCAAGCTGCCCGGCCTGACCGCCGGCCAGCCGGTGACGACACGGAAGGAGCACCAGCACAAGCTGGAGGTGGCCGACGACAAGTACCAGCGCAAGGTCGCGTTGAAGCTCGAGGATGGGAAGACTCACCGATTCCTGCTCGGCTCCTCCCCGGGGATCAAGAACGTCCACCTGAGGATCGAGGGGCAGAGCAAGGTCTTTCTGGTGAGCGATCTCACGGCATGGGACGCCAGCGCCACGGCCAGCGACTGGGTCGACACGGAGTACCTCAAGGTCGGCCGCGACGATATCGTGGAGCTGACGCTGAAGAACGGCCAGGGCGAGATCAAGCTGGCCAAGGAGGCGGGCAAGTGGAGCCTGGAGGGGATGGAGGAGGGCGCCTCACTCAAGCAGACCGAGGTGGATTCGCTGCTCAGCACGGCGAGCGCCGTCAACCTGCAGCAGCCGGTGGGGCGCAAGGTGGAGCCCGCGTACGAGCTGTCCCCCGACAAGGCCAGGGCCCTGTTGACCCTCGTGGTGGAGAAGAAGCAGCCCAAGGACAAGAGCCCGGCCGCCTCGCAACCCGCGACCCCTCCGGCCCGGGTGACCCATGCCCTGGCGGTGGGGGCCAAGGTGGATGACGGCTACTACGTCAAGAGCGGCTCATCGGAGTTCGTGGTGCGGGCGGCGAGCTGGAGTGTGGAGAGCCTGGTGAACAAGAAGCCCGCCGACCTGTGGGAGAAGAAGGAGGAGAAGAAGGAGGAGGAGAAGAAGGAGGAGGAGAAGGAGGAGGAGAAGCCGTCCCCTTGATTCGTTCGACTGCGCCCACAGAGCTACGGCTGAGAGCATCGTCGCTGGGGGGGTACGGCCGACGCGGCGCGGCCCCTACTCCTCGTCGCCAAAGTTGCTCGGGCCGAAGACCAGCTCGACCCTGGGGACGCCTCGTTCGACGCCGTAGGCGATCGCCTCGTTCCAGGTGGCCTCGTCGCGGCTCATGCG
>Ga0180009_10001969_pt1 | contig 24333 bp, 23 predicted proteins | sample OS_PC_MetaG_FD_123537 | JGI IMG/M metagenome (GOLD analysis project Ga0180009, IMG submission 123537) | Groundwater microbial communities from the Aspo Hard Rock Laboratory (HRL) deep subsurface site, Sweden - OS_PC_MetaG | ecosystem: Environmental > Aquatic > Deep subsurface > Groundwater...
AAAACTTTAACTGCGGTTGCTCCGGTTTATCTTAATGCTTTGTCCGGTAAAGGGGTACATGTTATTACGGTTAATGATTACCTCGCTCGTCGCGATACGGTTTGGATGGGACAGGTGTATCACTCACTCAATCTCACTGTGGGTTGTATTCAACATGAAAGTGGCTTTGTCTATGATCCGGAATTTAAAGCAGAACCAGAACATGACGAAGATCGTGATCAAACAGGTTCATTTAGAGTTGATATGGACTATTTACGTCCATGTACACGTCAAGAAGCCTATAAAGCTGACATAACCTATGGAACCAACAACGAATTTGGTTTTGACTATCTACGTGACAACATGGTCACATCGATCGACCAAATGGTTCAACGTGACTTAAACTTTGCGATTATCGATGAAGTTGATTCAATTTTGATTGATGAGGCGCGTACGCCTCTTATCATTAGTGGCCCAGCCGAAGAGGCTGCTGACATGTATTATCGTTTTGCAGAATTGGTGCCAAAGCTGGATGCGGAAACTGATTATGCTATAGATGAAAAATTACGTGCTGCCACAATCTCCGAATCTGGAATCGCTAAAATGGAGGAGTGGCTCGGTGTAGAAAATCTTTATGCACAAGGTGGCGTAAAACAAGTTCATCATTTGGAAAACGCCTTACGCGCTTATGCATTGTTTAAACGTGATAAAGATTATGTTGTCCGAGATGGCGAAGTTTTTATTGTTGATGAATTTACGGGTCGTCTTATGCAGGGGCGCCGTTATAGCGAAGGTTTGCATCAGGCTATTGAAGCGAAAGAACATGTAAAAATACAACGTGAAAGCATTACCATGGCAACCATAACTTTTCAGAATTATTTTCGCTTGTATAACAAATTAGCGGGTATGACTGGTACCGCAGTTACAGAAGCTGAAGAATTTTCTAAAATTTATAAACTTGAAGTCGTTAACATTCCTACTCACAGAGATAACCAGCGCACTGATCTACCCGATCGTGTTTTCCGTACCGAGAAGGGTAAGTTTATGGCAGTGGTTGATGAAGTTAAGCAACTCAGGGAAACGGGTCAGCCGGTTTTGATTGGTACGGCTTCCATAGAAAAAAATGAAATTCTAGGTGAACTTCTTAAGATGGAGGGTATTCCGTTTAACTTGCTTAATGCAAAGAATCACGAAAAAGAAGGTGAGTGGATAGCTCAGGCTGGTAAAAAAGGCGCTGTAACCGTAGCTACCAATATGGCTGGACGCGGTGTTGATATTATTTTAGGAGGTAATCCACCCAGCAAAGATCAGGCTGAAATTATAAAACAAGTAGGGGGTTTGTTTGTGCTTGGTACGGAACGTCATGAATCACGTCGTATCGACAACCAGCTTCGTGGTCGTGCCGGCCGTCAGGGAGACCCAGGAACAACTCAGTTCTATGTATCTCTTGAGGATGATTTAATGCGTATTTTTGGATCTGATAACATGAAGAAGCGCATGGAAATATTGCAAATTCCTGAAGATCAACCCATAGAAAGTAAAATGTTATCAAAAGCCATCGCCTCTGCACAACGTAAGGTAGAAGGACATCACTTTGATATTCGCAAACATGTGCTTGAGTATGATGATGTTATTAACAAACACCGTACCGCTATTTACGGACAACGTCAGCAGATACTTAAAGCGGCTACAGAGGCTACTCATGAAGGCGAAAGACCGCTCAAAAAACAGATCATGGAAGCTATTGAGCACGAGATTGAGCAGATTGTTTTCTTCCACACGGGTTCCGAGGACAGCAGTCTTTGGAGTATGGAAGAGATTTCCAAAGCCGTTGACGCGCTTTTGCCGGCTGAATTTGCTGCTGAAAAATATTTAGCGGAGATTAATATAACCGAAGAAGGCAAAGATATTGTTCATGTCCGTACGCAAATAATTGATAAATGCATGGAGTTGGCAGTAAAATCATATGAAAAAATAGAAGAATCTGTCGCCGATCCCAACATGATGGCCGAGATTGAAAAAGGTATTCTTTTAAGATCATATGACAATCTTTGGGTAGAACATTTGGATGCCATTGATCACTTACGCCGTGGTATTGGCTTGCAGGGATATGCTCAGCATGATCCTTTGGTTGAATATAAACGCGAAGCCTATCGAATGTTTAATGAACTAAACGCATTGATTAGCAAGCAAGTTGCTCATGCGATTTTTAAGATTCCTACCGCGCAGCGTTCAGCCTTACGATTCTTTCAATCGCCAAGACAGTCCAATTCTGTCCAACCGATGGTATTTCAGGGCGCCGCAAAAACATCTGATCAAAAACAAGAAATGACTAGTCAAGCGGCCAACAAGGATCCTAAGTATCAAAAAGTAGGTCGCAATGAGATATGCCCATGCGGATCCGGCAAAAAATTCAAACACTGTCACGGAAAATAGTTTATGAATATCAGGCAAACTTATGATCTAATCGCCCGTGATTGGCACGAAGATCATAAGTATGATGATTGGTGGATAGACGGAACAAAAAAATTTGCATCACTATTTAAAAAAGATGATTTAATTTTTGACGTTGGTTGTGCCGGTGGAACCAAGTCGTCTTTTTTAGTTCAAAAAGGTTTGCGGGTTGTTGGCATTGATTTATCGGAAGAAATGATAAAAATCGCTAAACAAGAAGCACCGTCTTGTGATTTTTATTGTCTGGATTTATTTGATGCGGCTAATCTGGAATATATTTTTGATGGTATTTTTATACAGGCCGTATTATTGCATATACCAAAAACACATGTAATAAGTGCTCTACAAAATTTAGTTAAAAAACTCAAACCAGGTGGTTTTCTGTATATTGCTGTAAAGGAAAAGCGTTCCGGTCAACCCGAGGAAGAAGTTAAGGCTGAAAGTGATTATGGTTATAATTATCAAAGATTTTTTAGTTATTATGATAATCAAGAGATTGAGAGTATTTTTCAAGAAATAGGTCTGGTTGTGGTTTTTAATCAAGTCTCAAAATCCGGAAAAACAAATTGGTTACAAATGATAGGTCAACTTACATAAGTTACCCTCTCTTGCCATTTGTTATGTGTCATTATATATTATTTTTATATGAACGAAATGCCCACACCATATCAAGATACCGAACCCAGTATAGGTACTTCAGACACGTTACCCTCACAACAGCATTCACTTAGTGAAGCTCATATCGGTCATCCTGAGACGGATAAAATAAACACCCCTCGCATCGAGCTTGCTCGTGGGGCTGGGCGTATCATTCCTTCCACACAAGAAATTATGGAACAGCAGGATAGGGCGGCAGCAGAGGAATTTGTTAGAGCGAATAAAGAATATTTACAAAAATCCGGATATGATATGGAAAAATGGGAGAGTATGATGAGAGGAGAACAACCAACTGAGAGACCTGAGCCCGTCGAGAGTGGAATTATCTCATCTTTAAGACGCGGTATTGATCGTCTAAGTGGTGTGTTTAGTAAAAAGCAACCACAATCAACGGCAGAGATTTCATCAAGACCAACATTGGAATCGCCGGTTAGTCCACGTGTCAGAGAAAGTATTAATGAATTCATGAAACTTGTTCCTGATGAAAGTGATAGGGCTGTTATTCAACGTATCTTAAAAGAAGTGGAAGCACGAGAAGCTAAACAGGAATCAGACAATAGAACGCACGCGGCTTAAATAAAAATAGTTCAAAAAAATAAAACCAGCTCTTTTATGGGCTGGTTAGTTGTTTAGCGAGGAGTTGTGGACAGGTATGCGGTTGGTGTACAGAGCCTTGCTTGAATCGAAAATTGTAGCAATGGCAGCCGCATAGTCCTTGTGGCAAATAACGCGTCTGTTCTCGCTGACCAGGACTTGTATTGCTTCCGGATCATCAAAACGATCTGCCAACTCCTGCGAGTCGGTCTGAGGGGTGAGGTCGTAAAATGCGTGAGGTCCGGGGAAAACGTGTTCAACTGGAATGGGCAAGTTAGCCTCAAACAAGTTAAGTCGCCTGCCCTCATAAGAGTCATAAAAACCCAACTCACGCATTTTTTTATCAACTTTTCTTGCAGTCTCTAGCACCTCAGCTACAGACCAGCTCCACTCCCAAAACATTGCAGCATTAGCAAAAATTCTTTCATGTTTGATTCCGCTGATATCACCGACAAAAATACCGATTTCTCCTCCCGCTTCCAGCCCGATACAAATGTTTCGCAGGGGTTTGGCGATAATTGGCAAACGAACCAGTGGTTTGTTGTAAAATGTCGGAAAACCATACGACAAAACCAAGTCAACCAAATCTTGCAACTTAGCCCAGCTAAGTCCGGGTAGAGGGTCGGTCAGCGGTGCGAGTGAATTCGGTAGCAGGGGGGTATTACGAGCGGCACTGATAGACTTCAAAAAGTTTTTGTCCATTATTACCTCGTTGTTGTCGAGTGAACTAAAGAATGTAAAAACCTACCATTAATAATCCGCATTGTCAATATATACCTATATTGCTAAACTAAGTTTAAATATAATCGTTTTTTTATCTAAAATATGGGACTTTTTTCAAAAATAACAGGTGCTTTAGAAACTTCCTTAGGCATAGCTAAACCCGAGCAACAACCACAATCCCCAAAACAGGAGGCAAGCCCACAGCCACAATCAAAAGAACAGCGAATGGCAAATCTTTTTTTACGTCCACCGTCAAATTACATTAGCCTTGCAGAAATGGGTCTTAAACCAGCGGATGCCAGAGTTGCTAAGGAGATTCACTGGCAAATAACAGAACAAAAAGTGAGGCAGAAATTTCCCGAAGCGGCAGAACAAGTTTTGGAATATATAAAGAACACTGATCAGGTAAAAACCATAGAAGCTTGGGCAAACACACCCATCCCTAATTATGATGCCTTATTTAACAATTTACAGCTCGCGAGTCCTGATGCATTGATTAAAATGGCTACCATGGCCATGGCCGCTCAAGAGGCTCAAAATCAACAAAAAGAAATTGCTGACATACGTGAACGATTATCACAGCCACCTACAAAACGTCGTCCAACTATCAGCGAAAAAGAGCTCGCCGAGGCACAAGAATTTATGCAAACCGTAGGACAGGGCGAAGAAGTATATGCAAAACAAGGCTTTGTAACCACTGGTAAGATGCCAGAAAAAACCGAACCCATAGAAGAGTATAATGCTGTACGAGAATCTGTTGTTGGGGAGGGGGAGTTTGAGAGGGCTAGAAGAGATAGTGAGAGTGCTGTTGAATCCGCAGAAGCCGGCGGGATGTTTAATTTACAAGAACTTATGAGACAGGAAGAAGAGATACGAGCTAAAAGTAAGCGAGGTTAATCAAACTTTAACAAAAACGTGTAAAACTCATCTTTTAAGTCTTTTCTTGCAATTTTAGCTTACGGGCGTTATACTTGCGCCGATTAATATGTCGAAAAAAATAATTTCCACAAGCGGTGTTTCTAGGCTTTCTGTCAAACGCCGTGTAGGTTTGCTGGTTCTACTGTTTTTATTTGCTGGTGCAATTACATACCCTGCTCCCGCAAACTGGCTTATCGACCAATTTAACGCCGCGATTGGCACAAAAATCGGTCACATAGAAAAGCCTTTTGTATTAGGTTTGGATTTACAAGGTGGAACACGCTTAGAATATGAAGCGGACGTTTCTAACGTACCTGCTGGTGAACATGCGGCTGCTTTAGAGGGTGTCCGTGATGTTATCGAGCGTCGTGTTAACTCAATGGGCGTTTCTGAGCCGGTTATCCAAATCACACGTTCTGGCGATTCTTGGAGAGTATCCGCAGAATTAGCGGGTGTTAAAGATATTAACCAAGCTATAACAATGATTGGTGAAACACCAATTTTGGAATTCAAGGAGCTTAATGAAGATCCGCCACGTGAATTATCAGATGAGGAAAAGACACAGATAGCTGATTCAGAAAAGGCCGCCAAAGAAAAAGCTGAACAATTTTTACAAAAAGCTACAGCCGATCAAGGTAATTTTGCAAAACTTGTTACAGAAAATGTAGATGATGTTAAGTTAAAGGAAAATGGTGGCGATTTGGGCTTTATCAAAGACAATCCAATCTACCAAGATTTATACACTCAGATTAAAGATCAAGAAGTAGGTTTGGTTCCTAAGGTTATCGATACTATGGGGGCAGAGGTTGTTGCAAGTATTGATGAGAAAAAAGAAGTTGGTACAGAGGTTAAAGCAAGTCACATTCTAATCCAATATGTTGGTGCAGAGCAGGCTACGGCTTCCACAACCCGCAGTAAAGAAGAAGCTTTGGAATTGATTAACCAAATTAAGAGTGAAGCAACTGCAGACAATTTTACAGAAAAAGCCCAACAATATTCCGAAGAACCTGGTGCGGAAATTTCTGGCGGTGACTTGGGATGGTTTGGAAAGGGCGTAATGGTTCAAGCTTTTGAAGATGCTGCCTTTGGTATGGAGAACGGTTCTATCTCAGAGCCAATAGAAACCGCTTTTGGTTATCACTTGATTTTTAGAGAAGATTCAAGACCAGTTGATGATATAAAAGTTAGAGCCGCTTTGTTCAGCAAACTTCAGGAGTCGGATATCATTCCTCAGGCCGATGAGTGGAAGCGTACAGAGTTAACCGGTAAGCAGCTTTCTAAAGCACAACTTGATTTTGATCAACGTAGTGGAGTTGCTCAAGTAAGTTTGCAGTTTGATAAAGAAGGAGCAGATCTTTTTGCAGATATCACAAAACGTAATATCGGTAAACCGGTAGCCATCTTTTTAGATGGTGAGCCGATTAGTATACCAACTGTTCAAGGTGAGATTATTGGTGGAAATGCAGTCATCTCGGGTCAGTTCACAGTTGCAGAAGCGAAATTATTAGCACAAAGACTGCAAGCGGGTGCTTTGCCGGTACCAATTAATTTAATCATGCAACAATCTGTTGGGCCAACTTTAGGTAAAACTTCGGTTAATGCATCATTAACTGCTGGATTATGGGGCTTCTTGCTTGTGGCATTGTTTATGTTGATTATGTATCGCTTACCGGGTTTGGTTGCCATGGTTGCGCTTATACTTTACGGAACTCTTTCTTTTGCAATATTTAAATCAATTCCTGTTACATTAACACTTTCTGGTATTGCTGGTTTCATACTTTCTGTGGGTATGGCGGTTGATGCTAATGTGCTGATTTTTGAACGCTTAAAAGAGGAGCTTAAACTTAAGAAAACATTTTCTCAAGCTCTGGAAGAAGCCTTTCATAGAGCTTGGCCATCAATTCGTGATGGTAATGTAACAACCTTAATTTCTTGTGTTGTGTTGTACGGCTTTACGTCTTCAGTTATTAAAGGTTTTGCGCTTACATTGGGTATTGGTATTCTCCTCTCAATGTTCTCTGCTATCGTGGTTACCAGAAACCTCTTACGTTTAATCGCAACAAAGCAAGTGGTAGAAAAGCTTGGCTGGTTGTTGTTCCGCACTGCGGACAAAAACAATGAACAATAAATGCTTATGAACATCTTAAAATATCGTCCGCTTTGGTATGCACTTTCCGGTGCATTGATAGCAACAAGTATAGCCTTTGTAGCAATATTTGGTCTCAAATTTAGTATTGATTTTACCGGAGGCTCGCTTTTATCTGTTCGTTATACGGATACCAGACCAACGGCAATCGAAGCTGGTCAGGTTCTGGCTGAGCTTGGTCTTGGTGGTACTGTCATTCAGCCTGTGGGTGAAAAAGACATGAATATTCGCATGCAGACTTTGGATGAAGGGATGCATCAACAAATCCTTACAAAACTAAAAGATAATTATGGCGAGATAACCGAATTACGTTTTGATTCTATTGGACCGGTTATTGGTCAAGAATTACGCGTCAAATCATTTTACGCTTTAACCATAGTCTTCATTGCCATATTGATTTACATTGGTTGGGCATTTCGTAAAGTCTCGGTTCCGGTTCAGTCTTGGAAATATGGTTTAGTCACAGTCTTGGCTGCCATGCATGACGTTATTATCCCATTAGGTGTATTCGCTTTGTTGGGTAAATTATTTGGAACTGAAATCGGCTCACCATTTATTGCGGCAATACTTACGGTTATGGGCTATTCCATCAACGATACAATCGTTGTAATGGATAGAGTTCGCGAAAATTTACAAAAAACAACGGGTACCTTCCATGAGATTGTAAATCGCTCTCTAAATCAAACAATTGCCCGTTCGATCAATACAACGATTACTACATTATTGGCATTAGTGGCTGTATACCTATTCGGTGGAGCTTCGATTAAGGATTTCGCTCTAGCACTTATTGTTGGTATAGTCTCAGGTGCCTATTCCTCGATCTTCTTTGCCGCACCAATGTTAGTCTCGTTGTATGATCTTGGAAAAAGATTGAAAGCTAGAAAACAGTAAAATAGATTTAAGTTTACAAAAAGCTGCAGTATTTGTAGCTTTTTTGGTTATTATTTTTGTTATATATTAATGCATAATATGTGCTATAATGTGCAAGTATGGAACCATTCCTAACATTTGATGTTGCGGGTTTGCTGGCGCAGTTTGGAGCAAATCCATTTATCGCCATGTGGCTGCTATTTATTTATGGTGGTTGGGTATTCTTTTTAATCGCTTTTCTTTGGGCATTCGCAGAGGGTTGGAAGCATATATTGCAAAACAAAGCGGGTGCAAAAAAAGAATGGATTGTTTTGGCTATCGATATACCTAAGTTGTCAGAAAAAGATATGGGTCAGTCGTTAAAGGCTGTAGAAAATATATTTGCTCACTTAGCTGGTGCTCACTCTCCTATAAGTTGGACTGAAAAATGGTTTCAGGGTAAGTATCAAGATCCCATCTCATTCGAGATCATTAGTATCGAGGGGCATGTGCAATTCGTGATTCAGTGTTTGCGGTCATTAAGAGATTTGGTGGAGGCTTCTATCTTTGCTCAGTATCCGGATGCTGAAATAGCCGAAGTAGAGGATTATACTAAAAATGTACCTTCTAGCTATCCTGATGATGAATGGGAGCTATGGGGCACGGAAATGATTCCTGCTGGCGGTAAAAATTCAATTTATCCACTCAAGACTTATCCATCTTTCGAGCATTCAATGTCTAGTGAATTGAAAGATCCGATGTCGGTTTTACTGGAGGGGCTTTCGCGTCTTGATACTGGTGAACAGTGTTGGGTTCAGTTACTTGTCTTGCCAATCGACATGCCAGAATATCAAAAAAAAGGTGAGATATTGATAAAAAAATTAAAAGGAGAAAATGTTACCAAGCCTCCAAGCATGTTAGAAAAGATACTTTTTGCTCCATTTAATTTGTTCATATTACTGGCAAACGAGTTGATGGGGTCTGGTAGTAGCACAACTGACAAAAAGGCTGATGATGTTGCTAAGATGAAAATTTTTAACATGAGTCCGGGCGAGCGTAAAATTCTAGAAGCAGTGGAAAATAAAGTTTCCAAAATTGGATTTAGCTGTAAAATTAGATTCATGTACATTGCCAAAAAAAATGTATTCAAAAAACCACGTATCGTTCAATCACTCATTGGTTTTATTAAACAAATGAATACAAATGACATGCTCTCACTTAAACCCGAAGCCAAACAAGTCGGCATCAATCCTGGGCTTTGGTTGTTTCAGAATAAACGTAACAATACTAGGCGCAATAGAATTTTATCTTACTATAAAAATCGTGCTATTTGGGATGGTATGCCACCTTATTATCTTTGCACGGAAGAGCTCGCAACAATTTGGCACTTCCCGCACACCTTTCAGGTTAAAGCACCTCAAGTAAAAAAACGTGAATTAAAAAGCGCAGAGCCACCTATCAATCTTCCAATCGGATAGTTTTTCACAAAGATAAAATTAAAATACGTCTTACCTGTCCACAGTTTACTCAAGCATGTAAAAACGCTAAAATATAAGAATATATGGCGGTCCAATACGACCACGAACATGAAAATGAAATAACTTTATTCGCCGAAACCAATTTCCGGAATCAGCGAAGACGTTTTGGTATAAAAACTGATGATCGTCGCAGGCATATCTATGTTCTTGGTAAAACTGGTATGGGTAAAACTGCTTTACAACAAAACATGGTCATGTCCGATATAATGGCTGGTCATGGTGTTTGTTATGTTGATCCGCATGGTGACATGGCAGAGGAGCTTTTGGATTTGATCCCTTCCAATCGTATAAATGATATCGTTTACTTTAATCCAGCTGATCTTGAGTATCCTGTTGGTTTTAATATTTTGGAGTCAGTTAATGAAAGTCAAAAGCATCTCGTAGCGAGTGGCTTGATGGGGGTGTTCAAAAAAATCTGGCCTGATGTATGGAGTCCTCGCATGGAATATATCCTCTTAAACTGTGTTTTGGCTTTGTTGGATTATCCGGGGGCAACCCTTTTGGGCATTAATCGTCTTTTGGTTGACGATGAATATCGCAAGCGCGTAATAGCTAAAATAAGGGATCCAATTGTAAAAACCTTTTGGGTCGCTGAGTTTTCTTCATGGAGTGAAAAGTATCAAACCGAAGCGATCGCACCTATTCAAAACAAAGTCGGTCAATTTTTATCTGCATCCGTAATTCGTAATATCGTATCGCAAGTTCGTTCCACTATTGATATTCGTAAAATCATGGATGAGGGTAAGATTTTTATTGTTAACCTTTCCAAAGGGCGTATTGGTGAAGAGAATATGAGACTTTTGGGAGGCATGCTTATTTCTAGGTTACAGATGGCTGCCATGGAACGTGTAGAAATTCCAGAAGATGATCGTAGAGATTTTTATCTTTTTGTTGATGAATTTCAAAATTTCGCCAATGAATCTTTTGCATCCATTCTTTCTGAGGCTCGTAAATACCGCTTAAGCTTAACCGTCGCTCATCAATACATAGAACAACTCACCGAAGAAACCAGAGCGGCAGTTATTGGTAACGTTGGTACCATGATTGTTTTTCGTGTCGGTTCCACGGATGCTGAATTTTTAGAAAAAGAGTTTTCTCCAACTTTTACCGTAGAAGATTTGGTGAACTTACCAAAATTCAATATATATTTAAAATTAATGGTTGATGGTGTGGCGAGTACTCCTTTTTCTGCGGCCACCCTGCCGCCAATGGCTCGACATATCGGCAGTGCGCAAAAAGTTATTGATGTATCTCGCGAAAGATATGCAATTCCGCGTTCCACCATTGCTGAAAAAGTTTTACGATGGAGTGGGATGGAAACCTCGAGTTTACGGTTGGCGGATGAGAGTATCTTACGTCCCATGAGCGACGAAAATATTAAATTAGCTAAAGAGGAAGATGAAATGGAGGATGCTGAGGAAAATGCAGGAGATGCAGAAGAATATTTAAAAATAACACCAGAGAGACTTAAAGTTTTACAAAAAGCTCCTAGCGGAGGTTCTAAAAAAGATAAACCAAAATTTTCACACACGTGTACTAGGTGTGGCAAAGTCTGGGATATGCCGGTACAGTTGGATCCAACTCGCCCAATGTATTGTGCGGATTGTATGCCAATTGTACGTGATGAAAGAAAGAATAAAAGTAAAATCTCCAGAACAAATCCCGTTGAGGCTGAATTTGAAAAATCTATAAAAAAGGAAGTTGAACCGGATCAGCCTAATCGCCCACGTATCGTTGGTGAGATTAATTTACCCGATAAACCAAAAGAGACTGTAAGCACTGATCAAAAGACTGTTAATCCCAAGAGCTTATTGGAGGAATTGGAATTGATTAAGGGCGGAGCAGTTGAAACTAAGAAAAAGAAGGTTGAAGCACCTCTCAATAAACGTCAGAATGATAAATGGCCAAATAATAAACCGCAAAACCAAAAATTGGCTACAACTTCTTATGATCAGGCGGATAAGCAGGATAAAAAAGCAAAGCGTAGGAGCAAGGATCGTCAAAAATTAGAAGATGTATTTTCTAAGATAGAAGATAGAGTACCAGTAAAAAACAAGGAAGCTAAAGAACCACCAGAAACAGCTGAACCAAGAACACTTACGGTCTTTAAAAAAACATCTAATAATTCTTCAAATTCACCCACGTCCTCCTATAAAACCTTAAGACCTGGTGAAAAAGCAAGTTTTTAATATATAGTAAAAATTTATACATATGCCAGATCAAATTTCATATAAAACTTTTGACGGAGTAACTATAGTAGGTGATTGGTATCCAACAACCACAACCGTTGGTGTTGTTATTCTTTTGCACATGATGCCTATTGATCGTAAATCATGGGCACCGTTCCAAAAAGTTTTAGCTGCAAATAATATCGCTTCTTTAGCTATAGATATGCGTGGACATGGCGATAGCACGGTCGGTGAAGGTGGAATAAAATTAGATTATAAAACATTTAAAGATATTCAACATCAGCAGACACTCAATGATATAAGCGGTGCCATAGATTGGCTCACAAACAAGAATTATCCAAAAAGCCAAATAGTAGTTGTTGGTGCTTCAATAGGTGCTAACTTAGCTTTGTGGTCTTTAGAGCAAGAGCCGTCGCTAGCAGGTGCTGTTTTATTATCACCAGGGAATTACCGTGGCATGGACTCTGTTGCACAAGCGGGCGAGGTTTTGCCACATCAGTCACTTTTGGCTGCGGGTTCAGACACGGACGATCCAGAGGCATATGAAGCTGCGAGAGCCATTATTGAAAGATGTAGTTCTAGCAGAAAATCATTTTTACCATATAAAAACGCAGGACACGGTATTCACTTGTTTGCTTCTGATCCAACTTTAATGGATAAATTAGCAGAATGGATCCGTGAAACCATACAAACGCCTATACAATAAAGTGATGATTGCGTGTGAATAAATTCGTATTTGTTTTTTGTGGTTAAGTGTGTAAAAATACTTATATCATGAAGAATGTTCAAATTTTTTTTGTTATTACGGGTTTATTTTTGTTTCTGCTTCCAGAAACTGCTTTTGCGGATACCATCCCATCTCGGTTAACAACGGCTCACGATTTTACGACACACGATCAAGAATACGAAGCTGCTATTGTCATGGATGTTAATACACATAAGATACTTTTTGAAAAAAACGCTGATGAATTATGGACTGCTGCTAGTATAACTAAATTAATTGGAGCACTTACATTCATCGACCGTCAGTCAGCTTGGGATGCGGTGGTCTCAATAAAAGAACAAGATGAAGTAGGCGGTGGTCGTTTACGTGTTGACGATGGCGCCACCATGACCATTCAAGACCTAATGTACTCAAGTATAACCGGTAGTGCTAATAATGCAGCCACAGCATTGGCTCGATTAAGCGGTCTTGGGATGCAGGGTTTTGTGCAGGCCATGAATCAAAAAGCAAAGTCATTAGGCTGCACAAAATCAATTTTTACAGATCCATCAGGCATGGATGTTGGAAACACAATTACTGCAAGGGAGTTGCTCAAAATCGCATCCGCTGCTTATGCTGATGAACGTATTCAAAAACCAGCCAGCACCTCTTCATATACATTCAAGATACTTAATACCGGAGAAGCTAAAACCATCAAAAACACAAATGAGCTCTTGCTAGATCCGGACAATGGTTTGTATGTAACGGGTGGTAAAACGGGATTTTTATATGAATCTCGAAATAACTTTGTTTATAAGGTTAGAAAAAGCAAGGATGATGCACAAAGTGAATTGCTGATTGTGGTTTTGGGGGCTTATACAAGATTTGATCTATTCGACATCGCTCATCAACTTGCTGATTGGTCTTGGGCTTCTTATACCTGGGACTCTTCGTTGGCATCCAATTTACCAACTCCAACTCCAACTAAACCAACAGAGGATCCGGATACAACGCTAAAATCAGTAATAATCAATGGCACGCTTATTAAAACAAGCGATTCACCAGCTGTTTGGTATGTTTACAATCAAAAGAAATATGTGCTCTTAGACGGTGTGTTTTTAGATGCTTACTTTCCAACAACTCCTATTATAACCGTGACAAAAACGGTGGCTGAATCGCTTGCAGACGATCGGCCTTATACTTTTGATGATGGAATCCTGCTAAAAAGCAAATCCTCACCCGTTGTTTACTATATGAATAATGGCTACTTGAGGCCCATAGTTTCGGCATCAGCCTTTGAGCGTCAGGGTTTTGATTGGGATGATATATACATTACTTCGCAATTTGTTTTGGATGGATATAAAATCGGATCTTTGGTCACAGCCGATTCAAGTTTGAACACACAGCTTACCATTAGGTAAACACTTGCCTAAATAGTAAATATAGACTATTATGCGCTTTGCGCAATTTTGCCATATATATGGATATCAAAGCACTAAAAAATCGCTTAGATGAGCTAAAAATTCCTGATTACCGCTTAAAACAAGCGTTGCGTTCGTATTATCAAGAATACCAAAATGGATGGCAGGATATCAGTACTTGGTCAAAAAATTTGCGTGAGGCATGTATGGATATAAGCTGGTCACCATTAGAATTAGAGCAAAAGATAAAAGCTCACAAAAAAGATAGTACAAAATATTTATTTAAAACTAAAGATGAAAAATTTATCGAGTCTGTCCTCATGGAGCATGAAGACGGGCGAACTACGGTTTGTGTCTCATCGCAAATTGGTTGTGCGATGAACTGCACTTTTTGCGCAACCGGAGCACTTGGATATAAGCGCAATCTTACAGCTGAAGAAATTGTTGATCAGGTTGTTCAAATCGCTAGAGATATAAAAACACAAGGCAAAAAAGTAACCAATATAGTTTTTATGGGCATGGGTGAGCCCTTTAATAATCCGGATGAAGTTTTTGTCGCAATTAAGAAACTCATGGACAAAGAACTTTTTGGATTGGGCGCTCGTCACATAAGTGTATCTACTTGCGGTATTATTCCGGGTATTCAAAGATTGATGCGTGAGACGCCTCAAGTTAATCTCGCCATCTCACTCCATGCGCCAAACCAAAAATTACGTGAAAAATTAATGCCCATCGCCAAAGCCTATCCACTTAATAAGCTCATGCAAGCTTTGGGTGTTTACATGCAACAAACCAATCGAAAAGTAATGTTTGAATATTTGTTGATCAAGGGTGTTAATGATTCTTTGGAATGCGCTGACGAATTAATACATTTATTATCAGAAAAGAAGCAACTCGTGCATGTAAATCTAATTAAATATCATGCTACGGGCACATATCAACCTTCACCAGAAGGTATGCGACGTCTTTTTCAAGATAGGTTGCGTAAATTTAGCATTTCAGTAACTCATAGGGTTTCATTTGGTGAAGATATTAGTGCGGCCTGCGGTCAATTAGCAGCCAAAAAAAGCTAAGTAAAAAGCACCGAATTCAGCTCGCGCTCGTCGATTGTATGAAAAAACAAAAAGTTATAGTCGCTATGAGTGGCGGTGTTGATTCATCTGTAGCTGCTGCCTTGTTGGTAAAACAGGGTTATGAAGTTGCTGGTGGGTTTATTAAAAATTGGTCTGACACCAAGGATCCAGAAACCGGAGGCTGTAGTTGGAGATCTGAGCGTCGAGATGCTCTTAGGGTAGCCGCAGATTTGGATATACCTCTTTATACATTTGATTTTGAAAAACAATACCGTCAAAAAATCGTTGAAGAACTTTATAGTGGCTATGCCAAGGGACTCACACCTAATCCAGATGTGCTTTGTAATGAATTCATTAAATTTGGATTATTTTGGGAAAAAGCCAAAGAATTGGGTTTTGATTTAATGGCAACCGGTCATTATGCCATAACCAAGCGACAAAAAGACACAACCACACTTTGGCGCGGAAAGGATCCTGATAAAGACCAATCCTACTTTTTATATCGCATTACCCCAGAGGCACTCGATCATAGTTTAATGCCGGTTGGTGGATATAAAAAAAACCAAATCAGAAAACTTGCCAAAAAAATGAAATTAAAAGTTGCAGAAAAACCAGATAGTCAAGGAATTTGTTTTATTGGTAAGGTGGATTTTTCTGAATTTTTAAGTAAAAAAATCATTAGTAAACCAGGGCCCATAATTACACCAGACGGTAAGATAATTGGTAAACATCAAGGTTTGCACAACTATACAATTGGACAACGTAATAAAATTGCTGTAGCTGATAAACATCCTTGGTATGTGGCGGACAAAGACTTGGTTAAGAATAGTTTGATAGTTGTCGATAGCCTTGATCATAAATTTTTACAAGCAAAATTCATTACTATTGATGATTTGCATTGGCTTTCCGAAAATCCTCCTAAAAATCCAACTCAAGTTTTGGTACAAATTCGTTATCATCAAGAGCCTCACAAGGCCAAGTTGCTGATATCTAAAAATGCTAAAAGCGTGACTCTTGAGTTTAAAAAACCGGTTAAGGCGGCCGCGGTTGGTCAATCTGCAGTAGTGTACAAAGGTCAGCAATGCCTCGGTGGCGGAATAATTCGCCAAGTTGAACATTTGTGCTAGTATAATGCCTAATTATGACTGAACAGAGGGCGAATAAATTCCAGTGGATCTCCATAGTATACTTACTATTATTCGTCATGGCCGTGTTTTCACCTTCGCTAATTCAAAGTGGCTATTTCGGTATTCACGAACAGCACATTGAGGAAGCGTTGATTTTTTTGTTTGGAATAGCTGGTATTTCTATCTTTATGCTGTATGAAAGAATGATGGAAAAAAAAGAAAAAGAACATGAGGCTGTTGTGGATGCTTGTGAAAGAGCGAAACGGGAATTAGTATCCTCTTATCAATATATCGGTTCTTTAAACCGTCAAATGGACGTTTTAAAAAAGATATCCAATGATACTAGTATTTCCATGTATGATCAGCATGAATTGAGCAAAGACTTGTTAAAATCATTAACCGTCGCAGCTTCTGGAAGTATGGGTGGCGTTCCGGCTCTGTTGCGTTTTATTCATATTGACAAGATGCGTACAGAGCATGAATATTTTCATACAAATGATAAAAGTCAGAATCAAGCACTAAATGTTCCAAACAAAGAGCTGAAAAGAATACATGAGCAGAATCTAGCCTATGATATGGTTGGCAACAATGGCAAAAGATGGCTCGCCGTTCCTTCCGATCAATCATCAGACAACATTAAGGCCTTCATGGTTATAGAGGACAAAACTAACGAAATAGAGGGTTTTGATCCTAGTATTATAAAAGTTTTTGTAAATCAAGCAGAATTAATAAATAGAGCTTTGCGTAATCAAGATATGGAAAATGGATCAGCTATTGAGTTGATTGAGCAAGCAACAAAAGAAGTTAATGGCACTGTGAGTTAATATTTAAAAGCTATGAAATTTCGTACAACCGACCAAGTTCGTAAAATGTTTTTGGACTTTTTTAAAGAAAAGGGTCATGCGATTATCCCTTCGGCATCTTTGATTCCAGAAAACGACCCGACCGTCCTCTTTACCACGGCTGGTATGCATCCATTGGTTCCATATTTGATGGGGGAAACACACCCCATGGGAACACGTCTTGTTGATTCTCAAAAATGTCTTCGAACAGGTGATATTGATGAAGTTGGTGATGCCACTCATGGCACATTCTTTGAAATGCTGGGAAATTGGTCTTTGGGTGATTATTTTAAAGAAGAGAGTATCGCTTGGTCATATGAATTACTCACTAAACCTGAGTGGTTTGGTATTGATCCCAAGAGAATCTACGCCACCTTTTTTGAAGGAGATGCTGATGCGCCGCGTGATGAAGAGTCTATAAATATCTGGCAATCACAGTTCATGGTTCATGGGATTAATGCTGTCGTTGGTATGGCTGGTAAGGATGAGCCCACAAAATCAGAAGAGGGCTATCGTTTATTCGCTTATCCAAAAAATAAAAATTGGTGGGGTCCTGCTGGACAAACCGGTCCTTGCGGGCCTGATACTGAGATATTTTATGATACTGGTAAAGAGCATGATCCGAAATTCGGTCCAATTTGTCATCCAAATTGTGACTGCGGGCGCTTTGTTGAGATTTGGAATAATGTGTTCATGCAGTACAACAAGCAGGATAATGGTTCATTCGTTCCATTAGCACAGCGCAATGTTGATACTGGTATGGGCTTGGAGAGGATGACTGCGGTTATACAGCAAGTTGGAACGATTTATGACACGGACACCTATGCTAGAGTTTTTGAGGCCATAGACGCTATTTTTGACGTTAAATACGGTGTTGATTCTGGTATCGATCGGTCTTTACGCATTATTGTTGATCATTTACGCGCCTCAACCTTTATTATCGGTGATCCACGTGGTGTTACGCCTTCCAATATAGGTCAAGGTTACATAGTGCGTCGTCTCATTCGCAGAGCTGTTAGGGAGGCGAAGCGTATTGGCATTCATACCGATATTACAACGCCAATCAGTCAAAAAATCATTGAGATATACGAAAATACATACCCAGAATTGCAACACAACGCTCAGAAAATCCTCCAAGAAGTTAAAAAGGAAGAGGAAAAATTCCTCGTTACTCTGGAAAAAGGGCTTAAAGAGTTCGAACATATTTATGAAAAATCTGGTTCGATAACTGGTGAACTGGCATTTGTTCTCTATTCTACTTATGGATTTCCTATTGAATTGACCGAAGAGTTGGTCACCGAAAAAGGCGGACAGGTTGATCGTCATGTATTTGAACAGGAGTTCAAAAAACATCAAGAACTTTCTCGTACTGCATCAGCCGGAACATTTAAAGGCGGTTTGCAAGACCATTCCGAGGAAACAACTAGATTGCACACAGCTACACATCTTTTACATCAAGCTCTTCGAATGGTTCTGGGTGATCATGTGGCTCAAAAGGGCAGTAATATCACAGCCGATCGTTTGCGGTTCGATTTTACTCATCCTCAAAAGATGACCGATGAAGAAAAACAGAAAGTTGAGGAAATAGTAAACCAGGCCATACAAAAGGATTTAGCTATTCAGTCTGAGGAGCTCACCGTCCCAGAGGCAAAGGATGCGGGTGCGATTGGATTGTTCGAAGATAAGTATGGCGATAAGGTTAAGGTCTATACCGTACTAGATCCAAATGAGTCCAGGGGATTCTTTTCTAAAGAGATTTGCGGAGGCCCACATGTCGAAAAAACTGGAAAAATGGGTCATTTTAGGATTAAAAAAGAGGAGGCCGTATCAGCTGGTGTAAGAAGAATTAAGGCCATATTAGAGCAATAATTCATTTCGCATAAGTTATCAAGAGTGTCAAATTTGCTAAAAATTAAGCTTTTATGTATAATTAGCATCATAATTTGTGGATAACTAAGCGAAAAGCATGATTGTTACGTATGTCAAATAAATCCGCGTCTTCAAAAAAGGATTTTTTGGTTGTAAAAGGGGTCGTGGAGGAGAATTTACCTAGTGCAACCTTTAAGGTTAAATTGGAAAATGGCCAGTCAATTTTGTGTCATTTATCAGGAAAATTGCGTATGTATCGCATTAGGTTAACTCCAGGAGACGAAGTTCAGGTCGAAATCTCTCCTTACGATTTGACAAAAGGCCGTATAACCTTTAGATTATAGCCCACTATTAAGTCCGCTGGAGAGGGCATCGGACTAGCTTGGACTGTTGATTTTCTTGTCATTTAACGAAAATAAACCCTACTACCATGAAAGTAAGAACTTCCGTAAAGGCAATCTGCCGTGATTGCAAAGTAATTCGCCGCCAAGGGCGAGTTGTTGTGGTTTGCAAGAAAAATCCTAAACATAAGCAAAGACAAGGTTAATCTTATATTTTATTTATGGCACGTATAGCAGGTGTAGTCTTACCCCAAAACAAGCGTATCGTTATCGCCCTAACCTATATATATGGTGTGGGAGATACACGAGCAAAAAAAATCTGCCTAAATGCAGGTGTTGATGAAGGTGTTCGCACAAAAGATCTTACTGAAGCGCAAGAAAAAGTACTTCGCGAAGAGGTCGAGAAAAAGTATCGCATCGAAGGTGAGCTTAGACGTGAAAACATGTCTAACATAAAACGTTTAAAAGAAATAAATTGTTTTAGAGGCACCAGACATAAAAAAGGATTACCAGCTCGTGGTCAAAGATCACGTACCAACTCACGTACAGTTCGTGGCAATGTAAGAAGAACTGCAGGTTCTGGTAAACGTAAGTTAGAAAAGACGTAACCTAAAAGCTATGAGTAAAGATAAAGAGAATAAAAAAACTACAGAAGCAACCGAGGCCGTATCAAAAAAGAAGGTCCCTCGCTCTCGTAAAAAGAAGAAAGCTATTCAGCAGGTTGCACATGCTTGTGCTTATATTCAAGCAACTTACAATAACACGATCATTACACTTACTGACCAAAATGGTAACACATTGGCATGGTCAACTGCAGGTGCTTGTGGATTTAAGGGTCCTAAAAAAGCGACTCCTTATGCTGCTTCCGTTGTTGTTCGTAAGCTATTGGAAAAAATACCAGAAGTTGGCATCAAGGATGTTAGTGTATATGCCAAGGGTGTAGGTCAGGGTCGTGAAGGTGCTATCAGAGCATTTAATACTAATAATGTTAATGTTGTTTCTATAAAAGATGTAACGCCGGTTGCGCATAATGGTTGCCGCAAACCTCGTCCACGTCGTCTGTAATCTAGCAAAAATTAGCAAATAATTAAATTTATGGCACGAATTGATTCCAAATGTAAACTATGTCGTAGGGAGGGTGAGAAGCTTTTGTTAAAAGGCGAGCGTTGTCTTTCTTCAAAATGCGCTTTTCAAAGACGTTCCTATGTCCCTGGTATTCACGGACCAAAACGCCCAGGTCGTCAAACGGATTTCGGCAAACAGCTTCGTGAAAAGCAAAAGGCTAAGCGTGTTTATGGTGTATCAGAAACACAATTTGCTAATTATTACGAAAAAGCTATGAAGATGAAAGGCGATTCTGGTGTTAATTTGGTTCAATTACTAGAACTTCGTCTTGATAATGTTTTATATCGTGCGGGTTTGGCAAAGAGTCGTGCTGCAGCGCGTCAAATAGCCTCACACTCACATATTGCTATTAACGACAAAAACGTAAACATTCCTTCATACAGAGTTCGTCCTGGCGAAGTGATTGTTATTCAGAGTCGTAAACAGAACAAAACTCCTTGGAAAACTATCGGTGAAAATTTAAAGAATCACGAAACTCCTTCTTGGATGACCCTAGATCCTTCAGCGCTATCAGTTAAGATCACCAGTTTGCCGGCAGCGGATGACTTAAAGCAAATCTTTGATCCAAAACTTATCATTGAATATTATTCGCGCTAACATTTTATCCATCTCCCAACTATGGAGTCACTTCTTCTCCCAACAAAAATACAATTTCAAAAAGGTGAGCGCCCTAATGAGGGCGTGCTTACCGTTGAACCATGTACGCCAGGTTATGGCACTACATTGGGTAACGCTTTACGCCGTGTGATGCTTTCATCGCTACCAGGCGCAGCAGTTACAGCAGTTAAAATCCGTGGTGTGGATCATGAATTTTCCACAATGCCACACGTCAAAGAGGATGTTTTGGAAGTCATACTTAACTTAAAAACTTTACGCGTAAAAACATTTTCCGATGAACCTGTTAAGCTAACGCTTAATGTCAAAGGAGAAAAAGCTGTTACCGGGGCAGATTTTGAAAAAAATGCCGACGTAGAAATAGTGAATTCAGATTTGGTAATCGCAACACTTACAGACAAGCAAGCATCTCTGGAGATGGAAATCACGGTTTCGGGAGGCCGAGGTTATCGCTCAACAGAAGAGAGACAGAAAGAAAAGATGGATTTGGGAGTAATTGGTATCGACGCTCTATATAGCCCGGTACTAAATGTATCATACAAAGTCGAAGCCACACGTGTTGGAGATAAGACTGACTATGATAAATTGATTCTAAACGTTGAGACCGATGGTAGCTTGGATCCGTTGGATGCTTGCAATCAAACTATCGAAATTCTCTTGAATCATTTCAGTTTATTAAAAGATTTAACTTACGAAGAATAAAAAATTAAGGAGGCTAACTAAAGTATTATGAGGCACAGAAAAAATGGTAAAACCCTAGATCGCAAAAACGGTCCACGCAAAGCGCTGTATCGTAATTTAGCGACCTCATTGGTTTTGTATGAACATATAAATACCACTTTGGCTAAAGCCAAGGCTGTACGCCCCATAGTGGAAAGGTTGGTTACTGTCAGTAAAGACAAATCTTTAACATCAAGACGTAAACTTAATACATACTTAATGGTAGAGCCGGCAGTTAACAAGATGTTGGAAGAGATTGGTCCTCGCTATACAGGGCGCGATGGTGGATATCTTAGAATTATTAAGTTAGGAACTCGCCAAGGGGATGGCGCAGAAATCGCTCAAATTCAATTTGTATAATATGCCATGGAAAAAACGAGTGGGTATGCCCCGCATAAAACGAGAAACTGTAGAAATCGATGTTGCCGGTAAATCGGTAGGTCGTGTTGCTACAAGAATTGCCATGATTCTCATGGGTAAGCACAAGGCAGATTATGTGCCTAGCATGGATCTTGGTGACAAAGTCGCGATTAAAAACGCAGATAAAATTGTGTTTACCGGAAAAAAATGGGATCAAAAAACTTATTTCCGTACCTCTAATCGTCCTGGTGGCTTAAAGCAAACTTTGGCAAAAGACGCACAAGAAAAAGATCCAGAATTTGTATTGCGTAATGCAGTCAAATACATGCTTCCTAAAAATCGTACGCAAGCTCTAAGAATGAAGCGTCTAACTTTTGTAAAATAATCTATGGCAGAAGCTAAGAAAAAAACCACAGAAAAGAAAGAAGCCGTAAAAAAACCGGCTGCTACCAAGACCGCTAAAAAGGATGACAAAAAACCAGCCACAAAAACTAAAGTGGAAAAAACTCCAACTTTAAAACTTGAGGCGGAGCAGGAAACTGCAGCTAAAGCTGCAAAAGGCGGTTCATTTATCCCATCTGTTGGTCGTCGCAAGCGCGCAATCGCTCGTGTTCGTCTTATCAAAAATGGTAAAGGTGTTATCACAATTAACGGTAAACCTTACGATAAGGTATTTACCACATTTGATTTAAGTACTCAGATCATAGCTCCGTTAAAGGCTGTCGGCCAAGATGGCTCGGTTGATGTAAGCGCTAAGGTTGTTGGCGGCGGCATGCGCGGTCAAGCAGAAGCTGTTCGTCATGGCATTGCTAGATCTTTGATCGAATTAAATCCAACCTTCAGAAAAACATTAAAAAAACTTGGTTACCTCTCTCGCGATCCTCGTCAAAAGGAACGTAAGAAACCGGGTAAAAAAGGCGCACGTCGCTCACCACAGTGGTCCAAACGTTAAACAATCAATTCAAAAAAAACGAGCTCAGGCTCGTTTTTTGGTATCAAATTGAGTATATTTTCCTGAGGAAGTTAATAAGCTATCACACTCATGAGATTGATTTTTCTTGTCTATTCTGCCAAAATAGATATTAAATCATGATAGAAAAAAAGGTTGCAAAAAACGCCTTGGTTCTGATGTTGGCAACAACCGGACAAAAGTTCATTGCTTTTGTTGCTTTTACGTTGGTAGCGCGTTTTGTAGGCGCAGAGATTACCGGTACATATTTTTATGCGGTTTCTGTTACATCAATCTTTGTAACACTTTCCGACTTGGGTATCACTCCGGTTGTTATCAGAGCCATAGCCGGTAATACCAAAAATTCCGAAAGGTTATTTGGGGCCGCGATTAGAGCAAAATTGTTTTTGATACCCATAGCTGTAATTGCTTCACTTTTTTACGGAGTTGCCATAGGTAATCCGCCATTAATTATCGCTACAATCGGTGTCGCGTGTGTGGCTATGGCAGCAGATGCATTGCATTTAATCTTTTATGGTGTCTTACGCGGTAGGCAAAATCTAAAACCAGAAGCCATTGGTATGTTTATAGGCCAGGCTATTACCGCTACTGTTGCTATAAGTGCAGCTTGGTTGGATTTAGGTCCGGTTGGACTGGCTTTTGCTTTGGTTTGCGGTAGTCTATGGAATGTTCTTTGGTCATCCTTGAATCTCCGCAGATTGAAAGTCAAATTTCCTAGTCCATTTAAATCTGATATTAAAGATTTAGTTTGGCAAGCTTTGCCTTTTGCTGTTGCTGGTATATCGGTAAAAGTTTATTCCTATATTGATAGTTTGATGTTGCAAGCTTACAAAGGGAGTACAGCCGTAGGTTATTATGCTGTTGCATATAAACTGACATATGCAATGCAGTTTTTACCATTAACTTTTACTGCCGCACTCTATCCGGCTTTGAGTGCGTCGTACGCCAACAAAGAAAAAGCCGAACTTAAACAAATGTTCGTGGGTGCTCTACGCCTTATGGCGGCTATAGGCTTTCCTATTTCTGCCGGTCTTTCGGCTCTAGCTCCAAGATTAATCCCAGCATTGTATACAAATGAATTCGCTGGCTCGATAGCGGCCATGGAAGTGTTGCCTTGGGT
>Ga0180009_10001970_pt1 | contig 24327 bp, 17 predicted proteins | sample OS_PC_MetaG_FD_123537 | JGI IMG/M metagenome (GOLD analysis project Ga0180009, IMG submission 123537) | Groundwater microbial communities from the Aspo Hard Rock Laboratory (HRL) deep subsurface site, Sweden - OS_PC_MetaG | ecosystem: Environmental > Aquatic > Deep subsurface > Groundwater...
CTCTCGAGGCTGTGTCGCTCAGGCTCGAAATACCAAAAGTATGACTTCGCCTTCGCTCCTTGCCTCGAGAGCCGGGTCCTGCGCGATCATCGAATCTCTTCAACCCGAAGGCGGTCTAGCCCGACCGGGCCTCCTCCTGCCCGCCGTCGGACCCGAGCGGGACGCCGTACTCGTGCAACCGCCGGTACAGCGTCTTCTTGCCGATCCCCAGCACCTGCGCCGCCGCCGCCTTGTTGTTGCCCAGTATCTCGAGCGTGCGAAGGATGTAGCGCCGCTCGACCTGCTCCAGCGTGCGCCCCAGGGGCAGCTCGAGCGACCGGCCACAGCGGCCCTGGCCCTGCCGCAGCGGGCCGGGCAGGTCTCGCTCGGTGATCTCGTTGCCCCTCACGGTCACTACCAGGTTCTCAACGCAGTTGCGCAGCTCCCGGACGTTGCCGGGCCAGTCGTGGCTGGTCAGTCGGCGGAGCGCTCGCTCGCCGAAGCCGTGGATCTGCCGATTGTGCTCTCTGCAGAACAGCTCGAGGAAGTGGTCCAGCAAGGGCCGTATGTCCTGCCGCCGCTCGCGCAGGGGAGGGATCTCGATCGTGACCACCTTGAGCCGGTAGTACAGCTCCTCGCGGAATGCTCCCTCGCGCATCGCCCGGTCCAGATCGCGGTTAGTGGCGGCGATCAGACGCACGTCGACACGGATCGGCGCCTGGCCCCCCACGCGCTCGATCTCGCGCTCCTGGATCGCCCGCAGCAGCTTGAGCTGCGTCGCCACTGGCAGGTCGCCAACCTCGTCGAGGAACAGCGTGCCGCTGCTGGCCAGCTCAAATCGGCCCTTGCGCGTGCGATGGGCGCCGGTGAAGGAGCCCCGCTCGTGGCCGAACAGCTCGCTCTCGATCAGGCTGTCGGCGAGCGCGACGCAGTTGACCCTTATCAGCGGCCCGTTGGCGCGCGCTCCCGAGTGGTGGTGTATCGCCGTGGCCACCAGCTCCTTGCCGGTGCCCGACTCGCCCTGGATCAGGACCGACGCGCCGGTGGGGGCGATCTGTCGCACGCGCTCGAGGACTCGCCGCATCTCGGTCGACTGGCCGACGATGCCGGAGACCGAGAACCGGCGCCGCGGGCCTCGGCGACGGCAGGCCCGCTCCACCAGCTGGTCCAGCCGGTCCAGATCGATCGGCTTGGTCAGGAAGTCGAGAGCCCCGAGGTGCATCGCCCTGACCGCGGACTCGACGGTGCCGAACGCGGTCAGCAGGATGACCGGCGTGTCGGGGTAGTGCTCGCCGATATGAGCGAGCAGGTCGAGGCCGCTGACCCTGCCCATCATCACGTCAGAGATGACCACGTCCACCGGGGAGAGGTCGAGGCGGGCCATTGCTTCCTCGCCGCTGGCGGCCTCCACCACCTCGTAGCCGCTCTCCTCCAGTGCGCACCGCAGGCTGGCGAGAGTGTTGGCATCGTCCTCCACCACGAGCACAGTCCCACTACCCATGACCATCGCGCACTCCTGCACTTTCCAGTGGCAGCTCGACATGGAAACACGCACCCTCACGCGCCGTCGAGCGGACTGTGATGCGGCCATCCATGTCCCTGATCAGACGAGCACAGACGGCCAGACCCAGCCCGGTGCCGTCTTCCTTTGTCGTCACGAAGGGGCGGAAGACCTGCTGCAGCTCCTCCGTCATGTCGCTGGTGAGAATGCTCGCGTCGATCCCCGAACCGTTGTCCCGGATCGCAACGGTGGCCATCGACCCGTCGCTGTCCGTCGCCAGCCGGACCTCTCCGCCGCCAGGCAAGGCCTGGATCGCGTTGAGGATGATGTTGAGCAGGATCTGGCGCAGCTTGGCGGGGTCGGCTCGAACCGGCTCCAGGTCGGCGGCCAGCTCGGGGATCAGCCGGACTCCGTTGCGAGTCGCCTCGGGTTCGATGAAGCGGATGGCGTCCGTCACCTGAGCGCCGAGGTCAAGCGGTTCGAGCCGCGTCTTGCGGTGGCGCACCAGGGCCAGCAAGTGATCCTCGAGCAAGTTGTTGATGCGGTAGATCTCTCCCTCCAGCGTGCCGAGGAGCTCCTCGGCGCGCTGCCGCCCGGCGGAGCGCTCGTCGGATCCGGCCTCCCTGCGCAACAAGCGACGGATCATCTGGGCGTTGATCGACAGCGCGTTGAGCGGAGTCCGGATCTCGTGAGCCACGATCGAGGCCATCTCGCCCACGACTGTCACACGCTCCAGTCGGCCGTGGGCGGCCTGCAGCGCGCTGAGCCGATCGAACAGAGACCGGACCTCCTCGGTCCGCTGCGTGACCTCGCGCTCCAGCTCGCGGTTGAACGCCTCGGCGGTGCGGATGCGCCGGCTCGACTCACGGTCAAGCAGCAGGGCCCCGGTGATCATCGCCGCCATGATGGCGCCGAAGAAGAGGAAGACCGACGTCTGGCCCCGCAAGCCGTCAGCGATGACCAGGCTGGCGGAGGTGGCGACCGCCAGGGACCACCTGTGGACACCGACCTGGAATGGTGTGAAGGCCACGAGCTTGGCCTTGCCCTGGGCGACCTGGATCTGCCCGGCGCCGGTCAGCCCCCGCGTCATGCGCCGGTGCAGCTCGAAGGAGGAGTGGCAGCTGGAGCACGAGCCGCTGATGGAGAGGGCGCTCTGGCCCAGCTGGTCACGGTGCTCCGGGTGCATCACGAGCCGGCCGTCCTGGTCCAGCACCCAGGAGTAGGAGTCCCGGCTGAGCTTGGTGATGCGGGAGATCTGGCGCTGCAGGTCGCCCCAGTCGAGCACGATGGCCGCCTCCGCGCTGCGGTCGGTCATTAACGCCGCCACGACCCAGCCGGAGCGCGCGATCGACGAGCGGATGGGACCTTTCACGCGCATCTGTCCGGGGGCCGCTGCATCACCTGGCAGCTGCGGCAGCAGCGCCTCGAGGGCGGCCCGGTGCCGCTCGTGGCTAACCAGTAGCGGCCCGTCCGTGCTGTCCCTGCGGCTGGCCAGCACGCCTCCCTGCGGACGCAGGCTGATCACCACGCGGGAGAGGAGCCGACGGTTGTGCTCCGGGTCGCGGCGGGCCAGGTCCAGCGTCAACGCCAGGAACTTGCGGACCTCGCGAAAGACCTCCCCCAGGTGGGCCGCTGCCTTGCGGGCCTGGTACATCTGTCGCTCGCTGAAGCGGCGCTTCGCTTCGCTGGTGGCCTGCCGATACTGCAGGAACATGCCAACGGTCAGAGCGGCGATGATCAACGGCGTCGCCACCCGCACCACGATGCGGAGATCCCGGGACCTGGAGGCGTTCCTGATGGAGCTGCTCATGATCGCTTCCCTTTTCTTGGATCGTGGACGCGGGGTGTGCAAGTTTGGGCTGCACATGGGGGTTTCTCACCCTCGGGGGGGTTCTCGTGAGAATGGCCAGGGGGGACCTTGATGGAAGTGGTTGTATGTACCCGAAACGTCCGGCCGAGGTGGCGACGACGGTGGAATCAGGGTAGAAGGACTTCGAGATGGCCCTCTGGATCTGGATCGCGTTCATCGCCTTCGTCCTGCTGATGCTGGCGCTGGACCTGGGCCTGCTCAATCGCCGTGATCACGTCATCCGCACGCGCGAGGCCCTGGGGTGGACCCTGTTCTGGGTCGCGCTGGCGCTGCTGTTCAACGTGCTGGTCTTCTTCATGTACAGGGGACACTGGCTCGGCATCGGGCTGGACGACCTCGGCGGGCACCACGCGGCGATCCAATACTTCACCGGCTACCTGATCGAGAAGTCCCTGAGCCTGGACAACATCTTCGTCATCGCCCTGATCTTCAGCTACTTCAAGGTGCCGGCGCAGTACCAGCACCGGGTGCTGTTCTGGGGCATCCTCGGCGCGCTGATCATGCGCGGCGCGATGATCGCCGCCGGCGCCGCCCTGATCACCCGCTTCAGCTGGGCGGTCTACGTCTTCGGCGGCTTCCTGATCTTCACGGCGCTCCGCATGCTGGTCGGCGGTGACGAGACGCCCGACCTGGAGCACAACCGCCTGGTGCGCTGGACGCGCAAGCTCTACCCGGTGAGCGAGAAGCTGGACGGCCACAACTTCTTCACCCGCTTGCCCGACGGGCGGCGCGCCATCACCCCGCTGCTGCTGGTGCTGCTGCTGGTGGAGAGCTCCGACGTGATCTTCGCCGTCGACTCGATCCCTGCCATCTTCGCCGTGACGGTCGACCCCTTCATCGTCTTCACCTCCAACATCTTCGCCATCCTGGGGCTGCGCTCGCTCTACTTCGTGCTGGCCCGCCTGATCGACCGCTTCCACTTCTTCAAGCTCAGCCTGGTGGTGGTGCTGGCCTATGTCGGGTTGAAGATGATCGTCAGCCACCACCTGGAGATCCCGTCGTGGGTCTCGCTGCTGGTGATCCTGGGCGTCCTGCTCGTCGGGGTGCTGGCCTCGTGGCTCCGATCCCGGCTGCGAGACAAAGACGGTTAACATTTCTTAACGCGCCGTTAACAGATCCGAGACGCATCGCAGCCACCCTGGTATTGTGTCGGGGCCCATGTCGGACGAGCCGATCATCAGTGTGCTGCTGGTGGAAGATGACCGTCGCCTGGCGACGCTGACGAGGGAGTACCTGGAGCGTCACGGCCTGGTCGTCACGCTGGCGGTTGATGGACAGCGAGGGCTGGAGCTGGCGCTGCGTCAGCGCTTCGACGCCGTGCTGCTCGACCTCATGCTGCCGGTGATGGATGGTGTCGAGGTCTGTCGCAGGCTACGTCAGCAGAGCGACGTGCCGGTGTTGATGATCACCGCCCGGGGCGAGGAGGCCGACCGCGTGCTGGGGCTCGAGACCGGGGCCGACGACTACGTCCCCAAGCCCTTCTCGCCGCGCGAGCTGCTGGCGCGGATCCGCGCCGCGGTTCGCCGGGCCAGGGGTCAGACCGGCCCGCGGTCCCGGGCGGTCTCGGTCGGGGGGCTGAGCCTCGAGCCGACCTGTCGAGCGGCTACTCTCGACGGGCGTCCGCTCGACTTGACGGGCTACGAGTTCGACCTGTTGCTGTGCCTGGCCGAGCACGCCGGCCGCGTGCTCTCCCGCGAACAGCTGATGGAGCTGGCCCGCGGCAGCGCCGAGGAGTCGTTCGATCGCGCGATCGACGTCCACATCTCGCGTCTTCGGCAGAAGCTGGGTGACGACCCGCGTCAGCCGCGGTTCATCCGCACCGTGCGGGGCCTGGGCTACCAGATGCTCAAGGATGGGGCGTGAACCGCCCCGCGTCACGGCGCCGCCTGTTCTGGCGCATCTATCGCCATGGCCTGCTGGTGCTGCTGCTGGCGGTGGTGGCCACCGCGGTGGCGGGCTGGCTGCTGGGAAGCCGCCACCCCATACGCCTGCACATCCGCCAGCTCGCGCTGCAGGCCACCGTCGATCTGGACCCGGCGACGCAGCCCGATCGGTTGCGCCAGCGCGTCGAGGACCTGCATCAGCTGTCCCGGGCCGGCGTGGCCGCGTACGACGCCGATGGCCGGCGGCTGGCCGCCGCGGGCAGCCCGGTGCCCGGCCCGATCACCGCCGAGGAGCGCGCTCGGGCGCGCCGCAGGCCGGTGCTCCACCGGGGCGCGAGGGTTGTTCAGGCCGTCCCGCTTCGGGGCGGCGGGTGGCTGCTCCTGAGCTGGAGCGGCGTGGAGGCCCTGCTGAACTTCGTCGCCACCCTGCTCGTGATCCTGGGCGTGGTGGCGCTGGCCGTCATCCCGCTGACGCGGGCGATCACCCGGCCGCTGCACAGGATCACTAGCACCGCCCAACAGCTGGGGGAGGGGGACCTGTCCGCCCGCACGGGGCTGCAGCGCAGGGACGAGCTGGGGAACCTGGCCCGCGTGCTCGACGAGATGGCGGCCCGGCTCGGGCGGGCCGTGCAGGGAGAGAAGGAGCTGTGGGCCAACATCTCGCACGAGATCCGGACCCCGCTGGCGCGTATCCGTGTGGCGATCGAGCTGTGTGCCGAGGAGGAGGGCGGGCTGGATGCGGTGCGGGGCCACCTCGGCGGTATCAGCGGCGACCTGGCCGAGCTGGATCGGCTGCTGGACGACGTGCTGATGACCGCCCGCCTGGATCTCGGCGGCGATGGGGGCGGTCTGGTCCTGCGGCGCGAGCCCCTGTCGCTGCCCGAGGTGGCGGCCGAGGCGGTGAGGCGCTTCGCCGAGCGCTGCCCGTCTCGCACGCTGCAGCAGCAGATCCAGCAGGAGCTGCCCGGCGTGGAGGCGGACCGCTCGCTGCTGCTCCGGGTGCTGGGGAACCTGCTGGACAACGCCGCCAAGTACTCGGAGCCCGCCACCGAGCTGGAGCTGGCGCTGGCGCGGCTGGACGACGAGGCCGTCTCGGTGGAGGTGCGTGACCGTGGCATCGGCGTGAAGCCGGAGGATCTGCCGCGTCTGTTCGACCACTTCTTCCGTACCGACAGGAGCCGCAGCCGCGGGACCGGCGGCTCCGGTCTGGGCCTGGCCCTGTGCCGGCGCATCGTGGAGGCCCACGCAGGGACCATCGTGGCGCTGCAACGCGAGGGCGGCGGCACCGTTGTTCGCTTCACCCTGCCGCTTCACACTTCTTAACCCCCGCGAAAAGCGGCCGACACGCCTGGCGGTCACCTTGGAGGGAGACAACGTCACCAAGGAGGCAACAGATGAGGAGTATGTCGAAGATGAGCCTGATCGGGATGGCCGGCCTGCTGCTGGCGGCGGCCTGCGGTGGGGAAGACCACTCCCCCCTCGACCTGATGGAGAAGAAGCAGAAGCTGGACCGCCGCGTCGATCGGGTGCTGGACCGGATCAAGGCCACCGGGGACCAGCGACAGCGCGTGCACAAGCTCAAGGACTCCCTGCTCCGGGAGGCGATGCCGCTGCACAAATCCCACCGGGCGCTGCACAGGCGGCTGCAGGCCGAATGGGCCAGCGCGAGCCCGGACCGGCGCGGGCTGCACGAGGCCGTCGACAAGCAGCTGAACCGGGTCAAGTCCTTCATCCACCTGGCGCTGGACCGTGCCGTCGACCTGCACGGTGTGCTGACCCCGGCGCAGCGCGCCGAGCTGACCAGGCTGGCGGACCAGATGCGGCAGATGCGTCGCATGTGGCACGGCCGGTAGACCCCCCGTCGCACACCCCTCGTTTGACGACCACGTGCACCGTGCCCATGCTTGGTGCATGGCGGACGTCACCCCGGCAGCCGGAGAGAGCAGGTTGGAGGTCGGGATCCAGGGCATGACCTGCGCCGCCTGCTCCGCGCGCCTTCAGCGCGTTCTGGGTCGCGTGGAGGGGGTGCACGAGGCGACGGTCAACCTGGCCCTGGAGCAGGCTGCCATCCGCTTCGACCCGGCCCGCGTGCAGATCGAGGATCTGCTGGGGCGGGTGGAGGCCGCTGGCTTCACCGCCGTGCTGCCCGCGGAGCACAAGCCAGAGGAGATGCAGCAGCTGCAGCAGCGGGAGCTGCTCCGACAGCAGCGCCTGGTCCTGCTGTCGGCCATCCTCACCCTGCCGCTGCTGCTGGCCATGGCGGCCCAGATGCTGGGCCTCACCGGTGCGCTGTTCGCCGTGCTGCACAACGGGTTCGTCCAGCTGGCGCTGGCGACGCCGGTCCAGCTGGGCGCCGGATGGACATTCTACCGCGATGGCTATCGCTCCCTGCGGGGAGGCAGCGCCAACATGAGCGTGCTGGTGGCCCTGGGCACCTCTGCGGCCTACTGCTTCAGCGTGGCGGCGCTGCTGGTTGGACCGTCGCTGGGCATCCGCGGGCTGTACTTCGAGACCAGCGCCGTGCTGATCACGTTGATCCTGCTGGGCAAGTGGCTGGAGGCCCGCGCCCGGCGTCGAACCTCCGAGGCGATCCGTCAGCTGATGCAGCTGGGCGCGAAGACCGCCCGGGTGGTGCGGCAGGGCCAGGAGCTCGAGCTACCGGTGGAGCAGGTGAAGGTGGACGACGAGCTGCTGGTGCGGCCCGGCGAGAAGATCCCGGTGGACGGCGAGGTCATCGCCGGGCGGAGCAGCGTGGACGAGTCGATGCTCACTGGAGAGAGCATGCCGCGGGACAAGGAGCAGGGCAGCCGTGTCTTCGGCGCGACCCTCAACCGTCAGGGCAGCCTGCGGATGCGCGCCACGCAGGTGGGGCAGCAGACGGCCCTGGCCCGGATCATCCGCATCGTAAGGGAGGCCCAGCTGTCCAGGGCGCCGGTGCAGCGGCTGGCCGACAGGGTCTCGGCGGTGTTCGTGCCGGTGGTCGTGGGCATCGCCGCGGTCACCTTCCTGCTCTGGCTGCTCGTCATGGGCGACCTGACCGATGCTCTGGTGGCGATGACTGCGGTGCTGGTCATCGCCTGCCCCTGCGCGCTGGGCCTGGCGACCCCCACCGCCATCATGGTGGGGACCGGGGTCGGCGCGCGCAACGGTATCCTGTTCAAGGGGGCCGAGGCGCTGGAGCAGGCCCGCAGGCTGCAGGTGGTGCTGCTGGACAAGACCGGCACCCTGACCCGGGGCCAGCCGGAGCTGGTGGACCTCGTGGCCGCCGACGGCGTCGACGAGCGTCGCCTGCTGCAGCAGCTGGCCTCGGCAGAGGGGGACTCGGAGCACCCCCTGGCGCGGGCCATCGCCCTGCGGGCGCGGCAGGACGGCCTGGCGCTCTCGGTGCCGGGCAGCTTCGAGGCGGTGGGAGGCAGGGGGCTGGTGGCGACCGTGGACGGCCAGGAGGTGGTGGCCGGGACGAGGCGGATGCTGCAGGAGCGTGGCATCGCAGTCCGCGGCGTTGCCTCTCTGGAGGCGCGGTGGAGCCGGCTCGAGAACGAGGGAAAGACCGTGATCGGCGTCGCTCTCGGGGGGAAGCTGTGCGGCCTGGCCGCCGTGGCCGACACCCTGCGGCCGGAGGCAGCCGAGGCGGTCGGCGCGCTGAAGGCGATGGGCCTGCGGGTGGTGATGCTGACCGGGGACAACCCGGTCACGGCCCGCGCCATCGCCCGGCAGTGCGGCATCGGCGAGCAGGATCTGCTGGCCGACCTGCTGCCGGCGGACAAGGTCGAGGCGGTGCGAGCCATGCAGCAGCGAGACGGGCAGCGGTGCGTGGTGGCCATGGTGGGGGACGGCATCAACGATGCCCCCGCCCTGGCCGCTGCTGACCTGGGCCTCGCGATGGGCAGCGGCACCGATGTGGCGATCGAGGCCGCCGATGTCACGCTGATGCGAGGCGACCTGCGGGGTGTGCCCGCGGCCATCCGCCTCGGCCGGGCCACGCTGGCCAAGATCAAGCAGAACCTGTTCTGGGCCCTGGCCTACAACAGCCTGGGGCTGCCCCTGGCGGCCCTGGGCCTGCTCAACCCGATCATCGCCGGGGCAGCCATGGCGATGAGCTCCGTCTCGGTCGTGACCAACGCGTTGCTGCTCAAGCGGTTTGACCCGATGCGACAATTGCAGTCCGGTGGGGCGGGCGGGCGGAGCGGACAATAGGAGAACAAGATGACAAGGACGACCCTTCTGGTTTCGGGCATGACGTGCAACCACTGCAAGATGTCGGTGACGACGGCGCTCGCAAACCTGCCCGGCGTGGAGCGGGTGGAGGTGAACCTTCAGACGAAGAGTGTCGAGGTCGACCACGATGACAGGACGAGCCGTCAGAGCTTGACGCGGGCCGTCGAGGAGGTTGGCTTCGAGGTCACGGAGTAGCTGTTGTGGTTCCGTGCGATCAGGGAGTGGACACGGTCAGCAAGGTGCTCCCGAACAGTCCCGACATCGTGGCCGAGATCGTCGCTGCTCCCGGGTCCACCGCCGTGGCCAGGCCCTCCGAGCCCGAGGCATTCGAGACCGTGGCCACCGCCGGGGCGGACGAGCCCCAGACAACCAGAGTGGTGATGTCCTGGGTCGAGCTGTCGGAGAAGGTCCCGGTCGCCGTGAGCTGCAGCGTCGCCCCCTTGGCCAGCTGAGGATTGGCCGGCGTGACGGTGATGGAGATCAGGCTCACGTCCGTCACGGTCAGCACGGTCGTCCCGCTGATACCCGACATGGTGGCGGTGATCGTGGTCGAGCCCTTGCTCAGCGCCGAGGCCAGGCCCTCGGAGCCGGCGGCGTTGGAGATCGTCGCCACCACGGAGTCCGAGGAGCTCCAGCTCACCTGAGTGGTGATGTCCTGGGTCGAGTTGTCCGAGTACTTCCCCGTTGCCTTGAACTGCTGCGTCGTCCCGTTCGCGATCGACGGGGCAGCCGGTGTGACGGTGATCGTGGAGAGGGTCGCACTGGTCACGATAAGCGATGCCGTACCGCTGACGCCGGACATGATGGCGAGGACCGTCGTGGTTCCCAGGCCCACCGCCGAGGCCAGGCCCTTCGAGCCCGAGGCATTGGAGACCTTGGCCACCGCGGGGTTGGACGAGCCCCAGGTTACCTGGGTGGTGATGTCCTGCGTGCTGCTGTCCGAATAGGTCGCGATCGCGGTGAACTGCTGCGTCGTCCCGTTCGCGATCTGCGGGTTGGTCGGGGTCACCGCGATGGAGGTCAGCGTCGCCGGGGTGACGGTGAGCAGCGTGGTGGCGGTCACTCCGGACATCGTGGCGGCGATCGTCGTCGTCCCCAGGTCGACTGCCGTGGCCAGGCCCCGGGAGCCGGCGGTGTTGGAGACCGTCGCCACGGTGGTGGCCGAAGAGCTCCAGGTCACCTGGGTCGTCAGATCCTGGGTGGTGCTGTCAGAGTAGGTTCCCGTCGCCGTGAACTGCAGCTTCATCCCCTTGGGGAGTGTCGGGTTGACCGGGGTGATGGTGATCGAGTCCAGCGTGGCTGGTGTGACCGTGAGCAGGGTCGTCCCTGCGGTGCCCCCCAACGTGGCGCTGATGGTCGATGAGCCCACGGCCGCGCCGAAGGCCAGCCCCTGGCTGCCTGGCGAGTTGGAGATGGTGGCCACGGTCGTGCTCGAGGAGGACCAGCTCACCTGGTTGGTGAGATCCTGGGTCGTGCTGTCCGAGTAGGTGCCTGTGGCCGTGAGTTGCTGGGTGGTCCCCTTGGCGATCGAGGGGCTCGCGGGCGTCACCGCGATGGAGACCAGCACGGCCGCCGTCACTTGGAGCTGCGTCGTGCCAGTCACGCCAAACAGGCTGGCGGAGACCGTCACCGTGCCGATGTCGACGCCGGTCGCCAGGCCCTCGCTGCCGGCAACGTTGGAGATGGCGGCCACGGCCGTGTTCGAGGAGGACCAGCTCACCTGGCTCGTGATGTCCTGCGTCGTGTTGTCGGAGAACAGTCCTGTCGCCGTGAACTGCTGCTCTGTGCCCTTGGCGATCGAGGGGTTCGTGGGCGTGACGTCGATGGCGGTGAGGGTTGCCGGCGTCACCGTGACCACGGTCGCGCCGCTCTTTCCGCCAAAGGTGGCCGTGAGGGTCGCTGATCCCGGAGCCTGGGTGGTCACCAGCCCCTTGCTCCCCGAGGCGTTCGAGACAATGGCGACGCTTGCATCGGAGGAGGACCAGGTCACCTGGCCGGTGAGGTCCTGGGTCGTGCTGTCAGAGTAGGTGCCGGTGGCGGCGAGTTGGAGCGTGGTCCCGGTGGCGGCTACCGGGTTGGTTGGGGTCACCGCGATGTTGGCCAGCGTTGCGGAGGTCACCGTCAAGGTCGTGCTATCGCTCTGCCCTGCGAGGGTGGCCGAGACGGTCGTGCTGCCCAGGCCGACAGCGAACGCGAGCCCCTTGCTGCCAGAGGCGTTGGACACGGTGGCCACGCCCGTGTCCGAGGAGGACCAGGTCACCTGGGACGTGACGTCCTGGGTCGTGCTGTCGGAGTAGCTTCCCGTTGCCGTGAGCTGGAGGTACGTCCCCTTCGCGGCCGAGGGGTTGACGGGGGTAACGGTAATGCCGGTGAGCGTGGCAGCGGTGACCGTCAGCGTCGTTCCTCCGCTCTTGCCCAGATAGGTGGCGCTGACCGTCGCCGTGCCGGTGTTGAGCGCGTTGACCAGGCCCTCGGAGCCGGCGGCGTTGGATACGGTCGCCACCGCCGTGTTGCTGGAGGACCAGGTCGCGACGGCCGTCAGGTCCTGGGTGGTGCTGTCCGAGTAGGTCCCGGTGGCGCTGAGCTGCACGGTCGTCCCCTTGGTGGCCGACGGGTTGCTCGGCGACACCGTGATGCTGACCAGCGTCGCAGGCGTCACCGCGATCGTCGTGGTCCCGATCTTGCCAAGGAAGCTGGCCTGGATCGTGGCGGAGCCGGCATTCACGGCGCTGGCGAGCCCTCTCGAGCCAGCGGTGTTGGAAATCGTGGCGACCGCGGTGTCCGAGGAGGCCCAGGTCGCCAGCTGGGTCAGGTCCTGTGTCGTGCTGTCGGAGAATGTCCCCGTCGCGGTGAACTGCCGGGTCCCCCCCTTGGGCACCGATGGATTGCTGGGGGTGATCGCGATCGAGCTCAGGGTGGCCGAGGTGACGGTCAGCGTGCTCGAGCCGCTATGGCCAGAGAAGGCCGCGGTGATGGTCGTTGTTCCGGGGCCCACGGCGCTGGCCAGACCCTTGCTGCCGCTGGCGTTGGAGATGGTCGCAACCGCCGTGTTGGAGGAGCTCCAGGTCACCTGGAGTGTGACGTCCTGGGTCGTGCTGTCCGTGTACGTCGCGGTCGCCTTGAAGCTCTGAGTGGTGCTGTTGGCGATCGATGGGTTGGTCGGGGTGACCGCGACCGACTGCAGAACAGCGTCGGTCACCGTCAGCAGCGTGCTCCCCTCGATGCCCGAGAGGCTGGCCTTGATCGTGGACGTGCCCTTGACCAGGGCCGTGGCCAGGCCCTCGCTGCCCGCGGCGTTGGAGATGGTGGCGACGGCGGCGGCCGACGAGCTCCAGCTCACCTGCTGGGTCAGGTCCTGTGTCGTGCTGTCGGAGTAGGTCCCGGTCGCCGTCAGCTGCAACGTCGTTCCCTTGGCCAGCGAAGGGTTGGTCGGAGTGACCGCGATCGACTGCAACGCGGCGTCGGTCACGGTCAGCAGGGTGCTCCCCTCGACTTCCGAGAGGATGGCCTTGACCGTGGTGGTGCCCTTGGCCAGGGCGGTGGCCAGGCCCTCGCTTCCCGCGGCGCTAGAGACGGTGGCGACGGCGGTGTCCGAGGAGCTCCAGCTCACCTGCTGGGTCAGGTCCTGGGTCGTGCTGTCCGAGTAGGTGCCGGTCGCCGTCAGCTGCAGAGTCGTCCCCTTGGCCAGGGACGGATTGGTCGGCGTGACCTCGATCGAGACCAGGGTGGCGTCGGTCACGGTGAGGGTGGTGCTCCCCTCGATGCCGGAGAGACTGGCCTTGACCGTGGTGGTGCCCTTGACCAGGGCCGTGGCCAGGCCCTCGCTCCCCGCGGCGCTGGAGACGCTGGCGACGGCGGTGTCCGAGGAGCTCCAGCTCACCTGCTGGGTCAGGTCCTGCGTCGTGCTGTCGGAGTAGGTTCCGGTCGCCGTGAGCTGCAGCGTCGTGCCCTTGGCCAGCAAAGGACTCGCCGGCGTGATCTCGATCGAGAGTAGGGTGGCGTCAGTCACGGTGAGGGTGGTGCTCCCCTCGATGCCGGAGAGACTGGCCTTGACCGTGGTGGTGCCCTTGGCCAGGGCCGTGGCCAGACCCTCACTCCCCGCGGCGTTGGAGACTGTGGCCACGCTGGGATCCGAGGAGCTCCAGGCCACCTGCGTGGTCAGGTCCTGGGTCGTGCTGTCGGAGTAGATTCCGGTGGCCGTGAGCTGCAGCGTGGTTCCCTTGGCCAGAGACGGACTGGCCGGCGTGATCTCGATCGAGAGCAGGGTGGCGTCGGTCACGGTCAGCAGCGTGCTCCCCTCGACGCCCGAGAGAGCGGCCTTGATCGTGGTGGCGCCCTTGGCCAGCGCCGTGGCCAGACCCTTGCTCCCCGCGTCATCGGAGATGGTCGCGACGGCGGTGTCCGACGAGCTCCAGCTCACCTGCGTCGTCAGGTCCTGGGTCGAGCTGTCCGAGAACGTTCCCGTCGCCGTGAGCTGCTGCGTCGTCCCCATGGCCACCTGGGGGTTGGTCGGCGTGATCTCGATCGAGACCATGGTGGCGTCGGTCACGGTCAGCTCGGTGCTGCCCTCGACGCCCGAGAGAGCGGCCTTGATCGTGGTCGTGCCCTTGTCGATCGCGGTGGCCAGGCCCTCGCTGCCCGCAGCATCGGAGATGGTGGCGACGGCGGTGTCCGACGAGCTCCAGCTCACCTGCGTGGTCAGGTCCTGGGTCGAGCTGTCCGAGAACGTTCCCGTCGCCTGGAACTGCTGCGTGGTCCCCCGGGCCACCTTGGGACTGGTCGGAGTGATCTCGATCGAGACCAGCGAGGCGTCGGTAACGGTCAGCTCGGTGGTTCCCTCGACGCCCGAGAAGGTGGCGCTGATCGTGGTGTTGCCCTTGGCCAGCGCGGTGGCCAGACCCTCACTTCCCGCGGCCTCGGAGACGGTGGCCACGCTGGTGTCCGACGAGCTCCAGGAAGCCTGGGATGTGACGTCTTCGGTGGTGTTATCGGTGTAGACCACCGTTGCGGCGAGCTGCTGCGTTGTCCCGCGGGCAATCGTCGGGGAGCTTGGTGTCACCTCGACCGCCTTGATCTCTCGCCCGTTGTCGGAGCACCCCGAGCAGCCGGTCTGGAGACCGAGGGGAGCGCAGCAGACCAGGCCCGTCAGGAACGCGGCTGCTGGGAACATTCTTCTTGTCATCTTGAGCCTCCTAGGTTCTTGGCGACACGGGCGAACCAATGCTGTGGGAAACCCTTGGTCGTTTGAGTCGGAGCACGTTGGTGACCCCCGGATGGTTTCCACAATGATACTCAAGCTCACCAGCTGAGCATGATGGCCCGCATGGTGGAACATCGTCAAGCGGAACAGCGAAATGATGTGGGTGCAGGATGGAATCAGTCGAAACGACTCAGCCCAGCGCCCGATCCTGCCACTTCTCGCCCACGATCCCGCCGAGGTATGACACCCCGAAGCAGAAGGGGGCCCCCACCACCAGGCCGACGATGTTGAACATGCCGATGCACAGCTGCAGCAGGAAGATGATCCCCAGCGCCACGACGGCGGCCACCGCGGGCTCGCGCACGGTGTGCCCCTTGCTCATGCGGCCGACCAGCACGCCGCCCAGGAAGTAGACCAGCAGGGCCACCCCCGCCAGCAGCCCCGCTCCGACCAACACGCGCCCCTGATCCACCACCAGCGCGTGGATCGAGCCTCGCAGCAGCAGGTAGGCCAGCACGTTGCCCGCCACGATCGCGACGATGCCCACCAGCACCCAGAACCAGTCGAACCTGTCGCGGATGGCGGTCAGGTTGGAATAGCTCTCGAAGAAGCTGGGGTGACTGTCGCTCAGGCGCTTGGCCATGTACAAGAAAATAGGTGGGACGCGGGCTGGATGCAACAGGGCAGTTGACCGTCGAGGCGTCGCGTTGACACGGAGCGCTCGGCAGGGACATGATCCCGCAATGCAAACCCGACCTCAACCGAGCACCGCCGTCGGGCGGGATCTGCTCGGTGTCCTGCCAGCGGAGCGGCTGTCCCAGGGGGCGGCCGATCGGCTGATCTACTCCCGAGACATGTGGCCCAAGTCCTTGCTGTCGGTGCGTGACAACAAGCCGTCGGTGCATCCCCCGGACTACGTGGTCTGGCCCGAGTCGACCGAGGAGGTGTCTCGCATCATCCAGCTGGCGGGGAGGCACGGTGTGCCGGTGGTCCCCTACGGCGGCGGCTCCGGCGTCTGCGGCGGCGCCATGGCCACCGGGGGGGGGATCGTCGTCGACCTCAAGCGGATGAACGCCACCCTTCGGATCGACATCGACGACCACCTGGCGACGTTCCAGACCGGCATCAACGGCCAGCTGCTCGAGGACCAGCTCAACCTGCGGGGGCTCACCCTGGGCCACTTCCCGGCCTCGATCTACTGCTCGACCCTGGGCGGCTGGCTCGCCGCGCGATCAGCGGGCCAGCTCTCCTCGCGCTACGGCAAGATTGAGGACATGGTCCACGGCCTGGAGGTGGTCCTCGGCGACGGGCGGGTGGTGCAGTGCCACACCGGTCACACACCTGACCTGATCCCGCTCCTGGTCGGCAGCGAGGGGACGCTGGGCGTCATCACCGAGGCCACGATGCGTGTGCATCCCCTGGCCGAATACCGGCTGTTTCGGGCCTACGAGTTTCCTCGCATCGCCGCCGGCTGCGAGGCGATGCGGCGCGTGATGCAGCGCGGGCTCCGACCGGCGGTCGTGCGGCTGTACGACGAGATGGACACGCTGATGGCCCGCCCGAGCGGTGGCCGCCCGGGCAAGAAGCCCGGGCTGCTCGACACAATCACCCAGCTCGTGCCCCGGGTGGGCGACGCGCTGGGCGGAGATCTGAAGCAATCGCTGCTGCGCGCTGCACTCTCGCGGGCGGGCATGGTCAACCGTGTGGTGGAGAGCCTGGTGCCGAGGCTCTCGGGAGGATGCCTGGCGATCCTGGGCTTCGAGGGAGAGCAGATGCTGGTGGAGGCCGAGGCGGCGCTGTGCCATGCCGAGTACCAGGCGGCGGGCGGCAAGGATCTCGGCGAGGGACCAGGCATGGCCTGGTACAAGCACCGGTATGCCGTCTCCTACAAGATGAGCCCGATCTTCGCCAGCGGCGGGTTCGTCGACACGATGGAGGTGGCCTGCACCTGGGACCGCCTGATGGATCTGTACCAGGAGGTGCGCAAGGCGCTGGGACCCCTGGCGGTTGTCCTGGCGCACTTCTCCCACGCCTACCCACAGGGATGCTCGATCTACTTCACCTTCGCTGCGTCCGCCGAGGGACGGGTCAAGTCCGACAGTCTGTATGACGAGATCTGGCGCACCGGGTTGAGCGCTGTGGTCAAGTCGGGGGGCACGATCAGTCACCACCACGGCGTGGGACAGAGCAAGGCCGCCTTCATGCAGGAGGAGCATGGTGCAGCGATGTCGGTCTACCGCAAGCTCAAGATCGTGATGGACCCGGCCGGTATCCTCAACCCGGGAAAGATGGGGCTGTGAGATGACTGACCACGACACCATCGCATCCCAGCTGGCCGAGATCGTCGGCGCCACGCACGTGAGCAGCGCCCCCGCCGATGTGGACGCCTACGGTGGGCTGGAGCCGCTGCTGGTGGTCTGGCCCGGTGCCGCCTCGGAGGTGGCGCGGGTGCTCAGGACCTGCACCGAGCTCGGCGTCGCCGTGGGGGTCTCCGCCTGCGGTACCCGTGCCACGCGACACTGGCCGGTGCCCGACGACCGGCCGCGGATCGCGCTCGACACCCGCCGCATGTTGAACATCCTCGAGGTGGACGAGCTGTCGCTCACGGTGCACAGCCAGTGCGGCATCAAGCTGGTCCATCTGGAGCAGGCACTCAACCGCCACGGCCTGACCCTCGGCGCCTATCCTGCGCTGATCCAGCGGCACACCCTGGGAGGCATCCTGGCGGCGCCCCACCCGATGGCCCACTCGCCAGGCAGCGGATGGCTGACGGAGGCCTGCATGGGCGTCTCCGTCGCCAACGCGGACGGGACGGTGATGCACACACGGATCGCGCCGCGCAAGGCCACCGGCCCCGACATGGCGCGGCTCTATCTCGGGAGCCACGGGTCGCTGGGGGTGATCACCACCGCTGTCCTGCGTGTCCATCGTCAGCCGGAGCAGGAGGTGGTGCGATCCTACACCTTCCCCGACATGGCGCAGTCGATCGAGGCTGCTCGGGGTATCCTGGCCCGGGGGGCCCGTCCTGCGCGGCTGCGGGTGCTGGGCAAGGAGCAGGCGCTCGTCGAGCTGGAGCCCTCCGGCGTCGCCGACAGCGGCGCGCCGGTCCTCGGCTCCCTTCGGGAGTCTCCGGGACACGGCAGCGGCGCGCTGTTGCTCGTGCTGGCGGGGCCGGCCGCGCTGGTGGCCGCCGAGCAGCGGCTGGCAGACGAGGCGGCAACGGCGGCGGGCGGCAGGGAGCTGTCGCTGGCGGTGGGCAGTCGCTGGTGGGCGCGCGAGGCGGGCGCTGCGACCGAGTCGCTGCCTGTCCCGGTCGGAGCGCGGGTCTGCTATGCGGATAGCCGGCTCATGCTGGCCTCGGTGCCAGGGAGCGTTCAGCGCAGGAAGGTGCTGGTCTGGGCCGAGGAGTTCACCCTGCAGGGGTTCACGCTCTGGACCGCCTTCAAGGAGGTGAACAACAGACCCACCCAACAAGCCGCGCTGATGAGATCGGCCCTGCTGGACGCGGGGCTGGATCCCTTGCGGCCGGACTTCCCGCCGCTGCTGGATGAGCTGAGGCAGCTGCTCGATCCAACACAGACCCTCGTCGTGATGGAGGCGTGAGTTGCAGCAATACGTCAAGGAGCTCGAGTACTGCACCTACTGCCCCAAGATGTGTCGGCACAGCTGCCCGGTGTCGGGGGCCACGGGCCGCGAGACGCTGACGCCCCAGTCCAAGATGGAGCTGATGAACATGCTCCGGCGGACGGCCATTCCCTGGGAGCAGGACTACGTCCTGCCAGCCTACGGCTGCACCACGTGTCAGCTCTGCAAGCAGTACTGCGCCCATGGCAACGACGTCGCCACCGTGATGCAGGTCGGCCGCGCCGAGGCCGAGCGCCGCCGTCTGGCGCATCCCGCCCTCGTGCGCCTGGAGCAGAGCTTCCGGTCGCGTAGCGAGCGGCTGCTGGCCAAGTTGCACCATGAGTACTCGGCCCGCCTGTTCGCCGAAGAGGCGCAGGTGGGCTACTTCGCTGGCTGCGACGCAATCGACACCTCGCCCGAGGAGATCCGTGACGCGCTTGTGGTGTTCGACAGCCTCGACCTGAACTTCGTCCGGCTGATGGATGGGCCCTACGCCTGCGCGGGCTACCCGCTGTGGGCCGGGGGGTGCCTGGATGCGGCACGGTTCGTGGCCACGGAGATGGTTCAGAGCCTGAGGCGGTTCTCGACCCTGGTGGTCGGTTGCCCGGCCTGCACCTGGCTGCTGCGGGAGAAACTGCCGGCAGAGGGCTTCGAGCACAACACCGAGGTGCTCCACATCTCCGAGTTCCTCTATGTTCATGCCGAGCGTCTGGACATCCGAAGGACGCGCCCGGCGGCCTTCTACCACGATCCGTGCTACCTCGGGCGTTACCTGCGGGTGTTCGAGCCTCCCCGCCGTCTGGTGACCCGCTGTGTCGAAACGCTCAAGGAGTTCTTCTACACCGGCGAGGAGGCCGAGTGTTGCGGCGGGGGGGGCCTGGTGCCTCACACTTTCCCCGAGGCGGCACTGGGTCAGGCGCGACGCCGGATGGCCGAGGTCGAGCTGTTCGGCGTTGACCTCGTGGTGACAGCCTGCCCGACCTGCCGTCGAACGCTGGCGGCCGCGGAGAGCAGCGTCGAGGTGATGGACCTGATTGCGCTGCTGGCCTGGGCCACGCGAGACCCAAACCGCCCCGCGCTCCCCTGACGGCAGTAGCCACCACTACAGCCCACCCGCGCCACACCGTCACAGCCTGATGACGACGAACAGCTCGAAATTGCTGATCTTGCGCCTTGGCACGTCGTTTGTACCAACAACAGGACCCCAAGGAGGTCGCTGTATGTACAAGCAATGGCTGGGAGGGATCCTGTTCGTGCTGCTGGGTGGGATCCTGGTACCCAAGCAGGCACAAGCAACTGTAATGATTTACATGGACACCGAGGAGCTCACCAAACGAGCCCAGGTGGTCGTTCGTGGGACCGTTGTGCAGCAACAGGTGGTGGAGATCCAGGGACATCTGTGGACGGACTCCTATGTCAGAGTGGACGAGGGACTCAAGGGCGGGCTTGGATCCAGGCAGACGATGATCGTGCGCCAGCCAGGAGGCGACACGGTGGTGGTGGGCGAGCGCGTGGCCGGGGCGGCGCGGTTCAGCGTCGGCGAGGAGGTGCTGGTCCTGGCACGGCCCGTCAGCCACTTCTTCGTCCCGGTCGGCATGTGTCTGGGCAAGTACCGCATCGTCAGAGGGGCCAACGGATCGCCCTGGGCCGAGCGCGACCTCCACGGCGCGGCGTTTGCGGCCTTTGCGCCCAATGGGCGCTTCACCCTGCTGCATCAGCCAACACAGCGACAGAGCAGACCTCTGGCGGAGCTGGTGCAGAGCATCCGGCTCCAGATCAAGCGGACCAAGAAGGGAGGCGGGCGATGACAAGCGTACGCCTCTTGATCCGCATGATCATCGCCGCGGCTGTGCTGTCAGCGGCTCCGGCCTCGGCCTACAAGGTCGAGATCGCCCAGGGCACTGGCACCGAGCTGCGCTGGACCTCGCTGCCGATGAAGTTCAACATCCACCAGATGGCGGCCCCCGGGGTGGGCGCCTCCGCCACCTATGACGCCGTCCGTGCGGCCTACCAGACCTGGACCAACGTCAGCTGCTCGTACTACGCGTCGAAGGACATGGGCGTGGTCAACATGCCCACCGGCGACGAGAACGACAGCGTCAACACCAACGTCTGGCGCTCTTCCTGGCCCTCGAGCTACGGCCAGAATGCCCTGGGGATCACCCACACCATCTACGATCCCTACTCGGGCAAGATCCTGGATGCCGACACCCACTACAACCCGAACTACACCTGGGCCGTGAATGGGTCCCCCAGCGCGATCGATGTGCAGTCGGTGGCGACCCACGAGATCGGCCACCAGCTGGGCCTGGACCACTCGCAGTACCAGGACGCCACCATGTTCTATGCCACCGGAGCTGGAGATACCTCGCAGCGATCGCTGCACTCCGACGACATCGCCGGGATCTGCTATCTCTACCCGAGCGGCAGCTCGCCACCGCCGGAGTGCACGGTGGCGCAGGACTGCGCGCCGAGCGAGACCTGCCAGAACGGCAAGTGCGTCACCGCGGCCGCCAAGGGCTACGGCAGCCCGTGCAACAGCGGCAATGACTGTCAGAGCAACCTCTGCCTGCAGTACGGCACCAACACCTTCTGTTCCCAGATGTGCGACGGCAACCCCTGTCCCAACGGCGACAAGTGCCTGCCGCTGCAGGGCGGAGGCAGCGCCTGTCTGCCCGGCAGCGCCGCGATGGGCACCAAGCTGCTGGGCCAGCCCTGTCAGTCCGACCTGGACTGCAAGTCAGAGATCTGCGTCTCGGTACCGGGGTCGGGCTATCTCTGCTCGCAGAAGTGCACCCTCTCCCCGGACAACTGCCCGAGCGGCTTCTACTGCGCCAACAGCACTGCTGGCGGCCTGTGCATCCCGGGTGGCGAGCCGCCGCCGCCTCCTCCTCCCAAGAAGAAGCTGGGCGAGGCGTGCACCGCCCCGTCGGACTGCGAGTCCAACATCTGCGCGAGCGTCTCCGGCAGCCTGGTCTGCGTCCGGTGGTGCAATGACACCGACAACCCGTGCCCGCAGGGCTTCATCTGCGTGCCGGCCAGCACAAAGATGGCCTGCATCCGGGACAGCAGTCAGCCACTGCCGCCGACCAAGGGCAAGCTGGGCGCTGACTGCACCGACAGCGCAGACTGCGATAGCAAGATCTGCGGCGACGCCGGCGGAAGGCGGTTCTGCACCGAGCTGTGCGACCCCAACGCAGGCTGCTCCGTGGCGGGGTTCGACTGCGTGCCCGCCGGGGCGGACAAGTACGCCTGCACCCCCGCCGTGGTGGACGGGGGCGGTGGGGGCTGCAGCATCGGCCCCGACGGCAGGTCCGCCCGCTGGCTGCTGCTGCTGTTCCTGCTGTTCCTGCTGGGGGACAGGCTCCGTCCTGCAAGACGCCGGAATCGCTAGCAGTCTGTGGCGCTGGAGCCTGTCCCTACTTCACGCGGCAGCTCTGCAGCGACTCCGAGGTCCAGGTGAAGTGCTTGCCTGCCACGCAGGAGACGTCGACGACGATCACGTCGCCCGGGGGCGGAATGCCAAGGCCACCCTGTACGCCGCACAGCAGGGGGGCCACGCCGCCGGTGTTGCGGCACTGGAGCGAGCTGAAGCCCTCGACCCAGATCTTCCAGCCGCCGCCGGGTGGGACGTCATCGAACACGATGCGTCCGGCGAGTTGGGCCTCCAGCTGCGCCAGCGACGCCGGCTGACCGATCACGTCGGCGCACTTGTTGAAGGCCAGCCCCTGGCCGTCCCCCTCACGGACGAGCTCCAGGTAGAAGCTCGCAGTGTTTCCGGCGGCCAGCGAGCACTCCTCGTTCATCAACGGATCGTCGCCCGGCGAGAGCCGGATGTGCACCGCGGTCTCGCACGCCCCGAGCATCGCCGGTGCCAGCAGGCAGCAACACCATCGAACAGGCACAAACCTCATGGACCGAACACCACCCGGACCCGGTCGTCGCCGGCGGTCGCCACCACGGCGGTCGTGGTGACGACGGCCACGGCACCGCCGACGATGGCCCAGACCCACCACTTGCGGTACCACGCGACTTTCTGATCGCCGCCGGGCGGCGGCGGTGGCGGTTGAACCGCGCCCTGACCACCGAAGAGCAGCGCCGTGCTGCGGCCCACCACCTGGGACGGCGTCTCCGCCTGGCCGAGGTTGGAGACGAGCTGGTGCTGAAAGCTGCTCGCTCCGGCCCGGTGCAGCCGGAGTGCGACCTTGTGGCCGGTCTGCGTCACCACCAGCGTGCGGGAAGCCCGGGCCTCCTGGGTCACGCTGGCCACGAACCCGGCATCCTCGCTCTCGGTGACGTTGATGCAGGTCAACCGCCTCTCCTGCCGGATCGCGGGGACCTGGATCCGGCAGCGATGGGGGCCGGCCTCCAGCCGCAGCGAGCGCATGCCCTCCGGCCCGAGCTGGCTGCGCAGCGCCGTACACTCGGGGCTCTCCATGCAGTCGGCCTTCAACACCAGGTAGTGGCTGCCCGCCGGAACGGTGATGGTGTTGCCGTTGCCCACGGTTGGCCCCTTGCCGTCGACCACCAGGTCATGGGCCTTGAGCGGTGGGTCCAGCTGGCAGCTGACCTGATGCCGTGGCGCGGTCACCGCGCTGCGGTAGGCCTCCACCACCTCGGGAGGCAGCAGTCGGGGGTCGGGTGTCGGGCCCGAGGGGAGCTGGGCCGACCGTACGAAGGAGGTCGCCGCGGCCTGGGGCTCACCCGAGGCCCACTGGCAGATGCCGAGCCACAACACGACGTCCGCCAGCAGGCGGTGAGCGCGGTTCCTCAGGTTGGGGTCCGGGTCGGCCAGAGATCGGCCGAGCTCCAGCTCGGAGATGGAGAGCAGCGAGATGCAGCCCGCGAAGTTGGTGCGGGTGTAGAGCCTGCGGGCCTCGCCCAGCGCCCGCTCGGCCCTGGTGCGGGCCACGGCGGCGGTGACCCGATAGTGGGAGATCAACGGCGGTCGGGCCCGGTGCTTCTCGATGGCGCGGGAGATCGACGCGTCGGGGCAGCTCTCGCCCGCCATCAACACGGCGAGACCCTCTGCCCGGGCGGCGCCGGCCAGCAGCACGAGCAGCGTCAGCAGCAGTGGACCCAGCAGCGCCGGCACAACTGGGGTACAATGCAGGCTCCAACGCCTGGGGCGACGATGAGCGATTTTGCCCGCCGGTACAGGCTGCAACAGCGGATCGCGATCGGCGGTACGGCCGAGGTGTTCCATGCGCTGTTCTTCGCCGACGACGGCAGCGAACGCCCGGTAGTGATCAAGCGCGTGCTGCCGCAGTTCGCGAGGGACGAGCGCTTCCGCCGCCTGTTTCACGAGGAAGCCTGCGTCGCGGTGACGGTGACCCACCCCAACATCGTCCGCGTGCTGGACCACGGGGAGCTGGAGCAGACCTGCTACATCGCCCTGGAGCGGGTCGAGGGCATGGACCTGGGCAACCTGCTGGCCCGCGTCCGACGGACCGGCCGGCTCCCGCCCGCGAACCTGACAGCGTTCGTGGTGGCGCAGGTCGGCGAAGCGCTGCAGTTCATCCACGATCAAACCAGCTCCGAGGGCACGCCGCTCAAGATTATTCATCGCGACGTGTCACCGCAGAACATTCTAGTGTCGTTCTCAGGGGATGTGAAGCTCACAGACTTCGGTATCGCAAAGAGCGCCATCCGGCGGGAGACCACCGTGGACGGCACTCTGCGGGGCAAGCTGGACTATATGGCGCCGGAGCAGGCCGCGCTCAAGGAGGTCGACCAGCGCGCCGACCTGTTTGCGCTGGGCTGCGTGCTCTACGAGCTGCTGCAGGGGTCACCGCCGTTTCGCGGGGAGAACGAGATCTTCACCCTCGACCGCATCCGGGAGGGGCGCATCGTGGTCCCGCTCGAGGAGCTGGACGTGCCGCCGCTGCTGAGGGATGTGCTCTCCAGTGCGTTGCAGGTGGACCGCGAACAGCGCTACCAGCACGCGGAGCAGATGGTGAAGGACCTGCGCGAGTTCATGGCTCCGCTGGAGTCGGCCGCCGTGCTGCGGGAGGAGCTGGGGAGCTGGGTCCGGGGGCTGTCCGAGGCCGAC
>Ga0180009_10001971_pt1 | contig 24318 bp, 21 predicted proteins | sample OS_PC_MetaG_FD_123537 | JGI IMG/M metagenome (GOLD analysis project Ga0180009, IMG submission 123537) | Groundwater microbial communities from the Aspo Hard Rock Laboratory (HRL) deep subsurface site, Sweden - OS_PC_MetaG | ecosystem: Environmental > Aquatic > Deep subsurface > Groundwater...
AAAATGTTCATCACCCTTTTCCACCACAAAATGATCCCTAAATTGAGCTGAACCCAGGTTCAGCTCCTTCAGTAAATTAGCGGGATCCTTTTTTGGCGGTTTTTTCAGGGCAATGCTGGATTGTTTTTTAGTATCCGGTGGATTGATGCTGGCCTGGCTCAAATGCCCTATAATCCAGGAACCGAGGCAAAACATAAAGACCAGTAACAGAAGAGAGCCCGCTGAATAAAGGACTAATGCAGGGAGATTTTTTTGAAGGTATTTTCTCCGGGCATCGCTTTTAAGACGCTTCTGATAGTCCCGCCAGCCCGAAGGATCATGATGATTAATTATCATTTTATGCTAATGGAAACGCTCCGTAATTTTATAAATGTATGGAATCTATCCCGCCCATATAAACTCTTAGCGCGTCGGGGATAGCCACGCTGCCGTCTGCCTGCTGATAGTTTTCAATGATGGCCACCAGAGTCCTTCCTACGGCAAGGCCGGAACCATTTAAAGTGTGGACCAGCTCGGTCCCGCTGCCCCCCTTCCTCTTGAACCGTATCCCTGCCCGTCTGGCCTGAAAGTCGACAAAGTTACTGCAGGATGAGATCTCCCTGTAAAGATTTTGACCTGGAAGCCATACCTCCAGGTCATATGTCTTTGCCGCAGAAAAGCCAAGGTCGCCGGTGCAGAGGGAAACCACACGGTAGGGAAGTTCGAGGCGTTTCAATATCTCTTCAGCATTCAAGGTCAGTTTTTCCAGTTCATCATATGACTCTTCCGGCCTTGTGAACTTAACCAGTTCCACCTTATTGAACTGATGCTGTCGAATAAGACCACGGGTATCTTTGCCATAGGAGCCGGCCTCTGAACGAAAACATGGCGTATAGGCAACATAGTAAATCGGCAATTGTTCTTCAGAAAGGATCTCTTCACGGTGAATGTTGGTAACAGGGACCTCAGCCGTGGGGATCAGGTAATAGTCCCAGCCCTCGATTTTAAAAAGGTCTTCTTTGAATTTGGGGAGCTGGCCCGTGCCTGTCATGGAGGCGGAATTCACCATAAAGGGAGGGAGGACTTCTATGTATCCATGTTCCTCTGTGTGTATGTCCAGCATGAAGTTGATAAGGGTCCTTTCCAGTTTGGCTCCAAGCCCCCGGTAGAGTGCGAACCTGGCACCGGCGATTTTAGCGGCACTGGCAAAATCCAGAATTCCCAGACGTTCGCCGATTTCCCAGTGACTGAGAGGTTCAAAATCCATTTCCCGGATCTTTCCCCACTCGCGGATTACCGGATTATCCTTTTCATCTTTTCCAATGGCAACCGATTCGTGGGGTATGTTCGGTATGACCATGAGCAGTTCGTTCAATTCATCAACGAATCCAGAAAGGTCCTTTTCTTTATCCTTGATATTCGAAGAAACCTGTTTCATCTCTTTGATGACCGCAGAGGCATCGTCACCTCTCTTTTTCATGGCAGCGATCTCTTCGCTTACCTGGTTGCGCCGGTGTCGCATTTCCTCAAGCACTGTCAGCCTGTTTCTTCGTTCCTCATCCAACCTCTCGAATTGAGAAAGATCAAGGTTATATTCCCTGTTTTTTATCATCTCCTTTAGGGTGTTTAGATTTGTTCTTGCAAATTTGAGATCCAGCATTAAATTCTCCTTTAAGGGTTTGGTTCAAAATCCGCACCCCCTAATCAGGTTGTCCTGTATATTGTTCATATTTATTTCAGAATGTCAATATATTGTGTTCTGCTGCAATGAAATATTTTGAGTTTACAGCTTACCTTGAACCATGTTATGCAGGCTTTCTGAAAAGCTACAACCTGTGCAATGAACTTAGGGGCTTCGCCCCAATTCCGATACGTTTAATTATCGAAAAACTGTAATGGCAAAACCTACCTCAAAAACAAACTCCGCCTGGCGTTTCTTCAGCTCGGTCAAGCTTACCATCGTGCTCCTGATCATCCTGGCAATCGCATCTATTCTGGGCACAGTCATTCCACAAATGCCCCAGCGGGAAAGCGTGGAGTTTGCAAGGGGTTTGAGCCCTGGCATGTTTAGATTGTTTAGTTTTATAAATCTCTTCGACATGTACCATTCCCTCTGGTTCAGGTTGCTCATCGGTTGCCTCGCTCTGAACCTCATCATCTGTTCTATGGATCGATTCCAGGCCACATTGAAACGATTTCGTGCCCGGCCAGGCGCGGACAGGAGCAAACCATTTCAAAACCTCCCTTTGAACCAGACGTTTCTTTCTGACGGGAATGTGGAAGACACAGCAACCCAGGTAGCGCAGTTTATAAAAGATCGTTATAAAAAAATCCAAAGGAAACATGCAGGAGATAGATATTACTTTTTAGGTGAAAAAGGAAAATATTCTCGCTTTGGCGTCTACCTCGTCCACTTGAGCGTCCTGATTATCCTTATTGGCGGCCTGATGGGGTCTTTTTTCGGGTTTGACGGCTATATCAATATTGTCGAGGGAGAACAGATAGATGCAATCGAGTTAAGGAAACGGGCGACACCATTGAAGCTGGATTTTGAGGTGCGTTGTGACAAATTTACCGTGGATTTCTATGAAAACGGCGCTCCCAGGGAATACCGATCTGAGCTTAGCTTTTTTGTAAATGGAAAAGAGGTGAAAAAGGGAAACCTGCTGGTCAACCATCCAATTAAATTCAGGGGCATAACCTTTTATCAATCGAGCTACGGCAAAATCCCGGGGAATAACGTTCGCCTTAAGATAGTCCGGCATGCGAGCGAGCATGAATTTATAGGCATGGAGGTCAAACAGGGGAACTCCTTTCCTTTGCCCGGCAATGAAGGCCAGTTTCAGGTGCTCAATGTGGATGCGAATCTCAGAGGAATGATGGGCCCGGCTGCCCTGATCTCGATCCGACCTGAGCAGGGAGAGGAGACTCGCTTCTGGGTATTTCAGAACTGGGAAACGCTTCAAAACCGATTTCCAAAACAAATGCTCCAGTCTCCAATGCTGAATCCTTCTGCCTTCAAGCCTTATACTTTTTATCTGGAAGACCTGGAAAGCAAATTCTACACAGGGCTACAGGTAAACAGGGACCCCGGGGTATCTATTGTTTGGATCGGCTGTTTCCTCATGATTGGCGGGTTTTTTGTCACCTTTTTCATGTCTCATAGACGGATCTGGGTCCGGGTATCCAGTGCAAAGCAGGGTAGCACTATCAGCATTGCAGGAACCTCCAACAAGAACCCGGTGGGTCTTCAAAGGGAACTGTCACACCTTGCAATAGAACTCAATGGTTACTTGAATAAAAGGAAGTAACTCCTTATGGTTAATACTATTATCCTTAGCTATATCACCTTTGTGTATTTTGCCGCCTTTATGCTCTACCTCCTTATGATGGTCATGGGAAGGGCCACTTTCGGAAGGCTTGCATCACTTGTATCTGTGGTTGGACTGGGAGCCCATTCCCTGGCGATTATCCTCAGGTGGGTGGAATCCTACCAGTTGGGAATTGGTCACGCGCCTTTTTCAAACCTCTATGAATCGCTCATTTTCTTTTCATGGACCATCACCTTTCTATATCTCATTGTGGAATGGCGTACAAAGAATAGAACCCTCGGAGCTTTTGTCATGCCGCTTGCATTCCTGGCAATGGCTTATGCCTCTTTCTCTCCCAACATCGCGAGCCGCATCCAGCCCTTGATCCCTGCCCTAAAGAGCAACTGGTTGATAACCCATGTCATCACCTGTTTCTTTGCATACGCTGCATTTGGGATCTCTTTTGGGCTGAGTTTAATGTACTTCTTAAAGCGATTGGACAATGACAAAAAAAACAGCACATTCCTGAAACTCATCCCACGGAAGGGAATCCTTGATGATCTCAATTATCAGATGGTTGCCATAGGGTTCCTTATGTTGACCCTCGGCATAATCACAGGGTCTGTCTGGGCTCACTCGGCCTGGGGAAGATACTGGGGCTGGGACCCTAAAGAGACCTGGTCTCTGATCACCTGGTTCATCTATGCTGCCGTGCTGCATTCACGCATGGTTAGAGGCTGGACCGGAAAAAAAATTGCAATCATGTCTATCATCGGTTTTTTTTGCGTCCTAATCACATATTTTGGAGTCAATTACCTGGCTGGGCTCCATAGTTATGCAACCTCATAAGAACCCTGGAACAAACATAGTCACACCATCCATACCCACGTTCGTCGCCTTTATACTCGAAAGGCTTAAAGATGCTGGTCATCAGGCCTTTATTGTGGGTGGTGCGGTAAGAAATATCTTCCTCCAACTCCCCATAGTCGACTGGGACATTGCAACATCTGCACAACCCAAAGAAATAAAGACAATATTTCATGACATAAGATTCTTCGCCCTCAAACATGACACTGTGACACTCGTGCGTTCAGGGCGGCATTTCGAGGTGACTACTTTCAGGGGCCAAGACAACTGCCTTGAGGATGATTTGGCTCACCGTGATTTTACAATTAATGCCATGGCCCTTGATCCGGAGAGAATCGAGACCCTTGATCCGTTTGGGGGGCGGATGGATATCCGAGAGAAACTGATCAGGGCAGTCGGGGACCCGCAAATACGGTTTCAGGAGGACCCTCTTCGTCTTTTGCGGGCAGTGCGGCTTGCAACCGAGTTAGGGTTTCTAATAGAGGCAAAGACGCTGGAAACACTTACCTGTTTGGCTCCCTTATTACATAAAGTAGCACCGGAGCGGATCAGGGAAGAGCTAATAAAGGTTTTGATGAGTCCCAAACCATCCATGGGTTTCAACCTGATGCGTAGAACCGGACTTCTCAAACAATTTCTTCCGGAACTCCTTGAAGGGTATCGAAAGAGACAAAATGCCCGACACCGGTACACTGTCTATAAGCATATCATGGAAACCACTGATCGGACGGAACCAGTTCAGCTTTTAAGACTAACAGCACTCTTTCACGATATAGCCAAACCTCGTGTAAGAGAAAAAATTGACGGAAAATGGCGGTTTTTTGGCCATGAAGCTGCAAGCGCCGATCTGGCAGCGGAAATCCTTGACAGACTCAGGTTCACTCGCCTTATGATCGGCAAAGTGACAAATCTCATACGGCACCACATGATCAATTATCATTCCCAATGGAGCGACGCGGCAGTTAGACGCTTGATCCGCCGTGTTGGTCCTGAGAACATCATGAACCTAATACGTTTCCGCCGGGCAGATATCTTCGCACACGGTCTGGATAATCAAGAAGCAATTCTCATAGACGAGCTTGAAGGAAGAATAAAGGACCAGATAAAAAGCTCAGTGCCAACCAAAACACGAGACCTTGCCATTAATGGCCTTACGGTGATGGAGACTCTCAGGCTCTCAGCAGGACCGGAGGTGGGAAGGATTTTGAGGGAACTAATGGAAAAAGTCATTGACAACCCTGAACTGAACACCAAAAGCCGTCTCATTGCAATATTGGAACAGAAAAAGTCATCTGATTCATTATGAAATGCCCCCCTGCCTTCCCCCTCTTCCCTTATATGCTTGACCATTTAAAATGCTTTCACTATACTCGGCGGACAAAAATTCAGACAATGTTCAGTTGTGCGTTATTAGTTGTCAGGTTTATCTCTTTTTCAAGCAGTTAGGGAAAATTCTGGGTTGGTTGACCTAACCACTATGGAGAAATTGTGAAAATTCATACGAAGTTCCCAAATGTCAAAGCATTTCTCAATCTTTTCGTAGCTTTTATTTTCATAGGCTGTGTTACACAAACGTCTCACGTCAAACCAATTATCCAACCTCAGCCCGAGAAGACAGAAGCTAAACAGCCAGATCGCAAGCCCACACTGGCAGCACCTGAAGAAAAACCCGCTCCATTACCCAAGACCGAGGAAGTGCAACCAATCGCTTCCCTCCCTAAGACTCTTTCTCCACCTGAGCCTGCTGAAAATACTATCCCTGCCCCTGCCCCGGCACCCCCGAAAAAATCCGACCAGGAATTACTCGACTCTGCTTTGGAATTCTGTCAGGCCTCCAATGACTTTTGGGAGCGTGGAGATCTTGAAAATGCCCTTGATGCCCTTGATCAAGCTTATTCCCTCGTTCTGGAAGTCCGTCCGGATGAAAACCCGGAAATCCTTCAGCAACGGGATGATTTGCGCATCACCATATCCAAACGGATCATAGAAGTTTACACATCCAGGTTTACAGTGGCCAACGGGCTTCACAAGGCTATCCCCCTGGTTATGAACAGTCACGTGGAAAGTGCCCTGAAATTATTTTTGGGCAAGGATAAGAGATTTTTTGCTGGTGCCTACCAGCGCTCAGGGCGCTATCGCCCTGCCATCGTTAAGGCGCTCAATGAAGCTGGCCTCCCAGAGGAGCTTTCATGGCTGCCCTTTATCGAAAGTGGTTTCAAGGTCAGGGCGCTTTCAAGGTCAAGGGCCCTTGGGCTGTGGCAGTTTATCGCTTCAACAGGATACAAATTCGGGTTAAACAGGGATCGTTGGATAGACGAGCGAATGGATCCGAAAAAATCCACCAGAGCAGCCATCGCCTACCTCAAAGAACTTCACCAGATCTTTGGCGACTGGACCACGGCTCTTGCTGCCTATAACTGTGGAGAGGGAACTGTACTTAGAGCCATACGGACCCAAAAGATCAATTACCTGGATAACTTCTGGGACCTTTACCTAAAACTTCCAATAGAAACAGCCTTTTATGTGCCACAGTTCCTGGCCGTTTTGCATATTCTGAATGACCCTGGTGCCCATGGGATCACTCTTCCTCCTTTGGACCCGGAAATTGAGAGCGAAGAGGTTGCCGTTGAGAAACAGGTCCATCTCAAAATAGTGGCAAAGCATATAGATATTTCTTACAAGGAGCTCAGGGATCTCAATCCCGAATTGAGGTATGATTCCACACCTGATACACCCTATATTTTGAACGTACCAAAAGGCAAAGTAGAACTGTTCCTCGCCAAAATAGGTGATATCCCTGCATGGCGTCCTCCTGTTCCAGCTTACGTGGTCCACAGGGTTAGAAAAGGAGAATCCCTTTCTATCATTGCGCGAAGATATGGAACCAGTGTCAGGTCCATAATGGCGATGAACGGGCTCAGGCGCAGCGACTATGTAAAGGCGGGCTGGAAGCTCAAAATTCCAACCAAAGGCACCTATACGCCCATTGAGAAGGCATCACTTCCCATATCTGACTTAAGAGAAAAGGGAGACTTCATGGAGTATGTAGTCCGGAAAGGTGACTCGCTCTGGATGATTGCCGGTAGATTTGGGGCTACGACAAAAACAATTCAATCCATAAATCAATTGAATAATACACATTTACGCATAGGGCAGATTCTAAGAATCCCAAAGGGCGTGAGTGATACCAGAGATATAAAAACCAAGACGTACAGGGTTCTGAAGGGAGATACGGCCTTTGTAATTGCCCAGAAGCACCAGATGGACCTTTCCGAATTCCTCAGCCTGAACCATCTGACACCTCGAAGCACTATTTTCCCAGGACAAGTAATGCTCGTTAAGGCTGAATAGGAGGAGTTTGACTGAGATCAAGTATCTCTTCAAGATTAGACACAACATAGTCTGGTTCCGGATCCCCGGGGAGCATAACCGACCTTTCCCCATTGGCCAGGAGAACCGTCCTCGCTCCTGCCGCGCTTCCCGCCATTATGTCAAAACGAAAATCCCCCACCATCAATACCTCTCTTGTTGATAAACCCATCTGCCTTGCGGCCTCATGAACACCATCAGGATGGGGCTTAGGCAGCGACTCATCGCGTGTGATAACGGCAGCAAAATCACAGATTGTAACCCCGTCAAATTTTTTGAGGGCCTTTTTCACAGAACTCAGGCCGTTCCTGGTTAAAATGCCTAAAATAATACCCCTTCCCTTAAGAACAGAGACGCATTTTTCAGCCCCTCTATTTGGACGGGAGGCCTCTGCCGCCTGATCCTCTATGCCTTCCAAGATTTTCATGAGTGCGGATCGTCGCGCAGGCGTCTGGGTCTCCAGGTATTCCAGGATGGCTTGATCCGCCGGGCACCCCAATTCCTGCTTAATTGCCGGAAAATCAAGGGCTCCGGGGAGCGTTAAGGTCCCGTCAAAGTCAAATAAGACACCTTGGATATTGATTCCTCTTTCCATTGCGGTTCTTTTCCTTAACATTCAACTTCCTTAGCTCTCTTTTGAGCGGCCAGCGAAAAAGCTAATCTTCGTTCACCCGGAGGTTCGGCTTTTTATATTTGGGAATTAGAATATTATAGGGTCTATACGCATTAAGACTTCTTGAAGCAGATCTTCCGGGCATTTGCTAATCAGAGCCGCTTTTCTAAATTTGTAATCAAGAGAGCGCAACTGATCTGCCATGATTACCCCTGTGACTTTCTTGCCTTTGGATATGGCTACATAAAATGGGTTTTTACGTTTTGTATTCCTGATGGGGCAAACAAAAACAAATCCCATCTTTTTATTAAAAATACTATGGCTTACCACTAAAGCAGATCTGGTGCCTTTTTGTTCATGTCCAGCTTGTGGATTAAAATTAAGCCGAATAAAATCTCCACGTTTTGGGATATATTCTACCAAACTTCCTCACCTTCGGGTTTACCCCATGAGATTTCTTCGCTAGGCTCTTCCACTTGCGCTAACAATTCATCCAATTTATATTTCTTTTGATGAGATACGGGTCTTAAAACCAATTTTCCATCCTCTAAGGAGCAACTTATTCGATCTTTGATACTCAATTGGAGTGCTTCCAGCACATGCTTTGGGAGTCGGATACCAAGCGAATTACCCCATTTTCCAATTTGCACCTCAGTGCTATCTTGCATATTTCTACCTCCTTGCAATTATGATATACATTGTATATCCACAAGGAAAGAATGTCAATAATTAAAAAATGCTCTTTCGTTAAGGTTTTTTAGGACGAATCGCCGCCGATCATAACTTGTAGCCGTTTAGTCCCCTTTTATTCCCGGTATAAGACGTCTGACTCCAAGCTATGAGTTCCCCTTTAGGATGCCCACTTAATCGAAATCTTGCGACCCGATTGGACGCAGTCCCTCAAATAAAGGTTGATCAAATTCTGATAGGGTATTCCAGTATCTTCTGACATCAGTTTAAAATATTCTATGATGTCGATACCCATTCGAATGGTTACTTGTTTCTTCAACCTTTTCGCATAAGAATTTTTACGTCCTTTCATTTTTGAAAAATCGTATTCTTTCCTCATAATTTTTCTCCGGTATATTCTTTTTGTTCTTTTTTCGTCGCTCTCCTGGCTGATATGATCCTGATTTCTATCTCGTCTTCTCTAAATGTGTAGATTACAACCAAAACCCGAACTTGGTAACCGAGTCCCAACATCAAGAATCTATCTTCAGATTCCGAGCGGTCAGGATCATAATACTCGATGGCACATTCATCAAAAAAAACTGATTGAGCTTCCTCAAATAATACCCTGTGTTTCTTTTGATTGGCTAAATTTTTCCGGTCGTCCCAAGAAAAGCTGATTGATTTCGTAAATACATTGTAAATACGTTGTAATTTATTGTCAAGAAAGCAATTGGGTAGTTGGGTAGGGGCTGTTTTTTATGCTTGATTATCATAAAACTAAAGGCTATTTTAACATGATGAAAATGATTTCCTTTAATTTTCTTGAAATTTAAACAACCGGTGAAATGGCTATGGATGATGAAAAAATTCAACGAAAGCTCGCCGCTATCTTTCATGCTGACGTTGTTGGTTACAGTAAATTGATGAGAGACGATGAAATGGCTACTGTCAATACGATCTCTGAATACAGGGAACTTATGACCACCCTTATTCGGCAGCATCGTGGGCGCGTCGTAGACACGTCCGGGGATAATATACTGGCCGAATTCCCAAGTGTTGTTGATGCCATGCAAAGCGCCGTTTCGGCTCAAAAGGAGTTACGATCCCACAATGCCAACCTTCCCGAACATCGCTGGATGCAATTCCGAATTGGAATCAATATTGGTGACGTGATCCAGGAGGGGGATCGTATTTACGGAGACGGTGTTAACATTGCAGCGAGATTGGAGACGCTTGCCGAACCCGGCGGCATTTGCATTTCCCGAATGGCCTATGATCAGATTGAGAGCAAACTGCCTTTGGGATATGAGTATTTGGGGGAACATGTATTGAAAAATATCGGCAAGCCCCTTCATGCCTACCGTGTTGTTATGGAAGAGGATAACCGGTCCCGTCAAAAAAAGAAAACAGAGGGCTCGGATTACCGACACGAACATCGGCATTCATCCCACGCTTCCAAGGGAGAACACTTTGAGCAGTCCTTTCAGAAAGTCAAAGTCCATCTGAAAGATTTTGCGAAAGAGATAAAAGAAGATGAGCACCTGGGTGAGACCTTTAAGGACATCAAGGGCAGGGTTCGGTCCTTTGCAGACGAGATGGCACACAGCCCCGATCATGGGAAAAGGGCCTTTCGTGACCTCATAGCGACCAAACACGTGAGCTTTTTTCTTGGGATTGCCGCATTCCTCTTTCTTATCAATGCACTCACTTCTTTTGGACGATGGTGGTTCCCGTTCCCGCTCGTATCGATTGGTTTAATCACCTATCTCCATTGGCTTAGAACATCTTTCTTTTCACCGGAAGAAGAAAAAAAATTACACCAGAAATTACTCCAAAAGGAATTGGCCCGATTGGATGCGGATCTTAGTGATACTGAAGAGGGATTCGCCCGGGCTGACAGGCAGGCACATGCGCGTGTTCGATTTTACAATCATGTGTATGTCTATGTGGGCATCAATGCTTTCTTAATAGTGATCAACCTGCTTACCAACCCTTTTAAATGGTGGTTCCTCTTCCCCCTAATATTCTGGGATTTGGACTCTTCATGCATTGGATGAAACTGACGATGCGCCTGCCCGATAAAAAACGGTCTCGATAGGCCGGATCTATGTTATCCTGCCCCTCAACAAGAACGATGAGTCAAGAGCAGACCCCAGGCCTATATGATGCCATGCGGACGGCCCACAAATATTCAACTATAACGCATTTTATATGAGCTTCGCATAAATTGGAACCCCTGCCGGACGCTCGTAAGCCGACTGTTTTCTCACATCGGACAACCCCATTGTGTTTGAAAAGAGATTTCTGCGCCCCGGCCTACAAGAAACAAACCCGAACTTACTAAGAACTTACTGAGTTGTTACGAAGTAGCGAGTATGGGCTGATGTAATGGTACACCAAAATATTCGTAATAGGGATGGCATTTTGAAAGAAGCATAAATATTATTTTATCCTTCAGGTGATCAGGTTCCTCTTCAAGGGTATCAAAATTTCCCCCGCCCTTTGAGATAATTAAGTCGGATTCATTGACTAACTCGTTCACCCTGTCCGAACACCTGCTTAAGATAGTCCCGGGGAGGGGTCCGTCAATACCATTTTCAATGAGCGTTACTGCCTCATCAATGCCCACTGATCTTGCATCATTTAATGTCACATCATTAAGGGCCGGGAAACTTCTGACAACCAAGAAAATTTCAGTATCATATGCCTTTTTTATGGTCTTGATTAATAATTTATCGAACACAATTTCCCCGGCATTGTCTCCAAAATACAATAACAGTTTGCTCGTCCTGAGCTTTGCTTCAAATTGTGCATAGCCTTTCTTTGAAAGCGGGGCCTCGAGTCTTTCTGCAATCCAGTCTTCAATTTTTTGTCTACTATCGTCCATCATAAGATCAATGGAATTTCCAAGGATTGCAAGCTTGACCGCCATATTAAGGGGATCAGAAGAGCCTTCAATCAATCCCTTGAGATAGGGGTAGATTTCAGTTACCATTTTATTTTGTTGTAGTTTTTCTGAATGAAACGGATCCGGGCTACCCGTGGAATTCATTATGCTTCTCATTACTATTTCAATTACCTCAGCGCTTGTCACAGTCCAGGATTGACCCTTTAATGAGGGGATATTAAGGATCTCCACAAGCAGCTCTTTTATAACATCCTCATCCAGTGACAGCCTTCTCATTGCTGAGACAGACATCCTTAAAATGCACGGAATGCAGTCCGGTTTAATTAGCATAATATTTTCACTCCGGTAAAAGACTCCTCACCATCGCCCGAAAAGTTCCAAATCAGGATTTGTTATCTTTTTTACCGGCCTTGAATTTTTCCCAAAACTCCCTGTCTTGATCCTTCCAGTCACTACCCCACTTCCTTTCAAAATAGGAAGAGGACAACCTCTTATGCCATGGCTCCCATGGGGATTCCCCCTCCTCTTGGGATTTTAATATATCAATCAAAAAAGTCGTGATCTTATCCATTTCTTCTTTGGGGAGGTAAGAATCGGCTCCTTCTTTGATAGATTTTACGAGATTATCAGGACTTAATGCGTGGGCTGTCAACATGACGGCCGTTATATTTCTCTTCTTGGCAATGTGTAACAGCTTATATCCATCAACACCCATAATATCCAAAATGGCCATGTCAAAATTATCTGATTCCAAAAGCTTTTTGGCCTCATCAAATGAGGAAGCTTTTACAACCTCGCACATGTCCAGTACCTCTTCCAGTACTTCTAACACATCAGGTTCATCATCCACTATCAGAATCTTCTTGCCATCCAACAAGTTAGTATCTGACATGATTCATCTCCTTCTTGAACATATCGCGCACCTTCGGCATAAAATGCAAGGTCCTTATTTACCAAAGCCCTTAAGCATAAGATCTATTATATGATCTGTATCACTTTTTCCTTCCTCTTTTAAGACTTTTTTACCGAAGTCCCTCTTCCCCGCGGCTGTTACAGGCCTGGATTGGGTCGAAAAGATATTTTCCGGAAATGGCAAATCACTGTCTATGGCCCACTCAATGTCCTGTGGGGACCCATAATGTTCTTCAATGCGCATTCCCATCTTTGCGATTTCTAATACTTCTGCAACACTCACGCAGGGGATCACTTGCTGCTCAGAAGGAACAGGCTCAACAACAGTGCCACATCCCTTTGCAACAAATCTTTGATCTTTCTGGCCTATGATACTCTGTTTTATTGACATGGATTTCTTACCGATAATGAAGCTATCAGGAGAGACCATGCCCTGCACGATGCTTTCTCCAAATCCCCAGTTTGCGTCAATAGTGATCTTGGACCTGTCTCCTGTCACGGGATCGAGGGTAAACATCACCCCAGCGGATCTGGAGTTTACCATCTTCTGTATGCCCACGCTTATAAGCACCCCATCCTGGGGGAAACCCACCCTCATCCTGTAAGTAATAGCCCTGTCGGTAAAGAGGCTTGCCCAGCATTCATGGGTTGCCTTAACAACCTTCTCATCGCCCCAGATCCATAGATAGGTATCCTGCTGGCCTGCAAAGCTCGCATCCTCAAGGTCTTCTGCTGTGGCGCTTGATCTTACAGCCACGGGAAGGTCTGTTACGTCACATTTCTTACACAGGGAAGCATATGCAGTTTTTATTTCTTCTTGTATCTCATCCGGGATGGGTGTGGAGAGGATGGCCTGGCGGATTGTGCTCCCGGCCTTAGATACCGCCTTTATATCGTCCGGGGATGCATCAGACAGTGTGTCCCTGACAAGAGCCCATAGCGCCGATTTGTCCATAGATTGCTGGAATGCCTTACTCGTTACTGCAAATCCCGGAGGGACCCTTATACCCGCATTCAACATCTCTCCTAAGTTTGCATTCTTTCCTCCTACAAGGGGAAGAGCGCTTTTGTTGCACTCCTCAAACCAGAGAATATACTGAAATTGAGACGACATGCCACATCCCTCCTACCCATGCCCCCGAACCGCCTGACTGATTGAGTTGCTTCAATTGACAGTGGATAGACACTATTTGGTCAACCGTAACCGTTAACCCCTCACCCCAACCCGCCCCCGCAAGGGGGGAGGGAGCTATAAATACAGCCACATAGATTCCCCCTCCCCTTGTGGCCTCCGGCTCGCAGAGGAGGGGGTTAGGGGGTATTGCGAAGCAATTTTATAACTTGTGTTTACTTATCCAGGATATAAACAACGCCGTTGTCACCATCCACCTTTATGCGCTGGCCGGTCTTTATCTTGGCGGTTCCCTCAAAGACATTGATAACGCAGGGGATTCCGTACTCCCTGCTCACAATGGCTGAATGTGAGAGACTCGCTCCTCTGTCAACCACAACAGCATTAAGAAGGCCGAAAACCGGGGTCCAGGTCGGGGCCGTTGATGCGGCCACAAGGATATCCCCCTTCTCCACCTCATCAAGCTGAGACTCCTCCATGATCACCCTGGCCGGACCCTCTGCAACTCCTCCCGAACCACATATGCCGTAGAGGTCTGCATTCAATTCCGGCTTGGGCACAGGCATAGCGCCCACCACCACCTTGAGGGCTATGGGATCATTTGACTGCACGAGGACCCCCATGGCGTCATCCATGGTAAAGCCTTCTTTGAGGATGACAGGCGGGTTCTCCTTGCTGCACCAGCCCTCCCACTCTTTGCGTCTACGATCCACAATGTGCCTGAGGTTGGATCCATCCGGCACAAGGGTCACGGCCCTGACCTCATCCGGGATGAGAAAAAAGGTATCTTCCGCATCGTCAATCACCCCGGCAGCTACCAGCCTTTTCCCTATCCCGATGCACGACCGTCGCATGAGGGCATGTGTATAAAGGTCCAGGTAGTGGTTGTGTTCCTCGCTGAAGGTGCCTGTCTTCTGGGCAAGCCCGAGCAGCGTCGTGAACCAGCCCTTCTGATCCTCCGGGACTTTCTCCAGGACTTCCTTTGTGGCCTCCTCGCGCCTTTGGGCCAGCCCCCCCCTCTCCGCATCCAGATTAAAATCACCTCCCTGTTTAAGGAAGAACTTCACGCTTGCTATGACAGGTGTAGGATCCTCTACCCAGGTAGGCAAATTTATCTCGCTCATGCGCTGCATGCGCCATCCGTCCTCATCAAGGAGGACCTGAAGCTCTTCAAGCCATTTCTTGCCGGCTTCATTTTCACTGAGCGCGGCGAGGGCGTCCCCCGCCTTGTTATTGAGTATGATATCGGCGATACCCATTTCCTCCGCCTTCTTGGAGAACTGCCAGAGTTCCCTGTCCACCTCGAATACCTTGTTGTCAAAACCCCTCAGGAGGTCGTGAAATGTGGGATGTGTGTCGTCTATGCCAAGGGCATCCTTGCATATATTCTCAAAGAGGATGAAGGCGGTGTCCACGCCGTACATCATGTGCATGTGAACCTCCCACATGCGTCTGCAGACATTTACAGTGTCCTCGAAGTTCGCAAGAAGCTCAGTGTTGCTGACCGTATCTACGTCGCAGGCCTTCAACTTTTCGTAATGGCCCAGCATCTCATCTACATAATCCCCCCATAGCTTGTCATAGTCGTCTATGAAGGGACGAATGGCCTCCCTGAATCTGACCTCACGTTCCTTTTTCTCTCCTTCATCCATGACAAGGTTCAGGGTGAGATACCCACCTCCGTCCTTGAACCTCCAATCCCAGCCCTTGACAGTGGGCAGGCTCAGTTTCTCGGCCCCATACTGCATTCCATGACGGCAGAAGTTAATCCAGAACCATCCGAACATTGGAGTCCAGGGTGGTACAGAATGGGTGGCATCCAGAAACCATGCGGGTGACTTCTCAAGGTCTACCTTCTCGTCAAACTCAAGTCCCGGAACTACATCATAAATTTTCATTTTTCCCTCCTTATGATAATGGTTTTTGGTGGTGGAAGGGCCTCCATGGACAGACTGCCCTACCCTTGGCCTTACTTCAAAAGCCTCCTTATATAAAATTGCGGATCGATTTTATCGCGTCTTCGATGTCCAATTCCCGCAGCTTTTCAATGGTTGGCACACCTTCATTGCTGTAGCCTAAGGCCTGGTAATATTCATCCAGAAGTGGGTCCAGATCTCTCACCATCTGACCTGTGGAGGGGCCAGCGTTTTTCAGTGGCTCCGAAGTCAACCGTTTTGGAAGAGAATCATCTTTACGGGAAAGGCCTTCTCGCACGTTAAAACACCTTTCAAGACATACAATCCGCTCACCGATCTTGAGAAGATTATCCGGCTCCTTAAAAGATTTTATCCCCGTTGCGGCGGTCAGGAATTGACTATACAGCATGGTGTCCAGTCCCGAGTTTCCAAACGTACAGGCGATAAGGGAGTCTTCAAGGGCCTGTTCTTTTTGCACATGGGCAATGGAAGCGCCCTTTCCTTTTTCGGTAAATGGGTTCACCTTCCCTGAAAGTTCTTCCCTGGGTCTTCCGTACATATGACTTCCGCCAATATTGGAAGTAGCCATGCTCAGAGCATAGCCCTTGACGCCCCTTGGGTCGTATCCCGGAAGTTCGAGCCCCTTTATGTGCATTGCATAATGGTCAGCGCCGTTTCCGATCCGTTCAGCGGCCCTTTTAACCCCCTCACCCAATAATTTTCCAATGCCTTTTCTACTACCGATACGCTCAATCATGGAAAATATCGTTTTCTGATTGCCCCAAATGAGATCAAGGTCATCCGCATCAGATGCTGAAATGATCCCCCTTTCAAACAACTCCAAGGCAAAGGCTATACAAACACCGGCACTGATAGTGTCCAACCCGTAATAGTCGCATAGCGCATTGGCGTTGACGGTGAAAGATTTGTCTGTGATACCAAGAAGGGGACCGAATGCATAGATGGTCTCATATTCCGGCCCATCGATTTGGGTCCCCTGAAACGGTCCCTGCGTGACATCTCTCATTCCACCGCATCGGGTCATACATTGATAGCAGCCCGCCTTCGACCGTTTCGTTTGATAAAATTCATCGCCGGAGATAAGTTGAATATCCCGAATGCTTCCCTCTTGAAAATTATTAACCGGTAAAATCCCCAGACCGTTCACAACCTCTGTAATATAAGGCGTTCCCAGCGTGGTCATATTTTTTCTGCGAGGATGCGCTTTGAGGATATCGATCTGCTGTTTGATCAGGCTTTTGAACCGGCCCTTATCAAAGGGGACAGGTTTTCTGACAGGGACATTGATGGCGAAGGCTTTCAGGTTTTTGGCCCCCATGACCGCCCCCATCCCTCCACGCGATGCCGTACGTTCTCCCGAAGTGATAACAGCATAACGGACGTGATTTTCCCCGGCAAGGCCGATACATGCCGATTCGGTATGACGGCCGTGGATCTCCTTTAATATCATTTGTGTCTTTCGGGGATCCAGACCGGCGAGGTGATTGGCCCCCAGAAAATGAACACCCGATTTATCAAGATAAATATATGATAGGTCCGGCGCCTTTCCCTGGATGATGATCAGGTCATATCCCGCGTGCTTCATCCATGTGCCGAAATTCCCGCCAGAAATAGAGCGAAAGATGGTGCCTGTGAGCGGACTTTTTGACATAACACACCACTTGGAAAAGCCCTGGAGCCCTGTACCCCCAAGGACTCCGATGGACAGGATCAGCCTGTTTTCGGATCCAAGGGGATCCGTACCCGGCTTAAGCTCGTCATAGAGATATTTAGCACTGAGCCCTCGCGCAGAAATAAATTTTCTATAATACTGAGCTGGGATTTCCTCTTCGAAATGTCTCTTATTACTCAAATCAATTCTGAGGAGTTTACCTGTAAGTACAGTCATGGATTCCTCTTTTAAAAACTCAATGGCTTCTTGTCGTAATAATAGAGAATGTACCACCATACTCCCATGCGCCCGGGGTGTCGAGCATGTAAGAGTCATAGAGTAGCGGGGTAGCTATAGATTAATGCATTGCCCGTCCGCCGTCCACAAGTATTGTCTGACCCGTGATAAAGTCGCTTTCAGGCGAGGCCAGGAACAATGCGGCGCCGGTCAGGTCCTCCGGCCTTTCCAGCCGTCTCAAAGGTGTCTTGGATGTATCATATTTAGTCACATCGGCTAAACCTCGACTTGCCTCAGTATCCGTAAAGCCGGGAGCGACACAATTGATGCATATGTTATGAGGTCCCAGTTCTACGGCCAGGGCCCTGGTTAGCCCGATAATCCCCCCCTTGGATGCCACATAATGGGCAAATCCGTTGGAACCCGTAAAAAAGACTTCTGAACTCAGGTTTACGATTTTACCGTAACCCTGCGCCTTCATGTAGGGGAAAACGGCCCTGGCCGCAAGGAAGGCTCCTTTAACATTGACCGTCATTACGAGATCCCATTCGTCCGGATCGATTTCATGAAAGGGCTTGCGTTTGATACCGTCATAGATAGCCGCGTTGTTTATCAGAATGTCTATCCTGCCAAATGCCTTGTTGGTCGCCTCGGCCATGTTCAACATATCCGTTTCCCTGGCCACATCGGCCTGAAACAGGGCGGCTTCGCCTCCCAGATCTTTGATCTGCTGAACCGTTTTTTCAAGGTTGACCATATCCTTCCTTGTGACCACCATGACCCTGGCACCCTCCTCAGCCAGCTTCAGGGCGAACGCCCTTCCCAGGCCTTTGGCCCCTCCAGTTACGATGGCAACCCTCCCCTTCAGACGCATTTTCACACTCCTTTACCATTCGTTATCATCATTAATATTCCGGCTTCCGCAGCCCCAGGTCTTCGGCGATCACCTGGTAACAATTATAACTGGAGCCCCGTCCGATACCCGCGCCCCCAGGTACGCCTGAGGAACACATATAAAGATTATTGATAAATGTCCGAAAACCTCCAGGCAGTCCTCTGAAACGGCCGCTTTGAGATCCGCCTTGATTACCCTCGCACCAGCCCCCTTCTCTCATATCCAGATGCGTATCCTGTATATCGATGGGCGTCGTAATACGCTCTCCAATGAAGTTGTCTTTGGTCATGTTGGGGGCGTATTTCTGCCATTGTGCGATCATGGAGTCATAAAATTCATCATGCAGGTTGCGCCACTCTTTTCTGGAAAAAATTCGGGCAGGACAGGTAAAATCCTCCACATGCAGGCTGTGTTTTCCTTCGGGTACGCGGGTTGGATCCCATATGCTGTCCGGCGCCGTCAGCAGGAAAAACTTGGATGACATGCCCAACAGGAAGATCTCATGCACATATTTGTCTTCCATAAAGGCCAGATCCTTGGGCGCAAGGTAGGTCCTCGGCGTGGAATTGACATCAGGGTTGTTCTTGGCCGCCTTATATTGGGGAAGCTCATGCACAGCTACGGTTCCCCAGAAAAGTTGCGCGCGATCAAAGAAATACGCGTCCACCTTACGCTTTACTTGGGTGCTCAGATGATCTTCTCCAATCATGCGAAGGAAGAGCTGGGGAGTGGCATTATCAGATACCACCATTTGCTTGGCCTCAACCTCGGTCCCATCCAATAACTTGATGCCTTTGGCCTTACCGTTTTCAATGATTACTTTATCCACTTCGGAATTGACAAAATATTCAACTCCCAGTTTTTTACCTGCTGAGACAAGCGCATCCGTAATGGACTGCGTTCCACCTTTGGCAATGGCAGCCGTCTCCCATCCGAGCACCAGGTGGAGGATCGCAAAGGTATAAGCAAGACCCGGCACATCGTCCGCATAAATGCCGCTGGAAGTGAGAAACCCTCTAAGCGTTAAAATCCTGAGTTCCTCGCTTTCGAAGAAATAATGCGCGATTTCTTTGGCTGTCATGAATTGCATGGATGGATCAATCCCGCTTTTGGGGTTGGACATCAGTTCTTCCAGGGCATCTGGCACCCCATAAGGAGTCGGCACCGAGAACCTATGCCGGGCAAATGCCGGTCGGATTATTTCTTTATATTTTTCCGTCCAATCAAGATATGCCTCAGCGTCAGGTTTAGAAAACCGGCTGATCTGGTCATAGGTCTTTTTCACATTTTCTTCGCTATACCTTGTTTCCCCTGTTTGTGGGTCCACCACTGGAAAAGCGGCGTAGCTCACATAGGCTGTTTCATCATCAAAGATTATTGCCTCATTTGTGTCAGGAAAGACATACTCCAGCCCCTCACCGCGAAGATTGAATTCCTTATAGGAAGGATGACCATAAAATCGCGTAAAATGGGCGCAAAAGTTGCCTCGAAACCCGGGTGCCGGCGTGTCATCAAATGATACGGCGCCGCCGCCAAGATAATCCAGCCGCTCAAAAACCCCTACTTTCATGCCAGCCTTTGCTAAATAAGGGGCAATAATCGTACCATGATGCCCTCCACCAATAATAACCGCATCGTAAGCCTTGTCTGCCATTTACCTACCTCCTACTATTTTTTTGTTAAAATGATTGAAAACTCCTACTGTTACTTTTAAAAACATCATCGGAGAGCCTTAAAAACTGCCGCTAATTTCTCGGCTTTTTCATCCGGTGTCGCGCCATCTAAAAACTGGCAATCCCTTCCCATGTCAGGGGGCGATGAAAGCTCAACGATCCCCATTTTCTGTAGTTCTTCTTTGGCCGAGACAAAATCCTCACTGCTCCAAGAAGGAATAGAAGAAGCCCCCCTGAGCATCTTAAACATCTTAGTCCTTGAAATATATCGTAACTCGCCAACCTCATTGCTCACCGTTACCAGTGCAGGCATCTTAGCCCTAACCAGTTCATATCCCCCGGGAATGGCCTTTTTCACCACCACACACCCATCTTCTACCTTGATCTCGCGGGCCAGATTAATGCATGGAACCGCCAACAACTCACCCAGAATCAAGCCGACCTGACCGGAATCCCAGTCTCCGGCCTGCCTTCCGGTCAAAATAAGATCATATTCGCCTATCTTCTTGATGGCATCGGCCAGCGCACAGGCGACGGAATGGCTGTCAAGCTTTTCGAAAGCTCCATCTTCCAGAAGTATCAATTCATCAGCACCGGCTGCCAGGCTCTTTCTCAATACCGTGTCCGAGACCTTCTTGCCCAAGCTCAAGACGGTGACCTTCGCGTCGATCTGTTCCTGCAGCAGAAGGGCGGCCTCCAGGGCATTTTCATCAAACGGGCTGATGACCTGTGGCGCATCAACGATAACCTCCTTTTTTTCAGCATCTATACTGACATCCGACAAAGGCGCTTCAGGGTCGGGAATCTGTTTGGCGCAGACTATTATTCTTATCTCTTTCATGACAGTTCCTCCAATCTCTTTACAAGAGCGGGTATAACCTTTTCATAATCTTCAACAACACCGTAATCGGCCACCTTAAACATGTTACAGCCTCGATCCGTATTGATGGCGATGATCTTTTTGGAGTGAAACATGCCGACAAGATGCTGAATAGCCCCCGATATTCCCACCGCAATATAGATATCCGGGGAAATCATGGTGCCGGTAAGACCCACTTGATGATCGGAAGAGATCCAGCCTTTATCCACGGCCACTCTGCTGCATCCGATCATCACACTTCCAAACGATTTACTTAGGGCCTTTGACAGGTCCTGGAGTATCTCAAACCCGCCCTCTTCGCCTAGCCCCGCGCCACCGGCAACCACCACATCCGCATTGTCCAGCGAAACGACATCCTCTTTGACGACCTCGATGGATTCCACCTTGATCATGGATTCATCGATTTCCGGAACCATATCCACGATCTCTCCTTTCCCATCAACCGCCTCGGCAGGTTCAAAGACTTTTCCCCTCACCGTCGCTAATTGCGGCTCGGCCGGGTACTTAAAGATCGAGATTGCATTACCGCCATATACGGGCTTTGTCCGTAGCAGAAGTCCGTCTTCAGGGTCAATTCGAAGATCTATGCAATCTGTGGTTAGCCGGGTGTTCAACCGACAGGCCAATCTCGGGCCTAACTCCATACCTATGAAAGAGTGGCTCATGAGGAAGATTTTTGGGTTGATCTGCCTGCACACCTGTTCTAAAGACTCAAGCCACAGGTCGGCCTTAAAGTCTTTTAATAATGGGTGTTCTAGTTTATAAACTTTATCCGGTCCGTAGGAGACAATTTGCTCGGCTACCTCGGAAAGCTTGTCCCCAAGTACCACTACAGAAAACCCTCCCCCGAGACCGCTGCCAAGCTTCTTTCCTGCCTCCAACAATTCGAGGGTTCTCGTGTCTACTGATCCCTCTATCACCTCTCCCAGTATCAGCACATCATTCATCTTAATCCTCCCCTTCTGAAATTGACTATTGAATATTGAAGATTGAAAATTGAATTCCAACGCCATGAGTTGTCATGAATTGTCATGTGTGGTCATGGGTTGTCATATCGTTGGCCTCGTTCCCACGCGCTGCCGTAGGACAAAGGTGAAGTATCTGATATCCAATATTGATGCATTCGTAAAAAGTCAGGTTTCTCACAGAGCCCTCACAAAGATAACTTACTAAAATTGTTAAATCTGTCTTGGCGTGCTTTGCGCTTTTGTCTACACCGTTGCTCCGCAAGATAGTACTGGGGCGCGAGATCAGAACGTTTTTACAGGTTCATCAATATTCAATATTCAATATTCAATTTTCAATTTTCAATTTCCTAGTGCCTGCAAAACCAGCTCATTTAGATCCATGACCCGAAGGGTCTCGTTCAGCCCTGCCGCCTTGCGGGCATCCTCTAACATGATGCGACACAAAGGGCATGCGGTGACAAGGATCTGTGCGCCGGTTGCCTCGGCCTCCCTGATCCGGACATCGCTCATCTTGACCTCGACTTTCAGGTCCTGCCACATTCTTCCGCCACCCCCACCGCAGCAGAGACTGTCGGCCCCGTGGTGGGTCATCTCCACCAGGTGGAGCCCGGGGATCGAGCGAATGATCTCCCTCGGCTCATCAAAGATCCGATTGTACCGGCCCAGGTAACAGGGGTCATGGTAGGTGACTGTCGCCCCCTCCCCCTCTTTGAATTGGAGCTTCCCATGGGCGATCAGTTCCTGCAAGACCAGGGTGTAATGGCGCGCCCTGAAAGGCGCTTCAGGGTATTCATTTCGAAAGGCATGGAAGCAGTGGGGCGAAGAGGTCACCACGTCGGTAATGCCGTATTTGTCAAAAAGATCGAGACACTTCTCCATCTGCTCCACAAAGAGGCCCAATTCACCCATCCGCCTGGCAATGTCTCCGCAGCAGGGCTCTTTTTTACCAAGGATGCCGAAATTCACCCCGGCCGACTGAAGGATCTTTGAAAACGACAGGGCGATTCCCTGGGCCGTGTCATCAAAGGAGGTGGTACATCCCACGAAGTAGCAGAGATCCGCTTTTGCGTCCCTTTTTGCGAGATCAACCAGATCCAGTCCCTCTGCCCAGGCCCCCCGATTCCGCTTGGATGACTCCCAGGGATTGTCGTATTTGAAAAGCTTCTCAAGAGTCTGGTTCATAAGCTTGGGTACATTGGTTCCCTCCTCCACGGCCAAGACCCTCTTCTTTATTACGGCCTCGAAGGTGGCACCGTAGACAGGACAGACCTCCAGGCAGGCCCGGCAGGTGGTGCAGTACCAGATCCTTTCATCCACTTTGCTTTCTTCATCCCTGCTCAGAAACCGGATATCTCCCCATGGGAAATGCGCCTGCCACAGGGCGTGGCGCATCGCCTGGACAAAATCCAGAGGGGCAAAGGGTTCACCGGCTCCTGTAGAGGGGCAGGCCGCCACGCACCGCCCGCACCGCATGCAGGCGTCAAAGAAGACAGAATCACCCAGATCAAATTCTCCCGCCCCTTCCTCTACATCCAGGATGGCCGGTTTGCCGGACCCCTGGAAATAGATCGCCGCGGGCGCCCCCAGGATATGAAAAAGCTTGGTAAAGGGGATCGCTGCAATAAAACAAAGGCTCAGGAGCGCATGCCCCCACCAGAGATAGGGATAAAGGTCTTTGGCCGCAGCGGCTGAAAACGGCGCACCCATCCACCAGCCCACAAAGGACCAGGCGCCCCATGGGGGTTGCTGGGAGGCCAACCGAAGGCCCTCCACCATAAAACCGGAAAGCCCAACCAGCAGAAGCCAAGCCGGCACCAGGGCATCCTCCCGCCTCCTTTCAAGCCGGGGAACGCGCTGGAGGTATCGACGAATGAGTGCCCACAGGATCCCTGTCAGGAGCATGAGGCCTCCCACCTCCATGGCCAGAGAAAAGAGCAAGTAAACAGTGCCCGTTAAGAAAGAAAAAAGATGGTCATGGATAGTCAGCAAAGAGGTGCCGATGAAAAGGGATAAAAAACCCCAAAACATGAAGAGATGCATAATACCCGCGGCTATGTCGCCCTGAAGCACGCGTCGTCCCAGGAAGGTATCCAGGATCGTCCTCTTGAGGGAGTCCCTTGAAAAAGGAATCTCTAAAGATCTTGCGCTCTTTCTCCACACGCGGATGTGGGCGGCCACGCCTGCCAGAAAAAGCCCTGTGGCCAGGACCGCAAACACGTAGAAGATCCAAACGTCTTCGATCTGCCAGAACATGATACGATAGGGTGTCATGGAAGCCATCTCACCTTAGTATGCCGCTCCTCAATCCCTCAAT
>Ga0180009_10001972_pt1 | contig 24318 bp, 29 predicted proteins | sample OS_PC_MetaG_FD_123537 | JGI IMG/M metagenome (GOLD analysis project Ga0180009, IMG submission 123537) | Groundwater microbial communities from the Aspo Hard Rock Laboratory (HRL) deep subsurface site, Sweden - OS_PC_MetaG | ecosystem: Environmental > Aquatic > Deep subsurface > Groundwater...
CGCGAGCGCGTGACGCGGCGCGACCTGGTGACGTTCTGCATCCACATGCGCTACATCACCCGCGCCGGGATTCCACTGCTGGAAGGCTTGCGCGATCTGCGCGACAGCATGGAAAAGCCCGGCTTTCGCGATGTGCTGACTGCGCTGCTGGAAGACCTGGAAGGCGGCAAGGTGCTGTCGCAGGCGCTGGCCGCACACCCGGCGGTGTTCGGCGCGGTGTTCGTGCACAGCGTGCGGGCGGGCGAGCAGACCGGTCTCTTGGACGCGGTGTTCGATCGACTGGCCGAATCGCTGAAGTGGCAGGAAGAGGTCGCCTCCAAGGCCAAGCGCCTGATGATTTACCCTGCCATGGTGCTGACCGTCGTCGGTGCGGCCATCATTTTTCTGCTGGTCTATCTGGTGCCGCAGGTGCTTTCTCTTGTGGAAACCATGGGCGTGGTGCTGCCGCTGCCCACCCTGATTCTGATGGCGATATCGAACGCGCTGCGTTCGTACTGGCTGGTCGTTCTGCTGCTGATCCTGATCCCGGCCATCGGCCTGCCGCTATGGGTGCGGCAGAGCGAGGCCGGGCGCGAATGGTGGGATCGCACCCAGTTGCGGCTGCCCATCATCGGGCCGGTCGTGCAGAAGATCGCGCTGTCGCGTTTCACCAGCACGCTGGCGATGATGTACCGCTCGGGCGTCACCGTGCTCGATGCGCTGCGTGCGGGGGAAATGGTCGCCGGCAACCGGGTGATCGCCGGTGGCATCCGCCGTGCGGCGCAGCAGATTGCCGACGGCCGCGGCCTGTCCGAAAGCTTCCAGTCGGTGGCGCTGTTTCCCCCGCTGGTGCTGCGCATGCTGCGCGTGGGCGAAACCACCGGCGCACTCGACGAGGCGCTCGACAACGTGACCTATTTTTACAATCGCGAAGTGCTCGACTCGATCGAGAACGGCCTCAGGGTGCTCGAACCCCTGCTCACCGCCATCCTCGGTCTGCTGCTCGGCGGCATCCTGGTGTCGGTGCTGTTGCCCATTTACGACCTGATCGGGAATCTGCCATTGTGATGTTCGACCATCGCCTGATCCTGCTTGCCACGCCACGCCAGATTGGCGTGCTCGACTGGCGCCCCGGGCAGATGCACTGGCTGGGCGAATATGTCAACGACACGGCCGGCTTGGCGGCCTTCCGCCAGATGGTGGTCCGCCATGCCCAGCTTCCGGTGCTGCTGGTGGTCGACACCGTCGACGAGGACTACCGCAGCGAAGTGCTGCCGCATGTGCAGGGCCGTGCGCGCGCGGAACTGCTGGCGCGCAAGCTCAAGCAAGTGTTCCGCAATGCGCGCTTCACCGGCGCCTGGCGGCAGGCGCGCGAAGTAGCCGGCCGCCGCGACGACCGCTACCTGCTGGCCGCGCTGCCCGATGCCGACTGGCTGATGCCCTGGCTCAGCGTGCTGCATCGCGAACAGGTGCCACTGGCCGGCATCACGCCGCTGGCCGTGGCCTACCAGCACCTTCTGTCCAGGCTGCGCGCGCAGGAGCCGCACGTGCTGCTGGCCTGCCGCCTCAACAACAGCCTGCGGCTGTCCTATTACCAAAATGGCCTGCTGCGCTTTTCGCGGCTGATCGGCAGCGACACACCGACCCAGTTTCCCGGCAACGCGGCCGACGAAATCGCCAAGACGCAGCTCTACCTCACCGGCCAGCGCATCCTGCCGCGTGAAGCGCGCCTGCAGGTGCTGCTGCTCGATCCCAGCGGCCAGCTCGACAGCGCACAGGCGCCGCTCAATGCCGACCCCGCGTTTCGGGTGCAGATGATCGACATGGCCAGCCTCGCGCGGGCGCTGCGCATTCCCGATGCCTACCTCGCCGCCACCCCGGAAGTGGCGCCGCTGGCCGCGATTGCAGGCGAGGCCTTGCTGCTGAATCTGGCGCCGCCCGAACTGCTGCAGCGGCACACCGAGTTCCGCTGGCGACGCGGCCTGCATTGGGCGGCCGGCCTGATTGCCGCAGCCAGCCTCACGCTGACGGCCAGCTACTGGCTGCATGCGCAGGACCTGCTCAATGAGGCGCAGAAAATCGGGGCCGAAGCGCAACGCGGCGACGCCCGCCATGCCGCCATTGTGAAGAACTTCCCCGCGCTCGCCACCCGCCCCGACCAGCTCGGCCACACCCTGGCGCTGGCGCAGCAGATCGAGCAGAGGCCGTTCGATCTCAACGCGCTGTATGTTCCGCTGGGGCAGGCGCTGTCGACTCATCCCGAGGTGGTGGTCAAGGTGCTGACGCTGGCGCAGCTGGACGACCGCAGTGCGGACATCACGCTTGATGCGCAGCTGGCCGATTTCGACGGCAATTACCGCGCTGCCATGCAGCGCATCGACGGCTTCGTCGCCACCCTGGCCAGCGCGCCCGGCGTGTTGTCGGTCGAGCGCGTCAGCAGCCCGATCAACACCGCCTCCACCGCCACGCTGAGCGGCCGGACCACGGGCAATACCCTGCCCGAGGAAACCCGCTTCAGCGTCAACCTGCAGGTGGGCCCATGATGACCCAGCCACCCTTCGCCTCGCTCAAGACCAGCATCGTGCTGCTGCTGGTTGCCGTGACGCTGTCCGCCGTGGGCATCGTCTGGAGCAGCATGCAGCGCACGCAGGCGCGTGTCGAGCTGCAGCGCCAGCAGGCCGCGCTCGACGCCACGCATGCGCGCCTGGCACAGGGCCAGGCGGAGGCACGCATGATCGAACAGCACCTGGGCGCCTATCACGCCCTGATTGCGCGTGGATTCGTCGGCGAGGAAAACCGTCTTGCCTGGATCGAGGCCGCGCAACTCGCCAATCAGGATGCCCGGCTTTACGGACTCACCTATACGCTGTCGCCGCGCACCGCCGCGCCGGCTGCGCTGGCCGGCGGCCTGCCGCTGAAGCAGACCCGCATGGTGGTCAAGATGCCGCTGCTGGTGGAGACCGACCTGCCGCGCTATCTCGATGCCCTGCGCGCCCGTTCGGCCGGCCTGTTCCGTGTCGATCACTGCCGCCTGACCCGCAGCAGCGATACCGCGCCGCAGCCGGTCAACCGCCCCGAACTCGACGCCGAATGCGAACTGCTGTGGTATACCGTGATGGCTGATACTCCGGAGGCAAAATGAGTCCGCGCCCCAATCGTCTCGCTGTGCTGTCCGTATGTCTGCTGGCCCTGGCCGGCAGCAGCGTCAGCCGCGCTGCCGATCCCGGGCGCCTGTTCTATACGCCCGCCCAGCGCGCGCAACTGGAAGCGGCACGCGCCCGCAACGTCACCCGGGTGGAGACCCGCACGCCCGCGTTCAGCGCGCCGCCGGTGCGCTTCGATGGCGTGGTCATCCGCTCCGACGGTCAGGGCACCGCCTGGGTCGACGGCCGGCCGCAGGCCGGCACGGCCGGCGTACCCGGCCTCAAGCCCGGGCAGATTCGCGCCGACGAGCAAGTATACGAACCCTACCAGGTGCTGCGTCCCGCTCCCGCCACGCCCGCGGCACCCGCCGTCAAGGAGCCGAGCCCATGAAGCGGATACGCGGCTTTTCCCTGATCGAACTGGCCATCGTGCTGGTCATCGTCACCCTGCTGATCGGCGGGCTGGCCGTTCCCCTGACCGCACAGATCCAGGCGCGACGGATCGCCGAGACAAAGAAAACCCTGGAAGAAGCACGCGAGGCGATCGTCGGTTACGCCATGACGCACACGGTCGATCACGATGGGGATGCCGACACGCCTCGCAGGCCCTATCTGCCCTGCCCAGACGGGGATGGTGACGGAATCGAAGATCGTATTGCAGGAGTCTGTACTCAACCGATGGCCCTACAGATGGGCTGGTTTCCCTGGGTCACCCTGGGTACCGCCGAGAAGGATGCGTGGGGCAATCGCCTGCGCTATGCGACCCACAACGATCTGACCCGGGCCGTTGAAATTAACCCCTCCAGCGGGTTTCATTCCGACAGTGCACCCCTTCCGAATGACCCGCGCTGGAATCAGGTGTGTTCGAACCAGAACTGTCCAAACGTAGACGTTGCAGCCAATGTCCCAGTCGTCCTGATATCGCACGGCCCAAATGGCTGGGGGGCACGCAATATCAGTGGCAGCACACTCGCGAATCCCACTGGCGCAAACGAACTGACAAACCTTGACTGGGATAACCTTTTTGTCAGCCGGACGCCAACCCAGCCAGGCGATGCAAACGGTGAATTCGATGACCTGGTGACCTGGCTGTCCTTCAATGTCCTCATCAACCGGGTATGTCCAGCGATGGGCGGCTGCCCCCCTCCGTAGCCTCCAGCCGGAACGTCACCCGTCCCGGCTGATTCTCCGGCAGCGCCAGCCGGAACCCTGACCGCGCCGCCTGGCGCGCGGCCTGATACAGCCCCACCCCCAGTCCGAAATCCGACGCCACCGGGCTCAGGAACAGGTTGCGCGCCACATGCTCGGGCGCCGGCGCACCGCTGTCGGTGACGGTCAGGCCCAGCAAGGGCTGCAATTCCAGCCGCACTTCGATCGCCACGCCGGGTTCGCTCTGCCGCTTGCGCAGGGCATTGGTCAGCAGGTTGTCGGCAACGCTGTCGAACAGGTCCTGCGGCACCGGGGTGTCATCGACCGCCTCGGCAAAAAATTGCACGTCATCGTGTTCGTAACGGGCTTGCAGCGCGCGCCACCATGCCTGCGCCGGCATGTAGGCGGCCTCGGTTTCGGCCGGCTGCTTCAGCTTGTCGACGGTTTGCGACAGGCGCGCCGCCAGCTGTGGCAGCTGCCGGCGAATCAGCGCGAGCAGGCGCTCGCTGTCGTCCGGGGTCGCGGTGTCGGCCGCGGCGAGCAGGGTTTTCAGCGACTGCAGGATGTTCTTCACGTCGTGGGTCAGGCGTGCGCCGGTGTCGTGGATCGCCTGGCTGTAGGCCTGTTCGCGCAGGGTCTGCTCGCGCACCTTGGCGGCATAAAAATACCCCAGCAGCTGCGACAGCAGGCGCACATGCAGTGCCAGCGCCGGCGTCAGCGGACGGCTCGATTGCCAGGTGACACTCAGGCCGTGGAAATCGTGGCTGACACCGTGTTCGGCGGGCTCGCCGAAGCGCCCCTCGCCGCGCGCCGCCTGCCAGTGGCCGCCGCGGATCCAGGTCAGTTCGTGCAGGTCGGCCAGCGCATCGCGCACGAAGGATTCGGGATCGCGCTCGCGCTCAGCCCGTGTCGCCAGCCGCTGCGCCCAGCCTTCGAAGGGCAGGCCCACCGACAGCAGGTAGCGCGAAGTGACCTGGCCCAGCCCGGCAAAACCGGCGCGCGGATTCCACAGCCACGACAGCGCCAGCAGCAGCGCGGCCATGCCCAGCAGCGTCTGCACCAGCGCCCAAGCATAGCTCACCTGGGCCACCGCCACCACGGCAAACACGCCGAGCGCCATCACCATGATCAGCAGCGAGAGCATCAGCCCGTAAATGAAATCGAGCGTGGAGGAACCGCCCCGCACCCGTGCCGCCGGCAGGAACAGGATGACCAGCGGCAGCAGCGCCAGGCCGTAGCGCGCCGCGGTCTGCATCGTCGCCGGCAGCAGCGCCGCGCTGCCCAGGCTTTGCGGCAGCACCCAGGCCAGCAACAGCGCCAGCAGGTAGCCCAGCGCCAGCAGGTAGCCCAGCCGTCGGCCCTCGTGCTGCGAGGCCGCCACCGCGCCCACCAGCCCGGCCAGAATCGCCAGCCACAAGGCCATCACCCACGTACTGTCGACCAGTACCAGCAAGGCCGCCATCGCAAACACCGGCACCGCCAGCCGCGGTTCGATGCGCGTTTCGCTGCGCACCAGCGGCTGCCACAGCAGGAACAGGCCATAGTGCGCCAGCAGGAAAGCGCGCGTCACCGCCGCGTCGGCGTCGAGCACCACCGCCACATGCAGGGCCAGCAGCATCAGCGCCAGCCAGCGCTCGGGCGCCACCCGCGTGAAGCGCGCGATCAGCGCCGCCAGCCGGTCGGGACGCGCAGCAGGTTCGGTGCGCTCAGACATGGCGCTGCGCATCCCGGACGTCGGCAAAAAACGGCACGCGGCAGCGATGCACGGCACGCCCCCCGCACACAGCGAGGGTGTCGTTCTGTCGACTGACCCTGATGGAATTCCAACAAGGGCGTCGCACATTCGTCAGTTCAGGCGGATTTTTTGCAGGCATTTGTGTATTTTGTTATTGATTATCAATGGGTTGATATGCGTCTCATATTGGCACGTATATTGCATTATTGGCAAAACCAAATGACGATAACGGAGCGACCCACCATGTCCCACCCCAATTTTCCGCGACACCAGTCAGGCTTCACCCTGATCGAGATCGCCATTGTGCTGGTGATCATCGGCCTGCTGCTTGGCGGCATCCTCAGGGGACAGGAGCTTATCACCCAGGGCCGCATCCGCAACGTGTCGAACGACCTGCAGTCGATGACCGCCGCCATCAACCTGTATCAAGGCCGCTATCTGGCCTTGCCGGGTGACGATGCCGGCGCGGCGGCACGCTGGACCATTGCCGCCCCTGCGCCCAGCGCCGGTGCCGTCGGTGACGGTTCGATCGCCGGCGCCTACAATGCCGCCGCCGCCACCGACGAGTCGCGCCAATTCTGGTTGCACCTGCGCCGTGCCGGTCTGGTGGGCGGCGCCGTCAATGCCAACAACCCGCCCAATGCCGTGGGCGGCGTTACCGGCGTGCAGGATGGCGCCTTTGGCATTCCCGGCATCGTGGTCTGCACCAACAACCTGCCGGCCGTGATCGCGCAGGCCATCGACACCCAGTTTGACGACGGCGCCTCGGCCACCGGCAACGTGCGCGCAGCCGCGGGCATCGCGGCGGGCGCCAACGCCGACGCCAACTATGTCGACAACGGCAACAATTTCTACGTCATCTGCATGCGCCCCTGACGCGAACCACGTGCTGCAGGCCTAGCCCTGCAGCACCCTGAACTCAGCCGCCGCCAGTCCATCGGCGGCGCCGCGCAGCACCAGCACATCACCCACCCGGATCTCGGTGTCGGGCTGCGGATCGACTCCCTTGATCCCCTGGCGGCGGATCGCCACCACGTCCACCCGCAACTCATCCAGCATCAGCGCGTCCAAACGCTGCCCCGCCGCGGCGGCACCCTGGGTGATCAGAACGGTATGCAGGCGCGGCTGGGCGTTCTGGTCCAGCTCGCTGTCGACGTCCGAGGCGCCGCGAAAAAAGCCGCGCATGATCGCATAACGCGATTCGCGCACGTCGCGGATCCGCTTCAGCACCTGGGTAAGCGGTACCCCCAGCAGCATCAACGCGTGCGAGGCCAGCATCAGCGAACCTTCCATCACCTCGGACACCACTTCGGCCGCACCGGCCGCTTTCAGCGCATCGACGTGGGTGTCGTCGATGGTGCGCACCACCACCGGCAGTTCCGGCCGCAGCTCGCGCACGTGGCGCAGGATGGCCATGCTCGAGTGCAGGTCAGAGTAGGTCACCACAATGGCCTGCGCGCGTGAAAGCCCGGCGGCGACCAGCACTTCGCGGCGGCTGGCGTCGCCGTACACCACGCTGACGCCGGACGCCGCCACCGCGCGGATGCGCTCGGGGTCGGCGTCGAGCGCGACAAAGCTGATGCCCTCGGCCTCGAGCAGGCGCGCCAGGTTCTGGCCGCTGCGGCCATAGCCGCAGACGATCACGTGCTGCGCCTTGCCGAAGGTCTTGACCGCGATGTCGTGCACTTCCTTGGCGCGACCGGCCCATTCGCTGCCGGCGAGCAGGCGGGTGATCGCATCCAGGCGGTGGATCAGCAGCGGCGCGATCAGCATCGACAGCACCATGGCCGCCAGCACCGGCTGGGTGATCTCGGCGCCCAGCAGATTCAGGTCGGCCGCCTGCGCCAGCAGCACGAAACCGAATTCGCCCGCCTGCGCCAGCCCGAGCGCGGTGCGCACGGCAGTGGGCCGACTGCTGCCGAAGGCCTTGGCCAGTGCGCCCACCAGCAACACCTTGCCGACCACAATGGCCAGCAGCAGCAACAGCACATCGCCCCAGTTATGCATCACCTGCATCAGGTCGAGCCGCATGCCGATGGTGACGAAGAACAAGCCCAGCAGCACATCGCGGAAAGGCTTGATGTCGTCCTCCACCTGGTAGCGGTATTCGGTCTCGGAGATCAGCATGCCGGCGAGGAAGGCGCCCAGCGCCAGCGAAAGGCCGGCGCTTTCGGTCAGGAAAGCCAGCCCGAGGGTGAACAGCAGCAGGTTGAGCGTGAAGAGTTCGGGCGACTTGCGGCCGGCCACCCACTGGAACCACGGCCGCATGATGCGCTGGCCGACGAACAGCAGGAAGCCGAGCACCACCATCGCCTTCAGCGCGGCCAGGCCGAGCACCCAGCCCATGTTGTCGGCATCCATGGCGAAGGCCGGAATCAGGATCAGGAGCGGCACCACCGCCAGATCCTGGAACAGCAGCGCGCCAAAAATCTGGCGTCCGTGCGGGGTCTGGATTTCCAGTCGCTCGGCCAGGAGCTTCGACACGATGGCAGTGGACGACATCGACATGATGCCACCCAGCGCGATCGCCGCCAGCAGCGGCAGGTCGAGCAGCCAGGCGATGAATGCGGTGAGCACGATGGTGAGCACGACCTGCGCGCCGCCGAAGCCGAACACCGTCATGCGCATGGTCATCAGGCGCGGCAGGCTGAATTCGAGGCCGATCGAGAACATCAGGAACACCACGCCGAACTCGGCGAGGTAGCGCGCCTCCTCGCTGTCCGGAATCCAGCCGAGCGCGAAGGGGCCGATGGCGATGCCGGTGATCAGGTAGCCGAGCATGGTCGGCAGGCGCAGCGCGCGCGCCGCCGCGGTCACCAGCACGGCGACCACCAGCAGGATCAATACAAGCGGAAGCGTGCCATGCATCGAGTAAATCACGGTTGGATAGGCAGGCTTTAGTATACTTGCCGACCATGCACTCCCAGCCCCCCAGTCCCGAACATTTGCTCACCCTCGCGCGCCAGGTGCTCGACATCGAGGCCGACGCCCTGCGCGTCATGTCGTCGCGTCTCGACACCGGCTTTGCCGATGCGGTGGCGCTGATGCTGGCCTGCACCGGCCGCGTCGTGGTCTCCGGCATGGGCAAGTCGGGCCACGTCGGCGGCAAGATCGCCGCCACCCTGGCGTCCACCGGCACGCCGGCCTTTTTCATGCACCCGGGCGAAGCCAGCCACGGCGACCTCGGCATGATCGCGCCCAACGACGTGGTGCTGGCTTTGTCGAACTCGGGCGAGAGCAGCGAGATCGTTTGCATCGTGCCGCTGATCAAGCGACGCGGCGCCAAGCTCGTCGCGATGACCGGCAATCCGAACTCGACGCTGGCGCGCGAAGCCGATGCGCATCTTCACGCCGGGGTCGACAAGGAAGCCTGTCCGCTCAACCTGGCGCCCACCGCCAGCACCACCGCGGCGCTGGCGATGGGCGACGCGCTGGCGGTGGCGCTGCTCGACGCACGCGGCTTTTCGGCTGACGATTTTGCGCGCACCCATCCCGGCGGCAGCCTCGGCCGCCGCCTCCTGGTGCACGTGCGCGACATCATGCAAAGCGGCGATGCGCTGCCGCAGGTGCCGCTCGACGCCTCGCTCAAGGCTGCGCTGTTCGAAATCACGCAAAAGGGACTCGGCATGACCGCCGTGGTCGATGCCGCCGGCCATGTGGCCGGCGTGTTCACCGACGGCGACCTGCGCCGCGCGCTGGAACATACGCTCGACCTGCAGCAGGCGCGCGTGGCCGACCTGATGACCCACAACCCGAAGACGATCCGCGCGGACGAACTTGCCGTGGCGGCGGTGGAAAAAATGGAAACGCTGAAAATCAACGGCCTGCTGGTGGTCGACGCACACGACACCCTGGTGGGCGCGCTCAACATGCACGCGCTGCTAAAGGCGGGGGTGGTGTGATGACGCCGGTCTCGATTCCCGCCGCCCTGCTCGCCCGCGCGAAAAAAATCCGCTTGATCGCCTTCGACGTCGACGGCGTGATGACCGACGGCACGCTGTTCCTGGCCGACGACGGCCAGGAATTCAAGGGCTTCAACTCGCTCGACGGTCACGGCCTGAAGATGCTCCGCGGCAGCGGCGTGCAGCTCGCCATCATCACCGGCCGCCGTTCGCGCGTGGTGGAGCACCGCGCCAAAAACCTCGGCATCGAGATCGTCCATCAGGGCGCGCACGACAAGCTGATCGTCTACGAAGCGCTGTGCCGCGAACTCAAGCTCGACTGCGACGCCACCGCCTACATGGGCGACGACGTCGTCGACCTGCCGGTGATGCGGCGCGCCGGGCTCGCGATCACGGTGCCCGCGGCACCCGAACTGGTCAAAGCCCACAGCCACTACACCACCACGCGCGAAGCCGGGCACGGCGCGGTGCGCGAAGCCTGCGAATTCCTGATGCGTGCACAGGGCACGCTGGACGCCGCGCTGGCGCCCTATCTGAAATGATTGCACGCGGCTCGCTATGGCTGCCCCTGGCCATGCTGCTGCTGCTGGCCGCGCTCAGTTTCTGGATCGAACGTTCGGTGCAGGCGCCGGCGACCGGCGCGCTGGCGAACCAGACGGAACCCGAGGGCATCATGGAAAACTTCGATGCGCTGCGCACCGACCCCACAGGCAAGCCGCAATACCGCCTGTCCGCCGACCGGCTCAAGCACTACACCGGCAGCAAGCGCACCGAACTGGAGGCGCCGCGCTTCGTCCGCATCAACGACGAGGCCGGCGAAGTCCGCGCCGTGGCGCGTGAAGGTACGGTCTCCCCGGATGGCAACGAAGTGGACCTGCGCGGCGACGTCGTCGTCGAACGGGCGGCGCGCCCCGGGCAGTCCCTGATGACGCTAAAGACAGGACGCCTGCTGGTGTTTCCCGAGCGCGACCAGATGCGCGCGCCCGGCGCGGTCGAAGTGCGCGATGACACGCTGGAAGTGCGTGCGGGCGGCATGGAATATGACGCCCGGCAACGCATGATGAAGCTGACAGGGCGGGTGAATGCCCGCTACATTTCCGGAAGAACATGAACGCCATGCCCACACTGAAAATCGTTTTATCCGCGGCGCTGTGCACCGCACTGCTGGCATCGCCCGCCCATGCCGAGAAGGCCGACCGCGACAAGCCGGTCAACCTCGAAGCGAACACGGTCACGCTCGACGACATCAAGAAGGTCAGCATCTATCGGGGCAATGTGATCCTCAGCCAGGGCACGCTGATGCTGCGCGCCGATTATGTGCAGGTGACGCAGAATGCCGACGGCGTCGACCGGATCAGCGCCACCGGCCAGCCGGTGGCGTTTCGCCAGAAGGTCGAGGGCCGCGAGGAATACATCGAGGGATTTTCCGACCGCATCGAGTACGACAGCGTCAACGGGCAGCTCGAACTGATCGGCCAGGCGCGCCTGCGGCGCGGCGGCGACGAGTTGCGCGGGGCGCAGATTTCCTACAACGCCAACACCGAGTTCTACTCTGTCGTCGGCCAGCCCAACGCGCAGACTCCGGGCGGCCGCGTGCGCGCGGTCATCCGTCCGAAACCGCGCGCCGAGCAACCCGCCGCGCCGAAGCCATGAGCCGGATTTCCGCCCACAACCTGCGCAAGACCTACGGCAAACGCACCGTGGTCCACGACGTCTCGTTCGAGGTCAACAGCGGCGAAGTGGTCGGCCTGCTCGGCCCCAATGGCGCCGGCAAGACCACCTGTTTCTACATGGTGGTGGGGCTGGTCGCGGCCGACGGCGGCAGCGTGCACCTGGATACGCACGACCTCTCCCACATGACGATCCACCAGCGCGCGCGGCTGGGCCTGTCCTATCTGCCTCAGGAGCCGTCGATCTTCCGCAAGATGACGGTGGAGGAGAACATCCAGGCCATCCTTGAACTCAAGCCGTACACCGAGGAAGAGCGCACGGAACACCTGGAAAACCTGCTCGAGGACCTGCACATCGCGCACCTGCGCGAAGCGTCTGCGATCAGTCTTTCCGGCGGCGAGCGGCGCCGGGTGGAAATCGCCCGCGCACTGGCGATCAACCCGCGCTTCGTCCTGCTCGACGAACCGTTCGCCGGCATCGACCCCATTGCGGTGCTCGATATCCAGAAACTGGTGCATTTTCTGATCGAACGCGACATCGGCGTGCTGATCACCGACCACAATGTGCGCGAGACGCTGGGCATCTGCAGCCGCGCCTACATCATCAACGAAGGCCGCGTGCTGATTGGCGGCGCGCCGGATCGCATCATCGAGGACGACAACGCGCGCAAGGTGTATCTGGGCGAAAACTTCCGCCTGTAGTGCAGGTCGGGCGCGAATCGCGCTACACTCGCCTCAAGCCGGCACGATTTTTGCCGTAGTCAAATCCCATGAAGCACAGTCTCCAACTCAAGCTCGGTCAGCACCTCACCCTGACGCCCCAACTGCAGCAGTCGATCCGGCTGTTGCAGCTGTCGACGCTCGAACTGAACCAGGAACTGGAGCAGATGCTGCAGGACAATCCGCTGCTGGAGCGCGAGGACGAGGACGAAACCCCGCCCGAGGCGCCGGTCCATACCGCCGAGGCCGAGACACAGGGCACGGAAACGGCGGCAGCGCCGGAACCGGGCAACGAATCCGAGCCCGCCACCTCGCTCGACGATGCCGACTGGAACGACTACAGCAGCGCCAGCGGCGACGATGAAGACAACGACTACGCGCAGGGCGCGGTCTCCGGCGCGACGCTGCGCGAACACCTGCTGAACCAGCTGATCGTCAGTCCGCTCACCTTGCGCGACCGTACCATCGTCGCCGCGCTGATCGACGACCTCGACGAGGCCGGTTTCCTCACCCAGCCGCTGGAAGACATTGCCGCCGGTCTCGCGGACGAGCTCGAGGAACTCGAACCCGAAGAGGTCGACACCGCGCTCAAACACCTGCAAAACATGGATCCGACCGGGGTTGGCGCACGCAACCTGGCCGAATGCCTGACGCTGCAGCTGCGCGCCCTGCCCGCCGACACGCCGGCGCGCGACGACGCCATCCGGCTGACCACGCATTACCTCGACCTGCTGGCGGCGCGCGACGTTGGCAAGCTGAAAAAAATGCTCGGCATCGACGACCCCACGCTGCGTGCCGTGCGGACCCTGATTCTCTCGATGAATCCGCGTCCCGGCGCGGCCTTCGGCGTCGACGAAACGCACTATGTCATCCCCGATGTCTATGTGCGCAAGGTCAAGGGTATGTGGATCGCCAGCCTCAACGCCGATGCCATGCCCAAGCTGCGCGTCAACCGTGTCTATGCCGACATCCTGGCGCGCCATCGCGAAAATGGCGGCAATCAACTGGCCACCCAGCTGCAGGAAGCGCGCTGGCTGATCAAGAACGTGCAGCAGCGCTTCGACACCATCCTGCGGGTGTCGCAGGCCATCGTCGACCGCCAGAAGCATTTTTTCGAGCATGGCGAAGTGGCGATGCGTCCGCTGGTGCTGCGCGAGATCGCCGACGCGGTGGAACTGCACGAATCGACCATTTCGCGTGTCACCACGCAAAAATACATGATGACGCCACGCGGGCTGTACGAATTGAAGTACTTCTTCGGCAGCCACGTCTCCACCGACAATGGCGGCGCCTGCTCGTCGACCGCCATCCGCGCGCTGATCAAGCAGCTGGTTGCCGCCGAGAACATCGGGAAACCGCTGTCCGACGGCCAGCTGGCGGAAGTACTCGGCCAGCAGGGCATCGTGGTGGCCCGCCGCACCGTCGCCAAATACCGCGAATCACTGCAAATTCCGCCCGCCAACATGCGGCGTTCGCTCTGATTCAAGGGTTTTCACGATCCATCGGCATGGAGTGCCTGGCCTGCTTGAATGTCTTCTGCTTTCGTCCCACAATGAAATCAGGCGTACACAATCGCGCCTAAACCAGCGCAATACTGGCAATCCGTTTTTTCAGCCGCTTTAGGAGGCGCTATGAATTTGACAATTTCCGGCCATCACCTGGAAGTAACCCCAGCCATCCGCGACTACGTGTCCGAAAAACTCGATCGCGTCAAACGCCACTTCGACCATGTCATCAACATGAACGTGATCATGCAGGTCGACAAGCTGGTACATAAAGTGGAAGCCACCCTGCACGTGAAGGGCCATGATTTTCACGCGCACAGCGAAGACGGCAACATGTACGCCGCGATCGACCTGCTGGCCGACAAGCTGGACCGCCAGATCGTCAAGCACAAGGAAAAAACCTCGGACGTCCATCAGGGCAGCGGTGGCCTCAAGCATCAGGTCAACGTAAACGAGAACACCGCCTGAACCGGTTCTTTTGATCAGGACAGCCCGGACACGCTCCGGGCGTATAATCCTAAAAACCGCCGTTGACCGCTTATAACTTCATGGAATTCCGCATTAATACTGGATTCTTCGCCTTCGATCAGCCTCACCATTTGGGTGAGATCGCTACGCACCCGCTGGTGCGCCTGGTCACGCGCCTGCCTTTGTCGCTCCTCCTTGCCTACCCCGGTGGGCCGCGTCGTCGCTTCGCGGCAGACACACGCCCAGACGCACCATCGGGCGCGTCCAACTGCGGGTTCTAGGATAATTTGCGGAACGCCGGCGCTTTGCCCGGCCATGCAACTGGCATGAATCTAATCGCCCCACTCCTTTCCGTCGACACCACCTTGCTGGACCTGAGTTTCAGCAGCAAGAAAAAGCTGTTCGAACACGCCGCGGACCTGTTTGCACAGACCCATGGGCTCAAATCCACCGACATCTTCACCAGTCTGTTCGAACGCGAACGCCTGGGCTCGACTGCGCTCGGCTACGGCATCGCGATTCCGCACGGCCGCATCAAGGGCCTGAAGGATGCCTGCGGTGCACTGTACCGGCTGAGTACCCCGCTCGACTTCGACGCCCCGGACAACCAGCCGGTATCGCTGTGCTTCATCCTGCTGGTACCCAAGGACGCCAACGAACGGCACCTGCAGATACTCGGCGAACTGGCGCAACTGTTCGGCGACGAAGTCATGCGCACCAACATGCTGGCTGCCGCCAGCCCCGCTGATCTCCTCGCCATGCTGAATGCATGGTCTAGCTAGGCGCGTCCCGCGCATGGACGACACCAGCCAGGTTTCGGTCGAGGCGCTGTTTCGCGACATGGCCGAACAGCTCGGCCTGCAATGGCTCGCCGGCCGCGGCGGCGGCCACCGCACCCTGTCCTCCGAAACCATCCAGAAACCGACGCTGGCGTTGATCGGCCACCTCAATTTCGTCCATCCCAACCGCGTCCAGGTGCTGGGCTGCGCCGAGATGGACTACTTGCGGGGCCTGCCGCAGGCCGGGCTGGAAGACGCCATCCAGCACCTGTTTTCGTCCGAGTTGGCCGCCATCATCGTTTCCAACGGCGAAGCCGTGCCGGGGGTGCTGCTCGAGACTGCCGAGCGCAGTGGCACACCCCTGCTCACATCGGGGCTCGCGAGTCCCATCCTGATGTCCTACCTGGGACATTACCTGACGCAGCGCCTGGCCGAATGCAGCTCGCTCCACGGCGTGTTTCTGGAAGTGCTCGGCACCGGCGTGCTGCTCACCGGCGACGCCGGCGTCGGCAAGAGCGAGCTGGCGCTGGAACTCATTACCCGCGGCCACCGCCTGATCGCCGACGACGTCGTCGAACTGAAGCACGTCGCGCCCAAAACGCTGGAAGGCAGTTGCCCGCCGCTGATCCGCGACTTTCTCGAAGTGCGCGGCCTCGGCATCCTCAACATCCGCTTCCTGTTCGGCGAAATGGCGGTCAAACAGCAGAAGAATCTCAAGCTCATCGTCGAACTGGTGCAGCCGCAGGAAATCGGCGAAGTCGGACTCAACCGCCTCGACATGGTGGCGTCGGTCGAAACCATTCTCGATGTCGACATTCCCAAGGTGCACATCCCGGTGGCGGCGGGCCGCAACCTCGCCGTGCTGGTCGAGGTTGCGGTGCGCAACCACATCCTCAAGCACCGCGGCGTCAACCCGCTCGAACAGTTCATCCAGCGCCAGCAGGCGGCCATCAACGAGAACGAGAAGCACTGATGCAGATCGTGCTGGTTTCCGGTCTGTCCGGCTCGGGAAAAAGCATCGCCATCGCGGTGCTGGAAGACATCGGCTACTACTGCGTCGACAACCTGCCGCTCGCCATGCTGCAGCCGCTGGTCGACTACCTGAAGGGCGCAGGCCACGAACGCATCGCGATTGCCATCGACGCGCGCAGCAGCGCGAGTTTTTCGCAATTGCCGGCAGTCGCTGAAGCCTTGCGCGAACAGGGCGCCGACCTGCGCATGATTTTCCTCGAGGCCAAGACGCTCACGCTGGTGAAGCGTTTTTCCGAAACGCGGCGGCGCCACCCGCTCTCCAGCGAAAGCGTTTCGCTACAGGAGGCGATCCAGCTGGAACGCGAGATGCTCGGTGAGATCGCGCTGCTGGCACACCGCATCGACACCAGCGACCTGTCCGCCGCAGCCCTGCGGATGTGGATCAAGGACCTGGTCGGCCAGGACCGTTCGCGCATCACGCTGCTGTTCGAATCCTTCGGTTTCAAGCACGGCATTCCGCTCGACGCCGATCTGGTGTTCGACGTGCGCTGCCTGCCCAACCCGCACTACGTTGCCGAGCTGCGACCGCTCACCGGCTGCGACCAGCCGGTGAAGGCCTACATCGAATCCAGCCCCAACGCGATGGCGCTCCTGGCCGACATCCGCGGTTTCGTCGAAAACTGGCTGCCGTGCTTCATCCGCGATCATCGTGCCTATCTGACGGTGGCCATCGGCTGCACCGGCGGCCAGCACCGCAGCGTCTATTTTGCCGAAACGCTGGCCGCCGCCTTCCGCGAACGCGAGCAGGTGCTGGTGCGCCACCGCGAACTCAGCTGATGCTGCGGGCCGGCGACGTGGGCGTGCTGTTGGCCGGCGCCGGCCTCGTCATCGGACTGGCCGTGCTCGGCTGGGGCGGCCCCCGCGGCGACACCGCGGTGATTCGCGCCGCCGGCCAGATCGTCCAGACCACCGCACTCACCCACGCGCACGCCATTGCGGTCGACGGCCCCCTGGGCATCACGCGGATCGAGATCGAACCCGGTCGCGCCCGCGTGGCCGTCGACCCGTCGCCGCGCCAGCTGTGCGTGAAACAGGGCTGGCTTACCCAGTCCGGCCAGGCGGCGCTGTGCCTGCCGAACCAGGTCAGCCTCGAAATCCGCGGCCGCACCGCTGCCTATGACACCCTCGGTTATTGAATTGCCGGTCACGCCGGACGACCGCCGCATCGCGCGACTGGCGGCGCTGGCAATCGGGCTCACGCTGGTCGAAGCGGCGATTCCCAGCCCGATTCCGGGCGTCAAGCCCGGCCTCGCCAATATCGTCATCCTGCTGGTGCTGCTGCAATTTGGCTGGCGCGCCGCCGCCTGGGTATCGGCGTTGCGCATCCTGGCCGGCGGCCTGCTGCTGGGCAGCCTGTTCGCGCCGGGATTCTGGCTGTCGGCCGCCGGCGCGCTCACCAGTCTGCTTGTGCTGGGGCTTGCGCAGCATCTTCCGCAGCGCCATTTCGGTCCGGTCAGCCTGTCGGTGCTGGCGGCCTTCGGCCACATCGGCGGGCAGCTCGCGCTGGCCGGCTGGTGGCTGTTGCCGGGCGCCGCCCTGCTCAAGCTGCTGCCGGTATTTGCCGCCGCCGCACTGATTTTCGGCGCGGTTAACGGCGTCATCGTGGCGCGTCTGCTTGCCGGCCCCGCATCATCCGGGCGACAATCGGCGTCATGTCTGCCTCCCTCCGCACCGTAACCCTGGCGCTGTCCGGCGCGTCCGGCATGGCCTATGGCCTGCGTCTGCTCGAGTGCCTGCTGGCCGCCGAGCTGCGCGTCTACCTGCTGGTCTCGCAGGCCGCCCACATCGTCGCCAAGCAGGAACTCGGGGTGGCCTTGCCGGCGCGCCCCGGTGATCTCGAAAAACAATTGTCGTCCGGGATGAACGCGCGCGACGGCCAGTTGCGCGTGTTCGGTCGCGACGACTGGAATGCACCGGTCGCGTCCGGCTCCAACCCGGCCGATGCGATGGTGGTCTGTCCCTGCTCGATGGGCACGCTCGCCGCCATCGCCCATGGCATGTCGGACAACCTGATCGAACGCGCCGCCGACGTGATGCTGAAAGAGCAGAAGAAGCTGATCCTGGTGCCGCGCGAAACGCCGTTTTCCACGCTGCATCTGGAAAACATGCTGACGCTGTCGCGCATGAACGCCGTGATCCTGCCGGCCAACCCCGGCTTTTATCATCGCCCGCAATCGGTCGAGGCCATCGTCGACTTCATCGTCGCGCGCATCCTCGACCAGCTGGGCATTGCGCACACGCTGATGGCGCGCTGGGGAGAGGGCCGATGAGCGGTGACCTCAAGCCCTTCACGCTGCCGCTGTTTCCGCTCAATACCGTGGTGTTTCCCGGCGGCCTGCTGCCGCTGCGCATTTTCGAGCCGCGCTACCTCGACATGGTCAAGCAGGCCATCGCCGACGGCACGCCGTTCGGCATCTGCGGCATCCGCGAAGGCCAGGAGACGGGCCCCCCCGCCGTGCCCTACCAGGTCGGCACCCGGGTGGTCGTCACCGACTGGGACATGCCGCAGACCGGCATCCTGCACATCGACACCCGGGCGCAGGACCGCTTTGTCATTCGCAGCACCCGCACCGAACCCAGCGGCCTGTTGATCGGCACCGTGGAATCGGTCAGCAGCGAAGCCGCCACCGCCGTTCCCGAGGATCTCGAGCTCGCCGTCGAGATCCTGCGCCACATCGTCAACGAATACGGCGATGCGCATTTCGCCGCCCCGCACGAATTCGACAACGCGGTGTGGGTCGGCTATCGCCTGTCCGAGGTGCTGCCGCTCAAGCACTCCATCAAGCAGAACCTGCTGGAGATGAACGACAGCGTGACGCGGCTGCGCATCCTCACCGAGTTTCTGAAGAAGCACATCAACTGATGGCGCGTTTCTATCCTGCGCTCGAGCCGCGACACCGCGACTTCATTGCCGCGCAAAAAGTATTCTTCACCGCCACTGGCACGGCGAACAGCCGGCTCAACCTGTCGCCCAAGGGCATGGACAGCCTGCGCGTGCTGGCCGAAACCTGCGTGGCCTACCTCGACCTTACCGGCAGCGGAAACGAAACCGCCGCCCATCTGAAGCACGACGGCCGCATGACGCTGATGTGGTGCAGCTTCGACGCTGACCCGCTGATCCTGCGCCTGTACGGACGCGGCCGCGCCGTGCGCAGGCAGGATGCCGGCTGGGCCGAACTGCGCCGCCACTTTCCCGCACTGCCCGGCGAACGCCAGCTCATCGTGCTCGATATCGACTCGGTGCAGACCTCATGCGGCTACGCCGTGCCAATGTATGCCTACCGCGGCGAGCGCGATACACTGGCCCGCTGGGCCGAGAAGAAAGGCCCGATCGGCCTGCTGGACTACTGGCGCGACAAAAACCAGGCCAGCATCGACGGCCTGCCCACCGGACTGCTGGAGGACACCCCATGAAACGCATCCTGATGAGTGCCGGACTGCTGCTGCTTGCCGCCTGCGACCCTACTCCGCCACCGCAGCCCGAGACCGCACGCCAGCCCAATCCGGTGTTCGAGACGCAGATCCAGGCGATGGAGAAAGCGCGCGCAGTGGAAGCGCAAATGGAGGCCGCGGCCGAGGCGCAGCGCAAAGAACTCGACGCGGCCGCGACGCCCTGATCCCATGCTGAAGTGGTTGCTCACCCTGATCGCGGCCCTGCTGGTGCTGGGCCTGCTGACGCCCTGGCTCAACCGGCTGGGCTTCGGCCGGCTGCCGGGCGACCTGCGGATCAAGCGCGCCCGCGGCACCTTGTACTTTCCGTTCACCAGCGTCATCCTGTTGTCGCTGGCGCTGACGCTGCTGGTCCACCTGTTTGGTCGATGACCCAGGCGCCTGCCCCATGAGGCTTGATGCACAATGAATAAAGCCTTCGTCAAGGAAACCGACGCACCCGACGCCGACGAGGAGGAGATCGCCGCGCCCGCCTTGCCCGCCGGGTCGAAGAATTACATGACGCCCGCCGGCTACGCGCAGCTGGATGCCGAATTCAGCCAGCTGTGGAAAGTCGAGCGGCCCAAGCTGGTGGAAACCATTTCGTGGGCGGCCAGCAACGGCGACCGCTCGGAAAACGGCGATTACATCTACGGCAAGAAGCGTCTGCGCGAAGTCGATCGCCGCCTCCGTTTTCTGTCCAAGCGACTGGAAAACGCGGAGGTGGTCGACCCCGCGACGCGCGAGGATTCCGACCAGGTCTTCTTCGGTGCCACCGTCACGGTGGCGGACACGGATGGCAGCGAGTCCACCTTCGCCATCGTCGGCATCGACGAGGCAGATGCCGGCCGCGGCCGCATCGCCTGGATTTCGCCGATGGCACGCGCACTCATGAAGGCGCGCGAGGGCGACACCGTCACCGTGCAGACCCCGGACGGGCGGCGCGAGGTGGAGATCGTCGCTGTGCGCTACCAGGCGATCGACTGAGTAAAACTCAGTACAGCAGGCTGGAAAGCTGGCGCCGGTAGCGGCTGACCAGCTCGCCGCCACCCAGCAGATCGAATACCGACAGCAAGGTCTTGCGGCCGATGTCGTCTTCAAAGCCGCGGTCGCGGCGGACGATTTCCAGCAACTGGTCCATGCCCGCCTCGTACTGGCCGGCGGCGACCAGCAGGTTGGCAAGCTTCAGTCGCGCCGCCAGATCGTTTTCGTTCGCCGCGACCTGGGCGGTCAGCGTCGCCACATCCTCGCCTTCGACGCCCATGAACTGCAGTCGCGCCTTCAACTGCGCCACGCGCGGGTCGGCATCGTCCGGCACGCTCGCGATCAGCCGCCGGGCTTCGTCGGCTTCGCCGAGGTCCAGCATGATTTCCGCCGCATCGAGCCGCACGCCGAGATGGGCCGGATCGACACGTGAAGCTTCGGCGAGCGCCTGCAGCGCGGCCGACAGGTCGCCTCCGGCGCGCAAGCCGGCAGCCTGCGCGCGCAGCTCCTCGGCCGGGCTGGGAATCAGCCGATCAAGAAAGGCGCGCACCTCGCCCTCCGGCAGCGCACCGGAAAATTCGTCGACCGCCGCACCGTCGATGAAGGCCTTGACGCTGGGAATGCCCCGCACGCCATAACGCGTAGCGAGTTCCTGGTTGTCGTCGGAATTGATCTTGGCGAGCAGAAACTTGCCGCCGTATTCGGCGGCAAGTTTTTCCAGGATCGGCTTGAGCGATTTGCACGGCCCGCACCAGGGCGCCCAGAAATCGACCACCACCGGGCGGTGCTTTGATTCATCGAGAACGTGTTGCTGGAAATCGGCGAGACCGACGTCGAGGGCATGTTCGGACATGGGCGCTCCGGTTCAGGTTGCCAGTTAAATCTGTCGGGCCAGTTCGGCCGCCACGCCAGTATAGGTGCCAGGTGTCAGCGTTTTCAGGCGCACCTTCTCCGCATCCGGAATCGCCAGCCCGTCGATGAAGGCATGCAGCGTCTCGCGCGTCATGCCGGCCTTGCCGCGCGTCAGTTCCTTCAGCTGTTCGTAAGGGTTGGCGACGCCGTAGCGGCGCATCACGGTCTGGATCGGCTCCGCGAGCACTTCCCAGTTGGCGTCGAGATCGGCCGCCAGTGCGGCCGGGTTGGCTTCGAGCTTGGACAGTCCGCGCAGGCAGGATTCGTAGGCCAGGAGGCTGTAGCCGAAGCCGACGCCCATGTTGCGCAGCACGGTGGAATCGGTGAGGTCGCGCTGCCAGCGCGAAACCGGCAGTTTTTCGGCCAGGTGGCGCAGCAGCGCGTTGGCGAGTCCCAGGTTGCCTTCGCTGTTCTCGAAATCGATCGGGTTGACCTTGTGCGGCATGGTGGAGGACCCCACCTCGCCCGCCTTCATCTTCTGCTTGAAGTAACCGACCGAGATGTAGCCCCAGACGTCACGGTTGAAGTCGATCAGGATGGTGTTGGTGCGCGCGATCGCGTCGTACAGCTCGGCCATGGCGTCGTGCGGCTCGATCTGGATCGTGTAGGGATTGAAGGAGAGGCCCAGTTCCATCACGAAGCTGCGCGCGAAATACTCCCAGTCCAGGTCCGGGTAGGCCGACAGATGCGCGTTGTAGTTGCCGACCGCGCCGTTGATCTTGCCCATCAGCTCGACCGCGCCGATTGCATCCCAGGCGCGGCGCAGGCGATAGACCACGTTGGCGAGTTCCTTGCCGACCGTGGTCGGCGACGCCGGCTGGCCATGGGTGCGCGACAGCATCGGCAGGTCGGCCAGTTCATGCGCCAGGTCGGTCAGGCGCGCGATGACTTTTTCCAGCGCGGGCAGCAGCACGGCATCGCGCGCGCCTTTCAGCATCAGCGCGTGCGACAGGTTGTTGATGTCTTCCGAAGTGCAGGCGAAATGGATGAACTCGGACACCGCCGCGATCTCGGCGCTGGATTGCGTCTTTTCCTTGAGGAAATACTCGACCGCCTTGACGTCGTGGTTGGTGGTCGCCTCGATCGCCTTGACGCGCTCGGCGTCGGCCACCGAAAACTGGTCGGCGATGCCGTCGAGCAGTGCGATCGCCGCATCCGAAAATGCCGGCACCTCGGCAATCACCGGCTCGGCCGCCAGCGCCTTCAGCCATTCGATCTCGACGATGACGCGGTATTTGATCAGCGCGTATTCGCTGAAGAAATCGCGCAGCGGTGCGGTCTTGCTGCCGTAGCGGCCATCCAGGGGAGACAGGGCGGTGAGTGCGGTCAGTTCCATTGTTTTATCCGAATTCGTTTTAGTTTTTTAGTCAACTCGCCAATCGTGCGCACGCTAAACAGTGCGCCGATCGCGCCACATTAAACGGTCCGCCTGTCGCGGACGGCCTGCGCCAGCGTGCCGCTGTCGACATATTCCAGTTCGCCGCCCACCGGCACGCCGCGGGCCAGCCGGCTGACCTTGAGGCCGCGCGCCTTCAGCAGTTCGCCGATGGTGTGCGCGGTGGCTTCGCCCTCGGGGGTGAAGTTGGTCGCTAGGATCACTTCTTCCACCGTCCCGTCGAGCGCGCGGGTGATCAGCCGGTCGAGATGAATTTCGCGCGGACCGATGCCGTCGAGCGGGCTCAAGCGCCCCATCAGCACGAAATACAGGCCGGCATAGCTGTGCGTGGCTTCCATCATGTTGAAGTCGGTCGGCATTTCGACCACCGCCAGCTGATGCTTGTTGCGCTTGGGGCTGGTGCAGACCTCGCACACTTCCGCCTCGGAAAAATTGTTGCACAGGCGGCAATGGTGCAGGTGCGTCAGCGCATGCTTGAGCGCGCCGGCCAACTGCTCGGCGCCGTTACGGTCGCGCTGCAACAGATGGTAGGCCATGCGTGCCGCCGACTTGGGCCCGACGCCGGGCAGCACGCGCAGCGCGCCGATCAGGTTTTCAAGTGCGGCAGGTTGCACAGGATCAGAACGGCATCTTCATGCCGGGCGGAATCGGCAGGCCGGCGGTCACGCCCGCCATTTTTTCCTGCACCGTGGTTTCAACCTTGCGCACTGCGTCGTTCATTGCCGCGGCCACCAGGTCTTCCAGCATTTCACGGTCGTCCGTCATCAAACTGGGATCGATGACGACACGGCGCACGTCGTGCTTGCAGGTCATTACCACCTTGACCATGCCGGCGCCGCTGGCGCCTTCGACCTCGATTTCGGCCAGCTTGGCCTGCATCTTGGCCATGTTCTCCTGCATCTGTTGGACCTGCTTCATCATGTTGCCGATGCCGCCCTTCATCATGTCGATTCTCCTAATGGCTGTATGGTTGAGGCGTCCACCCGACCGCCAAACTGTTCGACCAGCTCGCGCACGAACGGATCCGATTCGATCGCGGCCACCGCTTCGGCCTGGCGCGCTTCCTTGGTTCGGGTGCGCACCTGCTGCGGCGTCTGTTCGGCGGCAGCGCCGATCTCGAACGTCACCTGCAGGGCCGCGCCGTACTTGTCGCGCAGCGCCGATACCAGCTTGTCCTGATAGGCGCGATCGAGCAAATGCTTGTCCGCTTCACCGACGCGCAGCGTCACCGCATTGTCCATCTGCGATACCAGCTCGCAGTGGTCGGCGAGCATCTTGGCCATGCCGCCCAGGCGCAATGCGGCCACCACCGCGAGCCAGTCCCAGGCTGCGGTGGGCGCAGGTTCGCGCGCCTGCAGCGGTGCAGCGGCAGCCGCCGCTATCGCGGGCGGTTCGGCAACGGCTTCGGTACGCGGCACCACGGCGGGCGCGGCTGCCGCAGGCGCGCCCGTCGTCGTCACGGGCGCCGCGGCCTGCGGCGCCGGCGCGCGCGCCGGAGTCGGACGGGCGGGCGGC
>Ga0180009_10001973_pt1 | contig 24317 bp, 18 predicted proteins | sample OS_PC_MetaG_FD_123537 | JGI IMG/M metagenome (GOLD analysis project Ga0180009, IMG submission 123537) | Groundwater microbial communities from the Aspo Hard Rock Laboratory (HRL) deep subsurface site, Sweden - OS_PC_MetaG | ecosystem: Environmental > Aquatic > Deep subsurface > Groundwater...
GAGGGAGTGGGGTCGCATCTCAATTCTTAATTATTCGTCTTTTAATTTGACTTCGTAAGGATAATGCTTGCATTTTAAAAGTTAAAAATATATAAAGTATTCATGATGTTAACGCCAAAGAAAACATTTTACTGAACAAAGGAGAAAATCTTATGCAACCCCCCCCGCGACGCTTGCTGGCGTCGGCGGGCGCTTTATGTCTTTCGTGAACAACTACACAGAGCATTTTCAATCTTACCGTCACGATGTTTCGGATAAGGCCCGGCAATACGCTTCCGGTTTGATGCAGGCCGGATCTCGCAAGAACATGGATCGGATTGCTGAGGTCGTACCTGAATCGAAATCCCGCAACCTTCAACAGTTTCTGACACATTCGAAATGGAATCACCGTGAAGTCGTTGATCATGTGGCCCAGGATGCTGACGGTTTTTTGGGTGATGTCAAAAACGCATGCCTTTTGATTGATGAAAGCGGCTTTGCTAAACAGGGGAAGGCTTCGGTAGGGGTAGCGCGCCAGTGGTTGGGTCGATTGGGAAAGGTAGATAACGGGCAAGTAGCAGTATTCGGTGCACTGGTCAATGGTCGATATGCAGCACCGATTGACGTGCGCCTTTATTTGCCTGAACAATGGACAAATGATCCGGAACGCTGCAAGCGTGCCGGTGTACCGGAGGAAGAACGTCAGTTTAGAACAAAAACTGAGCTTGCCCTTAAAATTGTTCGACATAGTCGAGAAAACAAGCTTCGCTTCGGATGGGTTGGAGCCGATGCCGGGTATGGCAAGGGGCCGGGATTTTGCTTCGCTCTTGATGAGATGGGGGAAACTTTTGTTGTCGATCTGCACTCTGACTTTCATGTATATCTGAAAAACCCGAAACCGTATTTGCCGAAAAAGACAAACAAACCCGGGCGACCATTTCAAAAGTATCAGACGGATAATAAAAGCATTGAAGTTGGTGATATTGTAGATTCTCTTTCTACCCAGCGCTGGAAAACAGTAACGCTTCGCGACACTACTCGGGGGGTGCTCAAGGTCCGGATCTGCCGTTTGCAGGTTTACGTGTGGGACGGGGAATCGGAAAAGGTCAAACGTTGGACTTTGATTGTCAGCAAATCTTTGACAAAAAATCCGGATACCAAGATTTCTCTCACCAATGCACCGAAGCATAAAACGCTTCGCCGATTGGGATGGATGCAACGCCAAAGATATTGGATAGAGCGTGTATTTGAAGACGCGAAAAGCGAATGTGGCATGGCTGATTATCAAGTGAGAAAATGGAGTGCGTGGCATCATCATATGACTCTTGTAATGATGGCTATGCTGTTTATGCTTTCTGAAAGAATTCGCCATAAAGATACTTGCCCGTTGTTATCGTGCTCAGATATAGAAGAATTGCTTGCTCGATTTCTCCCTCGCCGTGATGTGACGGAGGAAGAAATAATTTTTCAGTTGGAACAGAGACACTTTCAACGACAGAAGGCTATCGACTCTCATGCCCGTAGACAAAATGAATTTTTCGAACCAAAATCGCGCGGCATGTAACATTACGAAGTCAAATTAATAACCCGTGTTATCTGCGTTCATCAACGTCCAGTTAAATGGGACGCCGGCTAAAACGCATTGATTGCATCTTCTTTGGATGGCTTGATATCAAAAATACGTTCAAGACGCATGAGCTTGAACAGGTCGCTGACCCGATCCTGCAGGCCGCAAATCTTGAGTTCACCCCTTTGACTCTTGACCTTCTTCAAACATGACAGAATTGCACCGCACCCGGAGCTGTCCACAAATCCGAGCTTTGACATATCGAAAACCACCTTTGAATTGGCTTCCAATAGGGATGAAATGTCACGTTTAAATTCCTGGCTGTTGCCGGCATCAAGGTTTTTTCCAGGCAATTCAACCACCATGATATCGCCGACCTGTTCCGTATGAAAATCCATTTCAGAAACCTCCTCATCAAGTTTAATAGGACGCAGACCCGCCTGCCAATCCTAAAGATATAAGATGGCGGGCAGGTTTTCGCGGATATACGCGGATTAGATGATTATTTACAGATTTTAAAACCTTTATGATCCGCATTCATCCGCGTCCAAAAAAAGAAAAGCCTTTACCATTTAATTTACGGCTGTATCAACACGCTTCTAATTGCGATTTTTGATCAAACATATACTCTTTCTTCCGTTCTCGTCCGTTGAATAAATCACTTCATCGGTATAGCTTTCTATAAAATATAATCCATAGCCCGATTCCTGCTCACCATCAAAGGGAGGTTGCGGTATGGTCTCACGTTCGAAATCTTCCCCCCAATGATGGAGATAGTAAACGAACTTGTCCTTGAAAACCTGAGATTCAATCTTGATCCGCCCATCCTTTTGAAGTTGATAGGCATGTTTCATAATATTTGCGGCAGCTTCGTTTAATACCAATTCCATTTGCCAAACAAATTCCTCGTCTATATCGGTTATTTTTGCCTCCAGATAGGTTCTTTGAACCATACTCCGGATCGCTTCCAAATTGGCCATATCACTGGAGACCTCCATTTCAAGGTGAGCAAGGGGAACGAAGGAATCCTCGCCTTCGATTATAATTGCAGCACACGTCAGATCATCAGAGAAAGATTCTGATGAAGAAAAACGGATCACTGCATCTCTTACAGCACCGATCAAGTCTCCAGGACCCAAATGAGCATTGGTTCGAACGCATTCCATGAGGCGATCAAGGCCGAAAAAATCATCAGGCCCGCTCCTTGCTTCAGTGATGCCGTCTGAATAGAAGAAAAACAGGTCGCCCGGCTGGAATTGCACCTCAACCTGCCGATATGCCTCTCCTGCGTCAAAACCAAACGGCAGGTTAATACCTTCCAGCAGATTGAGAGTTCCTGTTTCAGGGCGGAAGTGGATGGTTTTGGTGTGGCCGCAATCGACGAAAAATAACTTCTCAAGATCCAGATCGAATCGTGAATAACAAAGGGTCATAAAGACTTCCAGATCGATAAATTCTTTAACCAGTGCCTGATGTACATGTTGCACAATAGCTTCCGGCTCTGGAAGCCGATCAGAGGTTGAAATAAGGTGGTTTAACGATCGCAGAAACTGGGTTTTCGCCCCCGCACCCAGAAGGGCAGCCGGAACGCCTTTCCCCATGACATCACCGATAATAAAATCCGTGATGCAACCCGTGTGCTTGAAAAAGTCATAAAAATCACCGTCAATCCGCTGGGAGGGAACCGTTAGTGCTGAAATGGCCAGCCCCTGTATATCATGTGGCGGTGTGCTCAACAGCAAGGTTTCCTGGATTTTTGCCCCGATTTCCACCTCCCGGGCTCGGGCTTCAGTCAATGCTTCTTCCGCGATCTTCTGCTGGGTTATATTTCTTGCCACGGAATGGAATCCCTTAATTTCGCCATCATCGGTCAACAGTTTCACATGTTGCCCGAGCCACAAGATTTTACCCGACTTTGTCAGCATGGGAAATTCAAGATAAGTGCTGGCCTTCCTTTTAATGAACTGCCTGCCGTAAAATTGTACCACCTCGTTTTGAGCATCCGGAAGGACCAATTCCAGATAGTTTTTTCCGTTCAATTCTTCTTCACTATACTCGGTCAGTTTCACGGCAATAGGATTAAAATAGGTGAAATGGCCGATGGTATCGGTTTGATAGATAATGTCCTCCGCATTCTCCACAAGATCTCGATACCGTTCCTCGCTTTCCCGAAGTGCATTCTCCACCCGTTTCCGTTCGGTAATATCCCGGATAATTCCGGTAAACAGCCGTTTGTCGTTCACTATCACCTCGCTGACGGATAATTCCAAAGGAAACTCTGTGCCGTCTTTTCTAAGACCGACAGCTTCCCTTCCGACTCCGATAACATTCCCTTTTTCGGTATCCAAGTATCTCTGAATACATTTGGGATGCTGGCTTTGATAAGGCTCCGGCATTAACATATTGACATTGTTACCCAATACCTCGGAAACATCATAATCGAAAATGCGTTCCGCAGCTGTATTAAAGGACTCGATGATCCCTTTTTCACCGATGGTAATGATGGCATCAACCGCTGTATCGAGTATGATTCTTATCCTCGCCTCACTTTCCTGAAGTGCGATTTCAGCTAGTTTTCGCGCGGTAATATCGCGAAAAATTGCCCGGGTCCGAATCGCCGTATTGTTTTCGAATTTACAGTTGATGCTCCCTTCCACCGTTATTTTCCGGCCGTCCTTGGTGATAAAGGTGGCCTCGACCTTATCAATTTTCTCGCCGGAAAAGACTTGCTGAAAAATATCCTGACAATGATCCCGGCTTTCAGGCGCTATGATATCCAGTACGTTTAGGTTATTCGCCTCTTCGCTTGAATATCCAAGGGTATTTCGCCAGGCCCGGTTGGTATATAAAAATCGACCGTCGGCAGATACGGCTTGGATCAGGTCGTTGGCATTCTCGAACAAGTCTCGATACCGTTCCTCGCTTTCTCGCAAGGCGGTTTCCGCCCGTTTCCGTTGATCCAGCTCATGGATCAAGCGTTGGTTGGTTTTCCGGAGTTCTGCGGTTCGCTCCTCAACCCGCTTCTCCAGATTGGCTTTGGCCTGCTTCAATTGTTCCAGAAGCGTTTTATTTTCAATCCTCAGTCTCCGGCTTTCCTGAGCCTTGCCGATGGCAACAACAAGCTGGCCGATATCCTCCAACGGTTTTGTTAAATAATCGAATGCCCCCTGGTTGTACTGGAACGCCTCGATTACATTATCCAAAGCCGCATAAGCGGTAAGAATGATAACCTCGACATCTTCATCCAGCTCTTTTACCCGTCGCATCACGGCAAGACCATCCATACCCGGCATACGCATATCCGTGACCACTACCGGGACCGGATCGGATCGGAAGCGCTCAACAGCCTCCCTGCCGTTGGAGGCGGTGTTTACTTCAAATCCTTCGTCCTCTAAAAAGCCGGCCAGCATATTTAAAATATCTTGCTCATCATCGACGACAAGGATCTTCTTTTCCATAAACAAGCTCCTGGGGTTGGGGATTTGGATCTTTATCTACCCGTTTTTTAAATGAAAATCAAAGTTTTTTATATATTCCCGGCCTGTGGATACAATATTATGGCCGGTTTTCGGGATTTCATGCCGAATACTGCAGTGCTGTCAACGGGAAGGGGGTGTCAATTTAGGCAGGCAATTAATCTTAAGACCCCAAGATAGTGACCGGGGTTTAAGTCTTTTTTTCCAATCCTTTTTTCAGTTTGTTTTCCAATTCCGTAAAGAGATCTTTCTTTTTCTTGGCCTGGTCCGCCTGAATGGAGGCTATCTTTTCCGACATTTTTTTTCTCGAATCCTGAAACTCTTTAATGGCGTCTCCAAGCCCTGATTCTTTGCCGTCTTTGGGGATTTCCTCTATTTTCAGATGATCACGGAGAAATATACGGGTTCCGAAATTGCCTTCAACAACTTCCACAATCCCAATTTCCGTCAGTTTGTTCAAATAAATGTGTCCCTGCTCTGAAGAAAAGGAAAGGGTTTCACAAACCTGTCCGATGGAGGGCGGGTGTCCCTTCTGATATTCAAAAATTCTGATGGTGGATGCTATCAGATGGGCAATGGAATATAAGTCTCTCTCAGTCATTTCAAGCTCTCCACAGGGTAAAATTTAATCGGCCGAGAACTTGTGTCGGCAAATCCACAGGAACCAGTCTTGACATCAACGACTAAGGAGAGTATCAGTTCCTTTTAATTTGTCAAGTTGCTTGAGAACACCATAATCAGCAAATAAGGAAGGTATGCCATGACACGCATAAGCCAGGTTAAAGCGAGAGAAGTGTTTGATTCGCGCGGAAATCCGACAGTGGAAGTCGACATATGGGTTGAATGCGGTGCCTTGGGACGCGCCATAGTCCCTTCCGGTGCATCCACAGGTACGCGTGAGGCACTGGAATTGAGAGACACAGGGAAGAAACGATTGAATGGGAAAGGAGTGACCAAGGCGGTCGTCAATGTCAACAAAACCATTGCACCGGCCATTATGGGAATGGATGCCGCCAACCAAGCAGCATTGGACCGGCAAATGCTCGATTTGGATGGAACCCCCAATAAATCAAAATTGGGCGCAAATGCCATATTAGGGGTTTCCATGGCAGCTGCCCGCGCAGCTGCAGATGCTTATGGCCAGCCGCTTTTTCAATACATTGGGGGAATTAATGCCAGATATCTTCCGGTACCCATGATGAATATTCTAAATGGCGGTGCACATGCCGCCAACAATTTGGATATTCAGGAATTTATGATTATTCCCGTTGGTGCCAAAAGTATCGCTCAGGCAATTCAAATGGGCGCCGAAATTTTTCACAGTCTAAAACAACTTCTAAAAAAGAAAGGGCTCAATACCGCCGTAGGAGACGAAGGCGGCTTTGCACCTGATCTTGAATCCAATGAGTCTGCTCTCCAATTCATTATCGACGCCATAAAAACGGCAGGCTACAAACCGGGAAAGGATATCGGATTGGCTCTGGATGTTGCAGCCAGCGAGATCTACAAAAATGGTAAATATATCTTAAAATCCGATAATAAAAGACTTTCCCCCAAGGCGATGATCGATTATTATGAGAGCCTAATCGATAAATATCCAATCCTCTCTATTGAAGACGGCCTGGCTGAGCAGGACTGGGAAAATTGGGAGTTGATGACCACCCGGCTGGGAGGGCATGTTCAGCTGGTGGGAGACGATATCTTTGTGACCAATCCGGAAATCTTTGAAAAAGGGATTTCCCAAGGAATAGCAAATTCTATTCTGATCAAGCTCAATCAGATCGGAACCGTCACTGAAACCCTGAATGCCATTGAAATGGCAAAATTGGCAGGATATACAACCGTCATTTCACACCGGTCTGGTGAAACAGAAGACACGTTTATTGCGGATCTGGTTGTGGGGGTCAACAGCGGTCAAATCAAGACAGGATCCATGTCTCGAACCGATCGTGTAGCCAAATACAATCAATTGATCCGAATCGAGGAGATCTTAGGACTCACAGCTCGATTTTCAGATGAGATTTTTATTTCAAAATAAACGGGAACCGCTTTCGAGTCATCTATTTGCGATCATCGGGATCCTGGGTATTACGGCCTTTTTGGGATTTGATCCGGCCGTTGCCTATGTTCTCAAAGGGCCCCATATTCTGCATTTAATGGTAAAGCAGTTCGGAAAAGCGGATCGTTTACTCGTATCCCAAAAATTGATCCTTAAAGATAATTCCACCGGACAGGGCCCCATCGAATTTGAAGAAATCGTCAGATATACATTTCCGGACAGCTTTCGATCCGACACGTCTTCAGGCTCAACAAAGCGGGTGCACGTCTCCTCCAAAGGAGACGCCATAACGATCATGGACAGCAAGATCTCTTCAGAACCGGAATCGGAATATGACCTCTACAAGGACCTTCTTCTTTATCACTCCCGGATTATGCTTCAAAATCGATTAATCATGCTCGGGGTAGATGTCGAGTTATCCAGTGTGGGTCGGTTTCAAAACAAAATCGCCTATATCATCGGAGCGGAATATCCTGATGAAACGCGCTCACAAGTTTGGATCGATAAAGACTCGTTTAGACCGATTCGCTGGCTGCTTATGAAATCAGGATCTGCGGGTAATGGAACCGTAATGGAATTTCGATACGGAATGTGGCAACAAATCGATTCCTTGCCCTATCCCATGCAAATTCAAATCTTTCAAGACGGTTTCCTGATCAGGGAAATCAATGCTGACATCCTTACTGTCAACCCGTCATTTGAAGCGGCTCTCTTCGATATAGAATACCTTAAAACACAATATGAGGCTGATCTCTCAGGGGAAATAAAAAACGACGGCATCGAAGAGGTTCAAAAGACAATTCAAGAATTCAAAAAACGGTACCAACAGTAAAGTTTTCGGATTTAGTAATAAAAGCATAAGGAATACATAATGTTGCGGTTTCAAATCTCGCGAAGATTTGAATATTTTTAACAGGGGAATTCTATGGCACACCAATCAAAATTCATATTTGTCACCGGAGGCGTTTTATCCTCTTTGGGAAAGGGACTTGCTTCAGCCGCTATCGGGACGCTTCTCGAATGTCGGGGGCTGACGGTCACGCTGCAAAAGCTGGACCCCTACATCAATGTGGACCCGGGCACTATGAATCCGTTTCAGCATGGGGAAGTGTTTGTGACCGACGACGGCTCTGAGACCGACCTGGATCTTGGCCATTATGAACGATTCACATCAGCCAAGTTGGGTCGGGACAACAACTTCACAACCGGTAAAATCTATCATTCGGTGATTACCAAAGAACGCAGGGGCGATTATCTGGGAGGAACCGTACAGGTGATCCCCCATATTACCGATGAAATCAAGAACAGTATTTTGTTGGCTGCCGATGGTGTGGATGTGGTGATCGTGGAAATCGGCGGCACCATCGGTGATATCGAAAGCCTTCCGTTCCTGGAAGCGATTCGTCAGTTTCGGGCAGATGTGGGGAAAGATAACGTCGTTTACATCCATCTCACATTGGTGCCGTACATCTCCACGGCCGGTGAGTTGAAGACAAAACCGACCCAGCATAGTGTTAAAGAACTCCGGAGTATCGGTATTCAACCGGATATCCTGTTGTGTCGAACCGATCGCTACTTGTCTAAAGAAATCAAGAAAAAAATAGGTCTGTTCTGCAACGTTGGCGATGATGCCGTCATCACCGCCAAAGATGTGGACTGCATATATGAAGTCCCGCTGGTGTTCCATAAAGAAGGACTGGATGCCAAGATCGTAGAACTGCTCCATATCTGGACGCGTGCCCCGCGCTTGGAACCCTGGGAGAAATTGGTGGAAACCATGGAAACCCCCAAAGAATCGGTCAATATCGCGATCGTGGGGAAATATGTTGATCTGACCGAATCGTATAAGAGCCTCAACGAAGCACTTATTCACGGCGGTATTCCGAACAATTGCAAGGTCGACCTCATATTTGTGGACTCCGAAAAGATAACGGGTGATAACTGCGGCCAAATGCTCGCCGATGCCGACGGCATATTGGTACCCGGTGGATTCGGATCCCGGGGAATAGAAGGCAAGATTTGCGCGGCCAGGTTTGCTCGAGAGAATAAAGTGCCCTATTTTGGTATCTGCTTGGGAATGCACATTGCGGTGACGGAGTTTGCCCGGAATGTTGCGGGGATGGAAAACGCCAACAGCACGGAGATGGACCTATCAACCCCCTACCCGGTCATCTATCTGATGCTGGAGTGGTTTGATGAAAAAACCGGCTCGATCCAGAAAAGAGACGTCGACTCCGATAAAGGCGGAACCATGCGGCTGGGAGCGTATTCCTGCGTACTCAAAGAGGATACCTTTGCCCATCGTGCATACCGGACAGATCAGATATCTGAACGGCATCGCCATCGTTATGAATTCAACAATGAGTTTCGAAGCCGGCTCGAAGAAAAGGGACTTGTTATCAGCGGCACGTCCCCAAATGGCGAGCTGGTGGAAATTACGGAATTAAAAGATCATCCATGGTTTCTGGGCTGCCAGTTTCATCCGGAATTTAAATCCCGACCCATGAGCCCGCACCCGTTGTTCCGCGACTTCATCGGCGCGTCCTTTCAGCACAAAAAGAATCGTTGATTAAAAGAAGCGTGCGCTTTGTGTTCGATGAATTCATCTGTTTAAGCCGATGCCGTGGCGACGATGGATTCCGCAATTTTTTCGGCCGACCATCCAAAAAGTTCCTTCAATTCGATTCCCTCGATATACCGGTCATCCCAGTCGATACTGTTTTCCTGGACGATGCTCTTGATTCGCTCATATTTCCCACCAAGCGCCTTGGTCCGAATCGTAAGAGGCACCTGCTCCTTAAATGAAATATTCAACAGCAGTAAATATTCTATGATACTCGATTTCAGTGCGGAATCGGAAATAATGGGAATGATAATAATGCTGCGCCCATCTTTTCTTCCGAGGCCGATATAAACATTGCCCTCCCTGACGATGATTCGCTTGGTCCCCTTCAGTTCATTATCCGTTTCAACCCTTGATGGTAACGATTTGAGTTTTCCCCGCTTATCGGAAACCGCTATGGACGTCTCTTCCGTGGGCTCCCCCAATAGATTCAATTTATTGATCCGGTATAAGATGGACCCATTGATCTTCGATACGACACCCTGCAGATTGCGAATAACGATCACGTTCCTTGGAGTAAGTTGGGACACATGGAACCGATAATCGAAAAATTCATCATAAAGTATCCCCTCGACCCGATCACTGATACGGCTGGTTCCCACTGTAACCGTTTTGGCCTGGTGTTTGATGGCATCTATGGGCCGGGCCATCCGGTTAATGGACTCTCCTAAGTACTCGAACAGCGTATTCAGCATGTTCAGGGCGGTTCCCTTCTTGCCGAAATCGAGTTCAAAATCGGATACCGGCAGCCGTCCGGAAAGATATTTTAGAAGAAGGGCAATATCGGATGCCTGGGCAATGGCGGTCGAAAAATGCTTCTCGGATTTTCTCTTTCTAAACTGTTCGTAAAACCGAGCGATTTTCTCTCTGAATGATTCTTCTAAGATGACTTCATAAACATCAAGACCCTCTTTAACGAATGCATCGATGGTTTCTTGTATTTCATTTTGAAACCCGTACAAAAGCTTAGAGCCTTCGTTGATGGACAACGCAGCGTAATACCCCCATATATGTCCCACAAGCGTGTTGAGAATGGGTGCAAAATGCTCGGCAACAACCGGAATGTGAAACACGTCTGCCGCATACGGACCGAACCGATCTTCACCTTCATTGGCGATAACTACCGGCGTGGCTTTGTGCGCATGAAAAATAGCCGTATCTTTAATGATATCTCCGAGCACAGCCTCCCTTGAACCTGCAGCACAGACGATGATGAGGGGTTCGGAGGAAAGATCGATATGTTTTTTATCTTCAACAAAATCGGATGAAATGGTTTTGTAACAGAGTTCACTCAGTTTGATCCGGATCTCATCGGCCGATGCCTTGTTGGGCCCTGAGCCTACGGCTGCCCAATATGTTTTGCTGGCTGCCAGTCGCCTGGCCGATTTTTCCATCAGTTCCTTTTTAGAAAGGATTTCTCTCATTAGTTCGGGTAATTGAAGCAACTGCTTAACTTCGGTAGTAACAAACGTATCATCTATCCGATTCTGCAAGCGGGCAATGTACAGGCTGAGTATGGCGCCTGCTGTAATTTGGGAATAGAACGCCTTTGTGGACGCAACAGACATTTCAATATCTCGCCCGCTGCTGGTATAAAGGACACCGTCCACCTTAAACGTGATGTCTGAGTCTCTGCGATTGACAATGGCAATGGTGTAAGCCCCCCGCTCTCGAACCATCTCCACGGTTCTATTGGTATCCGTGGTGGTGCCGGATTGGCTGATGGCAACGATCAGGGTATCGGCCATGCTCGCGGTATCGTTTGGATCTCCGAGATTGAATCCGCTGAGTTCCGAAGCCTTGAATGCACCGATATGGATGGATGGATGATTCAGATAGGTGTTGAGAATATTGGAGCATGCCAGCGCTGCGACACCGGCCGTGCCTTGACCGATGAAAAAGATTCTCCGGATCTTACCCTCAACCAAAGCCGATCGGAGTCTTTGAGGAATCGTCTGCTCATCAAGGACGATCCTGTGATGATGGGGCGGATTCGCACTGATTTTCCATCGATTCTGCAGGGTCTTTTCCACGGATGCGGGTGCTTCGGAAATCTCTTTGAAAAAATAGTGGGGATAGTCTTGACGATCGATGTCTCTTGAAGTGATTTCGGTTTCCTGAATATCATCAGCGCTGAACGCAATGGGGGAGCCGTCATAATACATGGCCGTAATACCATCCAGATCGCCTCCGGACTCCTGGTCAAGGATAAATATCTGCCCCTGTGTTTTGCCGTTTCGACCCTCACTGATTTGATCACCGTTCATCCGTATGAATTTTGACGTCTCTTCCACAAACCCGTACACTTCCGATGACGCCATATAATGATCGTCGGATATGCCGACAAACAAAGCCTGTCCGCTGCCTTTTTGGGCAAGGAAGAGTTTGCCGGGTTCCAGGTCGGTCTGCATGGAAATGGCATGGGATCCTTTAAAATCGTTGACGGCCATTCGAAACGCTTCGCCCACGGCATGACCTTGGGAGACGTATTTTTCGATCTGGAGCGGAATAATTTTGGTATCGGTTGTGACGTCTGGATGAATAATACCGCCGTTCTTTTCATATTCGGCTTTCAATTCGAGATAATTGTCGATATCTCCGTTCAGGCAGACATGAATCCAGCCTTTTTTATCTTTGAAACGGCCCTCGGATTTATTGTCGATGGGACAACCGTTGGCTTCTGTAATGGCCCCGACGGAAGCCCATCGCGTATGAGTCATCACCGTGTCGTAAACATGGGGAAGGGCGGCCAGTCGCTGTAAAATCGAATCCGATCTGATCTGTTGTCGCAAAGACCGTATATTGTCTCCCAGTCTTCCGACTTCCGCTGCAATTTTATATGTCAATGTTACGGCCACCTGCCGGCCGTTTTTGATGGGCCGAACATGGATACCCTGGTTTAAAAGAACTTCCTGTCCCACCCGTTCATTCAACCGGTCTGAAAGATTCTCATCATGGAGAAACTTCTCACACTCTTTAAAATCTCCCGCATCGAGAATAAGCATGATTGAAATACCGGCCGAATCCCTCCCCCTGACCTCCAAGCGATCAATACTGTTCAGCACCGTGTTGATTTTCTTGAAGATAATTATGCTGGAGCGGGTCGTTTTGTCATGGGGACGATCCATGAGTTCCCGAATCTTTCTGATATTGTCTCCGATCTCCGTTTTTAAGCACCAGTGGACATCTTTCAGGTCTTCGATTCTTTTAGATATAATCTCCGATTCATTCACTTCAAGATGCCCCATATGATCGGAAAATTGTTTTACTTCGGCCAACAGGATGTCGCCCAGCTCATGCGCAATTTTGGAAAGCCCTTTTTGGATACCAAAGTCTTTGTAGATTTTGAAAAAACCGGCATCTTTTTTTAGACTTCGAACCGCCGACAACAACGATCGGACATGCGATTTCCCGCCGAGATAGCAGGAATCCAGCGGAAGGGCTTTTTCTTTACATGCCGAATGCCCGGCCGCTTTGAGAACATCTACCTGCGCCGATAAAGCAGAAACATCCACGGTCTCCGAAATTACCGGTTTTTTCTTAAAAGATACAATTCCCGCGATTCCACAGGACAACATGTTAAAATAACAGGGAAAGAATATGATTGCCGGGGCCGCCGCATTTGACGGATGTCTGCCGAAATATACATCTGCCGTTAAAAGGGTACGGACGACTCTCCCGATCCTATGAATTATACGGTCAAGCGGTTTCATATTCAAAATCCTTCTAATCTTAAAAACTAACGGCCTTTGCAAGGCAAAGACCGGTCTCATTCAAAGCAGTTGAGATGTCGGGTTATCTGTATCGCAGGTAGAGATATTTACAACTTGCCGGATAAAAACGATTGAAGTGCATCTTTCGGGCAATGTTTTTTGCTCAATCCAATGCGGAAACGCAGGTCCCCGCTGTTACATTCTCAAGTAGAGCTCCTTAATCCGATCCCTGCTCATCTGCTGTTTCCATTCCGCTCCCAATGCGTTTTCCCAAAGCGGTTCCAGGATCAGGGCCACATCGATCATTTTGTCCAGCTTTTCGGTCGAAACACCGTCCACTACGTTACGGGGCAATGATATGCCATGATGGTCGAGCATCTTTCTGAACTCGGCCACCCCTTCCGGATAAAATTCTTCCAACTGATCGAATACAATGCTGTTTCCGATCCCGTGACGGTACCCCAGGACAAAACAGAGGCCATAGGAAAGGGCGTGGCAAACCCCCACCTGAGAATATGCAATGCTCATCCCGCCGAAATAAGAAGCCATCATCAGTTTGTCATCGGCGCTGTCTCCTCCATTCAGAAATACCTCACGACAGAGTTCGATGGCCTTTTCACCATAGGACTGGCTGAACGTGTTCAAATAGGTTCCGGTTAACGACTCGACGCAGTGGATATAACAGTCCATTCCGGTGTAGAACCGTTGTTCAGTCGGCGCACCGGCGATCAGCTCGGGGTCGAGAACGATCTGATCGAACACCGTATGATCGGAATTAATCCCCAGTTTCTTTTCCGAACCCGTCAAGACGGTGGTTCTGGATACTTCGGCACCGGTTCCCGAAAGGGTGGGAATCCCCGCGTGATAAACGGCCGGATTCCGGATCAGATCCCATCCCTGATATTCAGAAGAAGATCCGGAGTTGGTCAACATGAGAGAAACGGCTTTGGCAATATCCATGGTGCTTCCGCCGCCGATTCCGATGACCCCGTCCGGCAGCTGACCGGAAAAATCACGAATCTCCCGGGTCAACTGATCCACATATCCGGTTTTCGGCTCGACATCTGCATTGATCCATAGCAGGAGATCCTCTTTTTTCCCGGGAATCCTATCCTTCAATGGTTTATCTTTAAATGCATCGTCTATGAGAAAGACCATGAAGCCGGAGTTGCCGGATGAACCGGTCCGTTTTTCTGAAAGAATCTGGTCCATCTGATTGAAACAGCCCCTGCCGAAAATAACATTGGAAACGACTCTAAAATTTCGAAACATAACAATAACCTAATGTGTCGGAGTTCATACAATTTACTGAAAATATATGACATTTATTAAAGCTGGAGTTCTCGCCGCGATATTGGAATAATGGAATGATGGAATGATGGAATCCGGTTTTATTAAGGATGTTATCCGTTTCTAATTTTATCGTCAGTACGAATCTTGCCATTAACCCAATATTCCAGTATTCCAATATTCCTATCGGGGGAAGCTCTGAAATTGATAATGCATCCTTCCAGATCCCTAAGCTTATAAGGATTTTCGAACTGTGTCCACTGTAGTCTCTGCCCGCTGCTGGATTGCTTCCGGTGTCAGGGAAAGCGGTATGAGCATACATACCGCTCGGCTCAATATTTCATCAGACTGTGGGAGCTCGATCTTTTCATAATCCGGAAGGTTGTCGAGCAATTGAATAGGAAGTTTGGCAGCAGATTTCAGTGCTTTGAAATGATCCCATTTTCGAATATAATGCCACTTGTTATCGTACCAATAGAAACAGCCGCCGATACCGGCTTGTACAAGGCCTTGGACCGTTTCCCGGGCAGCTGAGGCCGTGGGCATAAAATAGGTTAAAAAAGTTGCCGTATCTCCGTTTTCATCCGGGATTTCTCGAAAGGATACCTGAGGGATCGATTTGAGCGCTTCTTTGATGACCTTTTTGTGGCTTCTCTGTTTCTCCAGGATCAGATCCAGTTTACGAAGCTGAGCCAATCCAACCGCTGCCTGGAGTTCGCTGATTCGGAAATTGTTCCCCAGTATGGGATGGTCGTCAAGGCCCCTGTCGCCGGCAATATGGTCATGCCCGTGGTCTGCGTGATAATCCGCCCGCAGATAGAGTTCTTCATCATCCGTAATAATCGCCCCGCCTTCTCCGCAGGTAATGGTCTTGACCGGATCGAAAGAGAAGCTGCCCATATGACCGAAGGTGCCTAAGGCTTTTCCGTTGAAGGTGCCGCCTACCGATTGGGCCACATCTTCTATTAGAACCAGCCCTTTCTCACGGCACAGCCTCTCGATTTCATCGATATGGGCCATAGAACCGCACATATGAACCGGTATTACAGCCTTTGTTCGAGGAGAAATCTTCTCTTGAATGGATACAGGGTCAAGGCACAGGGTATGATCGATTTCAGCAAAAATCGGTACGGCGCCTGCCCATACAACGGCTTCAAAGGTTGCCACAAAGGTAAACGGAGGGATAATCACTTCATCACCCGCACCGACCCCGTTGGCAGCCAAAGCCGTTGACAGCGCAGTCGTACCGCTTGAAACCAGCAGGCAGTATTTGGCACCGGCACGACATGCAAACTCAGCCTCAAATGTTTTTGCTTTCCAGTGTCCCTTTCTCGCTGCGTCAAATCCGTACCGGTGCAAGACACCGGTTTCGAGAACATCGAGTACTTCCTTTCGCTCCGCATCATCTATGATTTCAAAACCTGGCATAAGGTATCTCCTCCGAGTCTGTTCTTGGTCCTGATCCTTTTATATCCTTGAAGGACCTATTTCTAAAGCAACCCTGTATCATACATCAAGATGAATTTCGACGCTTTTCAGATTTGGCGATATCTCTTGAGAAATAATCCTGAAAATGCCGTTTTATGGCCATCTTGGCATATCGACTGGCACGGATGTCGATATATTTTTTATGCGCCACCAGAATCGATATGACGAGTTCCTTACTCCCTTCCTTTTCTTTTGCAAACCCCACAAACCAATCGTATCTGGTATCTTGCGATTCGTTGTTGATAGAACCGGTTTTCCCCCCGATGATGAGCTTGGATAAGACACGATCTTTGTGGTGTCCGCGAAACGCTTTCCGAGATGTGCCGGATTCCACGGTGGCCTGCATCAACCGGTTCACCACCTGCGAGGTTTCCGGCTCAATCACTTGATTCAAGTATACGGGTCGGTTTTGGTATACCACCCTTCCCTCATCATCCTCCACCTTATCGATTAGAGCCGGTTCCATCATCTTTCCGCCATTGAGGATGGCTGAAACCATGATGGCGCCATGGAGAGGGGATAATGTGGTTTCCCGGTTAAAGCCGCTGGCCACTTCCGCCCACTGATACGGCTCATCCGTGAGGTGGAGTTCACTGGGCGTCAAAGGCAGTTCGAAATCGATGGAGCGATTGAATCCGAAAGCATCCCCATACTTTTCAAGAACCGTTTTGCCGAGTTGATTGGCTCCGATTTTGCCGAAGACCGGATTCACGGATTGGGCGAAAGAATCTTCAAGGTTGATTCTGTGCGTATGGCGATTCCTGCGATCTTTGAGTTGGTTCCGATAAAGGGTATACTTGCTTCCGTTATAGTCAAATACCGAGTCCGCCTGAAAACCATGGGTTTCAACAGCCGCGGCTGCGGTCACGATTTTGAAAATACTGGCTGCGGGATATCGATTATCCAAACACGGGTTGTTCTTCTGATCCGCCTTATCGTATCCCACCATGGAAAGAATACGCCCGGTGGAAGGCTCCATGACCACGATTCCGATATGTCGGGAGGTTGACCGATTAAGCTGTTGGTGCAAATATTTCTGAAGAGAGGGGTCGAGACTCGTATGAATATGAAAGCTGTTTCCCTGAATGGTCACATCAAACGACTGATCCGTTGAATTGATCAGGTTTTTTCCTTTCAGTAGGATCGGCAGTTCGGATTTCTGAATCCTGCGAAATTCCTTCTGGTCGGGTTTGTAGTGAGCATCTCCGTCCGTTGCCCGGTAATAGAATAGGATAAAACCGAAAGGCAGGATGAATATGGTAAGCAAGATGCGAAAAAGCGGTATCCTGAAAGATCTTCGACGTGACAAGCGCTGACAATCTCTCCACGAGTCTCTTTCTCGAATGCTTTGGCGAATGTTATTTATCCCTGGCATATTCTGATTTCTGAATCTGTTCCGCTCTCGGCATACAACTTTCGGACATCGTCACACGGTTTCTGGCTCTTTCAAAAACTAGGATAACGGCGTTCCAGGCGTTGTCTCCCTATCTAAGGTTGCAAGTGAGCAACGTTTACCTTCCATGGCGGCAAGCAGCATCCCGTTTGAAACGATCCCCATCAGTTTGGCGGGTTTCAGATTTGCCACAATGATGATTTGCTTGCCTATCAATTCTTCGGGTTTATATTTTTCAGCGATACCGGCAACAATGGTTCTTTTTTTACCTAGATCGACTTCCAATTTCAAGAGTTTTTTTGCTCGCGGAATCGTTTCGGCCCGAATCACGGTGGCAACCCGGAGGTCCACCTTACCGAATTCCTCCATGGTGATTTCCGGTTTCAAATCGACTGCCGGGTTATCGATACCTCCGTTTTCTGAGGCGGCTTTTTTCACTTTTTCAAGATCGATTCGGGGAAACAGGGTAATCGATTTGGGGAGCTCCGCACCCGACCGAATCAGCTTTTTGGATTTAATATCCTTTAGCCCCATGAGATCGCTTTCAATTTCGATATTGAGGTGCCTCTGCATGGTGGCTGCGGCGTCCGGCATTACAGGATAGACAAGGCCGGAGATGACACCCAGCCCCTCGAGGAGATTATGGAGAACAACCTGTAACTGTTTGCGGGTAGACTTTTTCTTGGCTAATTCCCAGGGAGCGGTAACATCCACATATTTATTCAATTGATTGACATAGACCCACACCGCTTTCATGGCATTTTGGAATGCAAAATGATCCATGGCCTGCACATATTCAGATACGGCGGTTTGGGTTTGGCTTTCCAGTCCCAACTGCAGCTCCTTTTCAACTTCCGGCTCTACCTCCGGAACTTTACCGTCAAAGTATTTATGAACCATGGTCAGAACACGGCTGAGGAGATTCCCCAAGTCGTTTGCCAAATCCGAATTGATGCGTTGAACCAATGCGGCTTCACTGAAGCCGGCATCCAAGCCGAAAGACATTTCCCGCATGAGGAAATATCGGAAGGCATCCAACCCGTAAATGTTTTTTAACTCCAAAGGATCCACGACATTACCCAAAGATTTGGACATCTTGCTCTGATCCACATTCCAGTAACCGTGCACATTCAGATGCCGGTATATCGGAATATCTGCTGCTTTCAGCATAATGGGCCAATAAATTCCATGCGGTTTGAGGATATCCTTTGCGACAATATGCTGGGCATGCGGCCAGAATTTGTCGAACAACGCGTTTTCCGGATATCCCAGGGCTGAAATGTAATTGAGCAGCGCATCGAACCAGACATAGGTCACGTAGTTCTTGTCAAAGGGCAGTGTAATACCCCAATCGAGACGGGTCTTGGGCCGAGAAATACACAGATCATCAAGCGGGTCCCGAAGAAACGACAGTACCTCGGTTTTAAAATGTTCCGGGCGAATAAAATCAGGATTGGCTTTGATGTGATCGATCAACCAATCCTGGTATCGGCTCATTTTAAAAAAATAGTTGGATTCTTTGATCACCTCCGGCTCAATTTCATGGTCCGGGCATTTCCCATCCACCAGTTCCCGGTCCATATAAAATCGCTCGCACCCGAAGCAGTATTTCCCCTCGTATTCACTGAAATATATATCCCCTTGATCGTAAATCCGCTTCAACACCAGCTCAACAATGGCGATATGCTTTTTGTCCGTTGTCCGAATAAAGTAGCTATAGTCGATATTCAGCTCCGGCCAAAGATTTCTGAAAAGTTCACTGATCTGGTCCACATATTCTTTAGGGCTGAGCGATTGCTTTTGGGCGGCTCGGATGATTTTATCCCCATGCTCATCGGTGCCGGTGAGAAAATAGGTATCCGACCCTTTCATGGCATTGAAACGACAGGCCACATCAGCCAGGATGGTGGTATATGCATGCCCAAGATGCGGCCGTGCATTCACATAATATATAGGGGTGGTGATATAGAACGGTTTGACCATCTCTGCACCTACTTTTCCGTAATAACATCTTCCAGAGGCAGTTCGATTTCGGTTCCGTCTTCCAGGCGCACGACTACAAGCTTCTTTAAAACATTGTGTCTTAAAATTTTCCCCATTCCGTTTTGCGTTGTAACCGCTTTTCCGATCTTTGGAAAGCTTTCTTTCAATTCCTGATACGTATTGTTTTCAAATGTCAGGCAACACATCAACCGGCCGCACAACCCGGAAATTTTGGTTGGATTCAAAGACAGGCTCTGGTCTTTTGCCATACGAATGGATACCGGTTCAAACTTATCCATGAATGCTGAACAGCATATTCTACGCCCGCACCTGCCGATACCCCCACAGATCTTGGCCTGATTTCGAATGCCGACTTGCCGCATTTCAACGCGAACATTTAAGTATTTTACCAGCTTTTTCACAAGTTGTCTAAAATCGACTCGCCCTTCTGCCGTGAAGAAGAAAGTGATCTTGCTGGCATCGAAGTTACTCTCCGCAGAAAACAGATTCATCTGAAGATCGAGTTCTTCAATACACTCCCTGCAATAGTCTAAGGCTTTTTGTTCCTTATCAATATTCTGAAGACGCTGCTGATAATCCTTTTCGTTGGCAACCCGATAGACCCGCTTAAGCGTTCGGTTTTCAGGAAAATTCTCACAAGGCGCAGGCGCATTCACGACGGTTCCGTAACCGAGGCCGTGTTCGGTTTCCACGATGACCTGATCTCCCTTCCTTAAAACAAACGCTCCGGAGTCGAAATCATAGACTTTGCCGGTGTCTTTAAACCGGATACCAACAACTTTTTTCATGTCTTTACCAGGTGAAGCATGAGGTTTTCCAGCATCAGTCTCAAATTTGTATGAGTCTGGAGTTTCATTTGTGCACGTTGAACCGCAGTAATCTTTGACAACAGTGATGATGGCGGGACATTCCCATAATTCGATTGAACCCCATCGATCCGGTCAATATTGATAATATTTTCTGGATCCATACGAACCATCCAACGGTCTCTCAGCCAGATTAAAATCACTTCTAAAACATCCGGAAGCTTATCCTTGTTTGAAGATAATTGCTCTGCAAAAGCCATCACCCCTCGAATGGTCCGAGATTCAAGGGTCTCAAGTTCATGAATAAGCCAGTTCCTTTGATTGATCCATTGATCGTCACTCATGGCCATCGCTTTGGAAATGCTGCCGTTGGCCATGGCAGCGATAATTCGAGCGACCTCTGTCTCCGTCCCTCGCTCGTCGTGAAGCAGTTTCATGAGATTTTTTCTTGAAATGGGACCGAATCGGATCTCCTGACAACGCGAAACAACCGTCGGAAGCAGATTTGCCGTATTTAATGCCGTAAGGATGATAATCGTATGTTCCGGCGGTTCCTCCAGAACCTTAAGGAGGGCATTGCCGGCTTCAAGATTCAGGTTTTGAGCTTCGGAGATCGTCACCACACGCGTCTCTGCTTCGTACGGCTTCATTGAAAGCGTGTGACAGAGGTCTCTGATCTGTGCGATTTTGATGATGTTACCGGAAGGCTCGATATGGATAATATCCGGATGATTACCGGATTTTATTTTTCTACAAGATCTGCATCGGCAACACGGTATCCCATCGATCCTTTTCCGGGAAACAGCGGATGATAGCGCTTCACAATTGCACGCCTTTGAAAATAGGCGTGCGGTTGTGCGCTTGCCGATGCCGCTTATCCCAGTGAACAGCAGAGCATGGGGAATATTCCCATCTCTCAAGCAGGTGGTCAAAATGCGAATGGGACGTTTTTGATCTATGATGGACTCAAAACCAGGCACAAAGCTAATAATCTACCCGCTCTTTCAATTCTTTTCCGGATTTGAAAAAAGGAAGTTTTTTCGGCTTGATGGTGACCCTCTCACCGGTCTTGGGATTTCTACCGGTATAGCTCTTATACTCCTTCACAAAAAAGCTGCAGAGCCCCCGAATCTCAACCCGCTCGCCTTGTGCCATGGCTTCGGCCATATTATTAAAGAAGATTTGAACCACCCTTGCCGCTTCAGATTTGGAAATATTCGCTTCACTTTTCAAGGTGGAGATGATCTCCAGCTTATTCATACATCCTCCTTGACCTGCATGATTGTGTATGCTACCGTTTTAATTAGCATATCCTCAAGATAAGTCAAGTGTTTATAGCAATATTTCTGGTAACCTTTCAACATCGTCTTCGCTCACATCCACACCGGCATACTGGCCCAGTGCCTCAATATTCACAATAACGCGACCTTTTCCCCGGTACCTCGCAAAGATTCCCGTCACGCCGGCAAACGGGCCGTAGACAACCATCACCCGATCACCTTTTTTAAATCGCGCTCCCGTGGCGATGGGATTTTCCGTGGCGATCATGATTCTTAAGGATTCAATGGCCGCGTCGGATATGGATATGGGTCCGTCTTTATTTCCCACCAACCGAACCGCCCCGACGGTTTTCAATATTTCGATATGTTCAACGGGATTGAGATCGGTTTTTACAAAGATGTAGCCGGGAAACAGGGGAACACGAATCATTAATTTCCGATCCCGCCGCCTGCTTTTTACCATGATTTTAGGGAGGAAGGCGTCCATGGATTTTTTTAACAGCCCGTCGCTGACCACATTTTCGAATCTGCTTTTTGTATGCAGGGCATACCAGGCAGGTGTCAATTCAAATGAATCCATCGGCTACACCCACTCATTGTAAATCTTATACATAATGCTAATCCTTGATTTCATGTAACGCGCCATGGACCGCCTGCATGATCATATGGACAATGATCATATGAACATCTTCAATTTTCTGCATATCATCTGATGCGGCAACATAAGCGATATCCGCCAGTTGACCCAGCTTGCCCCCGGAATATCCGGTCAACCCGACGGTTTTTCCTCCGTTTTCATTGGCATACCGGATGGCGCGGAGCACGTTTTCAGAATTGCCGCTTCCGGATATACCGATCACCAGGTCCTCTGAATGAAAGAAATTTTTCAATTGTTCCACAAAAACCGATGCATAGTCCAAATCATTGGCGTAAGCAAGCAGGGTGGGAATATTATCGTTCAAGCAGATGACTTTAAATTTCTTATCCAAATCCAGGCAGCATCCCTTGTTGATATCACAGGCAAAATGGGAGGCCGTGGAAGCACTTCCCCCATTGCCCATTATAAAAATGGCTGTTTCATCGGAGTAGGCATCAAGGATGCTGTTCACGATCCGGTCAAAAGCCTCGGTATCAAAGGAACCAAGTAATCCGTTCAGGCTGTCTATATATTCTTTTGCAAACTCTTGAAACCTCATTACATTCACCCTCAGTGATTTACTATTGAATCATGGAAGGAAATTAAGCATCAAAAGGTTTAAATGCCACCTGAATTTGAGTCTTTGATTTTTCGTATGACATTCAATTTTCGCATGTTTTTTTGAGCATAATCGAATATCTCTTCCTTCCGGTCGGCCTGTCGCAGGTATGTCCAATAATCCTGAATACTTTTCTCGATATCGCATTTCGGCACCCAACCCAAACGCTTCAGTTTCCCTATGTCGGAGACAATATGCCGGGTATCTCCGTATCGGTAGTAATTGCCTATGGACGGGGTTTTCCGTTTCCCTACAACGGTTTGGAGTTTCTCGTAAAAATCATTTACCGCCCAAGGGACTCCGCCACCTGCGTTGAAAACCTGATAATCGGCTTCTTCTCGCTCCAATACCAATAGATTGGCCGCAACCACATCTTCGATATTGATAAAGTCTCTGATTTGTCTCCCATCTTCAAAAATCACCGGCTGGCGATCGAACATCAAAGCCAGCGAAAAAATTCTCATGGCCCCTGAATAAGCGTTATACACCGACTGGCGAGGTCCCTGAACAATGGAGTACCGCATGACCACAGAGGGAATTCCATACCGTTTCCCCATCTGTATGGCAATCTGTTCCTGGGAATATTTAGATAAAGCATATTGATTGCACGGATGCGCTACGGTTTCGTCCGATGGGAGCCACTGCAACGTTTCGCTGCAAACCGGGCAACGATGCTCCCATTCTCCTGTTTTCAACTGTGCTTCCAGACGGATATCCGGATGGACATACGCCCCATCCTGCTCCTCGCACTTGATACATCGGTAGCGCCCTTCACCCATTACCGCTTGACTGGAAGCAACAACCACTTTCTGAATGCTATTTTCCAAACCGTCTTCCACAAGGATCTCATACAAAAGAGCGGTGGAAACCGTATTCACATGAAAGAAAGTTGAAAAATCCGGCAGATAATCCTGATAGGCCGCCAAATGATATACGGCATCCACCCCGCTTAATGCCTGTCTTAATATCTGCTTATCCCGGACATCCCCCATAATGAAGTCCGCATTCGGATTAAGGTAATCCGGTTTACCCTGCGGATGAACGGTACGTTGAAGGTTATCCAGGATCCTGACCTGACACCCCTTTTGGATCAGGGCATCAGCCGTATGGGATCCGATAAATCCTGCGCCACCGGTAATGAGTACGTTCAATGATCTCCCCTTATGGTTATCTGAACTTAGGGGCTTCGCCCCAATTGGAATACTGGAATATTGGAACGCTGGAATGCTGGGTTTAAATGAATTCTATCGATTTTATAAAAAGATTCTTTCCGCTTTTATACCCAATATTCCATTATTCCATCATTCCACTATTCCATGTTGCACTGCAATTCATCTGCAATTTTCGACGGGTTTGGAGGGAATTTAAAATCATTTGCTGGAA